>Ga0208414_1000431_pt1 | contig 42744 bp, 35 predicted proteins | sample AntAceMetag02UKE_FD_184770 | JGI IMG/M metagenome (GOLD analysis project Ga0208414, IMG submission 184770) | Saline lake microbial communities from Ace Lake, Antarctica - Antarctic Ace Lake Metagenome 02UKE (SPAdes) (version 2) | ecosystem: Environmental > Aquatic > Non-marine Saline and... | reverse complement strand
ATTAAATCTGAAATATTTGTACCCTAAAAGGCATAAGCTTCAAGTGCCTAAATATATAAATCAGAATGAAGTGAAGCGCTTGATTAAATCTATAAACAATATCAAACATTTGTGTATTGTAAAGTTACTTTATGGTGGCGGCTAAAGGCTTAAAAGAAGTCTTTCCATTTCCATAGGCCATCAATTTACCGTTCCAAAAGGCATTGTCCATGCTTCCACCTTGGTCATCCGATACATTTATTACCTACATTACGGTTCCACCATTTCCATCAATACCGTTTCTACCATGCGTGTTTTTAAAGTAATCAAAACACTGACTTGCATTGTATTGTGCACTAATGGCGTCTTTTCTATTTATACTGCCATCACTACTGCTGCAATGGGTGAGGTTATCCAAATAGGTATTGTTGGCATTAATGGTCCACATAGCCCCAACAGGACTGTTAGGTAAGCTACTAGAACTGGCATTAAAGCTGGTTTTAGAAGCATCTATCATGTAATCAACTCCAGATAGTTTATAGACTCCAACGGTTCTGCTCACATTGTTTAGGTCAGCAGCTGTTTTGGTTTTTGGTCCATCTATTTCACAGGTTAAATCGGCAAATTCTAGAATGGCACCATTGTTTGCATCTACAACTACTAAGATATCTTGCATGTTGTTAGGTCTCAGCTCAAAACGATAAGCCACGCGGTAATCGCCATTTCCCAAGCTGTATATACCTGTTTCTTTGCGTTCTTCGTAATTTAGCAATGAAGATAGTTTGGCCCTCGTTATTCCTTTAGCATCAATCACATCCCATGCTTTTTGCAAGGCTGTAGTAATATTTATGCTTGCATTTACTTCTTTTAATTTAATCGGCTCTACACTCCCAATATAAGGAAGATAGCTGTCCATTAGAAACCCTGGCTACTGCTGCTGCATCAAATAGGGGTAAACCCAAGTGGGTCTGCTGCATTCGGTAAATTAGCGTTCCTTGAATGTTATCGGTATGGCTTAGTTTATACTCCAGTTTACTTGTTCCAAACAAGCTCCCATCCAAATTGAATAGGAAAGACTGAATAGCGGCTAAATCATTGCTGCTAGCAGGTTTGCTGCTTTCATCTACCTTTAAATCCTGTCCTTTTTCTATCCAGTAATAAGACCGGCCTGTTTTTCGTACGGCATAATCCGACAATCCATTGCCAGATTCCATAAGCAAATGCCCATGGCTGCTCACTTTATCCGTGTATTTAATCTCGGTTGCTTTATATCCAGATTTTGCAACTTCACCACTTGTTTTAACCAGATCGGTTTTAAATCCAGTTTGTGCGGTAGCAGAAAGCGCAAATGCACTTAAAGCAATGCTTAAGGTAAGGGTTCTCATTTAATTGTTTTATTGATATTTGAAATTTGAGTATTTAAAGTTTCGTAGATTTCATTAAGTTCTTTGTTCGGCTTCTTATCATCACTCCAAAGCCATGAAGTCATGGAATCGCCATCGGCTCTAAACATAAAATGGTTTAGGTTCCCAGGTTCGCTAATGGCATTTGTAGTAAGTTTTCCAAGGCTGTTAAAGGCTGCTTTTGCTATTTTCTTGGGCATTTTACCAAAAAGAGAATAGGCTGTATCTCCACTTTGCGAAGTGAATATTTGTCCATTGGTTGCAATCTTATAATAGGTGTAAATCCCCGTAAAGCCGCCGCCATTGCCCATTTCTACGAATTGTTCAGGTAGTTTGTCAACAGAATATTTTTTAGATCCGCCACAAGAGGCAAAAAGAATTCCAAGGCTTAGCAGTAAGCCTAGAGTAGTATTTTTCATTGGAGCAAATATAAGGAATAGAACGAGTGCTTGATTAGTAATCAAAAGGATGTTTTAAGGGAGTTATACACTGAGAATTATTGTGATTTTGTTAATAATGATAAAGGATAAGTTATAAATTGTAAATTGTTAGTTCATTCTTAATTTATAATTTACAATTTAACATTTATAGTTCCCTTTATCCTTATTTTCGCAGCAAATAATGAAGGTTTACAATAACATTCTAGAAACCATTGGAAATACCCCATTGGTTCGCATCAATAACATGTGTAAAGGCTGGCCTTGCGAGGTTTACGTAAAGATTGAGACTACCAACCCTGGAAACAGTATTAAGGACCGTATGGCGCTTAAAATGATTGAGGATGCTGAAAAAAGCGGCGCCCTTAAGCCAGGAGGAACCATAGTTGAAGGTACCAGTGGAAATACGGGAATGGGTTTAGCCATTGCTGCCATAATAAAAGGGTATAAGTGCGTATTTACAACTACCGATAAGCAGAGTAAAGAAAAAGTAGATGCTTTAAAAGCTTTTGGAGCAGAAGTTATTGTTTGTCCAACGGATGTAGATCCGGAAGATCCCCGTTCGTATTACAGTGTAAGTAGCCGTTTAGCAGACGAAATTGAGAATGCCTGGAAACCGAATCAATACGATAATCCGAGCAATGCTTTAGCGCATTACGAGCAAACAGGTCCAGAGATTTGGGATCAAATGGATGGAACTATTACGCATTTAGTTGTAGGAGCTGGAACTGGTGGTACCATTAGTGGTACGGGCAAGTTCTTAAAGGAACAAAACCCAGATATCCAACTGATTGGAATTGATACCTATGGTTCTGTATTTAAGAAATACAAGGACACAGGTGAATTCGACAAGGCTGAGATCTATCCATACATCACGGAGGGAATTGGTGAAGATTTCTTACCAGCCAACGTGAATTTTGATATTATTGACCATTTTGAAAAGGTAACAGATAAGGACGCTGCTATTTATACCCGAAGAATTGCACGAGAAGAAGGCATATTTGCTGGAAACAGTGCAGGTAGTGCCATGGCAGGACTTGAGCAAATAAAGGATCGGTTTAAAGAAGGCGACAAAGTAGTTGTCATCTTTCACGATCATGGAACACGTTACTTAGGTAAGATGTTTAATGATGATTGGATGCGCGATAGGGGATTTATTGAAGCACACCCAATCAAAACGGCATTGGACTTGATTAGAAGTCATGAGCATTTGCCATTGGTTACCTTGAAAGAATCGGATACCTGCGGTTCAGCATTGGTTAAAATGGAGAAATACAATATCTCTCAAATACCTGTGGTTGATGGAGATGGAGAGTTTGTAGGTTCTATAGAAGATAAATTTTTATTTAGTTCGCTATTTAAGAATTCAGATTTAAAATCGGCAAACATCAAGCAAATCATGCAAAAGCCTTTCCCTGTGGTGCATTTCAATACAAGCATTAAGGAAGTATCGGAGCAAATAGGCAAGGACACTCCAGCCGTATTGGTTATGGACTTAGGAGGTAACTGGCATATTATCAATCAGTTTGATGTGATACAGTCGGTGGAGTGATTAATTGAAAGTTGAAAATGGAGAATTGAAAATTTGAGTCTATGAAGAGAGTTATTGTTTTATTTCTACCATTCATTATAAGTGTAATTAATTCTTGTCAGAAGGGCTGTGCCCCAAACAAAGATTCATTTTTTGATATTAGCAGGATAGATGCAGTGAAATGGGTAACTCCATTGCACACCTTAGATACAATTGATGCTAAAGACGATGTTTCCTTTGGACTGGTTTTTATCATGGAGAAAACAGCCAAAATAGAGCCTTTTAATATCATGAATACTGCATATGCCAAAGATTGTGACCCGCCTTTAGCCATTTTCAATGAACGATCAGATAGCTTAATCATTATATGCACTTCAGACTTTAATGCTAAATACAAAAAAGGAGATAAACTCAATGATCTATTCACAGCCGTAAGTCCTTTTACCGCCAATGATACACTAAATATGAGTCTAGGCTCATTTATTGGTAGGATAGCACCTGAGTTAAATGGTATAGACGATTCTAAGTATTTTAGGCTATACAAAATTAAAGAGTCACCAACCTTTGCAACCAGTGGATTTAAGTTTGTTCGAAAACAAAACAACCAAATTGTCTGGGAATCTCAAGAAATTGTAATTGTTAAATAACATTAAAATCCATACTGACCAAATGAACCGCCAGGTTCATATTCCTACAGATGTGAAGCGGATTGTGTCTTTGGTGCCTTCACAAACGGAATACTTGTATGATTTAGGCTTAGGCGATAAGATTGTAGGTCAAACCATATTTTGCATTCATCCAGAAGATAAATTTAAGGCTTCTACCAAAGTGGGAGGAACGAAGAAGCTTCAATTGGATAAGATTAGAGACCTTAAGCCTGACCTCATTATCGGCAATAAAGAAGAGAATGATAAAGAACAGATAGAAACCTTAGAAAAGGAGTTCCCAGTTTGGATGAGTGATATTTTCACCTATACCGATGCACGTGAAATGATGCTCTCTTTAGCTGAACTTTTGAATGTTTCGGAGAGGGGTCAAGTCATTGTTAATGAAATAGATACAGAGTGGGAGAGGAGCAGGGGGATGATGCAGGGGAGCATGCTGTATTTGATCTGGAAAGACCCTTTTATTGCGGTTGGAACCCATACATTTATCCATCATTTATGCGAACATGTCGGTTTTGAGAATAGCTGCGAAACAGAACGGTATCCTGAAATCCCTAAATCTAAAATACCAAATATGCTAGATTACCTTTTACTGAGTTCGGAACCTTTCCCTTTCACCGATAAACATATTAAAGAAATTCAAGATTTATGTCCGAATTCTAAGGTTCTACTCATCGACGGAGAGATCTGTTCTTGGTATGGCAGTCGATTAAAATACATTCATACTTATTTTTCATCCTTTAAGAAAGAACTTGAAATTTAAGGTTAGTGGCATAGGGTGGATGCTTTGGGCTGGATTAGCCTTTACCTTGATGAACATTGGGGTTAAGATGGTGAAACACTTGCCTATCGGTGAAATCATTATTGCCAGAGCTGGAGTTCAGATGCTCATTAGTTTTTGGGTTGCTAAACGCTTAAGATTAAAAGTATTCAATAAACACAGTCATTTACTGGTGATGCGAGGTGTCTTTGGAACCATAGGATTGTTTTGTTTCTATTATACATTACAAGTATTGCCCTTGGGAAATGCAGTGGTTGTACATAGCTTATCGCCCATTTTAACCACCATTTTAGCCATGATCTTCTTTAAAGAGAAGGTATTTACCATTCAATGGCTTTGGTTTTCTTTAATCTTCTTAGGAGTTGTCATCGTCAATGGTACTGACTTTTCAGGGAATCTGACCGGACTGATTGTTGGCTTTTTTGGAGCTTTATTTTCTGCAGCTGCATATAATTCAATCAAGAGGCTCAAAGGATTGGTTCATCCGCAATTGGTGGTGTTTTACTTTCCTTTGGTTGCCATTCCATTGGTTGGAATTTACAGTTTAGTGGTAGGAGAGTCTTGGATATTACCTATTAAATCAGAATGGTTCTGGTTGTTAAGCATAGGCTTTGCTACACATTTAGGACAAACCTTCTTAACTTCTGCCTATCAAGCAGATGATGCCAGCAGAATTAGCCCGATGAGTTATTTAGGCATTATATGGGGCGCCATAAGCGGCATGTTACTGTTTGATGAAACCTATATACTAGCACAGTATTTAGGGGCAGGGGTAATCTTTATTGGAATTGTATTGAATATTCGAACGAAGGCCTTTTATGCCAAACGTAAAGGATAATTGATTCCCGTAGGCACACAAAACATTCCCTTCAGCACGCAATGCATTGCGTGCCTACGGAACATTTTTGTAGAGACGTTTCACGAAACGTCTCTACAAAAAATCATTGATTGATTATCAACCTATTACAAGGTTTGTTTGATTTGTCGCCAACCCTTTTGCAAAATGCTGCGTAACATCTATTAAACAAGGAGAAGAATTATGAAAAAATTGAATTACTTAGTATTGATCTGTTTGGCCTTATTATTTAACCAGGAGGCAAAGGCTACCCATATAATGGGATCAGAAATTACCTACCGACAAGTAGGAACCAATCCTGGGAATTATGAAGTTACCTTAATACTTTATAGAGATTGCAGTGGAATAGCCATGAATAAAACACAACGACTTAGACTTGCGGCTCCAGGTTATAGCGGTTTTTATACTATGAATATGAACTTTAAGTCAGTTGAAGACATTACGCCAGTTTGTAAAGCATACGATAGTAAATGCGATACTTCAACCGGTACAGGCAGGAACAAAAGTGTTTATGGCGTTGAAAAGTACACTTTTAAAGATACGGTTTATCTGTATGGAATAGGCCAAGTTACTCAATGGCAAGCGCAAGGAGCTTGTGAAATTAGGTTTGAATGGACACAGTGCTGTAGAAACTCAGCTATTACTACAGGAGGAAAGAATAGAAACTTCCTAACTTATGCCAGTATAGATTTGTGTAATATATCTACTTGGGTGCTAAATAGTTCTCCAGTTTTTGAGAATACAACCATTCATTACATTCAAGCGAACACTCCATTTAGCTATAATTTTGGTGCTTATGACCCAGATGGAGATTCCTTGGTATATGAATTAGTAAACCCATTAGAAGGGTCAGCTACTGATTTGCCATATAGTACAGGTTTTTCAGCTACCAAGCCATTCACCGTTTATTGCAATGGTGGAGGTCAAGCTTGTGCGCCAAATCCAACGGCATCTACACCTGAAGGCTTTTTCTTTAATAAAGACAATGGAGATATAGTATTTACCCCTACCAATTTTGGTGAGGTTTCTGTTTACTGCATTCAGGTTTATGATTATAGAAAAATAAATGGAAAAATGGTACTTTTAGGATCAGTTAGAAGAGACATTCAAGTGGCAGTAATTAATACAGCTAGCAATTTACAGCATCCTATTTTTGATTTCCCATGTGAGATTGCCGTGTGTCGATTTGATACAACCTGTGTGGAAGGATATGCATACATTAGAGATAGCTGGCCTTCACAACCGGATACTTTAGATGTTTCGCTAGTATCTGAATTAATCCAACAATCTGGAGCCTATGTTAATGCAACATTTACACGTATGTCTCCCTATAAAACGAAGATTAAACTATGCGTATCTCCGCCAACAAGCATGAGCACTGGTGATGACTATACTACGAGTATCAATTTTTTAGCCACTAGAAATACCTGTCCATTGCAGTTAAGGTCTTATAAAAATGTTACCTTACACTTTAACACCTTACCATTATTCCGCAAGCCACGAAAGATTGTAAAATCCTTAAACGGCAGTTCTGGAGCAGATGTGAATGTAAAAACCAAAGGCTGTATATATGCTTGGTCGGATACCAATAGCAATTACTTTAGAAACTTTAAAGATACAGGAACCTATTTAGTTACTATTTCTAATGGCTGTGGAAGCGTTACGGATACCTTCTGTATCGTTCCAAGCATTTGCAAAGCGCAATATGTGTTAGGAGTTGATACCAGTAAGCCAAATACGTTTTATGCTATCAATACGGTTCAACATACCTCAAGTACCATTTACACCTGGAGTTTTGGAGATGGTCAAGGATCTAATCAAAGACACCCAACCCATTACTACAATACTGCCGGAACGTTCCAATTGTGCTTAACGATACAAGACACCGTAAGCGGTTGTACAGATACTTACTGTGATTCGGTAACGTATGCCAAACCAAATGGAAGGTTAAATGTAATCCCTAATGTATTAGCCAGTGTTGCATCTATAAAAACATCAGATGTGAAATTGTACCCAAATCCTGCAAAATCAGTCATTTCAATAGAATTGCCTAAGGCTGGAGGAAAGAAAGTAGCAAAATTATATAGCATTCAAGGTAAGTTGTTAAATGAGTTTAGATTGGATGATTATAGAACAGAACTAGACATAAGTAAGATTCAAGAAGGAGTATATTTGTTGCATATTTCTATCGGAGATCAAATCTTAACAAAGAGATTTATAAAAACCCTATAAATTAATTGTTTCAATTGGTGGGTCTTCGAAAGAAGGTCCACCTTTATTAAATGGAGGTAAAGAAAGAACTCATATCGAAATGCTGCAAGAATAACCGCAGAGCACATAACGAGTTGTACAAGCAACTTTTTAGTTATGTAATGAGTATCTGCCTTCGATACACAAAGAACTACGATGATGCTGGGATTGCCCTAAACGAAGTGATGTTTAAGGTGATTACTAATTTAGAAAAGTACGATTTAGAAAAACCCTTTTTACCCTGGGTTAAGACCATTACCATAAACCAATTAATAGATCTAAATAGAAAACATACCAAATACGAAGAGGTGGCTTATGCTGAGGAACACGAATCCCTAGGGTTTAGCTTAAACCTCTCCGATATTGAATATAAAGACATTTTGAAGCTTGTTGCAGAGCTTCCAGAAGCCACAGCGCAAGTATTTAACTTGTATATCATTGATGGCTACAATCACAAGGAAATAGGAACTATGCTTAATCTCTCACAAGGCACTTCCAAATGGCATCTGCACAAAGCGCGAGAAATACTTAAAGTTAAATTATGAAAATAGAAAGGCGAGTCAAATATGAAAATGAATAATCATCCGTATGATGAAGCATTGTGGAATCAACTATCCGATAAGTTAGATTCTCACTATGGTGCTGCCCAAAAACGAAGAGCTGCCTGGTGGTGGTTTTATGGAGTAGCCGGAGTGCTATTGCTAATTGGGGCAGGGGTTTGGATTGGCTCAGCCATAAGTCCAAACGAAATAAAAGAACAGGGTAATCTTGTTAAGACTTCTGAAAACGGAAGTTCGGAAGGGACAACCTCTAAATCTAAAATACCAAAAAATGCTATAGCTAGCATGGATGCAGAAAAATCAAGTATCGGGCTTGAAACTTCTGAGACTTCTAAAGAATTTACCAATAATAGTAAGGTTACAGAGGCCAAGGCTTCTGGTGGCATTGATAAAGTGCAGGATGTATCAAATACAGAATCTCTGCCCAAAACGATTAAATCAGACTTTAATACTGCCAAAAAGGTAATGAAAAACACGACTGCTAAGATTGAAAGCAGTAAAGTATCGACAGAAGAAAATGATGAAACGGCAACAAACAAGACAATATCCAATACTGCTATTTCTTTGTGGAATGATGGAACCGGCAATAAGATTGAAATAACTGATCCAAATCCACCGAAATTGGTGATACTAGAAGATGAAATGCCTTTTAGTCCTCAAATTGTTTCATTAGAGAACCAAATTTTAAATGGCAAGACTTTGCTAGCAAAGAGTCTTCAATGGGCTGGTGATGAATTGGTTAAGAAAATGGCTGCAACAAAAACAAGATCTCTAGTTCATTTACGTCCAGAACCTAAGTTTAGCTTTGGAATAGGAATGGAGCATGAAAGAAGTTTGAGCTTAAGTAACTCTCTTACAGGCCCATCAAACTACATTACCTATCGTGAATCAAGCGAATCATTAAAATCCTATACAGGTACTAATCTATTGGTTTTTGGAGAGTATAAGAATTGGACTATTTCCACCGGAATAGGTTTAGGTAAATACACACAAGGTGTTGACTATAAAGGAACTGAAGAAATTAAGTCAATCAACAATATCAATACGTACACTACCATTATTAATCCCAATTTCATTTTAAAAGGAAGATCCTATATTTTATTCGGTGAGGTGAGTGATACCAGTTTTAATACTACTTCAAAGGAAAAAACGGTGCATACTGGAACCAATGAATACAATTACATTACCATTCCATTGCGTTTATCGTATAAAATCCCGATGAATAAATGGTTTGCTCAGTTAGGCTTGGGTGCAGATGTTCAGGTATTGCAGAATTTTAAAGGGCAGATTATACAGGAAGATTTAGAAAGCCTTAATGGAGCTAAGCGTTCTATTCGATCCATAAACAATCGTTTTTCCGCACAAGCAGGGCTCGGAAGAAGTTTAGGAAAGTTTAATGTAGAATTGGGATTGCGAGGTGGAACGCAGGTTTCAGCACTTAATACTACTTGGGATGGAAGCTTTAATGATATTTCTACCTATTTGGTAGCTCAGTATACATTTTAACACCGTAGGCACGCTATGCATAGTTTTCCTGCAGTTAGGATTATTTTTCCCAATTGCGCCATTCGCTAGTGATAGCATGCACTTCCTTTAGAATGGCTTCTTCAATAGCGTCGAATTCTTTCTTTCTTCTAGGCATTACAAGAGCAGCCGTCTTACAAGCCGCTTCAAATTTATGGTTTACAAAACCTCCAGCACCTCCCCACGAAAAGTCGGGGATAAAGTTTCTAGGAAATCCGCTGCCAAAAATATTGCAGGCTACACCAACAACAGTACCGGTGTTAAACATGGTATTAATTCCACATTTGCTATGGTCACCCATAATTAAACCAATAAATTGTTGCCCGCTTTTATCAAACTTAGAACTTTGATAATTCCATAGTTTAATGCCATCGTAATTGTTCTTTAGATTGCTACAGTTACTGTCAGCTCCAATATTGCACCATTCGCCCAATACGGCGTTCCCTAAGAAGCCATCATGACCTTTATTGCTATGGGCTTGCATTACAACATTGCTTAGTTCTCCGCCCACTACAGAGCCTGGTCCAAGAACAGTGTCTTTGTAAATTTTGGCGCCCATTTTAACAACAGCCTTTTCACACATGGCAAAAGGGCCTCTAATCAAGCTGCCTTCCATAATAGTAGCATTATCTCCAATGTAGATTGGTCCTTCACTTGCATTTAAAGTACACGCTTTAACATCCGTATCTTTTCCTATGTAAACGGGGTACTCACCAAAAACACGTACCGATTCATGCAATTCTGATTTTCGATCATCAAAATCCATGCTCTCCATATCTCGTTTAATAAATTCACCTGCTTTTAGAAAAATATCAAAGGGTCTATTAATTATATCAAATGAACCAGTGAATGCTTTGGTACTCATTTTCTCACCTTTAAAGGCAAGTATCACTCCATCAGATTCTAGTTGCTCTCCATCATTTAAAAGGCCTATAGCGCTAATTAAATCCTCATTAGGTAACAATCTACCATTAATCGATACATCAGCTTCTAAGCGAGGAAATTTAGTTTCTAAATAAGGAAGGGTAGCATAGCCTACAAATTCAGTCTTCAATGCAGCCGCCCATTTCTCAGAAATTTTGCTTATTCCAATTCTAAGATCCGCAGCTGGCCTGGTTAATGTTAAAGGATACAATCCTTTAACTTGTGCATCGTCAAATAAAGATATATTCATGGCTGTATATGAAAAAAGCCGCATGTAGCGGCTTCTCTCTTGAATTTATAGTCTTATTTTTTACCGTATCGCTTCATAAACTTATCAATACGTCCTGCCGTATCAATTAAGTTTTGTTTACCGGTATAGAATGGATGACTTTCAGCAGAAATCTCTAATTTAAATAGAGGGTATTCGTTTCCGTCTTCCCATTCGATAGTTTCTTTTGTTTCAACACAACTTTGAGTGATGAAGGCATAATCGCAACTCATGTCTTTAAAGACAACTTTTCTATAGTTACTTGGGTGTATTTCGGCTTTCATTTTGGCTTGCAAAAATACTACTTCATTTTTATAAATCCTAACCTAAATCGTCAATTTCTAAATCTTCGTTTTTATTAGGGTCAATTTGGTAGGATTCTTCGGTGGGGACCTCCACTCCACAGTCTGTCATGATACCTCCATTACCTGTAGGTTTATCAATCATATTGAGGTCCAATTGAAACTTTTGTTTCCCTTCTAAAATGCTCCGTATAAAATTGGCATAAATAGGCAATGCCATATGGGCTCCTTGACCGAGTCTCCCATTCCTAAATCGAACGGAAGGATCATCCGCGCCAACCCAAGTAACGGCAACTAAATTTCTATTTACTCCTATAAACCAACCATCCGCACTACCTTGTGTAGTTCCTGTTTTACCGCCGGCAACTCCTTTTAATTTAGTTAGGCTGCTTCCAGATCGCCCATCAGTTAGTCGTTTGCCCGTTCCTTTGGCCACAACTCCGGTAAGCATTTTATACATCATATAAGCTTTCTCTTCACTTAATACTTGATCGTGTTTGGGTTCATTGTTTTCAAAAACAATATTTCCATCCGAATCCTCAATTCTGCTAATAAATGTAGGTTCAATCCAAAGGCCCTTATTGGCAAATGGAATAAAAGAACCCGCCATTTCAAATGGACTTAATTCTACCGTACCTAAACATATAGATGGAATAAGAGGGACTCTGTTCTTTTGAATACCCACACGTTCAGCAAATTTTACCACTAATTGCGGACCATTTGGACCTAAACTCTTCATTAATCTGGCTGTAACCCAGTTATTAGAATAAGCCAAACCGTCTTTCATCATTAGGCTTCCACCGCCTCTACTTCCGCCATTTCCCGGTCTCCAAGCAGAAGGGCCATGCCCTATGGTTACTGGTGCATTTGGCCACATGCTGCAAGGCGAAGTTTTATTAATATCCATTACCGTTGCATACACCAATGGCTTAAATGTAGAACCAACTTGGCGCCTTACGCCAATATTTACGTGATCGTATTTAAAGAATTCATGATTTACTCCTCCAACCCATGCTTTCACAAAACCATTTTCGGGTGAAACAGCTATAAAGCCGGCATGTAGAATCTTTTTCATCATACTCATGCTGTCATAAGGGCTCATAACCGTATCTCTGGGACCACCATAAGAAAAAACAGTCATCTTTATAGGTTTCTTTAATTCAGCAAAAATCTTCGCTTCATCGCCCTTATATTTCTTTTTAAGCAATTGGTATTGATGCGTTCTACGAAAGGCTTTCTCTATGAATTCAGGAATTTCTTTGTACCTATTCTTTACATAAGTCCAAGGGTTGGTGCCTCCCCAACTTCTTAAAAACTCACGTTGAAGCTTACGCATATGAACATTAACCGCTTTTTCGGCCTTTTTCTGTAATTCGTAATCGATAGTCGTGTAAATTTTTAAGCCACTTTTATATAGATTGTACCCATTTTTACGTGACCAATCTTTCATAAACTTAGCCAAATAATCCCTAAAATAAGCAGCTGTGCCTTCATATTCTTCTTTATGGTAATCAAGCACAATAGCCTTATCCTTTATGGCGTCATATTCTTCCTGACTCAACTTTCCATTACGTACCATTTGTCCTAAAACAGTGTTTCGCCTATCCCTGCTATCATTAGGGTTTCGTTTAGGATTGTAACGGGTGTTGGCCTTAAGCATTCCAATAAGTACAGACCCTTCTTCAACTTTTAAATCTATAGGTGCCTTATTAAAGAATTCTCTAGAAGCCGCATCAATTCCATGGGATAAAAAAGTAAATGGAACCGTGTTTAAATACATTGTTATTATTTCATCTTTGCTATACCGCTTTTCTAGACGAACCGAAATTATCCATTCTTTAAATTTTTGGATAATACGCATGAACTTGCTCTTTGGTTCATCCGAGAATAAATTTTTGGCTAATTGCTGTGTTAATGTACTTGCACCTCCATCTTTACCCATTCCTTTTATAGCTCGGGCAATGGCTCTAGCATCAATTCCACTGTGCTCGTAAAAGCGTTCATCTTCCGTACTTACTAATGCATCTACTACGCATTTAGGTAAGTCGGTATAATTAATCTTAGTCCTGTTTTGAAGGTAATACTTCCCAAGGGATTGGCCATCTTCTGCAAAAACCTCACTACTTAAAGCATTCTTGGGATTTTCTAGCTCCTTTATATTGGGCATATTTCCCATAAAACCTATGGATAGTAATAGGAAAAAACCTGCTCCAATTAATAATAAACTAAAGGCCAATGACCAGGCTTTCGGAACAAACCTAAAACCGTTGGGTTTTTGGACTTTTTCCTTTTTGTTAGCTGATTTTTTTGTTGCCATACTATTTAATACGCAAATTTAAGTAAAAGTAAATATGTGATACATGAGATTATCAACATCAACCGTGCCTTAATACAATACTAAACGCAGGGGATAGATAAAACATTCCATTCTTTTGATGAATGGGTTTAGGTAATTTAGATTTAAGGATTTAGGTAAGCCTACTTTTTCTTTTTAGCTGCAGGCTTCTTTTTAGCTTTAGCTTTTGTCTTAGCCTTAGGTTTTGCTTTCGCTTTTGTAGCGGTCGCTTTCTTTTTACCTTTTACTTTCACTTCGCCAGATGCTTCCTGAGCTGCCATGATTTTTTGAACATCAGCAAATGTCATTTTATCAACGTCTGCATCTTTTGGAAGTTTATATTTAACTCCATTAGCTGCTATTACAGGACTCCAACGTGCTTTTACAATCTTGATGCTTGCATCTTCAGTGAAGGTTTTTAATAACTTAGCTTTTTCTTGCTCAATTTTTATATCAATCAATTCTTTGGCTCTAGCCAAATTAATATCTTCTGGAACTTCTCCTTTTGGAATAGAAACAAATAAGTCATCATACTTAAGGTATGGACCAAAACGTCCTTTATTAGCCGTTACTTCAAATCCATTGTATTCGCCAATTTCTAATGGGTACTGAGGCGCATCCAAGGCTACCTTCAATAACTCCATTACATCTTCCTTAGAAATCTCTAATAAATCAGTTCCTCTCGCTACGCTGTGGAACTTTTCTTTGTATTTCATGTATGGACCAAATCGGCCTACATTAACAATAACTTCTTCTCCTTCATATTCGCCCACTGTTCTTGGCAAGGAGAATAGTTTAATGGCATCTTCTAAATTAATAGTCTCAATGCTTTGTCCAGGTAATAGGCTAGCAAATTTAATATCTGCATCTTCTTCGCCTTCCTCTCTTTGGCCAAGTTGAACCAATGGTCCGTATCTGCCAATTCGTACCAAAACAACTTTCTTAGTCTTAGGATCTTTTCCTAAAATACGTTCTCCAGTTGCTCTGTCAGCAGTCTCAGTAGTTACTTCAACCATTTTATTGAAAGGACCATAAAATCCTTCCAGCATCTTAGTCCAAGACTTTAATCCATCCGCAATTTCATCAAATTCTTTTTCAACAGAAGCCGTAAATCCATAATCCATGATAGATTCAAAATTTTCGATTAGAAAATCCGTAACTATCATGCCTATATCCGTTGGAAATAACTTCTGCTTTTCGAAACCGAAATTTTCAGTTTCGATAATATCTTCAATAGAGCTGCTCTTTAAAACTAAGTTATGCGTCTCTCTTTGTTTACCATCTCTGGATTCATTTACCACATATCCTCTTTTTTGAACCGTACTAATGGTTGGCGCATAGGTACTTGGTCTACCAATTCCCAATTCTTCTAATTTCTTAACCAATGAGGCTTCCGTAAATCTACTTGGTGGACGGCTAAACTTCTGTTCAGCTGCAATCTCTTTGTATTTAAGTATAGCTCCTTTGTTAACAGTAGGAAGTAAGCCTTTTTGCTCATCTTCATCTTCCTCATCTTTTCCTTCAATATATACCTTTAAAAAACCGTCGAATATAATTACCTCACCTTGTGCTATAAAAGGAATAGCGGAAGCATCACTTTCTATGGAAAGTGTGGTTTTTTCCAATTCTGCTTTTGTCATTTGAGAAGAAATGGCTCTCTTCCAAATTAAATCATAAAGCCTTTGCTGTCCATTATCGTCACCCGCTGCTGTTCGATCAAAATAGGTAGGTCGTATCGCTTCGTGTGCTTCTTGAGCATTCTGGTTCTTAGTTGCGTATTTCTTTGGATCTGAATATTCAGCTCCGTAGGCATTGCTTATTGCCTTTTTGGCAGCAGTGATAGCTGTGTCACTCAAATTAGTGGAATCAGTTCTCATGTAAGTGATATGACCATTCTCATATAAGCGCTGAGCTAATTGCATGGTTCTACTTACACTATAACCTAACTTTCTACTTGCTTCCTGCTGTAATGTACTGGTAGTAAATGGAGCAGAAGGCTTTCTGAATGAAGGTTTTACTTCAATGTTATTAACTGAAAAGCTTGAATCTTTAATAGTTTCCAAGAATTCACGGGCATTTTCTAATTTTTCAAAAACTTTGAAGCAATTGGCTTCAATGTTTTTTCCCTCATGAATAAAAGTGGCTTTAACTTTATACGAACTAGCTGAGTTAAATTTATTTATATCTCTTTCGCGTTCTACTACTAGTCTTACAGCAACCGATTGAACTCTACCTGCAGATAATTTAGATTTTACTTTTTTCCAAAGTACTGGAGATAATTTAAATCCAACCAATCGATCCAATATCCTTCTGGCTTGTTGCGCATCAACCAAGTATTCGTCAATCACTCTTGGGTTTTCGATTGCTTTTTTGATGGCAGTTTCAGTAATCTCGTTAAATACAATTCGTTTTGTGGTTTTCGCATCTAAGCCTAATACCTCGGCTAAATGCCAAGAAATAGCTTCTCCTTCACGATCCCCGTCCGTCGCTAGCCATACATTATCCACTCCTGCAACCATTTTCTTAAGATTTTTCACGAGCTCTTTCTTATCTGGTGAAACATCATAAGATGGTTTAAAGTTGTTTGCTATGTCTATTGCTTTATCTCCTTTAGATAAGTCTCTAACATGACCCATGCTAGATGTAACTTTGAAATCCTTACCTAAGTATTTCTCTATGGTTTTGGCTTTCGCTGGTGACTCTACAATTACTAAATTTTTTGCCATTATTCAAATATTATTGAGCTTGTACCTATTCCATTTTCGGTAGTGATTGATATATAGTACAAACCTATTAATTTTTTATTATTTACGTATTCAAAGGTAGAAGTGTTTTCATTCAAAGTTTTTGAATCTATAACTCGTCCCATAATATCGCGCACTGTTAGTGACTTTAACTGTACCGGATTTTCAAACCCAATAGAAACAACACCACTTGCAGGATTAGGATAAACGCTAAGGGCAATAGTTTTATAATCGGTGAGTCCGGTCACAAATCGACTGATATTTATATCATCAATAAAAACAGAGTTTCCTTGATTAGCTTCTACATCTATTCTAAAAATGGCCGACTCTATCTTGTCGTAATTGGTTAAAGAAAAGTTGAGTAAACGCCATTGGTCATCATCAGCTGGACTGAAATTATCGGTATCTGGGGCAAAACGATAGGCGAGACCTAATCCATTTCGCTGTATAAACTGGTCATACGAGTTGCCACAATCGGTAGAAACCAATACCCTTAAGGTCTCAGTTAAGGATCCGCTTGAATGAGGCGCATAGGCCACATAAAAGCTCAACCTAGGTTGTTGGCCCTGCAGTTCTTTTAAATTTATAGCAGGTAATTTTATACTAAAAACAGAACCCATAGGAGTTGCGCTTGATACAGCCGCCTGATAACTTTGACTGCTTTTGTAGCCTACAGATTTATTTTCTTTCCATTGAACACCCGTGCTGAATATTGGTTTAATTAAAAAACCACTCCCTGTAGTGTTTTCAAAGCTCTCAATATAATTGGGTGTTTGTCCAATTGCTGGCAAAACGGTAATATATTTTTTCTCGTTTAATGTTGTGTTACCAGAGCTATTTGTTGCTTTAAAGGTCACTTCATATTCCCCTGGTGTACTGTAACTTACCGTGGGATTTTCCAATGTTGTCCCGGCTAGATTACCGCCTTCAAAAGTCCAAACTCTTGAATCTACACTTGCTTTGCAAGAATTGTCATAAAATGAGACCGAGCTTCCAGCACATACCACTCTTTTGCTTGATGAAAAGAATGCTTGTGGAGTACCGGTTCCAACGGCAACACCAGTTGCTATTAAATTATTTTGTGTGTGCAATGATGAACGTGGAAAACCGTTCAATTGACTATAAACTCTCGTTTTTTGATTTGTTGTAAATAGGGCCATACACCGATCAGTAGAGTAGTCCATGTAATTTTCCCACATATCAATTCTATCTGGATTATCTGTGCTGCACGAGTTTCCATTTTCTGGGCAGTTCGCGTTAGTAAAAGTAGAACCTACTGGTGGCGTATCATTACATCCATCTCCAAAAGCATTATTGCAACCGCCTTGAAACGTATGGTATAATCCCAACCAATGACCTAATTCATGGGTTAATGTTCTTCCACCATTATCTGTGTTTACAGCAGTTCCAATTGTCCCAACTCTATCGTGTCTAACCACAATGCCATCTCTGGCAGCCGAGGTAGTAAAGGGAAAAGTAGCATACCCCAAAACAGTTCCAGTTCCAGAACTAGAAGCAATGCTATTCACTACATATATATTAAGGTACTTTCTGTAATCCCATTGAACTCCACTTAAGCCTTTCACTTCCTCAGATGATTGAGAAACTTCATTGGTAAAAGTGCTGTATACCCGATTTATTCCATTCGTACAATTTCCACTAGGGTCAATTTTAGCTAATCGAAATTCGATATCCAAATTCGCTGTATCTCCTAGAAATAGAGTACGAATATTATTCTTGCTTGCATTAGTAAATGAGCAATCTTCATTAATTACTCGCATTTGATCTAAAATCTGCTCTCTACTAATATTTCCTTCCCCATTTACATGTACCACATGAAAAACGACAGGGATAACATATTTGCTTGCGCGCCTCTCTAGAATTTTGAAGCCTTTGGCCTTATTATTCCAGTCAATTTCTTGTTGTACTAAGCTAGGGTCAACCTTTTTTAAATGATCATTGTATGAATCGGTTCCACAATTATGGCTCTGCGCTATAGTTAAACTCGTTGATAGTGAAGAAATTACTATTGCAGATAGGTGTTTTATGTTCATTTGGTACACTGCAAAGAAACATCAAAAATGATAAAAGGATTGTTTCTGTATTGTAATAAGATACAATTTGATGACAGAAATTAGCTCAAAATAGCTTGGCTTTTCATCTGGTGATTGTGCTCTTTCCAAAGTTGGTTTATAAATTAAAAGATTCCCCTTTTTCAGGGATTATCACATTCTTAAAACCTGATTCTTCCAATCTACCTTTCCAAATATCCATGGTATCTTTATTGCCATGAACTAAAAACGTTTTCTTAACTCTAGGCTTATCTAAATGATTTAATAAACCTAGCATTTCATTGTAATCGGCATGCGCACTGAAGTAATTCATTACTTCAACTCTGGCATTAACCTTATAATGGTCTCCAAAAATTCGAACCTCTTTTGCGCCATCTTTTAATTTTCCTGCCAATGAATATGGAGCTGCATAACCTACCAGCAATACGGTGTTTTTTGAATCTTCTATATTATTGGCTATATGGTGTTTAATTCTACCAGCTGTTGCCATTCCACTAGATGAAATTATTATGCAAGGCTCTTTTGAATCATTTATCCTTTTAGAGTCCATTACGTCTGTGATGTAGAATAAATTTGGAAATCCAAATGGGTCACCATCTCTAGCAATGTGAGCTAAGGCTTCTTTGTTGAAGTCCATCTTATGATTTCTCATAATTGCAGTAGCTTTTACGCTAAGGGGAGAATCTACATATACCTTTATTGTTGGAAGTTTCTTTTCAAAGGACAGTCTATCCAGTAAATAGATCAATTCTTGTGTTCTATCCACAGAAAAGGCTGGAATTATAAGTTTTCCACTATTTTCTACACATGTTTCTTTAACGAGCTGTAATAATGCGGCCTCCACATCAACACATGGGGGATGTAACTTGTTTCCATAGGTGCTTTCACAAAGCAAAAAGTCACTATCAGGTAGGTTTATCGGACCATCTAGCAATCGATCTTCGGGTCTACCAATGTCACCAGTAAACGTGACTACTTTAGCTCCCTTGTCGGTTTCTATGGTTAAACTAACAGCGGAACTTCCTATGATATGAGCCATAGGAGTTAGATAAACACTGCAGTCTTCTAAAATCTTAGTCTCTTTCTCATGTTCAATGATTACAAACTGACTTGCTGTGGCTTCGGCATCTGCAATAGAATACAATGGCTCAATCAAAGGTTTACCTTGTTTTAGCCTTCTTTTATTTACTCTTTTTACATCTGATTCTTGAATATATGCACTATCCAAAAGCATTAAAGCACAAAGGTCTTTGGTGCTAGAAGTCCCATAAATTGGCCCTTCGTATCCTTCTTTAACCAATTTTGGCAACAAACCAGTATGGTCAATATGCGCATGTGAGAGTATAACAGCATCTAGCTTCTTAGGATCAAAACCAAAATCTGCATTCCATTTGTATCCATCTTCGCCTTCTCCTTGAAATAAACCACAATCCAGTAGGATATTGTGACCATTGTCCGTTTGTAATAAATGCTTACTTCCTGTTACAGTTTGAGCACCTCCATGAAAAGTTATATTCATTATCGTTGATATGTATTAGTTGTTTTTGTAATAGCAGTATTACAATATTGCAATATTCAGTTTCACAAGATTAAGAAACAAATGAATAAAAGAGGATTATTAGTCATATTATTTTTAAGTATTTTAGATTGGGGCTATTCTCAAAGCAACAATGAATGGCTGATAAATGGCCAAATGAATGATAGTATCGGAGATTTTAGAAAATCAGTCGAGTGTTATACCAAAGTCTTAAACATGGATCAAGATCATATTGCGGCGAGATACAATAGATCAGTGGCTTATATGCAATTGAATAAACCAAGTTTAGCTTTGGTAGATTTAAATAGGGTAATTGCAGCAAATGACGAATTTGCAAATGCCTATTTCAATAGGTACGCCATCCATTTCGAATTTGGCAATAAAGAGTTTGCCATGGGTGATTTGAATAAATACATCGAATTGGCAAATGAAGATTACACCGCACGATTTATGCGGGTTGACTTAGCCATAGACATGGAATACTATGATGTGGCAATTTCTGATTTGATTTACCTGAATGAACAAGAAAACGATAATGAGCTAAATATAATACTTGCTGAAATTTATGCAAAAGCAGGAAAACTAGACTCTGCAAATCAAATGCTGGATGAGCTTATATTGAAACCTGATGTACACGAAGAACAGTTGTACTTGGTTAAAGCTATCATTTTGAATAAATCAACAAAGTATTCAGCATCCAATGAAATGATAAACCTCTATTTACTCAATCAACCAGGTGAGAAAGGGCCGTTAAAGCTTAAAGCCGATAATCTTTTTTACCTTAAAGAATATGAGAACGCATTAAACGTTTATACTGGTCTTATCAAAGAAGATAGTTCAGACCATAATCTATTGGCAGATATAGGACATTGCTACTTGCAATTAGAGCTTTACCATCAAGCTGAAGAAATTTTAACAAAAAGTATTAAAAAACATAGCATTTCTCCCGCCTATGCATACCTTGGCAGGGGAATTGCATATTTTAACCTAAACAAACATGACAAAGCCTGCGGTGATTGGCAAAAAAGTTCTTTACTTGGAAATAAGCAAGCAAAAGAATATTTAAAACAATACTGCGTTAAAGAAACACCAGAATGAACAAGAAACCACTCATAATATTAGCTATAACATCCTTAGCGGCCATCTCAGCCGTGCACCGAAAGGAGGATAAAACTCCATGTATCCCTTATGAATTAACATTAAAAGATATTGATTCTAATGAATACAGTTATATACGCGTACCCTGTGTTTATGAAGAGGATTGGCATCAAACCAATGAAGTTAAGTTTTGGAGAGAAGTTATTACTACAGAACATGACTCATTTATTGCCAATGTATATAGCAACAGAAGAATGCTTGAGAAAATTCATAGAAGTATTATCGATTCTTTGGATAGAGAAGGGCTGAATCAATTGCGAAAAAAGATGAATTTCAAATACGGACTAGATTCTAATACAAGGATCTTGTTTACCTCAGGTAAGCATTGGTTTTATAGTTATACTACGTTGAAGTCCCGAATGAAAGAAGCCATTACTATTTTCGAGAATATGGGAGTGGATCCTTTCTATGCCCAACAGGTATTGCTTATAGAAAGCCCCGGATCTGCTAATGATTTTAGTTATTGTGGTGCTTACGGACAATTTCAATTGATGCCTTCAGTAGCTAGGCAATATGGATTAACCGTAAATAGATATACTGACGATAGAAAAGACTTTGGTAAAAGTGCAGTAGCTGCGGCTAGATTGTTTCAAGATGCCTGTGTTCCATACGCCAAACGTTGGTTGCAGGACAATGGTTTTGAAGTAGACGAAAAAGCATTGTGGTTTAAATTAATAGCCTTGCATATATACAATGCTGGAGCTGGCAATTGTAAGTCTGCTATTGCTTCAGTTCCTAAACACTTAGAAGGCAAAGAAATTGTACAACACCTGTGGCATACGCGTACTAGCCGTTTTAAAAACGAGTCGCAGAATTATAGTCAATTGGCCTTAGCTTGTTACTTAGAGTACGAAAAAGACTTATTAAACTTAGATATTTCATCCATTAGGGATTTGAGTTTATAAGCATCTATTTATCTAAACCTTATTGAACTTAACACCAATCAATTGATATTGATAGGTATTACGTAATATAATAGGGTTGCCGCAGCTTTCTTAAATATTAATTCTAAAATACATAATAATACTCCATTAGGTTTACACGCATGAATGAGGACTTAAGCAGGCTTTGCAATAACCTGAGAATCGCTTAATTCAATTTGTAAAGAACCTGGATAGGGAATAAGCCTATTTTAACAACTATTGACGAAGCTCTGAGAATCGCTTAATTGAAATAACATGGATAAGGATTTGCATTAAGCCAAAATGAAAGTAATTAAGTCATTTCTTGAAATTGGACTCCATTGCTTTGTACATTTCGATTGCTAGTTTCTTACAATACACAAGTGCTTACCTATCATTGCCAACCAAGCATTGCAGTCACTGGAGGCTCGTATATTCATCCATAAAAAATAGGATTAAAATATTGCAACTTATTATTGATGAGGATATAAGGGTGTTCTACATGAAGTTATTTAGAGTAGATAAATACCAATAGTTTGAAATCATTGCGCATTAATTGCTTACATATGTAAAGTTGGAATACTTACATATGTAAAGTGTTTATCTTACATTTGTAAAGTGAATAAAGATCAGGATATTAATGATAGGGTGCTCTTCTTAATGGAATATTTAAACCTAAGTAAAACAGCATTCGCAGCTTCTATTGGCATTAATGCTTCTGTTCTCAGTCATATTGCTTCTAAACGAAACAAACCGAGCATTGATATGGTCATGAATATTGCCGATAAGTACCCTAAGGTCTCAGGAGATTGGTTATTAACCGGAAATGGTAGAATGATTAAGGATGAGAGCTCATCTTCCCTTAAGGAAGTACTTACAGAGTCAATGGTAGAGTTAGAACTGCTGAATGAAGTGAACCATCAAACGTTACAGACTAGAATTAAGTCCTTAAAGGAGAGAGTACTAAAATTGGTTTAGTCAAATAGCGAAAGCTGTTTCTTATTCTTTCTATGCTTAAACAGCTGTTCAAATGCTTTCTTAAAGGACTCTATTTTATCCTCATTCAGGCTATATAGGGTGGAGGTTTTAAAAGGAATGGCATCCACCAATGATACATTACGCAATCGGTATAAATGCTGTGATACTGTACTTTGAGAAAAAGGCAATTGGTTAACAATCTGTTGAACAGACTGCCCAGGTTCTTTGCGCAAAGAATCCATGATAGCTAATCGTGCGGGATGCCCCATCGCTTTGTGCACTTTGGCTAGATGAATCAGCTTTTCGTCAAACGTATCAAAAGATTTAACTTTCATGTGTGAATTGTTTCGCAATAATACAATAAAGCAACTAAAACAGGGTTAAGAATTCTCTTTTTTATGCTTCCATCTCCTATGACTCCAAAGCCAATATGCCGGTTGAGCCAGAATATCATCTTCCATCACCTGGCAAGTAGCTTTCATGATCTCATCCACAGACATTTCTTTAGCATTTTCGGTAATCAGTACCGTATCCAACTCGTAATAACCACGTTTAACTTTCGTTACTTTGCTACTGATAACCGCCATGTCCAATTTGCGAGCTATACTGGCATAACCCGACATAAATGCGGTTTCTCGGCCTAAAAAGTCAGTCCAGTATGCATTCTTAGGGCTTGCTGGGTTTTGATCTGCTATAAAAGCAGCTACAAATGGACCATCTTTTAGTTCGCGTAGCGTAAAATATATCTTTTCCATGGGAACAGGAATACTCCCATATCGCCCACGTTTGGCCTTAATAAAATGTTCCATGGGTACATTCTTGAGTTTCTTGTAAACGCCAAAAATCTTAGTCTTTAGTGCAAATGGACCTGCTACAATGGACCATTCCCAATTTCCTTTATGGGTCATTACACCTAAAATCTTCCTATTCTCAGCAATGAGTTTTTCTATTGGACTTCTCGGTTTTAGTTTGAGTCTTTTCTTTAATTCTTTCTCAGAAATAGTGAAACCTTTAACGGTTTCAACAATTACATCAAAAAGGTGTTTGTAGAATTTTCTTTCGATACTTAGGCGTTCTTCTTCCGTTTTATTAGGAAAACTATGAAGTAAGTTATCCTTAACCACAGCCTTGCGATAGCCTATGATGTGGTATCCAATTACATAGAGGAAATTGCTAATTCCATATAAAATAAAAAAAGGCAATCTGCTCAACAGCATCATGAAAGGAATTAATAGCCACTTCGTTAGGAACATTCGTTATTAATTTCCAACAAAAGTAAATCAATTAAAGCCCTAATGCCATAAATTTGTGCATCACATGAATAGATTAATATTCGCGTTTTTGTTACTATCATTGGCTACCTGTAAGCTTAAGAAGCAAGCAAGTACTGGTTTAATAGAACCGGCAATTAAACCGGATACATTTACTCTTGCCTTTTGGAATGTAGAAAACCTGTTCGATACATTGGATGGGGCCAATAGGGATGAAGATTTTACGCCAAACGGCTATGATCATTGGACCGATGAAGTCTATCATAAGAAACTAAATCATTTGTCTCAGACTATCAATGATATAAATGCTGATATCTTAGGTGTTTGCGAAGTTGAAAATAGAGGCGTTTTAGCAGATCTAAGGAACAATACCGCTGGGCTTCAGAATCACTCCATTGTGCATTATGACTCTCCGGATGAAAGAGGAATTGATGTAGCGCTATTTTATGACAGCACCTTGTTTGATCAAATTTCCAGTGAGGCCATTGGAGTTTCATTAGCAAAAGACGATAAAACTAGAGATATCCTACATGTGCAACTCACTTTGAAGCATAGTTTTGATACATTCTCTGTTTTTGTTAATCACTGGCCGAGCAGAAGTGGAGGTCAAGCTCGGTCAAATCCCAATAGGTTTGCAGCCGCAAAGGCATTAAAAAATGAAATTCAAAAACTAAGTCATTCATATATGATTTTAGGTGACTTAAATGATGGTCCAACAGATAGCAGTGTATCGGTTATTCTTGAGGCCTGTACCAAAGAAAACAACAATGCCAATTGCAGGTCTTTTAATTTAAGTGGTAATATTGATACCAGAAATGAAGGCACCCATAAGTATCATGGGCATTGGAATATGTTAGATCATATCATCCTTTCTTATGATATGCTTTCAAATAAGCATGGTTTTATTTGGAAAGAGGGCAGTTTTAATATCTTTAAACCTAATTACCTCATTCAGCAAACAGGCAAATACGAAGGCTATCCTTACCGCGCTTTGGCTGGTGGAAAATTTATAGGAGGGTATAGCGACCATCTTCCATTGTATTGCATAATAATTCATCAATAATTGACTCCAGAAGAATTAATAAATCGAGATATAAGTTGGCTCTCTTTTAATGCCCGAGTGCTTCAAGAGGCCGAGGATTCATCGGTTCCATTGCTTGAAAGACTAAGGTTTTTGGGGATATTTTCCAGCAACCTGGATGAATTCTTTAGGGTTAGGGTAGCCAGTATCAAAAGAGTTGCGGATTTAAAAAGAAAATCTAAAAATATAGATACCAAACAGGCGAAAGAAATTCTCAAACAGTTGAGAGATATCGTTTTGCGCCAACAACAAACCTTCGCCAAAATCTACAATAACCAAATACGCAAAGAATTAAAACTAGAAGGAATAGAAATCATTGATGAAACAGAGTTAACTCCAGATGAATTAGTTGAAGTACGCGATTTCTTTACAGAAACCGTAGCGCCTAGAATATTTCCCTTAATTATTAATTCAATTAGGCCATTTCCTAACCTTCAGGATAGTCAAATTTACTTGGCCCTAAAGCTCAAAGGGAAGAAAGCCAAAGTTAATTATGCTGTAGTAAATGTTCCCAGCAGCGTCTTATCTCGGTTTTATATTCTCAAGCAGAATCAAAAAGTAAATCGAGTAATTCTTCTAGATGATGTAATTCGTTGCAATATTCTCAATCTGTTCAAGAGCACCGACGCCACTTCTATAGAGGCACATACCATTAAACTATCCAGGGATGCAGAGTTGGACTTGGAAGAGTCCGATAGCCTTTCCCTGTTAGAAAAAGTAGAAAAAAGCGTAAAACAAAGAAAGAAAGGTATTCCTACACGTTTTATATACGATAAAGAAATATCCTCCGATCTTTTAAAGCTTCTTTTAACAAAATTGGATATTGAAAAAGCCCAAGCTATTCCAGGTGGCAAGTATCATAATTTTAAGGATTTTATAAAGTTCCCTGTTTTGGGTCGTAAGAATCTTGTCTATCAGCCAATTGCGCCCAATCCTATAGGACGTTTAGAAAAGGCAGATTCCATATTGTATCAATTGTTAAAACGGGATGAACTAATTGCCTATCCATACCAGAGTTTCAATTATATCCCACAATTACTGCGCGAAGCTTCCATTAATCCTGCAGTAAAAGAGATTAACATCACATTATACCGGCTGGCAGAAACATCGGCTGTTGCTAATGCCTTAATTAATGCAGTTAAAAATGGCAAAAGGGTTAGGGTACTTACGGAATTAAGAGCTCGGTTTATGGAAAAAGCTAATATTCAATGGGCTGGACGGTTAAAAGAAGAAGGAGTAGAAATTATGGATTCTATTCCCAATTTAAAAGTTCATTCTAAATTGCTTCAAATTAAATTAGAACTCAATGGAAAGGATAGATACATCGGGCATATTGGAACGGGTAATTTTAACGAGGATACAGCAAAACTCTACTGTGATTTCTCCCTACTTACTTCAAGTAAAAGTATCAACGAAGAAATCAGTAAAGTATTTAGCCTGATTAGAAACTTTAAACCCAATAAATACGAGTTTAAACACTTACTGGTAAGCCCCTTAAATACAAGGAAACGCTTGGTAAGTGCTATAGAGAATGAAATTAAAGCAGTCCGAAACAACAAAGCAGCTAGGATAATTATAAAATGCAATAGTTTAGAAGATTCAGAATTAAGCCTTAAGCTGATGGAAGCCGCTGATGCTGGAGTGAAAGTTGAATTGATAATACGGGGAATTTTCAGACTACCGCTAAATCTAAATCATAAAAACATAAGAGCAGTGAGCATAATAGACCGCTACTTAGAACATGCCCGAATTTTTTACTTTCACAATGGTGGCAAGGGTTCAATATTCCTAGGCAGTGCCGATATTATGAGAAGGAATTTAGATTTTCGCATAGAGGTAATGGTTCCTATAACAAAGACCGAGCATAAGGAAATGCTCATGGCTTTATTGAATTTGCAATTGCAAGACAATCAGAAGGGGAGACTGTTGCATGGAAAGCTGAGGAACAATTATGCCAAGTCTAAAGGCAAGAAAATTAGATCCCAACTAGACTTTTACAAAATTGTAGGAGAGAGCTAAGTATTGTTAAACCTTGATTTTATAAAGAATTCGTAGGCATTTTAGATTTGAAGATTTAAGATTAGACCAAGGCCCTGATATTTTATATAAAAAGCCAATAACAACCATTTAAAATCCCTATTTTTGCGACCTTAAAATTCATGGGAACGCTAATAATGATTGGCCAAATATTTTTGGCACTAGGTATACTAATAACCATTCACGAATTAGGTCACTTTTTGGCCGCACGTTTATTTAAGATTAGGGTAGATAAATTCTACTTGTTTTTCGATTTTCTATTTCCAATGCCCAATGTTTTAAACTTTGCCATTTTCAAAAAGAAGATTGGCGGAACAGAATACGGTTTAGGATGGTTCCCAATGGGAGGTTATGTTCAAATTGCCGGAATGGTAGATGAAACTACCGATAAGGATAATTTAGGAAAAGAACCGGAGCCAGATGAATACAGAGCTAAGCCAGCTTGGCAAAGACTCGTGGTATTAATGGGTGGTATTATCTTTAACATCGTTCTGGGTATTATCATTTTTACTGGAATAAAGGCCTATTGGGGTGATAATTACTTATCTGCTTCTGCGGTAAATGCAAAACACGGTATTTACGCTTCTCCAGAAATGGAAAAGTTAGGATTTAAAACAGGAGATAAAATTGTTGCGCTAAATGGTGTTGAAATGAAACGCTATGAGGAATTGTTTAAAACAGACTTTCTTTTAGCTGATAAAAAAGAAATTACAGCCATTCGCAACGGGTCACAGGTTCAGTATGATCCTGGTGCTGAGTACGGAAACACATTGGCAGGAAACAAGAATACTCCAATGTTAATGGTAATCGACAAAGTGGTTGTTGATTCTATACTTCCAGGTGGTTCGGCATATAAAAGTGATTTAAAAAAGGGAGATCAATTGCTTCAAGTAGATGGTAAAACGGCATTTACGGGTAGGTTGTTTTCTTACCATGTGCAGGCAAACAAAAATTCAGAAGTAGAAATTGCTGTTCTGCGTAGTTTAGATACAGTACGCATGACAATGAAGGTTTCTGAAGAAGGAACCATTGGTGTTGCCATGAAAAATATAACCTTTAGCGAAGAAGACATTACCCGCGAAACTTTTGGATTTGGACAAGCTATAAGTAAAGGAACTACTGCTTCATTTAATGCTTTAGCCGGAAGTGTTAAAGGTTTTGGCGCTATTTTTAGTGGCAAACTAGATGCCAGTAAATCATTAAGCGGTCCTGTTGGAATTGCAAGAATGTTTGGTGCAGAATGGAACTGGCAACGGTTTTGGAACTTAACTGGATTATTGTCAATGGCCCTAGCTTTCTTTAATGTTTTACCTATTCCAGGATTGGATGGGGGACATGCCACTTTCGTTTTATACGAAATGGCTACAGGAAGAATGCCGAATGAGAAATTTCAATACGCTATGCAGGCAGTAGGAATGGTTATTATTCTTAGCTTAATGGTCCTCATATTTGGATTGGATATTTACAATGCTATAGTTGGAAACTAATCCATGAATGCCTTTAAAATCTTTGGCTTAGAACCCGATTTTATCATTGATACAGAGGATTTACGCAAAAAATACATTGCCTTACAACTCAATCATCATCCAGATTTAAAGGGAGATGAACTTGAGGTTTCAGCTCAGGTGAATGAATCATACAATATCCTTAGAGACGATTTTAAACGCTTCTCTTTCGTTTTAAAACTTCTTTTAATAGGGGAACCCAAATTAGATAATTTCTGGCTCATGGAGATGATGGAGCTAAATGATTCTATTATGGAATCCAAAGAGAACGAAACGCTAAAAAAGGCGGTTTTGGAGGAAATAGTTGGACATGAAGTAGCTATTAAATCTAAAATGCAAAACCTTGCAGAATCTTACTCGGCTAATAAGTCAAATGAACGCTTAATTGAAATGTCTTTGGAACTCCAAAAATCCAAGTATATACAGCGTTTGCGTAAGATTTTTGAAGGCGAAGAAGAAATGTAATTACCTCCTTACTATTTTATAACAAAAATGTGGGTTTAATGTGAGAAACCCGTGTTAAAAACTAGGCTTAAAGGCACTAATTTGCAACAAAATTAAGCATGGACGAGAATAAGGACTTTGAGGAAAATATTATTTCCATTAATATAGAAGACGAGATGAAATCGGCTTACATTGATTATTCAATGTCGGTGATTGTTTCTCGTGCATTACCTGATGCAAGAGATGGATTAAAGCCAGTTCACAGAAGGGTGTTATATGGTATGACAGAGCTAGGATTAAGCTCCGGCCGTGCCCACAAGAAGTCAGCTCGTATTGTCGGGGAAGTTTTAGGAAAGTATCACCCACATGGGGATAGCAGTGTTTATGATACCATGGTGCGTATGGCTCAGGATTGGAGTTTACGTTACCCAATGGTAGATGGGCAAGGTAACTTTGGTAGTATTGATGGTGATCCACCAGCAGCTATGCGTTATACCGAGGCAAGAATGAGAAAGATTGCCGAAGAAACCATGTCTGACATTGACAAAGACACGGTTGATTATCGACCAAACTTTGATGATTCCTTAACGGAACCATCCGTTCTTCCTTCACGGATTCCAAACCTTATCGTAAATGGGGCTTCTGGTATTGCTGTTGGTATGGCTACGAATATGGCACCACACAACCTATCGGAAGTTTGCGATGGAATTGCAGCTTATATAGCCAATAAAGAAATTGATGATGCTGAGTTAATGACTCACATAAAAGGTCCAGATTTTCCTACAGGTGGAATCATTCATGGATTTGAAGGTATAAAATTAGCTTGCGAGACTGGAAGAGGTAGAATCGTAATGCGTGGTAAAGCAGAAATTGAGGTTACTAGCACAGGTAAAGAACGCATCGTAATTACTGAAATGCCTTACCAAATTAGCCCTACACAAATTATTGTAAGAGCTGTAGACTTGGTAAACGAAAAGGTAATTGATGGTATCTCTGCTGCTAGAGATGAGAGTGGTCGCCAAGGATTAAGAGTTGTATTCGACCTTAAACGAGACGCTATTAGCCATGTAATTCTTAATCAATTATACAAGTTTACTCCATTGCAAAGCAGTTTTAGTATTAATAACATTGCCTTGGTTAAAGGGAAACCTATTATGATGAACATGAAGGCCATGATTAAGGCTTTCGTTGAATTTAGGCATGAGGTTGTATTGCGTAGAACCAATTATTTGCTTGCAGATGCACGCAAGAGAATTCATATTTTAGAAGGTTTAATTATTGCGCTAGACAATCTGGATGCTGTAATTAAATTAATCAGAGGAAGTAAGAATCCAGATGAAGCAAGAGAAGGCTTAATTAGTAATTTTAAACTATCGGAGATTCAAGCCAAAGCTATTCTGGATATGCGTTTGCAACGTTTAACCGGTCTTGAAATAGATAAGATTAGAGCTGAATATGATGTCATTATGAAGGAAATTAAGCATTTGGAGAGCATTCTTGCGAGTGAGGAGCTTCAAATGGGTATTATTAAGGATGAAATCATAGAAGTTAAAGAGAAGTACGGAGATGAAAGAAGAACGTTCATTGAACCAGGTTTAGGTGAAATTGATATTTTAGATTTAATTCCAAATGAAGAAATGGTTATTACCATTAGTCATATGGGATATATTAAACGAACTTCATTAAGTGAGTATAGAGAACAAAATAGAGGAGGTAGAGGAAACAAAGGAGTTTCGCATAGAGATTCTGACTTTGTAGAGCACTTGTTTAGTGCAAGTACCCACAACTATTTACTCTTATTTACGGAGCAGGGTAGATGCTTCTGGTTAAAAGTATATGAAATACCTGAAGGAGGTAAAACCACGAAGGGTAGACCGATTCAGAATTTGGTTGCACTTCCTCCAGATGATAGTGTTAAAGCATTCTTAAATGTAGAGAATTTAAAAGACGAAGAGTATTTGAATAACCATTTTGTAACGATGGTTACGAAAAAAGGGGTAATCAAGAAAACTTCATTGGAGTCTTATTCTAGACCAAGAACAAATGGAATTAATGCAATAACGATACGCGAAGGTGATGAATTGTTATGGGCCTCATTAACCAATGGCAACAACGATATTTTAATTGCTAAGAAAAGCGGAAAAGCGATTCGATTTCCAGAATCTAAAGTAAGATCAATGGGTAGAACAGCTGCAGGTGTGCGTGGCGTAACACTTGAGAGTCCTGAGGACGAGGTTATTGGCATGATTTGTGTTTCTCCTAATGATGAAAGCACAACCATCATGGTAGTTAGTGAAAAAGGATACGGAAAACGAACAGAAATGAACGATTACCGTATTACTGGAAGAGGCGGAAAAGGAGTAAAAACTATCAGTATTACCGAAAAAACGGGTAATCTTGTTGGAATCAAAAGCGTTACAGAGGAAGATGGACTTATGATCATTAACCGAAGTGGTGTAACCATTCGAATGGGTCTTGAAAAAGTTAGGGTTATAGGAAGAGCCACACAAGGGGTGAAACTCATAAACATTAAAGGCACGGATATTATTGCATCAGTTGCTAAAGTTCCAAGAGAAGATGAGGAAGATGAGTTAGTGGAAGGAACTGAAGGGGTTGTAAATCCAGAAAGTGTTGATTCTACAACTGAAACAGAAACAACTGAACCAACAGAACCAACGGAAACTGACGGTAGTGCAGAAGAAACAGAAGAGAATAATGATAATGAAGAATAAACAAACAATTAAAATCGGTCTAATGCTCATAGGAGCTGTATTTATGTCTAACCAAGTATTGGCTCAAAACTCTGTATTAAGAGGAGTAGGAGCTGCACTTTCTTATGCAGAATCAGACGCTTCCTATTTAGTAGAAGCAAAAAATGGAATAGATAAAGCATACAAAAACTCAAAAACAGCGAATAGTCCTAGAATGTGGCTGTATAGAAGCATGGTTTACTCCAGGTTGAGTTTCAAAAAAGGGAATGCACTATTTGAAGGAGCTGATTTAAGCAATGCTGGATTGGAGTCTGGGATTTCTATGAAGAAATTCTTAGAACACACAGGCGAAAAGAAAGATGATGATATAGAAGAAGCTGAAATGGAAGCAGGAAGTGCTTTTGCCGCTACTTTTAACGAACACTACGCCATACAAAATAGAGATAGTGCTATCATGTATCTTGAAGTGGCCAACTATTTATTCGATAGGATAGATACTGGGAGTCTTCGCAAATTTGCAAATAGTGGAATTACTAAGTCATCCGTTTCTGATAGATTGATGTATTTTGTTGCTACCTCTGACAATGATGAAACTAAAAAGCGAATTTTTAGTGAATCCATTAATTCAGGCAATGTAAATGCAGTGGCTTTTGAAGGAATGGCTGGACTATTGCTTAAAGAAGGGGATACAGCTAAAGCAGAAGTGATGTTAATGGATGCCTACCAAAAAAATGCAGGCGATAAAGACATGTTTAATGTACTTAAGAATTTCTACATCTCGAGTGGCCAAACCAACAAACTGCTTGCTGTGGTTGAGGAAATGATTAAGAAGGATGAGAGTAATTCATCGTATTATTACCTAAGAGGTAAATTGAGAGATGATGTTCAAAAAGAACATGAATTAGCCCGTAAAGATTATTTAAAAGCGATAGAGCTTGATGCATTTAATTATGATGCCTTTTTTGATCTAGGTGCAAACCTAGTAAGTCATGAAACCATGAAATGGAGAAACATGAAGATTAATGCACGTACTGATGCTGATATCAAGATAGCTAATGAAGGTTTGATTAAGGTATACAAGCAAGCAGAGGAGTATCTGTTAACAGCTGCAGAAAATACTAAGTACGGAATTATTGATAAGATAAATTTATATAAAGCTTTAAACGTTGTTTATTTAGAATTAGATGATAATGGTAAAGCTCAATATTATAAGACTTTGGCAAAAGGTTTAGAAACAGAGTTAAAGAAGTAGGCCTTATTTAATACCAAAGAAAAGCCGCATAGGAGATATGTGGCTTTTCTTTTAACATTTCTACTTAACATAATGTTAATTATGTAACAACGGTGTGTTGCCAAAGCCCTGTGGCTACTGTATCTTCGCAATCGTGAAATATAGAAATTCATTATATCTCCTTAGTCTATTGCCCGCCATCTTTTGTGTGTTTGGAAATTTAACCGGTGGCTATTGGGGATTTACCAATTACATGTTTGTATTTTTTATCCTAGCCTTAATCGAACATATATCCGGTTCAAACTCATCCAATCGATTCTCAGACGCTTCAACTCTGCCCGAAGCTATCCTAGTATTCCATGTGCTTGCTAATATCTTAACCTTAGGAACCTTGGCCTATGGAATTCATTCAGGAATTATATCAGGTTGGTTCTTTATTGTATTAGCCTCATTTAGCACTGGAGCTCATACAGCTACAAGTGCCGTGGTTATTTCTCATGAATTGATACATAAGAATTCCAAATGGCAACGTGGTCTTGGCAAGTTCTTATTAGCCATTTCGGGAAATATCTACTTTTATATTCATCACTTAAGAATCCATCATAAAGATGTGGGAACCACCAAAGACGCTGCTACGGCAAGGTTTAATGAGAATCTGTACCAATTTGCCATGCGATCAGTATCTGGTCAACTAAAACAAGCCTGGCAGTCTGAATCCCAAATGCTTAAACGTAAGGAAAAGTCAATTTATTCGCTGCATAACTATATGATTCGTGCAATTTTGGTGCAAATAGCCATAGTAATTGCTGTTTATACTACCCTTTCTTGGCCCGGACTGTTGGCTTGGGGCATTAATGTATACCTAGCGGCTTTGTTGTTGGAATATGTTAATTATATAGAGCACTATGGTTTAAGTAGAACTACTCAAGAGAAAGTAATTCATACACATAGCTGGAATTCGGATAAATACATTTCTCGTTTTATTCTCATTGATTTAAGCCGACATGCCGATCATCATCACCTAGCCAATAAACCTTTTTATTCCTTAGATTCTCATGCAGAGTCGCCTGTTCTTCCTGGAGGTTATGCCTCTTTAGTTATTCCGGCATTAATTCCAGCCCTTTGGAGAAAAAAGGTCCATCCTGTATTAAGTAAGTGGAAGATTGACAATGGATTACAAGGCTGAGCTTCTGAATGATTATAGTACTCTCAATTGCAGAAGAATAGCGCAATATGCCGCCAATACGCCAAAAAGCATAGGAAAGTTGATCGAACTGATGTTTGATGATGATAATCGTTTGGCTCAAAAAGCGGCTTGGGCCATTTGTATGTTGGGTAAAAAGTATCCAGCCTTGATGCAAGCGCATGTAAATAAGCTCATTAAAGGAATAAGCAGTACGAAGCATAATGCCATTCCACGTAACTCATTGCGGGTTTTAGCAGAGATGAAACTAAGTGAAGAAAATCAATCGAAATTATTGAATTTATGTTTTCCATTGGTCGAAAACAGGGAAAATGCCATTGCTATCAGGGCATTTAGCATGCAAATCATTTTAAATGCTGGAAAGCAATATCCTGAATTGCTTATGGAGTTTCATGCCATATTAGAAGAAACTATTTCCTTTGAATCAGGAGGAATGAAGTCTAAATTTAGGCAGTTGGAACGGTTAATTGCTAAGAATAGTAATTGATTTTAGATTTGGCTAACTCTTCTTTATAAACTGTGTCTTAACAACCACACAGCTTTTCCCACTTCCACTTTCAATTTCGCCTTCGTTGTTCGTTAAACGTATATTTTTAAGCTTGGTTCCTCTTTTTAAGCCAGAACTAGATCCTTTCACCTTTAAGTCTTTGATAACGATTACGCTATCTCCATCATTTAATTCGTTTCCGTTGCTATCCTTTGTCATCGTATTTCTATCTCGTCAGCAAATATAAAGGCGTCCTCCCCTTTTTGCTGTTGCCTTGAAACAAGTTTGTCCTATTTTTTTTATTTTGAGTAACGCAATGTAAAATACGATAACATAGAAATAAGATTCTATTAATACGTCAATAACCCAATCTCTTTAGCTCTTAGAATAAGTTGCTGTACATTATTCACTCCTAGTTTGGCGTACATATTTCGCTTATGGGTGTTTACGGTAAGTACAGATATATTCAAATTATCCGCTATCTGGTTGGCATCCAAGCCTTCTTGCATCTTTTGTAGTACTTGATTCTCTCGCTTACTCACGTTAATGTGAGGTACTTTATCCATCTCCACTTCTGGAAATATCTTTTCACCTGCATATACCCTTCTAATTAAATCAGCTATTTTAGATATAGGTGATTCCTTTAACAGATATCCTCTGGCTCCTGATCGAATAGCTTTCTTAATGTACGATGACTTATCATGCATGGAAAGAAATACAGTTTTAATATCGGGGTATTTCACATGAATTTCCTCTTGTAAATCAAAACCATCCCTATCTGGGAAGCTTATATCTGTAAGTAGAACATCCGTTGTGTTTTCTTCTAAATAAACCAAGGTTTCCTCTACAGATGGAAAGGTAGCAATGATTTCTATTCCTTTCTGTTCTCCTAAGAATTGCGATATGCCATCTAAGAGCATTTTATGATCATCGCAAACAACAACTCTAATCATTCTGATTCAAAGGTATAGAAACCATCACAGTTGTGCCAACATTCGCAGAACTTTCAATGGTAAAATTACCTCCAAGGGCTTGGGTTCTATTTTCATATTCTGAGTTCCTAAACCTTCAGTAATATCCTTTTTAGCAAAACCAGAACCATCATCTTCCAATGTCAATCGCAGGGAATTCTTTTCTTCTAACAAATTGATATGTAGATTCTTTGCTTTGGAATGCTTAATAACATTATTAAGCGCTTCTTGGGTAATTCTATATAGGGCAATCTCTAATTTTGGATCTATTTTATCACTAACTATCTTGGTAAATAAGTGAACCTGCAATCCATTTGCTTGATTTACTTTAGTGCTTAATTCTTCTAAGGCTTTAACCAAACCAACAGAAGATATCCGGCTGTCATTTATATCATGACTAATTGTTCTTACTTCTGAGATGGCCTGTTTTATTAAACTTTGCATGGTGTCCGCCGACTTCTTTCCATCATCTTCTAATAGTTTAATTCTGGATTGAAAATTTTCAAAGTTTAGATTAACCAAAGTAAGTAAACCTCCTAGCCTATCATGTAAATCCTGAGCCAACCGTTTCCTTTCTGTTGCCTGTCCTTCTACCCAAGCGTCTAGGTTGTTTTGATCTACATCTTCAAACAGTTCTTTTATTTCTAAATCTTTTAAAGCAAGTGCTTCAGCAATTTCAGCCTTTTGTTTGCGCTTATGATTTTTGTAAGCGAAGAAACCAAGCAATAAGACTACCGCTAAGAAGATGATAAATAAGTATTGGAACCTCAATCGGTTCTCCAGGTTTTCATTGGATTCTATTAGGAGTTTTGTTTCATATTTTACGCGTGTTTTACTTAAGTTTAAATTGAGTTCTGTTCCATACCAATCATCCAATAGAGAAACATAATTTTTATAATAACCTGCTGATTTCTTGAACTCTTTGGTTTGATTATAGTAAAAGTGCGCGAAAGTTGCATTGACACTTATTTTGTCTTTTTTGGAACCTAATGAATCAGTCAGAACCTTTCTTTCAAACAACAGCTGTTCACATTTAACATAATCTTTCTTATTCTTAGCAAGAAGAAACTTTAGAAAATTCAATTGAAATGGACCATTTTTAGTTTGAAGATACTTCCTGTTTTTTGCTAATATTGGGATGTACTTTTCTAAACTATCTGATTGTACGTTGTTAATATTTATCAAATAATTATACAATCTATTCCCTACTAGGACTTCATCTTTCGTTTGATGTGCATATTTTAACGCTTCACCAAAATAATAAGAGGCACTATCTAGGGCATACATTTTATAATAGGTAATTGCTAAATCATTTGAATAAGCCGATATCCATTTGGGATTTTTAGACCTTGTAATTAAAGATAAGTACTTCTTCTTTGCAATGGCATAGGAACCAGAAGTGCGGTAGATACTTGCAATGGCAGCTTCGGCATTTAAAGTATTTTCCGAATTAGGGTCTTCTGCAGTCCTAATATTAAAGGCTTTTTGATAATAAGTTAATGCCGAATCTAAAAGACCTTCATCTTCTAGATAGTCACCGAGTTGAAGATAGACAAAGGACTTATCTATTGGCTCCAATGGTGCATTTAAATAGTACAGGCATAACTTATCTATTTTAACAGAAGACAATTTGCAAGAGTCATGGAAGGCTTGTCTATTAAAGCTTTCCTTGCCTCCATTATCATTGCAAGCCAATGTGAATAGTGTTATCCAAAAGGCAAAGAATAATAAGACAAAGACTAGGGCTCTAGTCCTTGTCGCTGTCTTCGTATGGGTCATCTTGTTCATGAGTTTCCCTATTGGTTGTTATTAATTTTAAGATTTGCGGAACACCAAATGGCATCGCATAGCATTGGCTGCTTGGATCTCCATTAAAAACCGCATTGTTGGGTCTTTTTAGGTAAGCGCCTAAGTTTACTGGTTTGGTACAGGATTGATAGTCTGGCAAAGCAGCGTCTTTAATACTTAAATGAAGCTCTGTAATTAAGCCATCTGTAATAATAGGTGCACCTATTACTTTATAATATTTAGGCGTTGGAGTTGGCTCAAAACGCAGTTCATAATTCATTGGTCCGCCAGCTGTTACTTGGCTACATAATCCGTAAATTTTGGTAGTTATTGACATATCTTTATTGTTTGCCTCAAAATTGGACCATAAAATCCTAATATATATACCTAAAATTAGGTATTTTTTAACAGCTTATAAGGAATTGAAACATTTAGCCAAATCTAAAATACCCTATACTAATTCTTAAAATTTCTTACCTGTGCAACTAAAGGTGTTACTACTTTAAAGTAGCTTATAAGTCAGTTTGAACATCTAAATTAATGCCTTGTTTCTTTAAGCTTTTTTGAACCAAAACAGCAAAGATTGCTAAATAAATAAAGCAAATAACTGGTATAATAAAGGATTCATGTATGCCCATGATATCGGCTAGTTTCCCTTGAATTGGAGGAATAATTCCACCACCCAGAATCATCATAATTAAAAATGCCGAACCCTGTGTTGTGTACTTTCCCAATCCAGCTATAGAAAGCGTAAAGATGGATGGCCACATGATTGAACAAGCCAATCCCCCACTCAGAAAAGCATAAATTGCAGTGAGTCCGGTGGTTGACAAACCAACAATCATGGCCAGTATGCCGAAAATGCTAAAGAATAATAAGGTTTTTGCCGGCTTATCCTTTGTAATATAGGCTGTGAACATTTGCAGAACCACACAGGCGATGTACCAAAGTAAATGTTGGATGCTATGACCTGCAAGTCTGGTTAATGCCAGTATTATACCAAAAGCAACAAGCGGGGTTATAAATTTTAGAATGGTCTTTTTACTTCCTTTTAAATCAAAAGCCGCTACAGCTCCTGTCCATCTTCCAATCATTAAACTACCCCAATACATGGCAATAAATGGCGCAATTTCTGAGGATGAATACCCTCCAAAGTCCTTCTTACTAAGCAATTCACCCAAGTTACTTCCAATGGCAACCTCCACTCCAACATATACAAAGATGGCCAGCATGCCCAGTACCAACTGCGGATATTGCATGGCTCCCCAGCCCTTTTTTTGCTTCTGTGCTACCCCATTCAAAATAGGTAAACCAACAACTACAGTTGCCAGCGCTAAAAGTAACCATAACAAACGTTTACGTTCTAAGGGTTTAACTAGTTTATCTATCTCTATTTGCTCAATGCTATAGGTTCCTTTTAATAATTCAACTCTTTCAATAATAGCAGGATGTTGGGCTTCATCTAAGCTCATTAAGGAACATTCCAATGCTGAAATTTCTGCACTTTGCTCCGAAAAACTCGCTTTGTATTGCTCTATCTCATCAATGGTTTCTCCTTGATAGCTAGAGAACACAGGAATGAAAGCCATGATTAGTAAGCCGGTTAATACCAACAAACTTTTTAATGCTTTTGTTGCACTTTCTGGTTTCTCAGTATTTATACCTGAAGGAACTTTTTTAGATAAGGCAAACAATAAAGCAGCGCCTACAAACAAAAGACCAACACAGGAATACAGCAGAATCACCTTATTAAGGGGTAGCTGACTGATTTGATCATTGCAAACTGATTTAACAGAACCAAAAAGAGCCAAAGCTACAACCAGTGGTCCAATTGTGGTACCCAACGAATTAATTCCTCCGCCTAGATTGACTCTTGCATTACCCGTTTCTGGATTACCCAATGAAATCACAAATGGCTGAGCACCTGTTTGCTGAAGTGAAAAACCTAAAGCAACAATGAAAAGACCGACTAACATCCCTGGAAATGTTTGTCCGTTAACCGCCAAAATCATCACCAATGCCCCTAAAGCAGAAAAGAGCAAACCGTAAATGATACTTTTCTTATACCCCCAAGTGCCTACTAAATCTTTCTTTGCCAAAGTGCTATAAACCAATAAGAATAAAGCGCCTAAGTAGTATGCCATGTAAAAAGCAAAGTCTACCAATTGACTTTGAAACTGATCTAGACTAAAATAGCTTTTACAGAATGGTATAAATACGCTGTTTCCAGCTGCTATGAATCCCCAAAAAAAGAATACGGTAATTAGCGTATAAAGTGCCGATCGATGGTTGACTTGATTTTCCATGAATAAGGCTCGAATTTAGGGTATAAAGCTTAAAAAAATACCAAAATATTTAAGGATAAAGTGTGGACAAACAGCAAGTATTTAAAGGTGTAAGAAGCCTTGTTTACCTTATTTTTACAAGGTTAAATAACAATCATAAATGGCAGAAGATAAAAGCAATTACGGAGCAGATAATATACAGGTTTTAGAAGGTTTAGAAGCCGTTAGAAAAAGGCCTGCTATGTACATTGGAGACATTAGCACAAAAGGGCTTCACCATTTGGTATACGAGGTAGTTGACAACAGTATTGATGAAGCGCTTGCAGGACATTGTAAGAACATTGATGTTGTTATTACTAAGGGTAATGGAATTAGAGTAACAGATGATGGTCGTGGTATTCCAGTAGGTCATCATGCCAAGGAAAACAGAAGTGCGCTAGAAGTTGTAATGACAGTGCTGCATGCCGGTGGTAAATTCGACAAGGATACATATAAAGTATCTGGTGGATTGCATGGTGTGGGTGTTAGTTGTGTAAATGCCTTATCAAAAGATTTAAAAGTTAATGTTCACAGGGATGGGAAACTTTACCAACAAGAATATAAAATTGGTATTCCTCAGTACCCTGTTAAAGAAGTTGGCACTACTTATAAAAGAGGAACGGTAGTTGAATTTCAACCGGATGATAGCATATTTATTGTATCCGAATTTACTTTTAGCATCATAGAGAATAGAATGCGTGAGTTAAGTTACCTTAATAAAGGCATCAGAATTACTTTAGAAGATGAACGTGAGCAGGATGAAGATGGCAAGAACATCAGTGTAGAGTTTTATAGTGAAGGTGGACTTAAGGAGTTTGTTAAATACATTGACGGAACAAGAGAATCCTTTTTACCTGAACCTATTTATATAGAAAGCGAAAAGTCTGGAACTCCAGTTGAAGTTGCTTTTCAATACAATTCTGGATACGCAGAAAATATTCATTCGTATGTAAATAACATTAATACCATTGAAGGTGGAACGCATATAGCTGGTTTTAGACGTGCTTTAACTAGAACCTTAAAGAGTTATGCCGACAAGAACAAAATGCTCGAGAAGGCCAAAGTAGAGGTTGCTGGAGAAGATTTTCGTGAAGGATTAACCTGTGTATTGTCTGTAAAGGTTCAGGAACCACAATTTGAAGGTCAAACCAAAACTAAATTGGGTAACAGTGAAGTTATGGGTGCAGTAGATACTGCTGTAGGTGAAATGCTAGAAAATTACTTACAAGAGAATCCTAAACAAGCTAAGATGATTGTAGATAAGGTTCTTTTAGCTGCCCAAGCTAGAGCCGCTGCACGAAAAGCCAGAGATATAGTACAACGAAAAGGTGCCATGAGTAGCATGGGATTACCTGGAAAACTTAGTGATTGTTCTAAAACAGATCCTACTGTTTGTGAAGTGTTTTTAGTAGAGGGAGATTCTGCAGGTGGAACAGCTAAGCAAGGTAGAGATAGAGAGTTTCAAGCTATTCTGCCACTAAGAGGTAAAATTCTTAATGTTGAGAAAGCATTAGAGCATAAGATTTACGATAACGAAGAAATTCGAAATATGTTTACCGCTTTGGGAGTGCATATTGCTCATAATGAAGAAGGAGAAAAAGAGATTAATCTTGAAAAATTACGATACCACAAGGTAGTAATTATGACGGATGCAGATGTGGATGGTTCTCACATTAGAACCCTTATCCTTACCTTATTCTTCCGTCACATGAAGAAACTTATTGAGAATGGTTATTTATACATTGCTACCCCACCGCTTTACTTAGTAAAGAAAGGGAACAAGCTTAAATACTGCTGGTCAGACAATGATAGAGATATTGCGGTAAAAGAAGTTGCCGGAAGTGGAAAACTAGAAAGTGTAAACATCCAACGTTACAAAGGTTTGGGAGAGATGAATGCGGAGCAACTTTGGGAAACCACTATGGATCCTACCCGTAGAACCTTAAAACGCGTAACCTTAGATCATGCTGTTGAAGCAGATAGAGTATTTAGTATGTTAATGGGTGATGATGTGGCTCCACGTAGAGAGTTCATTGAAACGCACGCAAAATTTGCAAATATCGACGTCTAAATTATAATTTGATTTAATAAATATACAAACTCCTAGTGTAGGCTTCCCCCTTTAAGTACTGGGAGTTTTTTTTTGGTTTGGCATTTTAGATTTAAGGATTGAATTGCATAATGAGGTTTTAAGTGTTGTGCAATCCTAAACAAACCAACACCCCGATTTAGTTAGCTTTCATCAAAAAGAATTAATGACCTACAAATCCTTCTCTCACTAGTGGATAAAATCACCGACGTACTGTCCCCTCTAGAGAGGGACAGAAAAACCAAGTTCCGTTCTTACGGAAATATTATTTTAGAGATGACCCTTTAAGTACATACTAATTGTGCTTGGTAGATTTTAGGAGATTTGACCATTCTAGAAATCAAGTTATGAAAGATTGTTTTCTTACTCCTAGATCTATTCAGTCTGTAGCAGAA
>Ga0208414_1000427_pt1 | contig 42918 bp, 44 predicted proteins | sample AntAceMetag02UKE_FD_184770 | JGI IMG/M metagenome (GOLD analysis project Ga0208414, IMG submission 184770) | Saline lake microbial communities from Ace Lake, Antarctica - Antarctic Ace Lake Metagenome 02UKE (SPAdes) (version 2) | ecosystem: Environmental > Aquatic > Non-marine Saline and... | reverse complement strand
ACCCGACTCGCCCCCCTTCGTCCTCCAGTCGCAGCCAAAACCCTTGCCGCTCCGACCACACTCCATGGGCCGTTCGCAAGGCCTGCCGAAACGCCAGCCGATAAGGTTTTACTGCGACACAAATTTTCATCGCTCCCAATCAGCCCTCACTCCGCCCAAATCTCAAACTACAAAATTCCCTCAAATTCCATCTCCATAAAAATCCCGCACCTCCCTAATTCGTAACCACTCCGCCCCCCTCCAGCGCGACCCGACGAAGCCCAGCCCTGCGCTCGCTCGCCTCCGATCGACCGAGCGCATCTTGCCCATTTTACTTCAAGCTGCTTTCTCACTTGCCCCCGCGTCCCCGTAGCCTACTACGTTCCCGGCAACTCATGACTCAGGTTGCACTCTCCTCCGCCGCCGCGTTCGACGCCGAATTTTATCAAACGGCCAACGCATTTTTTGCCGCAAATCGCCCCGTCGGGCTCACGTTCGACGACGTCTCGCTCGCCACGCTCTACTCGGAAATCCTGCCTAAAGACGCCGACACTTCCACCGTCCTGTCGGAGCAAATCAGCCTCTCCATTCCCGTGTTGTCTTCCGACATGGACACCGTCACCGAGTCGCGCATGGCCATCGCCATGGCTCTCAACGGCGGACTCGGGCTCATCCACTACAACATGCCCGCTCGCGAGCAGGTCAAAGAGGTCGCCCGCGTCAAACGCCACATCCACGGCCTCATCCAAGACCCGATCACCGTCTCCCCCGACCAGAAAATCGGCGACGTTCTCGATATGATCGAAGCCAAGAGCTACGATTTTCGCACCTTCCCCGTCGTCGATCGGCATGGAATACTCGTCGGTCTCCTTTCCGGTAGCACCGTCCGGGAGCGCTATCGCAGCAAATCCGTCGCCGAGGCCATGTCGCCCCGCGCCGGGATCCATACCGTATCCGAGTCCGCCCTCAAATCCGATCCCATCAAGGCCGCTGACGCCTTCTTTACCCAACACATGGGCATTCACAAGATGCTCGTGGTCGACGGCGAAGATCACCTCCGCGGCCTCGCCACGTTTTCTGATGTCGAGCGCATCACCTCCGAAACCGCCACCCGCCGCCGCGCCGCCCGCGATTCCGAATTCCGCCTCATCGTGGGCGCCGCCCTTTCTCCCGTGCGCCGCACCGATGGCTCCCTCGATCGCGACCGCATCGTCGATCACGTCTCCCAACTCGTGCACGAGTCCATCGACTGTGTAGCCATCTCCGTCGCCCACGGCCACAGCGCCGGGATCGGCGAAATGGTCAAACTCGTCCGCGGCGCTTTCCCTGACCTCACCATCATCGCCGGCAACGTCACCAGCGCCGCCGGAGTCGAATACCTCGCCGACTGCGGCGCCAGTGCCATCAAAGTCGGGCAAGGCCCCGGCTCCATCTGCACCACCCGCATTGTCGCCGGGGTTGGCATCCCTCAGCTCACCGCCCTCCACGTCGCCGCCCACGGCGCGAAAAACCGCCCCGTGAAGATCATCGCGGACGGCGGTATCGCCAAAAGCGGCGACATCGTGAAAGCGCTCACCCTCAGCGATGCCGTGATTCTCGGCGGTCTCCTCGCTGGCTGCGGTGAAGCCCCCGGTGAAATCATGGAGATCAATGGGAAGGTTTATAAACAATATCGGGGCATGGGCTCACTCGCCGCCATGAAAGACGGCTCCGCGGCCCGCTATGGTCACACTAAAGAAGACTCTACCCGCAAAGCCACCGCTGAGGGCATCGAAGCCCTCAAGGAGGTTAGCGGCTCGGTCGACGACGTGCTCGCCAACCTCGTCGGCGGTCTGCGCAGCGGCATGGGCTACCTCGGGGCCCCCGATCTCACCACGCTCCGCCAAAACGCCCGCTACATTCGCGTGAGTCCCGCCGGCCAAAAAGAGTCTACGCCCCATGATGTCATCGAAATCAAAGCCGGCGTGAAGTCCTAATTGGAACGTCCAGCCGCAGTTCTCCGATCGTCCCATCTCTGCACGGAACGATTCCGCACTTGCCCCTCCGGCGCGCGTGCGCTTTTCCCTTTCGGGCAACAGGGGTGGTTTCAATCCGCTCGACTCCGGGTTGCTCCATAATTTTGCAATCATGTCCCTCATCCCCTTTTCCAGCCAACTTATCGCCGATGTCGGCATTTCACTCGGTGACGAAGGCAAAGGCCGCCTCGTTCCTGAGGTCTGCGAAGAACTCGCTGGCACGCCCCACGCCGTTTCCACGGTGCTCAAGGTCAACGGTGGCGCCAATTCCGGCCACACCGCCGCCGGCGTAAAACTCAACCTCTTGCCTTCCGGCGTCGTCGAGAAAGACATCACCTACCTCGCCATCGGCTGCGGCGTCGTCGCCGATCCCTGCAAAATCTGGTGGGAAGCCGCCCCCCTCGAGGCCAAAGGCTACGCCGTCATCAGTCGTCTCGCCATCGACGAGCGCACCATGGTCTCCGACCTCATTCACCGGCTCCTCGACCTCTCTTGGGAACACTACCGCGCCAACGTCCTGCACGAAGAACCGCGGGGCTCCACCGGGCGCGGCATCACTCCCGCCTACGCCGATGAGGTCGGCCAATGGCAGATTACCTACTCCGACTTTCTGGCCGGCCCCAATTTCTACGCCCGCAAAGTCACTCAGCGCGCCGACCGCGCCTTGCGCACCATCCAACATGTCTGCCAAGTCGATGCCGCGACTTTCGCCGGATTCTTCGACAAACTCACCACCGCCGAAACCCGCGCCAATCAGGCGGCCATCGATGCCGGCGTCCTCCCCGCCGCTGACTTCGACTTCACCCGCTTCCACGGCGACAGCCCGTTCAGCCTCAACCTCGAAGCGCTGATCAAAACCTACTGGGATGCCGGCACCAAGCTCGGCCCCCAAATCTGCGAGGTTCGCGAACTTATCCGCCGCGAGTTAGCCGCCGGTCGCACCATCCTCGGCGAATTCGGCCAAGCCTACTGGCTCGATAAACGTCACGGTTTCTCGCCCAACGTCACCGCCTCCCATACCTACACCCCCGAGTTCTTCGAAAGCGCCGGCATCCCCGTGCAACGCGTGCACACCTTCGGCGTCGCCAAAGCCTACGACACCAAGGTGGGCACCCACACCTTCATCACGCAGATGGATGAAGCCCACCCGCTCACGCCGCTGCTCAAAAAACTCGAATTCGGTTCCACCACCGGCCGCCAACGCATGGTCGGCTGGTTCGACGCCGTGGAAAAAGGCGACGCGTTGCGCTACGGCGGTTTCCAAGACCTGATGATTAACAAAACCGATGCCCTCACCCACCAAGGGGACTGGCAAGGCGATCTCCTCATCTGCACCGGCTATGCCGACGCCAACGGCCAGCGCTACGCTCACGTGCCGCGCAACGAGGCCGTGCGCAAAACCCTGAAACCCGTCTACTCCACCCACCCCGGTTGGACCGAGGACATCACCGGCGTTCGTCATTTCACTGACCTGCCCACCAACGCCCAACGCTACATCGCCGCCATGATGCGCAGCACTCTCGAGGTCGCCTACGAGGGCGGCACTTGGCCCACCGATGCCGACCTCCCCAACCTCCGCTACCTCGGCGTCGGCCCCGAACCTTCCCAAATCATCAAAGACGTCCCCGCCACCGCCGAGCTCATCAAGCTCTAGCCCCAACGTCTTAATCATTATAGACGGTAGCTAACGAGTCTTTGTCACTTAATAGGTGACAAAGTTTTTGGCACTTTTCGGCCCTCCGAAAAGCTTCCATTCGCATTGTGCGCGCTTCGGTTGCACTCCCCACCCCTCCCACATTACTTCACCTCCATGTCTGCCGAAAAATCTCCCATCAGCGCCTACACCGAAACGAAGAGCCTGCGTTATTTCCCCCGCATGCTTAACAAGATTCGCCTCCAGACCGCCGGCAACCTTCGGGAGGATTTCCTCGAGATGATCGGCAACGGTCTCGATGCTCGTATGTGCAGTTTTCTCCATATCGACTACGCGGCGCTTCGAAAGAAGACTCTCACGACTTCGAATGACGACGAAATCTTTGATTGGGTAAACGAAAACGGACGGACGATTGGAGAAACCGATATCCTCGTCTGGAATCACTACGTGACCAAACTGGGCTGGCGCGACCAGGTGACTGAGTCACTCGCCAACCGCAAACAAAGCAGCGGACTCCAGGATCGCGATGAAATCGAAACGATGATTGAATACTTCGAATACGACGAAGGCCGTAAGTCGTAGATCGTAGCTCAGCCCAACGACAACCAATCACCCTGGGTCGTCAGCACTTTCGCCTCTGGTCGCGCCGCATTAAAAGCGCCGAGAATCCGCTCGGCTTCCGCCGGTTCGCTGACACTCAACGCCGTCGAAAGGGCATCGGCGACCATGGCGTTGTCCGCCATCACGCTCACGCTTTCCCACCCCGTGCGGCTGCGTCCACTCCTCGCGTCCAACAAGTGGTGAAAACCCGCCTTCGCGTAGCGTTGCCCATAACCTCCCGATGTCGCGATCGCCCGGTTCGCTCCGAGTTCAAACACTCCCGCCAGGTCCGAACTCCCCGTCGCCGCTGAACGCACGCCAACTCGCCAAGGTCGATTTTCGGGATGCGCGCCCAGCGTCCGCTTTTCCCCCATGTCCACTAACGCGGCAGTATAGCCCGCCTCGCCGAGCACCGAAGTAATCCGGTCGGTGATAAACCCCTGCGCAATCCCATTGAGCGTGACCGCCATATTCGTTCGGTTCAATCGCACCCGACGCCCCTCAATCTCCAACGCGCGGTAATCGACCAACGCTCGCGCCGCCGACAAGCGATTCTGATCCGTCTCTCCCGCGGCCAGCATCTCACTCAGCGGATGCACCGTCACATCAAACGCCCCGGCGGTCGCAACACTCATATTGAGTCCCACCTGAAGCACCCCTCGCAACTCATCCGAAGCCTCGCCCAACTGCCCCGTTCGATTCAACTGACTCAATTCCGAATCATCGCGGTAGAGGCTGAAAATCTGTTCCAAACGCAGCATCTCACTCCGGCACTTTTCAAAGATTTTCGACGGCGAATCTCCGCCAAAAAGATCGATGCCAACCTCGCCCCCCAGCGCGATCCCACGCCAACGCCGCGGAACAATCCGATCCGCCGCGCGAGCCGAAGCCGCCCCCCACGCGGCTAACGCGGCCGTCTGCACGGCGGCAATGCTCAGGAAACGTCTGCGGGTGGGGAGGTGACTCATGATCGGCGTTTAATTCTCAACGCATACCAAGTGCCGCTAATCGTCAAAAACGCCAGTGCGAGAGCCGATGCGTCGACGATCCAAACCCCGGCTCGCCCAAAAAAACGTCCCGAATGTAAATCCAACATTATTCGATAAAGAGTGAGATCTTCCCCTCGGAGCACTCTTCGCATTCGCGCCAAAGTTCGTTCCGGAGCCACTCCAGCTTCTGACCAAACCAGCGCGGAGTCCCCGTCGACCGGCGACCATTTTAACAAATCCGCCCCACCGGCGAAGATTCCCTCCGTCGTTTCGATCACGATCGGATTGTTCTCACTTCGTGCCGCCAGCCGCAACGGATCTCCGGCGGGCAGCGACGCAGAATTAAGCCGTTCCACGACTTCGCCATCGATCGTCAAAACCCACAGCTCGTCCGTCAGGACCAGCACTTGTTGATCACCAATTCGAACCGCTCCGCGCAGCGTGGAAGCTTCGCCCAGCAATCGATCATTCCAGGCGAGGCGCCCGTCCCACGCCACCACCCAATCGTTCGCCACCGTGAACGAAATCGGCTCTCCCGCGACTTCAATCCCATACCAATCATACAGCCAATCTGCGCGGATGCCCCTTTGATCCAATCGCAAGCCGCCCGTATGGTTCAGTGCAATCCCCGTAAATATCACGCCCAGAAAAACCGCCGCAAACGCGATCCCCATCCGCTGATGCCAAGGCCACCATCGCGGGCGGCGCGAGGCAGAAGCTGATCGATTTTCAGGCGCGGGGGAGTTCATGCGTCCTTGGACGCTTGCACGGTTTTATCCAAATACAACGCCAAGCGACCGAGTTTGCGCAGCGCATTGACCGAGAGCGTTGCCCCGGTGATTCCGTCGATCGGCTCACTTAACTTTGTCCCATCCACCAGCGTCACCCCCTTGAATTGGTCGGTAAAAAACGGATGCCTCACCTCCCAACCATGACTCTCGCGGTAAACGAGCACCTGCAGTCGTTTGATTTCACCGTGCTCCACCACGATTCCCGTCGTGATTGGTTTCACCTTGCCAATTTCCTCTAGAATCCACGCCGTCCGGTCTTCCCGCACCCAATACCGCAAACGCAATCCGGGATAGCCGTGTCGCAGAATTTTTTTGATCTCTGGTTGCACGGTCTTGGTGAGCCAAAACATCTGCGGACTTCCCGCCTCGCCATCCGCAAAAGCAGATTCAACGAAGTCAGCTGGCTGCAAATAAACTTCTTCATCCCCTGCCGCATAAACGGTGCAGACCAACGCCAGCGCCAGCAAGTAGCGGACGCCAGCCCTTAAACGTGGTTCTAAATTTCCCATTGATCGAGGTGGTCTACGTCGCCGCGAAGTTAAAATTGATAACCGACACCAAGACTCACCGTCTCGTCGTTAGCCCCATTCGCGGGTCGCGCAAATTGCACATCAGCCTTTAAAACGACCGGCGCAATCGGCCAATAGTTGATCCCAAGGTCGAAGTATTCGTTGGCGGAATCGGTGCGGTTACCGGCTTCCAAATCGTAGCGGCTGTAACGACCGAAGAACCCAACCTCGCCGCGTTCCGTTTCAAATCGGTAGGACGGCTCGACGTAATACCCATTTTGCTCATCGCGTCCCAACAGCTCCGGCGCGGCTCCCCCCAGATTCCACTGAGCATACAAAGCCCGCAACCCGAAGCCACCGCTTCGCCAATCAGCATGAGCCGTCACCAAAGTCGCATCGATCGACTGGGGCAGCGCCCCCTGGGCCAAGTCCTGTTGATACTGCGCGGTGACCGCGAGATCCAAGCCCGGGATTCCGCTGTAACGTGCCCTCATCGTCGCCGCGCCGCTTTCAAACGAAGCCTTGGCGACCTTCTGCCGGCCGCTTCGAATATTAAAGGCCTTACTGCCCGACACCGGTGTGCTGAGGCCCGAATGCAACGCCCCATCAAAACTCCAGCCGCTTGACCTAATGTGCGTGAGCCCCACGCCGCCTTCCCACCATGTGGTCGGGATTATGTTCTTTTCCACGGTGTTGCGCTCCACCCCGTAAAACGTGGCCGGCTCATGCGTCTCGTTAAGTAAACCCACCGGCAAGAGGAACAGGCCAGCCTTGGCCCGGTTCATTTCATCCAAATCGAATTCTACATAAGCCTGCTCCAGTTCGACCTCTCCTGGCTTGCCCTCGCCCGCGAGAGAATGCTCAAGCTCCAATTCCGAAAACATCCGCACCGAATCGGTAAAATCGTGCCCGATGAACAAAACCCAACGGTGAAAATCAATCTCCCCGTCACTCCCGAGTTGCATGTGCATTTCGCCATAACCGCCTAAAGACGTTCGATCATACCAAGCATTGCTTCCACTCGATCCACCTTGATCGGCGAGTGTTTCCACAAATGCGGTGGTCGTTTCAATTTTCGCATCCGTTTCCCTAATCCGGTTGGCGGTCACCGCCAATTGGGTCTCAGCGGTGGTGTATCGCGCCTCTGCCGCTTCCACCCGATCAGATAACTGCGCGATCTGCTCCTGCTGCTGCTGGATCACGGCCCACATCTCCTCGGGCGAAGGCAGCTCCTTGGCCATCACGCCAATCGGAACAATCAAGATCCCTAAGCACACGATCTTTGCACAGGTGTTTGTAAGTATTTTGAGCGGAAATGCCGGTGTATTCATATTGATATTGATACTCAGTCTTAAAAAGAAGTTCAGATTCGAATCAACCGTGCGCTAATTCGTCAATTGCTTTTTGCGCCTAGGTCTCATTCTCATCTTGGTCTCATTCTAAAATTAGGCTGAAGTCACAAAACCGATTTCGGATCAAAAATCCTGCAAATGTGGTTCCGCTAAACCCGCGTTTTGACCCAGCTCAGCCATCACTTCCCCGGCGAGGTAAATAGAGCCCGTCACGACCACCGTCCTACTCGGGTCCAAAACCCGTGGTTTCTCTGATCCAAACAACGCAGCAACTGAACTATGATGAACTTTGCCTGCAAACCGAGAGCCTAACAAACCCTCCAACTCCTCGTAAGAGCAGGCTCTCTTCTGCCGCGGGACCACCAGATGAATCTCATGCGCAAAACGGGCCACGACTTCCATCAAGGTCTCCGCCCGAGCCAAACCCAACACCCCCACCACTATGATCGGTTTCTGTCCGTCCTCCTCCACCAACTTGGTCAAATTATAGGCCAACGACAGCGCCCCTTCCGGATTGTGGGACGCATCTAAAATCAACGCCCCCTCCTCCCTTTCAATTCGTTGCCAGCGCGCTGGCCAAGTCGTAGCGGCTAAGCCGCGACTGATCACCGCTGTCCCCAAATTCCATTTCGGTGCCAGTTGTCTGGCAATCAGGGTCGCCGTGGCCGCATTCCACTGCTGGAAATCGCCCTCCAATCCGCTCTCAGGATACGCGCTCAAATCTTCCCCAAACTCTGCCCGCACTGAAATCACCGGGCAGGCCAACTGTTTCGCCCTGAGTCGCACGACCGCCTCCGCTTCCGGAGGCATCCGCCCCAGCACCACGGGAATATTAGGCTTCAAGATGCCCGCCTTCGCCGCCGCTATCTCGGCGAAAGAATACCCCAACATCTCGCAATGATCCAATCCTATCGAGGTAATCGCCGTGATCAGCGGAGCCACAATATTGGTCGCGTCCAGTTCGCCCCCCAATCCAACCTCCACCACGCCCACGTCGCAATTTCCTCGTTTGAATTGTAGAAAAGCCATCGCCGTCATGAATTCGAAAAAGCTCGGATGGTTGTCCGCGCCTGTTTCGCCCAATCTCTCCGCGATTCCCCGGAGCTCCCGCGTGTAACCCAGAATATCAGACTCGCTCAAACGCTCGCGATTCACCTGCACGCGCTCGCCTAGTTTCACCAAATGCGGGGAAGTGTAGAGTCCGACCCTCAATCCCGCGGTGCGCAAAATCGACTCGATCATCGCCGCGGTGGATCCCTTCCCATTCGTTCCCGCAATGTGGATTATCGGAACCGCCCGTTCCGGATGTCCGATCTCCTCCGCCAAAAGACGCATGCGATCGATACCAAATTTCACCCCCTTGGTCTTGAGACCGAAGAGGTAATCCTGCACCGCAGAATAATCAGAAAGCTCCATTGCGAAATGAACAGCGCCGACCGGGAAATTGCAAAACGACTCCCGACTGACTGATCGTCTTTATTCGTCCGACCCAGCCGACTTCGGCGCAATCGTCTTCACGAACAACGCCGACAATAAGTCCCGTAAGCGATCGCGCATTTCTAATCGCGGGACGATCTGGTCGATCAGTCCTTTTTTAATCAAGAACTCGGCCGTCTGAAATCCCGGCGGCAGCGTCTGCTTGGTCGTCTCTTTGATCACCCGCGCACCCGCAAAACAGATCATCGCTCCGGGCTCGGCCAAATTAATATCACCCAGCGTCGCGTAACTTGCCGTGACCCCTCCCGTCGTGGGATGAGTCAGGATAGAGATGTAGGGCAATTTTGCTTCATGCAAACGTCCCAGCACGGCACTAATTTTGGCCATCTGCATCAGGGAAAAAATCCCTTCCTGCATCCGGGCTCCACCTGACGCGCTCACAATGATCAGGGGACACTTGTGCGCCAAAGCCCGCTCGGCCGCTCGGGCAATTTTCTCTCCCGTGGCTGAACCTAAGCTCCCGGCCAGAAATCGGAAATCCATCACTGCCAGCGAAACCGGGATATTATGAATTTTCCCCATACCACTGACCACGGCTTCGTTCAGCCCGCTGCCCTCTTCCGACAGTTTTATTCGGTCTGGGTAGGACTTGGTATCCACAAACCCCAGCGGATCACCAGCCCTGACGCCGACGTCATGTTCTTCAAAACTATCAGCATCGAGCATGGCGGCGAGCCGCGCTCGAGCTCCGATGGAGAAGTGGTAACCACTTCGAGGCACCACCATCTGGTTGGCCTCGAGTTCTTTATTGAAAACGATTTCCCCTGAGATCGGACACTTGGTCCAAAGCCCCTTGGGGATATCTTTTTTCTTAACGACAACGGTCGAGTATTTCGGCTTGCTGAAAAGCGACATAGGAGCGCGGGAGGTAACGAGTCAGTCTATCCGTGAGCGAACGTGATAACGTCCAGATTCAAGCATCCCGCTCGGCGAAGAGCGAGTGCACAGGCATTAAGAGTGGATCCAGTGGTAAATACATCATCGACTAAGATATAACGTTCTTGGGCGGTTATGGCGCTCCCACTTCGGTGTGCAAAGGCATTTTTCATCCGTTGGCGACGCGTTCTCCTATCGTAAGCCGTTTGCGATTCGCTATCTATCGACCGTTCCAGCAATTCCACCACTTTTGTGTCGCCTGCTAGCAGTTCCACAAAGATGTCCGCCAGCAGTCGACTTTGGTTGTATTCTCGCTCCCGTTCTTTCCGCGGGTGGAGCGGCACTGGCACGAGTTTTGCCCCTCTCACGAAATCGAGCACCTCTTGGTTCTCCGCCACGAGTGCTTTAATATCCTCCAAAACAAAGGTCCCTCGGCGATATTTCAGCTCCAGTAACAACTCTCGGGCCGCCCCCTTGAACAAAGTGACTGTTTTTGCGCGATGATAGGCTGGAGCCAGACCATCACAGTGCGGACAAATTCTCTCGCCTTGCACTACGCCAAAAAACGGATGGCCGCAGCACTCACAATGCGGTTCGCGAACCCTCACGATCAGGGGCTCACAACGTTCACAAACGTGCCGCAGTTTGCTCGCAGCCTCGCACACTTTACCACAGGTCACACAAACCGGGGGAAACAATAAATCCCTCGTCGACCTCATCCAGCTGTTCTTCGGCATTAGTTTAGTTTCCCCGGCAATCAGTCCCACGGCTAATCTAATAATACACTCGCCGAAGAAACAACCCCTGGGGAGGGGCCGTCGGCACTGCCTCCGTTCGCACCCCTCCAGCCATTAGTCGCGACAATGCTTCCGGCTTCAACCGCCCTTCTCCCACCCGCACCAACGCACCGGTGAGACTTCGCACCATCTTGTAGAGGAACCCGTTTGCGACAAATTTCAGCTCCAGCTTCCGGCCTCGTTGCACGACGTCCAATCCCGTGAGGTTTCGCACGGGATCAAGAATCTCGCCTCCGTTATCCGCCGCAAACGCCGTGAAGTCGTGGGAGCCCCGCAACCGAGCTGCCCCCTCCACCATCGCGGCGTAGTCGAGTCGCTTTGCCCGCTCGATCCGCCACACGAATGGCCGGTTAAAGGGATCAGTATCCCCTTCCACGATTCGATAAACGTAGCACTTTTCTGTGGCACTGAACCTCGCGTGAAAGTCCGGTCGGGCCGCTCCCAATTTCTTAATTCGAATGGCCGCTGGCAGTCCAACGCCCAAGGCGCGCTGCAGCTTATCCGGGCTGTGCGACCACGTCGCATCGAAATGAAATACCTGCCCATGAGCATGCACGCCTGCATCCGTCCGGCCACTTCCGTGAATCCGAACGGGGCGCTTTAAAACCTCCGCCAGTCGAGCTTCAATTGCATCCTGAATCCCCTTCCCGTTTAACTGGCTCTGCCAGCCCGAAAAACCCGAGCCATCATAAGCACAAACCGCTTTCCAGCGCCGCATCGAGTCGCCCCCGCTCATACCTCAACTTCCGGCATTTCTGGAGGAAACCGCTGATCCAGATAATCCTGCAAGATCAACGCCGCGGCGCGCGAATCCACAATTCCACTCCCCCGCAATTCCCGCAACTTGTGCTTTGGCAGCGTGGCCTCCGCCTCATGCGAAGTCAGCCGCTCATCGACGAGATGAACCCCGAGTCCCGTATCGTCGCGGAGCTTCTGCGCGAGGACCTCCGCCTCCTTGGCCTTGGGACCAACGGAGTCATCCATATTCAACGGATAACCCACCACCAATTCGTCAATTCTCTGTCGACCGATGGTCGCGAGCAAAGCACTCCACCGAGCCGTATCGCTCGACTCACAAAGTGCTGGGATCGGCGATGCCAGCCCCAAGTCGTCGCCGGTCGCGAGACCGATGCGCTTGGAACCAGGGTCAATACCGAGAAATCTCATGCCCCAAAAGTGGCCCTAAAGGTATTTCGCTGCATCCGGCAGCGCGTTGACCTGCTTCAATAGCGCCTTGATCTCCTGCGCTTTGTCTTTGGGGCAAACCAAAGTCGCATCGGCGGTATGCACCACGATCAAATTGTCAGCTCCCACGACGGAAACAAGATGATCACCTTCGCTGAAAATGATATTCCCGGCACCTTGTTCCACCAGCGTCTTGCCCCGCGAAACATTGCCCGCCTTGTCCGGCGTGAAGTGCCGCGCGACCGCCGGCCAAGCTCCGACATCATCCCAGTCAAAAGTCGATTGCAGCATCACGACGTTCGTCGACTTCTCGAGGAGTGCATAGTCCACCGAGATCTTTTCTAACGACGGATAAACTTTCTTCAAAACCGGCGCCAACTTCTTCCCCTTCGCCAGTGCCTCCCGAATCGGAACTAAGCCGGCATCCAGCTTAGGCGCAAACGCGGCAATCGCTGCCTCGACCACCCCAACGCTCCAAACAAACATCCCTGCATTCCAGAAATAATCGCCCGATTTTAGGTAGCGCTTCGCCGTCTTCAGATCCGGTTTTTCGACGAAACGTTTTACGTGATGAACCTCCCGGCGCCGGAAACTTCTCCACTTATCGCCTCTTTGCACATAGCCGAATCCTATCGCTGGTTCGTCCGGTGTAATGCCAATCGTGACCATGACCGGTTCCGCTGCCGCCGCCGCAAAAGCTGCGTTCAGGTCAGCCTGATATTTTTTGCCATTATGGATTACATGATCGGCCGGTAAGACCGCAAATACGCCGTTCGGATCACGGGCTCCCACAATCGCCGCCGCCAACCCCACCGCCGCCGCGGTATCACGGCCCACGGGCTCCGCGATCACGTTCTCCTTAGGCAATGCATCACAAACCGCCCTCACCCCTTTTTCCTGCACCTTGCTGGTGATCACAAAAATATTTTCTACCGGCACAATCGGCAAAACCCGGTCGATTGTTTGAGTCAGTAAAGGACGATCCCCCACCACCGGCAAAAGATGCTTGGGGCGCACGGCTCGGCTCTGTGGCCAAAAACGCTCTCCTTTTCCTCCAGCAATAATCACGATGTAAGGTTTAGCCATAAGACCAAATAACAAAGCGATTTGTATGCCGCCGCAAATAATCATTTGCGAACCGAGCCCGACGACCGTCTGTTTTCGCCTGCCATGCAGCCACTATCGACCGCAGAACTCGCTCGCTACAGTCGCCACGTCCTCCTACCGGAAATTGGCGTTGCCGGCCAAACGAAGCTAAAAAATGCCAAAGTTCTGGTCATTGGCGCGGGCGGGTTGGGCAGTCCTGCCGCCCTCTATCTCGCCGCGGCGGGAGTCGGCACCATCGGCTTAGCTGACTTCGATCGGGTCGAGGCTCACAATCTGCACCGGCAGCTCCTTCATCGCGACTCATCTATCGGCCAACTGAAGGTCGATTCCGGCTCAGATCGGCTCACCGAAATCAATCCCTTCCTTGAGGTAAATACCCATCAGCAGGGGGTCACGGCCGCCAACGCCGTTGAGCTGTTTTCAGGCTATGATGTAATCGTAGATGGCACGGATAACTTTGGCTCTCGCTATCTGAACAACGACGCTGCCGTCCGGGCCCGAAAGCCTCTCGTCTTCGGTAGCGTCTATCGATTCGAAGGCCAATTATCAGTCTTCGCGCCGCACCTCGGTGGTCCCTGTTACCGCTGCCTATTCCCGGCCCCCCCGCCAGCCGGAAGTGTCCCCGGATGTGGCGAGGTCGGAGTTCTTGGCGCCCTCTGCGGCGTGATTGGCAGCTGGCAAGCCCTCGAAGTCATCAAGTTCATCACTCAATGTGCGCCTCCCCTAATCGGGCGGCTACTCACCTACGACGCCTTGTCCCAAACGGTCGAAACTCTCAATTTCAGTGCCACCACCGCCTGCTCAACCTGTGGCCAGCACGCCACTTACTCCCCTTTAGACGCGGCCGAATACTCGGCGATCACTTGCGCACCCGATAACACCTCCTCCTCCGAAATGTCCTCTTCTGCTTTCCCTTTAGAAATCTCTGTCGCCGACACCAAAGCACTCCTCGACACCCCAGGTAGCAACGCGCTGCTCGTCGACGTGCGAGAACCGCACGAACTCCAGATCTGCCAAATCGGGAATGCGACCCATATTCCTATGCGTCAGATCCCCGAAAACGTCGATGTATTACCCCGCGACAAGCACCTCTTGATTCACTGCCATCACGGCAGTCGTAGCCTCCGTGTAACCGAGTATTTAAGAGCTAAGGGGTTTACTGCCGTGAGTAACGTCGCAGGCGGGATAGACGCCTGGGCTCAGCAATTCGCACCCGATATGCAGCGCTATTGAGACCGACCCGCTAGACCGCGAATTCAGGGTGCGTGCGGGCACTCTTCGCTGCATAATCAGCAAATGCATTTTTGAGTTTTCGCGTCACGGATCCTGTTCCCGTGGAAAACTGCCGAGCATCGATTCGACCCACCGGTTGAACGTCTTTCGTCGAGGAAAGTAACATGCACTCCTCCATCGAGCTCAGCATCCCAACCGTTATCTCACTGGTGACAATTTCCAACCCAAGCGATGCGGCCAATCCTTCTGTCAATATCCCTCGCGTTATTCCTTCCAATATTCCCACGGACAAGGCGGGCGTAATAAAACAACCTTCCCGAATAAATCCAATATTACTCGTCGAAGACTCCGTGATATGTCCGGCATGGTTGAGGATCAAGGTATCGTCTGCCCCTCGCTTTTTTGCGTCTCGTAAACACATCAAATTATTCAAGTAATTCCCTGACTTCCATCTCGGGCTTAGCGAATCAATCGGGTTTCTTTTTAGATCCCGACTAATACTTAAAGTCAGCCCGTGATCCAACGCACTGGCCGACAGCACCGGAACGGGTTGCACCAAAATAATATACCCAGGCCCTTCTGCCAAATTCGGGTCCAATCCAATTGCCCCCTCGCCTCGGTAAACCTGCAAACGGATATAGACATCACCGTGATACGTCACTCGTTGCCGAAACTCGCGCACGGTAAGCCTAATTTCGGCAAAAATCTCATCGCTGGTGAACGGAATGTCGATGCCCAGCGAGCCAGCGGACCCCTCCAACCGCGCCCAATGTTCCGCCCAAGCGAATACTACCCCGTCGTAGGTCCGCCAGACCTCATAAATTGCATCGCCATAGAGAAACCCTCGATTGATCGGTGCGAGCGAAGGCTCCCGAGCATCGTGAAGCACTCCGTTGGTATTTGCTTGGATATAATTTATCATATTGTTCGACCCAGAATCGACGTCCTCACAATTCTCTCAAAGCACCAAGAACAAAAAAACCCTGAAGCTCCAGCTTCAGGGTAATAGATGTTTGAGAAACCGTCAGGTTTACTCAGCCGGGGCCGGAGCCGACTCTTGAGCCGAAGCTGGTATCGGAGGCGGGGTAGCATCGGCCCCCCTTACCTTAACCAGACCAAATTCCTTTTTGATATTCTGAACACTTGGCAGCGAAATTCCGAACTCCGCGGCAATCACGGCGCCGGTCTTTCCTGCTTCCACCGCTGACTTCACCGCGACCTTAAGCTCGGGAGTAATTTTGGTGCGCGTTCGTCTGCCCGCGGTAGCTGGTTTAGCTGAGGCTTTGCGGCCGCGCTTTTTACCTGAACTAGAGGCAGTGCGCACTGCCTTGATAAAGGACTCAACGGAATCAAAACCATACTGGGCAGGCAGCCCCAGTAACTCACGGGTGCGCTCTGTTTCAATTGAAAGTTGTAATTCAGCCGCCTGAGCCTGCAGAACTTTTAGTTGGGCAATTTTGTCAGTAACCATAGGGGACAACAAAGTCCTCAATATTTAGATACAGCAAGCAATAAATGATTCGATCAACTCTCTTGATTGCAAATAACATACAACTGCTTAAACTCTAAAAGCCCGTCGAGCATCGAGGTAATTATCCTACTTACCCACCCCGCTGGTCGTGAATCCAATAGCATTCAATTTTTCCAAATCGAGTAGGTTTCGACCATCAAACAGAAATGCCGGTTTAGGCATTGATGCGAAAATTCGTTTAAAATCGAGCTCCTTAAACTCATCCCACTCGGTTAACACCGCGACGGCATGGGCCCCAACCGCGGCCGCTTCCGCCGTATCAACCACGACCAAGCGGTCATTAGTCACTCCATCACCCAAGACATCAGAGCGAATCTTGCTAGCTGGCACTTGCGGATCATAGACCACCACCTCCGCCATTTCGGCTAAGAGATCCTTACACACCGAAATAGCCGCGGATTCCCGCGTATCATTGGTATCCTTTTTAAAAGCGAAGCCCCAGATTGCGATCCGTTTACCCGCTACGGTATTGAACAACGTTTTCACGATCCGAGTGGCAAATCGAGATTTCTGCCAATCATTCATTTCCACCACGGCGTTCCAGTAAGCGGCAACCTCCGGGAGGCCAAAACTCTCACAGAGGTAAACCAAATTGAGTATATCTTTCTGGAAACACGATCCACCGAAGCCCACCGAAGCCTTTAAAAACTTCGGTCCAATTCGACTGTCATATCCGATTGCACGAGCGACTTCGTCCACATCCGCATCCGTCGCTTCACAAAGCGCCGAAATAGAATTGATGGACGATATACGCTGGGCGAGGAACGCATTCGCTACGAGCTTGGAAAGCTCAGACGACCACAAGTTAGTGGTGATAATGCGATCGCGGGGCACCCAATGGGCGTAAACATCAACGAGCGTTTGCATGGCTTTTTCGCCCGCGGGGTTTCGCTCTCCACCAATGAGCACTCGATCAGGATTGTGTAAATCCGCGACCGCCGTCCCTTCCGCTAGAAACTCCGGATTCGATAACACTTGGAAATTCAACCCTCGGGTATTCGCGGCGAGAATCTTCTTAATTGTTTCGGCCGTTTTCACGGGAATAGTCGATTTCTCGACAATGATTTTATCAGAGGTCGCCACCTCCGCAATGGTCCGCGCAACAGATTCAATAAACCGTAAGTCCGCCGCTTTTCCCGCTCCCACTCCATATGTCTTGGTCGGTGTATTAACCGCGACGAAGACGATGTCCGCCGCGATAATCTCCTCCACGACATTCGTGGAAAAGAAAAGATTTCGACCGCGACCTTCTTTTACGACCTCTTCCATTCCCGGCTCGTAAATCGGCAACGTGTCCGAATTCCAAGCGTCAATCCGCTCTTGATTCAGATCCACCACCGTCACCCGGATATTAGGCGCTTTTTGCGCAATCACGGCCATGGTCGGACCCCCAACATAACCAGCTCCAATACAACAAATTTTCATAAATAGATCTCAGACTCTGAGTTTTGGAATTTAGTTATCCAAGGACAGATTAAACTATTTTCTGTTTTGTTTTTGGGTAAACTCACGGGCAACTAAGGCAAATCTCCGCCCGGCTTCTCTCAGTTCGGATTTAGTCAATACCCCGAAACTCAACCGTATGCAATCAACCGGGGCATCGTCGCCAAAACACAGCTCACCCGGCACATAGAGCACTCCCTCCTGCACACACCGTTCGCAAAACGAAGAATCGAGCCCCGTATTAAGTCCCCCTGGGGCCGTAAGCCATAAATAGAGTCCGCCCGTCGGTTGGGCCCAACTCCAGCCCATCTCCCCTAGACCTTCCCCTCGCAACGCCGTATCCAGGGCGATCATCTTTGATTCATAGATCGTTCGAATTTGGCTCAGTTGTTTATGAAAGCCTCCGTTACTCAGAACTCTCTCGAAAACCGCCTGATTGAAATTAGCCGTCCCGAAATCATGATGAGCTTTCACATGTAACATCTTAGCTCTCCAAGCCATATCATTACAGGTCGCGAAACCTACCTTCAGCCCCGTGGCGTAAGGCTTCGTCAGCGTCGACGTATACAAACGTGGAAAGCCAGCCCACTCCGGGATAGTCAGGATACTCGGCGAAGGCCACGGTTCCCGGTAGTAGAGATCTCGATAAGCCGCATCCTCAATTGCAGGAATGACTAGATCATGACTGCGGAGAGTCGAACCGATCAGCGCCTTTTCTTCGTGCGTGAGCGACCGACCGGACGGATTGGAAAAATAACTGACGAAATAGACTGCCTTAATCCGCTCCGCCTCCCCGTTCGCTTTCATCTCTTCCAGCAGACCCGTGAACGCTTTGCCGTCAACGAGCCCATCCGCGCCCACGGGAATTGACCGAGCTGCTACCCCCAAGCCTTTCAACATTTCAAGAAACACGAAATAACTCGGGCGATCGACCAATACGATATCTCCGGGATTACAAAGCACCTGCATGGCAAGATACAGCGCCTGCTGCGATCCATTGGTCACAAAAAAGCCCCGCTGCGCTTCGTTGTGATCTAACTCCGGTTCCAGTTCACACAGATGATCCACAAGGACTTTTCTCAGACCTGGCCGTCCATGGTTACTCCCATACTGAAGATATTCGGGAGTGCTTTGATCCTCCGCCAATTCCGCGACTGCAGTCCGCACTCCTGCCACTGGTAAACTGGCTGTATCCGTAAACCCCGCGGCGATCGAGAGTAGATTCGGATTCTCTAACGCCATTGCCATCAATCGGGCAATCGTCGGTGGGTGTGCGCGCTGGCCTAATTCAGAAAATTTGATAGACGATTCTTCGTTCATGATTTCGATAGCCGAAGACTGTTTTCGTAAATGTTTCGTGGCGAAGCCAAAAAAGCGCCCGCATCAAGAGACACGGGCGCGTTTTCTAAAAACAATCGAGGGTGAGGGCTAGGCCGGACTCGGCGACGGATTACCGGTGGCACCCAAATCAGATTCAGGCTCGGGTTTGTCTGGTTTCGCATCATCTGCGGGTTTAATTTCGGGGGGAATCTCTGGAATCGTCGAGATGACTTTGGAGCGAATTTCCCCATGCTCAACAATTTCCATAATATGCTTACCCTCGAGCGTTTCGTATTCGAGTAGACCCTCGGCAATCGCATTCAGCGCTTCCCGACGTTCGATCAGAATCTTGGTCGCTCGCTCGTATTGCTCCGTGATAATTTTCTTCACCTCGGAATCAATCAACCGAGCAGTCTCTTGGCTGAAACTCTCATGGCGTTGGATTTCACGCCCCAGAAATACCGTATCCTGATTTTCCCCGTAAGCGACCGGGCCCATGGGACTCATTCCCCAATCGCAAACCATGTGACGGGCCGTTCGCGTGATTTGTTTAATATCACTTGCCGCACCGTTAGAGATGTCATCAAACACAATTTCCTCAGCAATTCGACCAGCCAGTCCCGAAGCAATCGTGTTCAACAATCGTTTCTTGTGGTAAGTCAGCATTTCCTTACGAGGAACATACATTGCCATCCCGAGCGCCTGGCCACGCGGCAGAATCGTCACTTTGTGGATGGGTAGCCAATCGTCGTTCAACAACGCACCTACGAGCGCATGGCCCGCTTCGTGGTAGGCCGTCATGCTCTTTTCACCATCATCCATGACTCGGCGGCGCTCGCGGCCAAACAAGACTTTCTCTCGAGAGTCTTCCATGTCGATCGCCTCGACTTTCTTCTTATTACGACGGGCTGCCAGCAGGGCGCCTTCATTTAAAAGATTTGCGAGATCGGCCCCCGACATACCGGCGGTTGCACGCGCAATTGCCGTCAAATCAACGTCATCCGAAAGCGAAATCTTCCGAGCGTGCACGCGTAAAATCTGCTCGCGGCCCACCATATCAGGAACATCCACATGGATCTGCCGATCAAATCGACCCGGTCGCAGCAACGCGTTATCCAACACGTCAGCCCGGTTAGTCGCCGCCACAATGATCACGCCCTCGGCCGTATCAAAGCCGTCCATTTCCACCAAGAGTGAATTCAGGGTCTGCTCGCGCTCATCGTTGCCTCCACCGACTCCAGCGCCTCTTTGGCGACCCACCGCATCGATTTCATCAATGAAGATAATACAGGGAGCATTCTTGCGGCCTTGTTCAAACATGTCGCGAACTCGGCTAGCACCGACGCCAACGAACATTTCCACAAAATCAGAGCCCGAAACGCTAAAGAACGGCACATCCGCCTCCCCTGCGACTGCTTTTGCGAGCAAGGTTTTACCCGTGCCTGGAGGGCCCACCAGTAAAACTCCCTTGGGAATCTTCCCGCCCATTTTTTGAAATTTCTTCGGATCTTTTAGGAATTCAACGACTTCAGCGATTTCCTCTTTGGCTTCATCGCAGCCGGCTACTTCCTTAAAGCTCACTCTCTCTCGTTCTCGCTGCAACATCTTCGCTTTGCTTTTGCCGAAGCTCATCGCTCCCTTACCCGCATTACGAAGCTGTCTGACGAAAAGGAAGTAAAGCAGCCCGATGATAATAACGAAAGGGATGATTTGCCCTGCCATCTGCGACCACATCGTCGTCGCCGGACGCTCTTCAAAAAGGCCTGTTTCTTGGAGTCGCTCTAGATTCTTATCTGTAAGACGACCCGCCCCTCGAAACGCGGCGGTGTCCTCGTCCTTGTCATTCTTAAATATAGGGTTATGCGTTCGGCCCGTAATCACGGCCCAGTCTTTCCCTCCGGAAAGGTCAGGCTGAATGACTCCAGCTGAAATCTGGTTGTCATTAGCCAATTTGACCAATTCCACGATCTTCACCTTGGCGGGCGGAGAGGTGTTGTTTGGGCTGAAATACCACAGCGCGGAGACCGCTCCTATTATAATGATCCAAACCAGAAAAACTTTCGGCATCTGGAAACGATCAGGAGGAGATGGACGCAGTGGTTTGCGCTTATTGTCTGGTTTGGGATCGGACATCAATTTCTAGGGACTAAAGGAAAAACGTGGAGTGACCCTCGCCAGAAGTCAACGGGAGCTCACGGTGAGAACTAGGATTATCTTTATAGAATACCCGCATTTACTGGGAAAGTTTCTCAAAATACAGTCGTCCTCGCCGAATCCGGGCAAATCCCCCCGAACCGAGGCTAAATCGGGATGTTTCGCCCCCTTGAGCCAATTTCAACAATTGATCGAATCCTCGCCGCGATAAATCTCCGCGGAAAGCAGGGTAACCCAGCAGCCAACGCTGCAACGCTCGCCGCCAAACGCCCACCGGACGACTATCGAGCACGTTTAGGTTGAGACTCCCGTCGCTATCAAACGGCGCCAATTCATCCAACCATGCCTCCAACGCAGCGTCATCCTCCGCCAGTAATCTCCTCGACAACGCCGCCCCTTGCACTGCGTTCCGGCCGGCCGCCTCCCCCCAGGCGGGGACCACCGCTCGACGCACCCGATTGCGGAAATACTCCCCTTGAACATTCGAATCATCCTCTCGCCAACGCCCTTTTGCCTCAGAAAGTGCCGCGCGCAGTTCCTCCCGCGATACCCCGAGCAAGGGACGCAATCGCCGACCTTCGCGCCCCCAATCCTGCACTGGCCTCGGGGCGGCGAGTCCGGTCGTTCCCGCTCCTCGCGACAGTCGCATGAGCATCGTCTCAGCCACGTCATTCTGCTGATGCCCCGTCCAAATGGAAGCCGAGCGATATTTCCGTCGCACTTGGCTGAGGAACCGATTGCGCGCCGCCCGAGCGTCCGCCTCGCTCACTCTTTCTGGCCGATCGGTCCACGCCGCAGTCTCAAAAGCAATGTCGAGTCCCTTCGCCACCCTCGCGCAAAATCGCGCGTCTCCCGCCGAAGCCGCGCCCCGGAGTCGATGGTTGAAATGCGCCGCCACGAGCTTCCCCCTTTGTTTGGGCCAATGAGCCCAGACCAAGAGGATCAGGGCGACTGAGTCCGCCCCACCGGAAACGGCCACCACCCATCGAGCCGGCCGGCCGGCCGCGGCCGCTTGTACCACCTCAGGCTCCAACCGGTCAATCGGCACCAATTTTGCCAATCGCTCAGCGACCCGGGGCCAAGAAGAAACTCGCTTGGCTGCCATCATGCTTAAACCGCCCGTAGCCTACGCAAAACTCACCGTTTCACGACCGAAATACGGCACCAACACTGCCGGCAATTTCACCGTTCCATCGGCCTGTAGATTATTTTCTAACAAAGCGGCGAGCACGCGAGGCACTGCCAGCGCCGAACCGTTGAGCGTGTGCACCAGTTCAGGCTTACCTTCCGCCGGTCGGAAGCGAATTTTTGCCCGCCGCGCCTGGAAGGATTCAAAATTCGAACAACTCGAAACCTCGAGCCAACGTTCCTGCCCCGCGGACCACACTTCGATGTCGTATTTTTTCGCCTGAGCAAACCCGAGATCGCCTCCGCACATGAGCAGCACCCGGTAGGGCAAGCCCAACTTCTGCAGCAGACGTTCCGCGTCATCCCGCAACGCATCCAACTCGAGATAACTCTGGGTCGGATGGACCCATTTCAAAAGCTCCACTTTATCGAATTGGTGCAACCGATTGAGCCCGCGAACATCTTTACCGTAACTTCCTGCTTCCCGCCGAAAACACGGCGTGTAGGCACAACGCTTGATCGGTAAATCCGCCTCCGCCAAAATCTCATCGCGGAAAAAATTTGTGAGCGGCACTTCCGCCGTGGGCACCGCATAAAGCTGGTCCACCACCGTCTCATACATCTGACCCTCTTTGTCCGGCAACTGACCCGTCGCCGTCGCACTGGCTTCATTCACGAAAATCGGCGGATTGACTTCCGTGTATCCAGCCGTGCCCGCCTCATCCAAGAAAAAGTGCAACAGCGCCCGCACCAGACGCGCACCGTCTCCGATGTAAAATGGGAACCCCGCGCCCGTCACCTTCGAGCCTCGGGCGAAATCAAACAGATTCTCAAACCCCGCGATTTCCCAGTGCGCTTGGGCATCCGGCGACACCGCCGTCACATCACCGTGGGTCGAGAAAACCACGTTGTCTTCGTCGACGCGTCCCTCCGGGACCGACTCGTGCGGCACGTTAGGCAAGGACAACATCGCCTCTTGCCACGCCGCTTCGGTCTCCTTCAACGCCGCTTCCTTTTCCTTGATCGGCGCCTTCAGTGCCTTCATCTCCGTGACTTTCGCAAAAAATTTTGGCGTCCCCTTGGGCAGCGACGCCATTTCGCCATTCACCGCCTTTTGTTCCGCCCGCAGTTTTTCGACTTCGGCCAAATCGCTCCTCCATCGCGCATCGAGGGCCAATACGGCGTCGAGATCGACATCGAGATGTTTCTTAGCCACCGCGGCACGGAGAGTGTCGGGAGCTTCACGGAGGAGTTTCGGATCGATCATGGCGTAGAGAAAAGAGATCAGCAAAAAGTAGTCTACGGATCGATGCCAATCCGAATCCACCACCATCCGGTCTAGAATCGAGGCTGGCCCTCGTCCGCCCGGCTGAGCAATTTCGGCCAACTTCGACTCATTCGCGTGCCCGCCGACTCCTCCAACGCCGTTTCCACCGTTCCGCCTTCCGCTTGGACGGTATTCCGATGCCCCCACTTCAGCCCTTACAAGTGCTACATTCGTCGCGACTTAAAACTCGCTGTTTTGCTCAACCCCAAAGTCGGATCGTCCGCCTTCCGGGCAATTCTCGTCGAGGGCCTCCAAGAACGGGGCTCGTCGCCCCTGCTGGGACCACTCTGGCCCGTCAGTAGAAAGCGACGCTACACCACCGCTCCTCCCTTGGACTATTTCCACGCCTTCAATCATCGCTCAGACTACGACTTCCGTTGTTTTGTCCGGAACCCCTACTCCCGGGTGCTTTCAGCTTGGAACGACAAACTCGTTAAAGGCTTTCATGCGCCGCAGTATCCCCGCAGTATGATCAAATTCGTTCCGAAGCTCCGTCGTTTCGCCGCCGACCGGGGAATCCCCGGGGCGTCCGATGATGCCCCCTTCCCCTTCGACTCCTTCATCACCTTCATCGAATCTCAGATCGAAGGTCAACGTAACCAACATTGGGATACGCAACGTTCGGTTCTCCTCGCCGACCACATCACCTACCGGCACATTTATCAGATGGAGACCGACTTCATCTCCGGCATGACCGCAACGCTCGCCCTCGCCGGGCTCCCGGCCGCGTGGGTTCGCGAAAAACTCGCTCGCCCCACCAATGCCAGCGGCAAAATCACCACTCCCGTCTACACGCCCGCCCTCGCCGAACGAGTCTACCAACTCTACGCCTGCGATTTTGAACGATTCGGCTATGGTCGGGATTCTTGGCAAACCCTTTGAGCTCCTTCCTGATATTTTTAGATCGTGAATCGTCGTAGCGAATCCTCCCGTCTCTCTCACCCCCGACACTGGCCCATGTGGGCGAGCATGGGATTATTATGGACGCTCAACCTATTGCCCTGGGCGATAAAACGAGTCCTAGCCGTCGCTCTCGGACTCGTCATCTACTACCTCATTCCCATTCGCCGTAGCGTCGTGGCCACCAACCTCCGCCTCGCCTTCCCCGAACTCTCTGCCCCGGAACGCCGGCGCCTCGCCCTCGCTCACTACCAGTCGCTTGCCCTGGGCGTGTTCGAAACCTGCACCGCCTGGTGGTCTCCAACTCATCGCCTGCCGCCCCATCGGATAATCGGCATCGAACATCTTCGCGCCGCTATCGCGACCGGCCAGGGCGCTCTCGTCGTCACCGCCCACGTCACCTTGCTCGAACTCGGGGCCCGTATCATCAACGAACAAATTCCTTTCGCCGCCCTCTACCGCGATGCCAACAATCCCGTCGTCGCCTCGATCATGCGGCGTATTCGAGAGCAACATCTCGAGGTCGCGATCCATTTCGACGACCTCCGCAACCTGCTGCGCACCCTCAAGAAAGGCTACCTCGTCTGGTATGCTCCCGACCAGGCCAAGCGCACCAAGATGTCGGAAGTGCTCCCCTTCTTCGGCGAACCTGCCATCACCAACGTCGCGACCAGCCGCATCGCTCAGATGAGTGGCTGTCAGGTTATTCCCTACTTCGCCCGTCGCCTGAACGATGGGAGCTACGAGCTCCAAACCTTTGCGCCATGGGAGAATTTCCCTTCCGGCGACCACACCGCGGATGCGATTCGCGTGAACGAATTCATCGAATCCCAGGTTCGCCGCGCGCCAGAGCAGTATTTCTGGGTGCACAAACGCTATAAACGTCGCGGTCCCGGTTACCCCGATGCCTACCCCCCTCGGCCATAACTCTGCCGGGGGCGCGCCACTCTCCGCTTGCGCCAGTCGTTGAAATCTCGGTAGCTCAAGCTGCGCCTACTCGCAATCTGACCCCATTTGATTGATGCCACTCCTTTCCGTTAAAGACCTCCGCACTTATTTCCACACTCGTAGCGGAGTTTATCGCGCTGTCGATGGCGTCAGCTTCGACCTCGAACGGGGTGAAACTCTTGGAATTGTCGGCGAATCCGGCTCGGGTAAATCCGTCACCTGCTACTCCCTCATGGGCCTCATCCCCACGCCCCCCGGCCGGATCGAAACCGGGACGGCCGTGTTCGATGGAGTGGATCTACTTCACTGCACGCCCGCTCAATCACGCAAAATTCGTGGCAAGCGCGTCAGCATGATTTTCCAAGACCCGATGACCTCGCTCAATCCTTACCTCCGGGTCAGTGAGCAGATTATCGAGCCTTTGATGATCCACGAAGACATCTCCAAAGCCAACGCTCTCAAACGGGCGTTAGAAATGCTCGAAGCCGTCGGGATCAACGACGCAGCCAGTCGTATCCATTACTACCCTCACGAGTTTTCCGGCGGTATGCGTCAACGCGTCATGATTGCGATGGCCCTGATCACCAAGCCCGAATTGCTCATCGCCGACGAGCCCACCACCGCGCTCGACGTCACCGTGCAGGCTCAAATCCTAGAGCTCATCAAAAAGATGCAGCAGGATATCGGCATGGCGGTCGTTTTCATTACCCATGATCTCGGCGTCGTTTCAGGACTCTGCGACCGCGTGCAAGTGATGTATGCCGGGAAAATCGTCGAAACCGCCGACACCCGCACCCTCTTTTACGAACCGAAGCATCCGTATACCCGCGCCCTCCAGCGCTCCATCCCCTCGATGCAGCCGAAAGGCACGGAACTCTACACCATCAAGGGGCTACCGCCTGATCTTTCCAAACCGCTGCCTGGCTGTAGCTTTGCGGCGCGTTGCGAATTCGCCACCGACCACTGCCAATCAGAGGACCCCGTCCTCTTTGCCGCGAAACCCGGCCATCAACACGCCTGTCTGCGGGTCAGAGACGGCCAACTTTAATCCTCCCAGCGCACCTCCCCGCGCTCCTCTTTGCCTTCCGCTGCTCGCCATGTCCGACACGATTCTCGAACTCCAAAATCTTCAAACCCACTTCCCCATTCAAAAGGGTTTTCTGATCAAGCGAGACGCCGGCACCGTCAAAGCCGTCGATGGCGTCAACTTGAAGGTTAAACGGGGCGAGGTTCTAGGCCTCGTCGGAGAATCGGGGTGCGGCAAATCAACGCTCGCCCGCGCCGTGATGCAATTGGTGCCCACCACCGGTGGGGCCGTGATTTTGGAAGGACGCAATCTCACTTCGAGTTCGACCGGCGATGTGCTCTCCATCCGCCGGGACTTGCAGATGGTGTTCCAGGATCCCTACGCATCCCTCAACCCCCGCATGACCGTCTATGCGACGCTCGCCGAGCCTCTGCTAGTCCACAAAATTTGTAAATCTTCCGAGGTGCTCGAACACGTCACCGAGCTCATGGAAACCGTCGGTCTCCCGTCCCGATTCATGCAGAAATATCCGCACGAGTTTTCCGGCGGCCAACGTCAACGCATCGCCATCGCTCGCGCTCTCGCCCTGCGACCCAAAGTCGTGATCGCCGATGAGCCCGTCTCCGCCCTCGACGTCTCCATCCAAGCGCAAATCCTCAACTTGCTCGCCGAGCTCGTGAAGAAGATGGGACTCAGTTTGATCTTCATCGCCCATGACCTTTCCGTGGTGAAGCACATTTCCGACCGGGTCGCCGTGATGTATCTCGGTAAAATTGTCGAACTCGGCCCGGCCAACGACATCATCGAGAAACCGATGCACCCCTACACGCGAGCCTTGGTTAGCGCGATTCCGACCCCGAACCCCGACGAAGAACACAGCCGTAAACGGATCGTTTTGCCGGGTGACCCTCCCTCGCCGATCAATCCTCCCCCAGGATGCACTTTTCACCCTCGTTGCCCCCACGCGATTGAAGCCTGTAAAGTTGCCATGCCCTCGCTCGATCAACACGGCGACCGCGAAGTTGCCTGTATTCGAATCGGAGAAATCTAGCGCCTCCCTCCCACTAGTCGGGCAGCGCCTGGCAAAGCGCATTCAGGGCTTCCGCCATCGCCTCCCCAAAGTCGGCCCCTCGTCGCCGACCAAAAACAACTGCGTGTTCGAATCTCCGTTCGCTAGCGACCATGAGACTCGGGCATTTTCATCGATTTTCGCCCGGATCGCATCAAGTCGCCCCAGCCAGACGCCATGCGTCTGCTCTTCGATTTCGACGAGCAGAACAATGCGCCACCCTCGCCGTGTTTCAGCCAGTGCCCGCCCCGCGCCCATGACCAAGGAGGCCGTCCGACCACATAGGCGCGTCTACCGGCCAATACGTGTTCCCACACCGCGCGTTGGCCGAGTTCACTCAACGGACCTCATCACGTCGCCCCGCGCCGATCCACCCAGACCCTACGCGAACCAACCGCGCCACGCGGGTAGACCAATCGGCTAACCGAATTTGATGCGAGACGGACCAATGCGTCCCCCGTTCCGGGGGCGGATCGAAAGCACTCTGCTCCGTTGCACAAGGAGACCACACGCACTGGCAAACCTGATCGCCAAAGCCTCCGGTAAGCGTTTTCATCGCGGCGCTCATTCCATTCTTTTTCTCCTTAATGAGTTGAACCCGCTTTCAACCGCACCGCCCCCACTCGCGACCGCCCCCACTTCGGATTTCGATTAAACGCCGTAACCAACGATCGGGCCCACCCCACGATCGAAACCGTCACCGGAGCCTCCTCTGCCCTCAACACCGCTAAGATTAACCCAAACTCCCGCCTGCTCGCGCGCCCCTCAATCCCTGCCCTTATCCCCCCGCAGGCGCCGCTAAGGAGATCCCGAGCCCCGAGCCACCAGGATTGCCCCGCCCGTCACCGCCGCAGCCTGCGTCACAATCGTATCGCCCGGGTCGCGCGGGATGCCCTAACCCTCCGGCGCCCCTTTTAAGAACTTCTCCCTCGTATCCAAAACGCCCCCACGCAAATCGAGTTTCAGCAAAGCCAAGATCGTGGCGCGGCCGAACGGATCATCCCGATCCTGAGTCGGATGGTATGAGTCCGTGATAGGGATCAAAGGAACCGGCGATGATCTCGTATTATCATTTGCCATCGTGGAAGCCCCTCGGTGCCAAAGGCAGCTACATCCCTATCTGACGAAGCGCCTCATAAGTCGCAATACCCACTGCGGTGCTTAAATTCAATGAACGCATTTCAGTATTTTTGTGCGGGATCGTCAGCCGCCTCTCTGGACCGATCTCATCATGCAACCAATCCGGCGCGCCATGCCCCTCGTTGCCAAAAACCAGTCCATCATCCTCCTCGTATTTAACATCCCAAAACGAAGAGGCACTCTTAGTCGTGAACAACCACAACCGCCGAGGCGCCAACGCACTCGCCCGAAATGATCGCCAATCTTCGTGGTGATGCACGTCGAGGGAATACCAATAATCCATTCCGGCTCGCTTCAAATTCCGGTCCGACACCTCAAATCCTAAGGGATGAATCAGATGAAGCCTGCTCTTGGTGATCGCACACATTCTACCTATGCTACCCGTGTTCTGAGGAATCTCTGGTTGAAACAAAACGATATGTAACATGATCGCAGCGAGTCGTAGGGGATTTAATTCTTTCGCGAAAGCTCGGAATTATTTGCGCCACCGCACATCCTAATCCGTCCGCCTCAATTTTTTCCAGTCCATCTTCAAAGTGACGTCCAACGCTCCCCTCCAAGCTTTAATCCTCGATGACGAAAAGTCTTACGTTGATCTGATGTCTGTTGTGCTGGGTGACTTTCTGAAATGTCCCGTGGCGACCTTTACCAGCGCGGAGAAGGCACTGGCTGCGCTCCCCGCGCTGAACCTAGGTATTATTGTGACTGACTTTTCCATGCCCGGTATGGATGGGATCACGTTTCTCCGTTTGGCCACCCAACTAAAGCCCGACGTCCCCTGCGTCATGATCACTGGTCACTGCGAAGCGCTCGCCGCCATGGACCATAGCGATATATCCCAGCTCCGAACCGTTCTCGCCAAGCCGTTCGGTGGCCGAGTCTTAGCCGATACCATTACTCGGTATTGGCCCGAGGCCGGGTCCCTGCGTTAACCAAGTCATGCCCGAGTCTCTCGGCCGCGTGCGACCATCAAACTTCGATCCGCAAGCCACGGTTATCCGCCGCCAATACCCGAGACTCAGTTTGCACCCCGATTTCCCTAAACGTCGCCTGCATTGCCTCGGCGACCTGATCGGCCGCGGCGTCTTCCGCCACGCAAAGCACACTCGATCCGCTTCCACTGAGCCAACCCGTCAAAGCCCCGGCATCAATGCCCGCGACAATCGACTCCCGCGCTCCTTTGATTCCGGGCATTCGATAAGGTTCATGCAAAAAATCACTCACCGAATTTCTCAATTTCGAGTAGTCGCCCGCCACAAATACCGCCGTCAGATAGGCCGCACTGTTCACACTGCGCACCGCATCGAGATGGGTGATCTGCGACGGTAGAACGCCTCGGGAAGATTTGGTCGAGATTTCAACCTCAGGAGAGACGACAATAAATTTGAGCGATGCGGGAATCTCCACGCGGACCGCATCGATATACTCGGCCGCCGATTCACCACACCGTCCCACACAGAACCCCCCCAACACTCCGGCCATCGCGTTGTCTGGATGGCCCTCCAGCTTCGTCACCATGCGCACCATATCATCCGTCGAGAGCACGTCTTCCGCCCAACGATTCAATCCCGCGACCACGCCCGCTAAAATAGTGACACTCGACCCCAGCCCTCTCGCCGGAGGCACGTCCCCATCAATTTGAAATTCAACCCCCGGCGGCTCGGTCTTCGTCCAAATTGCAAATTCACTCACCGCCGCCGCCACCATCGGCTCGGCTCGCGTATCACATTCGCGACTGCCCTTGATGATTCCAGTTTCCCGCGGCGTCAGCGAGATCGAGTTATACACCTGCAACGCCAAACCCAGCGTATCAAACCCAGCGCCGCAGTTCGACGTGCTCCCGGGCACGCGCACGGTCACCGTCTTCATAACTTAAAGGCCTGCGCTTGTTGGTTGCGTTGCGCCTTGATCGCTCGATCCAACTCTCGATCTACGATCTTCTTCTTCAAATCATCTCGCTTATCATAAAGCTTCTTACCGGAGCAGATCGCCACCTCCACCTTCACCAACGCCTCCTTCATATACATCCTCAACGGGACCAATGACCGCCCCCCCATGTTGAGGGCTTGGTAAATCTTGCGGAGTTCAGATTTTCGCAGCAGCAATTTTCGCGTCCGTTTCGGCTCGTGATTCGAAAAATTGCCAAACGCATACTCATCGATATGCGCATTCACGAGCCAAAGCTCACCGTCCTTCAATCGACCAAAAGCATCGTTGATCTGGGCGCGCCCCGCCCGAATCGATTTCACTTCCGTCCCCTTAAGCGCGATACCCGCTTCGAAGCGGGTCTCCACCGTATAGTCACGCAGCGCCTTCGAACTACGGATCTCCGTAAATCGTTTAGCGCCTTTTTTTGACTTTGCGGACATCGGTGGAGAGAACGGTTGGAACGGGACTAAAAAAGAGGCGGCACCGCTAAAACGGAACCGCCCGAGAGATTCAAATTAGCAGGGATATGATCGGGAAGACTAAACCTCCACCGCCTCAACGGTGATTTTTTCTTCGATAATCTCGCGCAACGCGACATCTTCTGGTGCAAGTTTCTCTAAAGATTCAACCAACGGACGACTGCCGCGCTTGAGCTGCTTTACCCGACGTGAAACCACGTTGATAAGCAAATTTGGATCAGGCAGCACTTTCAGTGCGTCTTTAATGTAATCGTCACGCATGGGAAAATCAGTTCGAGAATTGTCGGAAACCCGCAACAGCATGGAGCCCGCTTTCCTCCGTCAAGGGCAATCTTGCCCGCTTACGCCTTCCCCACCGTATCTTTCAGGATTCCGCCCCTCGGTTAATCGGATGGACCACCGTGGAAACCCGCTCCTAAGCCGAAACCGCTGTCTTGCGGTTTAATTTCTCTCAATCACGCCGTTTGCGTTCAAGTCGAGGGTCCCATCACTTCAATCTACCGATGGCAGGGCGAGGTCGAAGAAAGCACTGAATACCGCCTGATGGTGAAATTCCTTCGCTCCCAAGCAAGCAACGCCGAGGCTTGGCTCCTCACCCATCGCGCTGACGAAACCCCAGAGTGGATAGTGGCATCTTCCGAACCCGTCGCGGAAAAATACTTGTCATGCGCCGAAGCGAACTCTAGCTCCCTACCTCTTTAACGCGTCAACAGAACCACTTTCACCGATAACACCATGTCCCAACACAAGAGTCTCCAAGGTCCTCGCGGCCTCGTCGTAAAACGTAATGTCCTCAAGCGCTTCGAGCGCGTCGAGTTGCTCAAGAAGCGTGGCACCTGGAAAGTGGGCGACCGCGTAGTCGGCCTCCAAAAGACCCTACCTGACATCTAAGAGGCTTTCTAACAACACTTTAAAGGCAGGATCGATTTAATCGACCTGCCTTTTTTTGTGGCCAGATTCCGCCCTTCCCTTCCCCCTATTTTATCTTCCTATTTCTGCCATGCATCATCTTCGAGTCGCTCTAATCGGATTTCTTATGGGCTGTGCCGACGTCGTTCCCGGAGTCTCTGGCGGCACCATTGCCTTCATTTGTGGCATCTACGAAAGACTCCTAAATGGCATAAAATCCTTCGATATCACAACGCTCCGTTTGGTGCTGAAGGGAGACTTTGCCGGAGTCTGGGCCCGCGTTCCATTTGTTTTTTTCATCTCCTTAGGGCTTGGTTTAGTCGCTGCGATCGTGAGCTTGGCCAAAGTGCTCTCGCACTTGATGACCGAGCATCCGGTCTCACTTTGGTCCTTCTTCTTCGGACTCGTGCTGGGATCGATTATTCTCCTCGGTCGCCAAACGTGGCGCTGGAAGCCCGTTGATTGGGTCGTCTTCGCGGCTTTTGCATTCGGCACCTTCACGCTGGTTGGCCTCAGTGTGCTCAAAACACCTCCCGGTCTTACTTTCACATTTATCGCCGGTGCGATCGCGATTTGCGCCATGATTCTTCCAGGAATATCTGGCTCCTACTTGCTGGTCATTATGGGTAAGTATCAAGTCGTGCTAAACGCGGTGAATGATCGCGACTTTGTGACTTTGGGGGTATTTTGCCTCGGTATTGCCACCGGAATTTTATCGTTCGTGCGCGTCGTAAGCTGGCTTTTGCGCCACTACCGCCACACCACCCTCATCGCCCTCACGGGGGTCATGGCCGGTGCGCTGCGCACCTTGTGGCCATGGAAGGAAACGCTGACGACCCGCATCAACAGTCACGGTGAGGTCGTGCCCGTCGCTCAGGCGAATATCATGCCCGGGATGGAATCTAATTTAGTTATGGCTGTAGGCCTCGCGATCGCCGGTGGGCTCGCCGTGATGCTCATCGAACGCCTCGCCAAGGCCGAACCAGCCAGCGAGGCTTGATCCATAAATTCGATCGGTATCAGCTTAGAAACCGCTCGACAGCCCCCTTGCTCGGCCGCCAATTTCACCTCGGTTGTAACAAACGCTCCTGTAGCACAATGGATAGTGCATTGGTCTCCGAAGCCAGTGATGTGAGTTCGATTCTCGCCGGGAGCACCACCGCAAACCAAAGGAATGATCCTCAGAGAATTGAACTCATCTGAGTTCGACGCAGGTCCGTCCCAACGGACCGGAGATGGGACAACCCTCCGGGTTGGTCTCGCTCCGCGAGATTCCGCCCCAGCGGAACCATTCTCGCCGGGAGCACCACCGCAAACCAAAGGAATGATCCTCAGAGAATTGAACTCATCTGAGTTCGACGCAGGTCCGTCCCAACGGACCGGCGATGGGACAACCCTCCGGGTTGGTCTCGCTCCGCGAGATTCCGCCCCAGCGGAACCATTCTCGCCGGGAGCACCATTCATCCCAATGGGATGAATCCCCGCCCATAGCCCACGACGACGGAGAACCAACGCACCGAAGGCACAATCCACCGTTCGAGCCTGACCATTGGGACTTTCAACCCTCAAAAGATCGGAAACCCGCTAGTCTACCGCCATCTCCTTCGCCACCAGTGGCGAGGCTCGATAATGATCTCCCGGACTCTCCGAAATAATCCGCGCATTCCGGATATAAACAGCGCCGCCTCCACCCGTTTTCGGCAGGTTGTGGATTTGGAAACCAATCACCCCTTCGGCGGTCTTTTGGTCCACCAAGTGAAGCGTGGGCACATTGTTCACCCAGATCGCGACACGATCCCGTATCATCTCGATGCGGTAGTGGTTCCACGCTGAAGCTTTGTAAGCGGCCTGCGCTTCCGTTTTCCCCTCCAACGAATAGAGCCACTTACGACCCATTTCCTCGTAAATACCTCCCGTCCATTGGCGCGGCGACTGATCTATCTCCATCTGGTAGCCATGTGCTTTTCCGTCCTTCAGCTCAGGGTCAATGATACCCCGCAGGAGAATACCCGAATTGAGATCGCCCACCACCTTGACCTCCAACTCGAGGATAAAGTCATCAAACGTATCTTCCGTCACCAAATACGTGTGCCCCGCGGTGCCTTGGTGAAATGCAACCATCGCCCCATCATCGACCAACACGGTTGAGGGGCCATCGACGGTCTTCCATCCATCGAGCGTTTGCCCATCAAATAAACTCTCCCACTGCGGTGCGCCTACCGGAACCATCCGATACAATTCGCCGTGGTTTGGCCCCTTCGTGTTCAGTGCCACATAAATGAATCCGTCAGGCCCACTCAGCACATCGCGGACGCGATTCTGGCCTTTCAGGACGACTTCATCTTCCACAACCTTCCCGTTTTCGATCACGAGACGATGCAGCTCTTGTGAAGCCATGCCACTCACCAACAAACTAGTCTTCCACTTCGGGAACCGGTCTCCTTCGTAGAAATCGATCCCGGCCACGGCAATAGATGGCACCCAATAGTGCTTCGGTTGCTCCATCCCATCCCGAGCGGTTTCGTTCGTGATCGGAGTGCCGTTGTAATTCATGCCGTAAGTAATCTGCGGCCAACCGTAATTTCGGCCTCGCTCGATTAAATTAATCTCATCTCCACCTCTTGGTCCGTGCTCCGCCTCCCAAATTTCACCAGTTTCAGGATGGAGATCCAGTCCCTGCGGATTCCGGTGCCCGTAGCTCCAAATCGATTTAATCGCCCCTGGCTCACTCAGGAACGGATTATCCGCCGGGATACGCCCATCATCAAAAATACGATGGATCTTCCCGTTTGGCCGACTCAAATCCTGCGCCATATCCTGCCGGCCGCGATCGCCTATGCCGAAAAACAAATAGCCATCCTTGAATACGAATCGCGTGCCATAGTGGGCACCCGCACTGGTATGAAACTCACCTGGCACGCGGTAGATCCACTCTTGATCCACCCAGCGATCATCGCGAATCCGCCCCCGCACGACCGCCGTCATACCGGCGTCCTTACCCTCCTCTTTTGCCCCCACCTCTTCACTGAAGCCCAGATAAATCCAACCATTCTCCGCATAGCCCGGATGCAGCGCCACTTCGAGCATACCGCCTTGGCCATTTTGCCAGACCTCGGGCGTGCCTACGATGAGGTGGTTGACCCCATCCTGGTGCCGCCAGACCGGACCATCCCGTTGCGTCATCAAGATCGCTCCATCCGGCAAAAACGCCATCGACCACAGCACGTCGTCCACTTCGGTCACTTTTTCCAAACGGAAATTATGATGATCGCTCGCAAAGACTCCCCCCCAGGGCTTCACCCGAAAGTCCCGATCTCCCGCGGCCGCGATCTGCCCTTGTTCGCGGATGAAGATCACTAACGAACGAATCTGCTGATCGGTCAGCGTCCCTGCCCAAGGCACCATTCCTTGATCGGGAAATCCCGCGGCAATGGCCTGCGCAATCTCGTCATCTGAATTCCCGTGTTTCCACTCGGTATCAATCAGAGAGCTCCCTTGCCCCCCTTCCAAATTCGCCCCGTGACAGGCCGCACAATACGTTTTGTAAAGTTCAGCGACCGTGCCAGTGCCGATCCTATTCTGGGCCCAAGCACTAGAAACTGACAGAAAACAAGCCGCTAACAGCAGGCGCAGAAAGGAGTAATTTGGGGTAAACACGCTCACTTACTGCCACAGCCTCGACGGAAATGCAATTAACCAGCCGGTGCCGATCTAAAAAAAAAACGCCCGCCGCCAAGACGGCAACGAACGCTAAAATCTTCTAAATTGGACGCCTAAATGTGGATCGCTTCACCCAGCGAATCGGCCGCAGCCTCCATCACCGCTTCACTCAACGTCGGGTGCGCGTGAATCGTTTGATGGATCTCTTCCACGGTGGCTTCCAGATTCATCGCCAATCCATACTCTGCGATGAGCTCGGTCGCTTCCGCCCCAATGATGTGAGCGCCGAGAATCTCACCCGTTTTCGCATCGTTGATCACTTTCACGAATCCCTCTGAGGCGTCGCTCGCCACGGCTTTGCCAGACGCCGCAAAGGGGAACTTACCGACCTTATAGTCGAGGCCCTTTTCCTTGGCCGCCTGCTCGGTGATCCCTGTGCTGGAAACCTGTGGTTGGCAATACGTGCAACCCGGAAAGTTCTTCACCCGCTTGGGGGCGCCGTGGCCAAACAGACCATTCACCGCATTTACGGCCTCAAACGTCGCGATGTGTGCCAACCAAGGAGGTCCGATGATATCACCCGCGGCGTAAATCCCCTTCACCTTAGTCTGATAATCGTCGCCCACCTTGATGTAGTTTCGGTCGAACTCGACCTGCACATTATCCGCTAAAACGCCTTCGATGTTAGCCACCACTCCGATCGCCGAAAGCACCACTTCGGCTTCAACCTTCTCAGTTTTGTCTCCTTTGACGAGATCGACGGTCACACTGGCTTTGCCGACTTGGAAATTTTCACATTTAGTGCCGGTGTGGATTTTGATCCCCTGCTTCTTAAACGAACGCTCGAGCGTTTTCGAAACCTCTTCATCTTCAATGGGCAACACATTCGGCAGCATCTCCACCAACGTGACTTCCGTGCCAAATGCGTTGTAGAAATAGGCGAATTCCACGCCGATCGCGCCAGCGCCGACAATCACGATGGATTTCGGCAATTTCTTCGAAGCGAGCGCCTCGCGCGAGGTCATCACCCGCTCACCATCGACCTCGAGACCCGGGATTTGGCGCATCTTACAGCCGGTCGCCACAAGGATATTCTTCGTCTTAAGAAATTTCCCCTTCTCTGGGCCATCGACGATGGTCACCATTCCCGGCGCACTGACTTGGCCCTTGCCGCGGATGTAATCGACCTTGTTCTTCTTAAATAGAAACTCGATGCCCTTGACCATTTGTCCCGCCACCCCGCGCGAACGCGCCATCACCTTAGCAAAATCAAACGTGATTTCGCCCACCGTGAAGCCAAACGTGTCGGCCTTCTTCATCTTCCCGTAGAGCTCCGCGCTCTTCAGCAAAGCTTTTGTCGGAATACACCCCCAGTTCAGACACGTTCCGCCTGCGTTCTCCATTTCAACACAGGCGACTTTTTTGCCAAGTTGTCCGGCACGGATTGCACCAGCGTAGCCCGCTGGTCCGCCGCCAATAACGATAAGGTCGTATTCAGTTGTTTCAGCCATGGTAATACAAAGTTGCCGTCACCGTCATCCCGGTCATTGAACCGGTCAAATCGAATCGCCAATGAACAGGACTCGGCCAATCAGCCCTTCTTCAATCAAACGTCGATCACGTCATCCGACTTGGCCTTACGCTTCCTACCCTGCTTTTTGCCTGACTTCTTGGTCCCCAGCACGCTACTCAGCACCATGTTTGTGATTCCCACGATCAGGGCTCCGAATAACGCCGCCCAGAAGGTCTCCACCGTAAACCCATCCACTAACTTGCCCACCAACATGAAAAGGAAGGCGTTGATCAGCACGATGCCCAGGCCCATGGTGATCAAAATGAATGGCAACGTGAACAAGACGAGCAACGGACGTAGCACCGCATTGAAGAAGCTCAACAGCACCACCACGATGATGAGCGTGTTCGCGTCGTCGCAGCTGATGCCGTCGACCACCTTCGTGGCCAAGGTGACCCCTAAAGCCAACACCGCCCATCGCACGATCAATTGTATCAACGAGTGATTCATCTACGTTTATCAGTCTCTCTTCCCCAGTCCCGCGGGCAATGAAAATACTCGTTCTCCAAGATTACTTGCGCAGCGGCGGCACCGAGCGACAGTCCGTGCTCCTGGCCCAGGGCTTCGCTCGTGCCGGCCACGCCACCACACTTCTTACCTTTCGGCCCGGCGGTCCCCTCCAGCCCACCGCTTTGATTCCCCGGTTTTCTTGCGCCTCGCTCCAACGGATTGACCCAAAACTAGACTGGTGGGCCCCAGGATTAATCCGTCGAGCTCGCGCGCTGACTCCTGACATCATCATCTGTATGGGTCGCATGGCCAACTGCTATGGTCGATCACTCCAGTCCAACCTACCCGCAACCGCCGTGATTTCGACGCTGCGCACCGGAAAATTGTTACCCCGGCTTTTTATAAAATCACTGCAGACTACCCGGCACGTGATCGCTAACAGTCACGCCGCTCGAGACCAAGCATCTCAGCGCCATGCGATTGCTCCGGAGCGGATTTCAGTCATTCACAACGCCTTGGTTTTTCCTCAGGCCACCTCTCAGCCTGAAACCCGCGCCCAGACGAGAGCGCAGTTCGGGGCCACTGCCGACACCCTAGTGCTGCTGGATGTCGCCATGTTCCGGCCCGAGAAAAACCAAATCGCCTTGGTCGATATCGCGAGCCGCCTACCGCCCGACCTCCCTTGGCAATTGTGGCTAGCGGGTAATGGCCCTGCCCTCGAGACCTGCCGCGCCCGGGCGGCCTCCCTTGGTCTCACCTCAAGAATTCATTTTCCTGGTTGGCTGGAAAACCCCCGCCCGCTCTACGCCGCCGCCGACATCGCCGTCCACGCCTCCCACCGTGAGTCCCTTTCCAACTTCCTGATCGAAGCTCAATCGCACGGCTTACCCGCCATCGCCTACGATGCTCTCGGCGTCAGTGAAACGTTCATTCCCGGAGCCACGGGTATCCTAATCCCGACCGACGATTCCGACCGCTTCCAAGCCGCCATACTTCGCCTTGCCCACGATCCGGATTTGCGGAGCCGCATGAGCGCTCGCGCTCGAACCCACGCGCTCGACAACTTTTCCACCGCCAGCCAAATCAAGGCCTACTTAGATTTGTTTTTTCAGCTTATCTCTTCAAATTCTAAACCATGACCAATCGCCGCCGCGTCGATCTCATCGAGAAATATATCCGCGATCATCGCTACGCCGACCTCCATACGCTTGCCGCCCGTTTCAATATCTCGCAGTCCACCGCCCGCCGGGCGCTGGACGAACTTGAGGCCCGCGGTGTCCTTCGCCGTCATCATGGCGGCGCATCGGTCATCGACTCCGACGAGATCGCCCGCGAATACGATTTCGTTTCCCGCGACCTCGTCCAAGGAAACGAAAAATTCGCGATGGCCAGTCTCATCGCCGAACGCGTGATGCCCGGCATGACCGTGATGATCGATGGCGGCACCTCCCCCTACGCTGTGGCCCGACTCCTCATCGGAAAACGCCTGCGCGTGATCACCAATTCCCTCCCCGTCGCCGGACTCTTCAGCGATGTTTCCTCGGTCGAGACCATCGTGACCGGCGGCACCATCAACAACCGCATCGGAGTCCTAGTCGGTCCCCACTGTGATGAAATGCTTGAACGCGTGCATGCGGATATCGCTATCCTCGGAGCTTCCGGAATTAACGCGCAGGGACTCTGGGCGCACACCATGCCCATCGCCTCCACGCAGCGTAAGATGATGACAGCGGCCGACCAAACGGTATTCGCCCTCGATCACTCCAAATTCGACCGCAAAGCCCTCGTGCTTTCGACCTCGTTCCACGAAAACCACACGATCGTGACCGACGCCGAACCCTCCCCGGAGATCGCCGCCGCCCTTCGTTCCGCCCGGGCCACCCTCGCTCTTTGTCCCCGGGTGCCATCATCGAGTTGAGTTTTAGGCAGACCTGATCTTCGTGAAGACGTGGTATCTAAAAACCGACCCGCCGCTCCCGATTGCATCCGCCTTCGCGGCGTCCGCCAAAATAACCTAAAGAACTTCGACCTAGATTTGCCTCTCGGTCGCTACACCGTGGTCACCGGCTTGAGTGGAGCCGGCAAAAGTTCACTCGTTTTCGATACCATCCACGCCGAAGGCCAGCGTCGCTACGTCGAGACGTTTAGCGCCTACACCCGTCAGTTCCTCGACCTTCTCGACAAACCCGACGTCGATTCGATTGAGAACATCCGGCCTTCCATCGCTATCGAGCAGACCAATACGGTAAAAACGTCACGCTCCACCGTCGGCACCATGACCGAACTGACGGACTACGCGAAGATCTGGTTCAGTCACGTGGCGGACTGCTTCGATCCCGACACCGGCGAGGCGGTCGAAGACGACACCCCCGCCATTATTTGGCGCAAAGCGCATCAAGCCCACGCCGAACAACCCGTCGTCATCGCCTTCAAGGTGACTCGACCAACCAAACTCAAGTGGAACGAGATTCTCACCAACTTACGCAATCAGGCCTACGTCCGCGTGCTTCTCCCCGGCCCCGGGACCAACGGCCCGCTCAGCACCAACCGGATCGATGACCTCATCGCCGATGACCAACCGTTGGCCAAGCTCGACCAGCTCTACGTCGCCCAAGATCGCATCACCCTCAATCAGTCCGGCAAAGCCCGTTTTCTCGAAGCCATTGAGGCGGCCTTTCACTTTGGCGCCGGACAGGTCTCTCTTTTTAAACCCAGCACCGCCGGTCAAACATTCGAGGCCGCTGGCCGCTATTCCCGCGGACTGCACTCGCCCTCGACGGGGCGCAAATTTCGCGCCGCGTCACCCGCCTTATTTTCGTTTAATTCCCCGCTCGGAGCGTGTCCCGAATGCCGCGGTTTCGGCCGCGTCATCGAGATCGACTTCCGCCTCGCGATACCCGACGTCACCAAGTCAATCGACGAGGGCGCACTCAAATGCTGGGAAGGCCAAGTCTACGGTGAATCCAAAAAAGATCTCCTCGTTTTCGCGCGCAAAAAGAAGATCCCTACCGACGTTCCTTTCTCCGATCTCTCGCCTGCCCACCAAGCATTCGTGATCGATGGCGAACCCGGCTACGGAGCCGAGGACAAGAAATGGCCTCAAGTTTGGTATGGGGTGAAAGGCTTCTTCAAATGGCTCGAAAAGAACACCTACAAGATGCATGTGCGGGTCTTCCTTTCCCGCTTCCGCACCTACAACCCCTGCCCCCATTGCCGGGGAACCCGTCTTCAACCGGAAGCGCTTTGCTGGAAATGGCAGGGTCACACGCTCCCCGCGCTTTATCAAATCCCGGTCAGCGACTTTCTCGCTCTCCTCGAAACGGCAAAAACCTCGTCCACCGCTGCCGGTGACCCTCCCAATCGCCAATCTGAGATCGCCCTCCATGCGATGGTGACGCGCTTGCGCTACCTCGAGCAAGTGGGCCTCGGCTATCTCACCCTCAATCGCCAATCCAAAACCCTTTCCGGCGGCGAGGTCCAACGCGTCAACCTCACTTCTTGCCTCGGCACCTCCCTCGTCGACACTTTGTTCGTCCTCGATGAACCCAGCGTCGGGTTACACCCGCGCGACATTGATCGCCTCATCGCGATCATTCGCACCCTCACCGATTCAGGCAATACCGTGGTGGTCGTCGAGCACGATGAGGCCATGATCAGCGCCGCCGATCATCTCATCGAGATCGGTCCTGAACCGGGAACCCAAGGCGGCCATCTCGTGTTTCAAGGCGACCTTGCTGGACTACTCAACTCCCCCGAGAGTATCACCGGCCGTTACCTCAGTGGTCGGGCGACGCTCGCCCCCCCCGATCAACGCCGACCGATCAAGCCCCGTGATCCGCACCTGAAATTTAAGGGTGTTTCCAAGCACAATTTGGCGAGCATCGATGTCTCGATCCCCTTGCACCGCCTCGTCTGTTTAAGCGGTGTATCTGGCTCTGGTAAATCTACTCTGCTCGATCACGTCATCTACCAAGGACTGCAAACCAATCGTCACCTGCAGACCGAAGATGTGGCGAAGATCCGCTCCATCTCCGGGGCCGATGCCATCGGCGAAATCGTGCTCGTCGACCAAAGTCCGCTCTCGCGCACGCCTCGCTCCAACCCCGCCCTTTACTGCGAAGCTTGGGACGGAATTAGGAGCCTCTATGCGAAGGAGCCTGCCGCCCTCGAAGCCGGATTCAGCCCTTCCAGTTTTTCCTTCAATGCTGGCGACGGTCGTTGCGATCACTGCCAAGGTCTCGGCTATGAGCGGGTGGAGATGCAGTTCCTCTCCGATGTCTTTGTGCCCTGCCCCGTCTGCGAAAGTCGTCGATTTAAGCCCGAGATTCTCGCGATCAAATGGAACGGAAAGTCCATTTCCGACCTCCTCCGCACCAGCATCACCGACGCCCTCCCCTTATTTGCCGACCATTTGCCCATCCACCAGCGTCTCAGTGCTCTGAATACGGTAGGCCTAGGTTACCTCACTCTGGGGCAACCCCTAAACACCCTTTCCGGTGGCGAAGCCCAACGCTTGAAACTGATTAAATATCTCGGTCACGTTTCCAAACTTACTTCCGCCAAGGCTAAAGCAAAATCAGCTGCTCCAGCGTCGCCCAAACTCGGAGCGTTGCTCCTGCTCGACGAACCCACCACGGGCCTTCATCGCCACGATGTTGGCCGGCTTCTAAAAGTTCTCCAAGCCCTCGTCGATCGCGGCAACAGTGTCGTGGTGATCGAACACAACCTCGATGTGCTGAAATCCGCCGACTGGCTCATCGAAGTCGGTCCTGAAGCCGGTGCCCACGGCGGCCAAATCATCGCCGCCGGCCCGCCCGAATCTATTGCCAATCTCCCCGCCCCTTCCGTCACCGCCACCACCCCTTACCTAAAATCCGCCCTCTCCCCTCTCCCCTCAGCTCCCCCAGCTGTTGGTCACCCCATCAATGACAAATCCTCGCTTATCGCTGCCGAGGGTAAGGTGGCCTACGGTCGAACAATCACAAATCTTGAGATCGTTGGGGCCCGCGAAAACAACCTGAAGAACCTTTCGATCAGCCTTCCGCTGCAGGAGCTGATCGTCGTCACCGGCGTCTCCGGGTCTGGCAAATCTACCCTCGCATTTGATATCATATTCGCCGAAGGCCAACGCCGATTCATGGAATCGATGTCGGCTTATGCTCGTCAGTTTGTTGAGCAACTCCCCCGTCCCGCCATCGATCATCTCGGCGGGATTCCGCCCACCGTGGCCATTGAACAACGCGTCACGCGCGGCTCTCGTAAATCCACCGTCGCGACCATCACGGAAGTGGCCCAATATCTGCGATTGCTTTTCGCCCGCATCGGCACGCAACACCACCCCGACACC
>Ga0208414_1000416_pt1 | contig 43878 bp, 48 predicted proteins | sample AntAceMetag02UKE_FD_184770 | JGI IMG/M metagenome (GOLD analysis project Ga0208414, IMG submission 184770) | Saline lake microbial communities from Ace Lake, Antarctica - Antarctic Ace Lake Metagenome 02UKE (SPAdes) (version 2) | ecosystem: Environmental > Aquatic > Non-marine Saline and... | reverse complement strand
CGCGAAACCCTTGCGGGCCAGCGGTCATGTAGAGACCGCACAAACAGGCCGAATACATGACCGCTCCAGACCAAACGTCGACGCTGCATTTTCGCACTTGCCCAACGGGGGCCGTCCATACATGACGACAGGGAGAGTGGGGGAGCACGGCCCTCACCCGCTACGACGACGAGGTGGAGCGCCCCTTGTCCTGGTCGTCATCCCGGGCGCCGCGCAGCGGTGACCCGGGGCCCACCAGCCGCTCCGTCGGAGGACCGATCGGCAATCCACCGTCTCTCAATGGGCCCCGGATCGGCCGCGCCAAGGGCGCGCCCGTCCGGGGTGGGGGTGACGGCAGTGAGGGAGAGCGGTGCTGCGGCGTGACCGCGCAACCGTTCAACGCGGGGCCGGCAGCGGCTCGGTCCATTCCAAGCGGTCGTGCGGCGGCGGGCCGGCGTCGCCGAAATACTCCTCCGCCGCCAGGATCCGGCCGCCCATCACCCGGTAGAAGCCGACCGCGTACAGCGACAGCGTGCCGTCGCTGATCCGCACCCGCGCCACCGCGCCCTCGGCGGTGGCGTCGACCGCCAGCACGGTGCAGCGCCAGATCCCCGGATAGGTGCGGTTCAGCCCTACATAGGCCGCCGGACTGGGGATGCGTTCTCCGGTCTGCGGCCACAGCGCCTGGAACCCGCCGTCCAGCAGTCGCTGGATGCCGTCCCAATCACGGGCGTTCATCCGCTCCCAGAGGGCACGGACTGGGTCGGTCGGATCGGAGATCATGGTTGCCAGCATGACCCGATTGTTCTCTTTTCGTTCACGTCATGTCAAGCACCGTTTGCGGCTTGAACCCCGGTGTCCGGACCGCTAGGTTCCGGCCCTTGTTCAAGCGGCCGGATCGAGGACGACATGGTGGACGTGGGCGGCATCGCGGGCGATCAGCTCCGCTCCTACATCGAGCGCATCGAACGCCTCGAGGAAGAGAAGGCCGCGCTGGCCTCCGACATCCGCGACGTGTTCGCCGAGGCCAAGGGCAACGGCTTCGACGTCAAGATCATGCGCCAGGTCCTCAAGCTCCGGAAGATGGACAAGGACGACCGCGACGAACTCGAGACCGTGCTCGACCTGTACCTCAGGGCGCTTGGCATGTCGTAGCGCCAATACGGCGGCCGCGCCGGCACGCGCGACCGCCGCCGCGGACTGTCTCGATGCCGCCTATTCCGCCGCGGAGCGCGCCGCCTCGGGGTTGCGGAATTGCCCCAGGAGAGCGGCCTTGCGCTGTTCAGCGCGCTCGACGTGGCTCTCCTTGACGTGGCCGAAGCCACGGATCATTTCAGGCACGCTCGCCAGTTCGACCGCCGTGGCGTGGTTCTCCGCCGTCAGCGCGCCGGCCATCTCCTCGGCGGTCGCCAGATACTCGTCGCGCAGCCGCCGCTCCATCCGGCGCTCCTCGCTGCGGCCGAACACGTCGAACCGGCCGCCGCGCAGCCCCTTGAGCGTCGCCAGCACCCGGAACACCGGCAGCATCCAGGGCCCGAAGGTGAGCTTCTTCAGATGCCCGGTCTGCGGGTCGCGGGGCGCGAAGCTCGGCGGGGCCAAGTGGAAGCGCAGCTTGAAGTCGCCTTCGAACTGCTCGCGCAGCCGGCGCTCGAAGCCGCCGTCGGTGTACAGCCGGGCGACCTCGTACTCGTCCTTGATCGCCATCAGCTTGAAGGCGTAGCGCGCCACCGCCCGGGCCAGGTCGTCCTTGCCAGGCGCCGCCGTGCGCTCGGCGGCGGCGACCCGGTCGACGAGCGCCCGGTAGCGCTCGGCGTAGGCGGCGTCCTGGTAGGCGGTCAGGGTCTCGACCCGGATGCGGACGATCTCCTCCAGCGTGTCGGCGACCGTCGGGCGCAGCGAGGCGGCGGATGGCTTCGGTTCGACCAGCCGCTCGACCGCGTCGCGGTCGTGGGCGGCGCGGCGGCCCCACAGGAAAGCCTGGCTGTTGAACGTCACGGCGACGCCGTTCAGCTCGATCGCCCGCTCGATCGCCGCGCGCGACAGCGGCACCAGCCCGAGCTGCCAGGCGAAGCCCAGCATGAACAGATTGGCGGCGATCGAGTCGCCGAGCAGCTTGGTGGCGATCCGGTAGGCGTCGACGAACTCCGTCGAGTTGTCGCCGGCGGCGGCGCGCAGGATCGACTTCATCGACTCCGCCGGGAACTGCATGTCCGGCGCCTGGGTGAAGCGGCCGGTCATGGTCTGGTGGGTGTTGACCACCGCGCGGGTCTTGTCGCGGCTGATCGCCTCCAGCCCGTCCTTGGACGCCGCCGTGGCGATGTCGCAGGCCAGCAGCAGGTCGGCGGCACCGGCCGCGATCCTCGGCGCGTGCACCGCCTCCGGTGACGCCGCGATCTTGACGTGGCTCAGCACCGCGCCGCCCTTCTGGGCCAACCCGGTCATGTCGAGCACGCTGGTGCCCTTGCCCTCCAGGTGGGCGGCCATTCCCAGCAACGCGCCGATGGTCACCACCCCGGTTCCACCGATGCCGGTGACCAGGATGCTGTAGGGTTCGTCCAGCCTTGGCAGCACCGGCTCCGGAAGCACCTCGAACACGTCCGGCGCAGCGCCGGCCGCCGGTTTCGGCGCCGCCGTGCTGCCCTTGCGGACCTTGCCGCCGATGACGTCGACGAAGCTCGGGCAGAAGCCCTTCACGCAGGAGAAATCCTTGTTGCAGCTCGACTGGTCGATCTGACGCTTGCGGCCGAACTCGGTCTCGACCGGCAGCACCGACACGCAGTTCGACTTCACCCCGCAATCGCCGCAGCCCTCGCACACCGCCTCGTTGATGAACACCCGGCGGTTCGGGTCCTCCATGGTGCCGCGCTTGCGGCGCCGGCGCTTCTCGGCGGCGCAGGTCTGGTCGTAGATCAGCACGGAGACGCCGGCGATCTCGCGCAGCTCGCGCTGAACCTCGTCGAGGTCGTCGCGGTGGTGGATTCGGGTGCCCTTCGGCCAGATGTCACCGGCCGGATACTTGTCCGGATCGTCGGTTACCACGTCGACCCGCGCGACCCCTTCGGCCGCCACCTGCTGGGCGATGATCCAGGGGGTCAGGCCGTTGTCAGACGGCTGCCCGCCGGTCATGGCGACGGCGTCGTTGAACAGAATCTTGTAGGTGATGGTGACCTTCGAGGCGACCGCCATCCGGATCGCCATGCTGCCGGAGTGGTTGTAGGTGCCGTCGCCGAGATTGGCGAAAATGTGCGGGGTGTCGGTGAATGGCGCCTGGCCGATCCAGGACGCGCCCTCGCCACCCATCTGGGTAAAGGTCTCGGTGGTGCGCTCCGGCATCCAGGCGGCCATGAAGTGGCAGCCGATGCCGGCGACGGCGCGCGAACCGTCAGGCACGCGGGTCGAGGTGTTGTGCGGGCACCCGGAGCAGAAATACGGCGTGCGCTGGAACTCGCTCGGCTTCGCCTTGCCGCCCTCGACGCGCTGGGCGATCAGGGCGCGGCGCGCCTTGACACGCTCGACGTCGGCGAACGCCAGCACCCGGTCGGCGATGGCGAGCGCCACCTCGGTGGCGTTCAGTTCGCCGTTGGCCCGGAACAGCTGGCGGCCAGCCTCGTCGTGCTTGCCTTCGATCCGCGGGCGGTGACCCTCCGGCAGGTCGTAGAGCTGTTCCTTGAGCTGCCACTCGATCAGCGAGCGCTTCTCCTCGACCACCAGCACCCGCTCGGCGCCGGCGCAGGCGGCGCGCGTGCCCTCGGGCTCCAGCGGCCACGGCATGCCGACCTTGAAGACCCGGAGCCCGATATCGCTGGCGAGTGCCGCGTCGATGCCGAGGTCGTCGAGCGCCTGGCGCACGTCGAGGTAGGACTTGCCGGTGGTGACGATCACCAGCCGCGGCTTCGGCGTGTCGATCACGATCCGGTCGATGACATTGGCGCGCGCGAAGGCGGCGACCGCCGGCAGCTTCCAGTTCTGCAGCCGCTCTTCCTGCTCGAGCCACGGGTCCGGCCAGCGAATGTGCAGCCCGCCCGGCGGCATCGCGAACTCGGGGACGACGATCCGCAGGGCGTTGGCGTCGGCCTCGACCGAAGCCGAGCTGTCCATGATCTCGGCGGTGGTCTTGAAGCCGACCCAGCAACCGGCAAACCGGCTCATGGCGAACCCGAGCAGGCCAAAGTCCAGGGTGTCCTGCACGCCGGCCGGGTTCAGCACCGGCATCGAGGCGTCGAGGAACGCGAACTCGCTCTGATGCGGCACGGTCGAGGATTTGGCGACGTGGTCGTCGCCGGCGATCGCCAGGACGCCGCCCCAAGGCGAGGTGCCGGCGAAGTTCGCGTGCTTGAACACGTCCCCCGAGCGGTCGACGCCCGGGCCCTTGCCGTACCAGATGCCGAACACGCCGTCGTGGTTGGCGCCGGCGAACAGGTTGGGCTGCTGGCTGCCCCACACGGCGGTGGCCGCCAATTCCTCGTTCACGCCCGGCTGGAAGTGCACGTGGTGCTGCTTCAGCAGCTTGCCGGCCCGCCAAAGCTGCTGGTCGTAGCCGCCGAGCGGCGAGCCGCGGTACCCCGAGATGAAGCAACCGGTGTTCTTGCCGAGCGCGAGATCGCGGCGGCGCTGGATCAACGGCAGCCGCACCAGCGCCTGCACGCCGGTCAGGAAGATCCGCCCGCGGTCGAGGACGTACTTGTCGTCGAGTGAAACTTCGGCCAGCGCCATCGTTCTCTGCCTCCCGGCCCCCGGTTCTCGCCACGATGTAGGGTCGGGGACGACGGAAAATAAGGTAAGCGCCCTTGACTGAACCAACAACCGCCGGCCGCGTCGACGCGCAAACGGCAGCCTGCGACGAGCCGTCATGGCAGGCAAACGCTTTCGCCGTCCCGCCGATGCCGACGGCGCATTGCGGTGCTGCGGGGCCGGCACGGCTGGAGCGCGGGCGCGTTCCACCCCAAAAATCATGTCCGTGGACGATGTCGGATCACGCGCCTCCCGGCCGTCCTCAGGAACGAATCGCCACTCCTGCCCCAGAGCCCTCCCAAGAGCGTCAAGACCGACGACCGCCCGCACCTCACCCGCAACCGCGTGTTCGATGACCCTGAAGCTGACCTTCGAGGACCCTGAAGCTGACCTTCGAGCGGCACCGCTCGGGGCGGGTTTGTGGTGTCCGGATACCTTTTTCGCCGCATCGAGACGTCTCGACGGGAACGCCCTCCGCCGCTAAGCACTTCTTTCGTAGCGTGGACGCACGGCGAAGGGGTGGATGGCATGACTGTTCTGGTTACCGGGGCAGCCGGCTTCATCGGCATGCATGTCACGAAGGCCCTGCTCGACCGCGGCGACAGGGTGGTCGGCATCGACAACCTGAACGACTACTACGACCCCCGCCTCAAGCACGCCCGCCTTGTCGAACTCGAAGGGCGGAACGGCTTCGAGTTCCACCGCGTGGATTTCTCCGATCGCGCCGCCATGGCGGCGTTCGACGCCGCCAACCCCGACATCGATCGCATCGTCCACCTCGGCGCCCAGGCCGGGGTGCGCTACTCGATCGAGCAGCCGTTCGACTACCTGCAGGCCAACCTGATGGGCCACCTGGTGATGCTGGAGATGGCGCGGGGTCGCGTGGACAAGGGGCTGCGCCATCTGGTCTACGCCAGTTCGTCGTCGGTTTACGGTGCCAACCGCGAGGTGCCGTTCTCGGTCGACGACAGGGTCGACCGGCCGATGTCGTTCTACGGGGCGACCAAGAAATCCAACGAGGTGATGAGCTACAGTTACGCCAGCCTGTACGGCATCCCGACCACCGGGCTCCGGTTCTTCACGGTCTACGGTCCCTGGGGCCGGCCCGACATGTCGCCCTGGCTGTTCACCGACAGGATCCTGAACGGCCGGCCGATTGAGGTGTTCAACCACGGCCAGATGCGCCGAGACTTCACCTATGTCGACGACATCGTGGCCGGTGTCGTCGGCGCCCTCGACCGGCCGCCGGCAGGCGCCGGGGACGGACCGCCGGTCGCCGTCTACAACCTCGGCAACAACACCCCGGTCGCCCTGCTCGACTACATCCGGGTGATCGAGAAGGCGTGCGGACTCCGGGCCGAACTGGTCATGAAGCCGATGCAGCCGGGCGACGTGCTGGAGACCTACGCCGATATCGACGCCAGCCGCCGGGACCTCGGCTACCAGCCGACCACGCCGATCGAAGTGGGCATCCCGCGCTTCGTGGACTGGTTCCGGCGCTACCACGGGATGTAGTGTCCCGCCCCGGTTCGCCACGCTCGCGACTCGCCGACGCCATGATTGGCAAGATATGATGCGGTGCCTCGAAGGGCGGCCAGCGTCCAGAACGGAACCCAGCCATGCCGGATCAGCTTCGACACATCACCACCCTGGTCGCCGCCATTCTGATCGCGGTCGGCCTCGCCGCCGCCGGCAAGTTCGTCGGCGACGGCTTCCGGATGGGGCGCTCGACCGACCGCTACGTGACCGTGAAGGGACTGGCGGAGCGAAATGTGACGGCGGACCTGGCGGTGTGGCCGATCCGCGTCACCGCGACCGGCAACGATCTCGGGGCGGTCCAGGCCAAGGTCGACCAGTCGGTCGACGCGCTGACCGTGTTCCTGGTCGGCGAAGGGCTGGCCCAGGAGGCGCTGGAGCGCGGCCGTGTCGAGGTCAACGACCTGCTGGCGCAGGCGTACCGCCCGGAGGGGGCCGAGCAGTCGCGCTACATCATCGCCCAGACCCTGATCGTGCGGACTGCCGAGGTCCAGAAGGTCCGCGCCGCCAGCGCCCGGTCCGGCGAGTTGGTCAAGCTCGGCGTGGTGTTCGGCGACAGCGGCGGGCCGAGCTACGCCTTCACCGGCCTCAACGACGTCAAGCCGGCGATGATCGCCGAGGCCACCCGGGCGGCGCGCGCCGGCGCCGAGCAGTTCGCCGCCGACAGCGGCAGCAGCGTCGGCGCCATCCGCCAGGCCAGTCAGGGCGTGTTCACCATCGGACCGCGCGACGGCATCGCCGGCGGCAACCCCGACGCCGAGATCGAGAAGAGCGTCCGCGTGGTGTCGACCATCGAGTTCTTCCTGGTCGAGTAGACGTTGACGGTTGGACGGGTCGCCCGTCTGATCGCCGGATGAACGCCAACTTCATCGACACCCTGCGCGCCACCCTCGGCGGCGACGCCGTGCTGACCGAGCCCGGCGACCGCGCCGGCTATGAAATCGACCTGCTGAAGACCCGCACCGGCCGCGCGCTGGCGGTGCTTCGACCGGGCTCGACGGACGCGGTGGCGCACGCGCTCCGGCTGTGCGCCGGCGCCGGCGTCGCGGTGGTGCCGCAGGGCGGCAACACCGGATTCTGCGGCGGCGCCACCCCGCCCGGCGACGCCTCGGCCGTGGTGCTGTCGACCGAGCGGCTTACCCGGATCCGGGCGGTCGACACGGTGGGCGACACGATGGTCGTCGAGGCCGGGGTGACGCTCGGCGATGCCCGGGCGGCGGCCGAACGCCACGACCGGCTGCTGGCGCTGCACCACGGCGGCATGTCGTCGCGGATCGGCGGCAACATCGCCACCAACGCCGGCGGCAACAACGTCCTGCGCTACGGCATGGCGCGGGCGCTGGTGCTCGGGTTGGAGGTGGTGCTGGCCGACGGGCGGGTGTGGAACGGGCTCAGGGCGCTCGCCAAGGACAACGCCGGCACCGATTTGAAGCAGCTGTTCATCGGCACCGAGGGCACGCTCGGCATCGTCACGGCCGCGGTGCTGAGGCTGCACCCGCTGCCGCGGAGGTTCGCCACCGCGCTGGTCGCCGTGCCGGACCCGGCTGCCGCGATGGCCCTGCTCGCCCGGCTGCGCTCCGAGGCCGGCGAAGCGTTGTCGGCGGCCGAACTCATCCCGCGCGCCGGCCTCGACCTGCACTTCGCGCGGGCCGGCGCCGGGCGCGAGCCCTTCGACCGGCCGCACAGCTGGCAGGTGCTGGTCGAATTGGCCGGTTCCAGCCGATTCCTGGACCTCGCGGGCGCGCTCGAGGCGACCGTCGTCGACGCTCTCGCCGCCGGCGAGGCGACGGACGCGGTGGTGGCGTCCTCGGGCGCTCAGCGGGCGGCGCTCTGGGCGCTGCGCGAGGGGCTGGCGGTGGCGCAGGTCGAGACCCCGGGCAATCTCAAGAACGACACCTCGGTGCCGGTGCCGGCGATCCCCCGCTTCATCCGCGACGCCGAGGCGGCGGCGCGGTCGATCGTGGCGGACTGCGTGCCGATCCCGTTCGGCCATCTCGGCGACGGCAACATCCACTTCAACCTGAACCCGCCGCCTGGAGGCGACCCGGCGGCCTTCGTCCTGCGCTGGCCGGACCTCGTCGCCGCCATCGAGGATACCGCGGTGGCGCTCGGCGGCTCGATCGCCGCCGAGCATGGCCTCGGTCGCGGCAAGGTGGCTGCCGCGCGCCGGGTGAAACCGGCGCTCGACCTCGAGTTGATGCGGCGGCTGAAGGCGGCGCTCGACCCGGACGGAGTGCTGAACCCTGGGGTGATGCTGTAGCGCCGACGAACCCGTGACGCTTGCGCGCGCCCTACCCACGGACGACAGTAACGGGTTGCCAGCGGGCCGCACGGATCGGCCCGGGGGGCGGGCAGGCGTCAATCGGCAAAGGACATCGATCATGACCGGCCCGGTCCCGTCGGAACTCATGTGGCATTCGTTCTACGCGGTCATCAACGCGCTGCCGAAGGTCTGGCCGTTCCGGCATCTGATCCTTGACGACTTCCTGCACCCCGCCCTCTACCGGGCGCTGACCACCGAGGACTACAGCGGAGATCTGGTGCAGCGGAACCAGCCAGGCGGGATCTCGGAAGTCTCGGAGACCCGCCGCTTCGTCCTCAAGATCAATGGCCAGGACGACCTGGCGGCGCTGTCGGCACCATGTCTTGCGCGGTTGTGGGGCACGCTGACCGAGCCGAGATTCGTCGAACTGCTGACCCAGAAATTCGCCGACGACATCGCCCGGCGCCACGGACCGGCGCGCGTGGCGACCACCTGCGCCTTCGAGATGATCGAGGACCGGACCGGCTATGCCCTCAAGCCGCACACCGACACCCGCAACAAGCTGGTCACGGTGCTGATCTACCTGGCCGAGCCGGGCGCCGACGAAGCGCTCGGGACCTCGCTCTACACCATCGAGAATCCGAAGGGCCTCCCCGCCCGGTTCGCCGACAACGCCCGGTTTACCCGGGACGTCATGGGGCTTGTGAGGACCGTTCCGTACCGGCCGAACACGGCGCTGATCTTCGCCCCCGGGGACAACAGCTTCCACGGCGTCGAGGCGGTCGCCGCGGGGACGTCGCGACGGTTGATCCAGTTCCAGGTGAACCGGGACACAGCGGCCTGACCGGCCGAGCGGAGGACAGAATGTCGGATGGAATCGCCGATCAGGTGCGGGCGCACATCAAGACCGCCGAGGACTACGCGCAGAAGCTTCCCCGCATCACCGTCGACGGCAACGGCCGCAAGGTGCTTTTCCGCACGCCGTCGCGGGTGGCCACCCTGCGGGTGGTGTCGCTGTACTCCAAGGAGCCGGAGACGGTTGCCTGGATCGCCGCGATGGACGCGGCCACCGTGCTGTACGACGTCGGCGCCAACATGGGCCTCTACACGATCTGGGCGGCCGCCACCCAGGACGCCACGGTCTACGCCTTCGAGCCCGAGGCCGCGAGCTACGCCACGCTGTGCGGCAACATCTTCGACAACAACCTCGGCCAGCGGGTGAAGGCGTACTGCCTCGGCATCTCCGACATGCCGGGACTGGGCGAGATCATGCTCAGCTCGCTCGAGACCGCCACCAGCGGGCACCAGGTCAACCTCGCCCGGGCGACACCGAGCGCGCCGCACACCGCGCGGTTCCCGCAGGGCGTGGTGACCCGCACGCTGGACGCGCTGGTGTACGAGGACGGCCTGCCCTGCCCGAGCCACATCAAGATCGATGTCGACGGGCTGGAGCACGCCATCATCGACGGCGCCAGCCGGCTGCTGGCCGATCCGCGGCTGCGCAGCGTGCTCATCGAACTCGACCTGAAGAGCCAGTTGCACCTGGACACGATGACCGTCATCGAGGCCGCCGGATTCCGCCGGGACGAGGCCACCTACGAGAAGCTGCTGCAGAAGACCACCGGCGGCAACGCCCTGATCGGCAACATCATCTTCTCGCGGTGAGGCGGCGACGGGCGCCAGCGACGCCGGCCGACGGCGGGCTGACGGCGCTGGACAGCCCGCTTCGGGTGTGACACGCCGTCCGCACCCCTGGTCGCGGGGCGAACCACCCCCCATCTCTCGGCGCATGAGCGACATGGACACCGAACGCAACTCCCTCGGCGGCCGCATGCGCCGCTACGCCCGCGTCGGCGGCGCCGTCGGCGGCTTGGCGGCGCGCGTCGCCGGCGAGCGCTACCTCGGCTGGAGCCTCGATAAGGGGGCGCACGCCTCGGAACTGCGGGTCGCGCTCGGCGGCCTCAAGGGTCCGCTCATGAAGGTGGCGCAGATCCTCTCGACGGTGCCGGATGCGCTGCCGAAGGAATACGTGCAGGAGCTGAGCCACCTGCAGTCGAACGCGCCGGCCATGGGCTGGCCGTTCGTGAAGCGCCGGATGATTACCGAACTCGGGCCCGGCTGGCAGAAGAAATTCGGCTCCTTCGAGCAGGAGGCGGCGTCGGCCGCCTCGCTCGGCCAGGTCCACCGCGCCACCCTCGCCGACGGCACCCGTCTGGCCGCCAAGCTGCAGTACCCGGACATGTCGTCGGCGGTCGAGGCCGACCTGCGGCAGCTGGACTGGATCTTCTCGATCTACCGGCGCTACGACAAGGCGATCGACACCAGTCAGATCCACGCCGAGCTGTCGGCCCGGCTGCGCGAGGAGCTGGACTACGAGCGCGAGGCCCGGCACATGGCGCTGTACCGCCGGATGCTGGCCCCCGAGCCCGGGGTGTTCGTACCGGACGTGGTGCCGGAGCTGTCGACCGCCCGGCTGATCACCATGACCTGGCTCGACGGCACCCCGCTGATGAAGTTCCTGGAGGGCGAACCGCCGCTGGAACTGCGCAACGCCTTCGCGCTGACCATGTTCCGCGCCTGGTACGTGCCATTTTACTATTACGGGGTGATCCACGGCGACCCGCACCTCGGCAACTACACGGTGCGCGAGGACGGCTCGGTCAACCTGCTGGATTTCGGCTGCATCCGGATCTTCCCGAAATCCTTCGTGAAGGGCGTCATCGACCTGTACCGGGCGCTGCGCGACGACGACGAGCAGTTGGCGGTCCACGCGTACGAGAGCTGGGGGTTCAACGACCTCGACCGCGAGACCATCGACGTCCTGAACCTCTGGGCGCGCTTTCTGTACGGCCCGCTGCTGGAGGACCGCACCCGGCGCATCCAGGAGAGCGGCAGCGGCCTGTACGGCCGCGAGATCGCCGAGAAGGTGCACTCCGAGCTGCGCCGCCTGAACGGCGTCCGCCCGCCGCGCGAGTTCGTGCTGGTCGACCGCGCCGCCCTCGGCCTCGGGTCGGTGTTCATGCACCTCAAGGCCGAGGTCAACTGGCACCGGCTGTTCCACGACCTCATCGAGAACTTCGAGGCCGACGCGATGGAGGCCCGGCAGAACGAGGCGCTGGCGGCGGTCGGGCTCGAACGGCCGGAGTGACAACTCTCGACAGCCGAACCGAGTTACCGCTCCGATGGTCATCGGAATTGCGCTTGACGACCACTGTGGGCAGCGACAGTGTCCAAGCCATGCTGAGGAACCGGAACCTTTTTGACCGACGCCGACGCCGCCGCACCCAAGCGGCGGCTCTTCGGGCTGCGCGTCGATCGGCGTCCGTTCGCGGGGTGGCTGCCTCACTGTAGGTCCTCCCCGCCGGAGCGGCTCCGGCCCGCGTTCCTGAACCCCCGCAGCCCTCGGCTCCGGGGGTTTTCTTTTGCCCATACCCCAGGAGGACACCACCATGAGCGTTCGCGTCGGCATTGTCGGGATCAGCGGTTTCGGCGGCGGCGAGGCGATGCGCCTGGTCGCGGGGCACCCTTCGTTCGAGCTGATCTACGCCGCGGGCGAGGGCAGCGCCGGCAGCCGCTTGGTGGACCGCTTCCCCGGGGTGCCGGCCAAGCTGGCCGACCTGGTGATCGAGAAGTGGGACCCTGTGAACCTACCGACGCTCGACGTGCTGTTCGCGTCGCTGCCCACCGGCGCCTCGACCGAGGCGCTGGCGCGCGTCCCCCGGGACGTGAAGATCGTCGACCTCGGCGGCGACCACCGCTACGCCGAGGGTTGGGCGTACGGTCTGGCCGACGTCTGGCCTGACCAGATCGAGGGTCGGAGCCGCGTCGCCAACCCCGGCTGCTTCCCCGCGGCGGTGCTGAACGCGCTGGCACCGCTGCTGGCCAACAAGCTGATTGACCCCGGCAACATCGTGATCGACGCCAAGACCGGCATCTCCGGTGCCGGCCGGGGCGGCGGCGACAGCACGTTCGGCTACGCTGAGAGCAACGAGAACCTGGTGCCTTACGGTCTCCTCAAGCACGTCCACATGCCCGAGATGGCCAAGACGATCGAGCGGCTGAGCGGCGGCAGCGCGGCCGGGTTGGTGTTTACGCCGCACCTGGTGCCGATGACCCGCGGCGTCCTCGCCACCCTGTACTGCCGCGGCCGCGCCACCACGGACCAGTGCCTGGAAGCGGCCCGGCGCTTCTACGCCGGGCGGGCGTTCGTCCGCGTGACCGACAAGCCACCGCAGACCAAATGGGCCACCGGCTCGAACCTCGCGTTCGTCAGCTACGCAGCCGATCCAGAGCGCAACCTGGTGATCGCCATGGGCGTGGTCGATAATCTCGGCAAGGGAGCCGCCGGCCAGGCGGTGCAGAACGCGAACCTGATCTGCGGCCTGCCGGAAACGGTGGGGCTCGACGGCGGACCGGTTTGGCCATGATGAAGGCCAAGCGTTAGATCTTCACCACCAGCCTCGCGCACCAACCGGGAGTAACTACCGATGACCGAGCCTGTCACCCTGTCCGTCGAGGACGGCCTCGCCCGCCTCACCCTGAACCGTCCGGACGCGCTGAACGCCATCAACCGCGACATGGCCGAGGCGCTGATGGCGGCGGCGGTGCGCTGCGCCACCGACCCCGCGGTGCGCGCCGTGCTGCTGACCGGCGCCGGCGGCAAGGCGTTCTGCGTCGGCGGCGACCTCAAGTCGTTCCACGCCCAGGGCGACGGCATCGCCGCGCACCTGAAGGAAACCACCCACTACCTGCACGCCGCCTGCTCGACCCTGGCCCGCATGGACCCGCCGCTGGTGGTGGCGGTGCAGGGGGCCGCGGCCGGCGCCGGGTTCTCGCTGGCGCTGCTCGGCGACCTGGTCTACGCCGCCGAGAGCGCGGTGTTCACCATGGCCTACACCGCCGCCGGCCTGTCGCCCGACGGCGGGTCGACCTTCCTGCTGCCGCGCGTCGTCGGGTTGCGCCGGGCGCAGGAACTGACCCTGACCAACCGCCGGCTTTCCGGCACCGAGGCGGCGTCCTGGGGCGTCGCCACCGCCTGCGTCGCCGACGCCGAACTGGCCGCCACCGCCGAGGACGCGGCGCGCCGGCTGGCCAGCGGCCCGACCCACGCGTTCGGACGCGCCCGTCGACTGCTGGTCGACAGCTTCGACACCGCCTTCGAGACCCAGATGGCGCGCGAGGGCAGCCACATCGCCGCCGCCGGCGCCGAGCCGGACGGCCTCGAGGGGCTGGACGCGTTCCTGAACAAGCGCAAGCCGCTGTTCAGCGGGCGGGTGTAGCGACCCGGCGCGGAGCGTCGGGTGGGTCCCGGCTCGCGCTGCGCTTGGCCGGGATGACGACAGGGTGGGGAGGGGCGTCATCAAGTCAGTGATCGGCCACCCTCTCCCTCGTCGTCATCCCGGACGAACGCGCAACAGCGCGGGCGATCCGGGACCCACCCGACGCTCCATCGGCGCACCCTCGGCGAGCCACCGTCGCTCCGTAGACCCAGGATAGCTGCGGCTTCGCCTCGGCTTCCGGGGTGACGATATAGATGGGTGGCGGTTGCGGCGTGCGGGACCGGCGCCGTGTTCAGTCCAGCGCCAGCACCTCGGCCTTCAGGTAGGCGCTCTCCGGAAGGTGCGGGTGAACCGGGTGGTCGGGGCCGGCGCCGGCGCGGCGCAGGACGCGGGCCGTGCGGCCGGCCTCGGTGACGCCGCGCGCGGTCTGCTGGGCGAACGAGGCGGCGTCCATGTGGAACGAGCACGACGCCAGCAGCAGCACGCCGCCGGGCGCCGCCACCTGCGCGGCGAGGCGGGCGAGCTTGCGGTAGGCCCTGGCCGCGGCGCCGACGTCCTTGCGCGACTTCGCGAACGCCGGCGGGTCGCAGATCACCACGTCGTAGGTCTCGCCGTTCTTGATCAGGTGCTCGAGGGCGGCGAAGGCGTCGGCCTTGCGGGTCGTCACGCGATCCGCGACCCGGCTGAGCTCGGCGGCCCGGGCGGCGATCTTCAGGGCCGAGGCGGCGCTGTCGATCAGGTCGACCTGGGCGGCGCCCGCGACCGCGCACTGGATGCCGAAGCCGCCGGTGTGGCTGTAGACGTCGAGCACCCGCGCGCCGACGGCCAGCCGGGCCACGAACGCGCGGTTGTCGCGGTGGTCGAAGAACCAGCCGGTCTTCTGGCCGCCGAGCGGGTCGAGCGGGAAGGTACCGCCGCCCTCCGCCACGGTGGGCGCCTCGGGCACCGACCCGGCGGCGAGCCGGACCTCGCTCGCCAGCCCCTCCAGCCCGCGCACCGAGGTGTCGTTCCGCAGCACGATGGCCGCCGGACCCAGCGCCTCGGTCAACGCCTCGATCAGCGCCGGCTCCAGCCGGTCCATGCCGGCAGTGTTGGCCTGCGCCACCACCAGATCCCCGAAGCGGTCGACCACCAGCCCGGGCAGTCCGTCGGCCTCGGCGTGCACCAGCCGGTAGTACGGCACGTCGAACAGCCGCTTGCGCCAGCCAAGCGCCGCCGACAGCCGCTCGGCCAGGAACGCCGCGTCGATCGCCCGGTCGGGGTCGTCCGACAGCCGGCGCACCGCGATCAGACTGTGCGGGTTGAAGTAGCCGCACCCCAGCGCCTCGCCGCGGTCGGTGACGAGGCGTGCCACCGTGCCTGGCGCTATCGCCTTCGCCTCGGCGGTCATGTCGACCTCGTTGGAGTACACCCAGGGATGGCCGCGCCGCAGGCGCTCGTCGGCGCCGCGCTGCAGGCGAAGGGTCGGGCGGGCGTCGGTCATGGCGGCTCTCCGAACGGTCGGGCGCGCGTTATGCCACGCTCCGCCGCGGCTGTCGCCCCGGCGGCGACGCGCTATGATCGCCGAATGATTCGTCGCCTCGTCCCCCTGCTCCTGATCGTGTTCGCGCTCAGCGCCTGCGCCAGCCTGACGCAACCGGCGCCGCCGCCGGTGATCCCGCGGACCACGGTGACCGCCGATCCGGCCGACGCGCGCTGCCGGGTGATCGGCGCCCTCGCCCGGCAGGATGCCCGGCCGACGCCGCTGACCATCGACACCCTCGCCTTCGGCCTGCCGGTGAGCGTGCTCTGCGAACGCGCCGGCTACCAGCCGACCACCGAGACCATCCAGGCAAGGCCGCTGCCGACTCTGGTCGCAACGCTCGTCGCCGGCAGGCTGCTGGCGCCGATGGCCGAACCCTCGCCGCCGTTCGGGGTGCCGCCAGACAGCCCGGTGCCGTCGGCCCTCACCGTGCGGCTGCGCCCGGCGCTGTTCACCACCCCAACCGCCCGGGACCGCTTCTTCGAGCGGCTGAGGGCCGAACGCGAGGGTCGCTGGCGGATGATCGCCGACCGGCTGGAGAGCGAGTGCGCCCCGCGCACCGGTGCGCCGGCGACGGCTCCGGGTCCCACTCCGGCAGCCTGCCGAGCGGCGCGCGACGGCCTGGCGCGGCAGCGCGCCGACGATCTGCGGAGGCTGGAGATTGATCGCCGCCGGGCTACTTTCCAATAGGGTGGTCCTCGCGAGCGACGGACGCGCGCACCGGAGGCTTTCCGAGCCTCCGCTTGCGCCCGGCGCCGTCTGACGGCATGGTTCGGTCAAACCCTGCGGGAGGCGAGGGATTCAATGAAGATCGGAATCGTCAAGGAGCGTCACCCGGGTGAGCGGCGGGTGGCGGTGTCGGCCGACACCGTCAAGCGCTTCGTCCAGATGGGGCTCGAGGTTCACGTCGAGACCGGCGCCGGGGTCTCGGCGGCCGTGGTCGACGCCGCCTACCAAGCCGCCGGCGCGACCATCGTCGGCACCGCCCGCGAGGCGCTCGGCGACGCCGACGTCGTGCTGAAGGTCCGCAAGCCATCGCTGGAGGAGATCCCGCTCCTCAAGAAGGGCTCGGTCCTGGTGGCGCTGCTGGAACCCTACCGCGACCGGGCGCTGCTCGAGGCGGTGGCGGCGCAGGGGGTGACCGCGTTCGCGCTGGAGATGGTGCCCCGCATCACCCGCGCCCAGTCGATGGACGTGCTGTCCTCGCAGTCCAACCTCGCCGGGTACCGTGCCGTGCTGGACGCCGCCGCCGAGTTCGGTCGCGCCTTTCCGATGATGATGACCGCCGCCGGCACCGTGCCGCCGGCGCGCTGCCTGGTGATGGGCGCCGGCGTCGCCGGCCTGCAGGCGATCGCCACCGCCAAGCGGCTTGGCGCGATCGTCTCGGCCACCGACGTGCGCCCGGCCGCCAAGGAGCAGGTCGAGAGCCTCGGCGGCACCTTCGTCGCGGTCGAGGACGACGAGTTCAAGCAGGCCGAGACATCCGGCGGCTACGCCAAGGAGATGAGCGACGCCTACAAGAAGAAGCAGGCCGACCTGATCGCCGAGACCATCAAGCGCCAGGACATCGTCATCACTACCGCCCTGATCCCGGGCCGGCCGGCCCCAGTGCTGGTGACCGAGGACATGGTCAGGACGATGAAGCCGGGCTCGGTCATCATCGACCTCGCGGTCGAGCAGGGCGGCAACTGCCCGCTCTCCGAGCCGGGCAAGGTGGTCGAGATATACGGTGTGAAGATCGTCGGCCACACCAACATGCCGAGCCGGATCGCGGTCGACGCCAGCGCCCTGTACGCCAGGAACCTGCTGAACTTCCTGACGCCCCTGGTCGACAAGGACACCAATTCCCTGAAGATCGACACCGGCGACGAGATCATCAAGGCGTCGATGGTGTCGACCGGCGGCAAGGTGGTGAGCGAGGCGGTGCTCAAGCTGCCGCTCGAGCAGCCGACCGCGGCTCCGCCGAAGATCGACGCTCCGAAACCGGCTGCCTCGAAGTCGGCTGCCCCGAAGGCCACCACCCCGGCGGCCACCGAGGCGCCGAAGGCACCGGCCAAGCGCAAGCCGGCGTCGAAACCGAAGGCCGGCGGAACCGGCAGCTCCGGCACGGAATCCTGAGGAGGCGACGATGGCGGAGATTTCCCTCACCGAACAGTTGCGCCTGCTCTCGGAGCAGGCGAAGGCACTGGCCGCCCAGGCGGCCGAGGCGGCGGCCAGCGCCGGCGACACGGTCGTCGTCGAGGTCCCGCCCGCGGTCGTCGACGTCACCAGCCAGATCGACCCGTCGGTCGCCGGGTTGACCGTGTTCGTCCTGGCCTGCTTCGTCGGCTATTACGTGGTCTGGCGGGTGACGCCGGCCCTGCACTCGCCGCTGATGGCGGTCACCAACGCGATCTCGTCGGTCATCATCGTCGGCGCGCTGATCGCCGCCGGGCCGTCCCAGATGGACTTCTCGTCGATCATGGGCTTCCTCGCGGTGATCCTGGCGAGCGTCAACATCTTCGGCGGCTTCCTGGTCACGCAGAGGATGCTGTCGATGTTCCAGAAGAAGAAGAAGTGAGGCGGGGGAACAATCGATGAGCGGCACGATCTCGGCCCTACTCTACCTCGTCTCCGGCGTCTGCTTCATCATGGCGCTGCGCGGCCTGTCGTCGCCGGAGACCGCCCGCCAGGGCAACTTCTTCGGCATGGCCGGCATGGTGGTCGCCATCGGCACCACCCTGGCGCTGCCAACGGTGCTGTCCTACGAGACCATCATCGTCGGCATCGTCATCGGCGGCGCCATCGGCGCAGTGATCGCCCGACGCATCGAGATGACGGCGCTGCCCCAACTGGTCGCGGCGTTCCACAGCCTGGTCGGCCTGGCCGCGTGCTTCGTGGCGATCGCGGCGTTCTTCAAACCCGAGGCCTATAACATCGGCCTGCCCGGCGCGATCGCGACCGCCTCGCTGATCGAGATGTCGCTCGGCCTCGCCATCGGCGCCATCACCTTCACCGGCTCGATCGTCGCGTTCGGCAAGCTGCAGGGCCTGGTGACCGGCCGGCCGCTGGTGTTCCCGATGCAGCACCCGCTGAACGCCGTTCTCGGGATCGCGGTGTTCGCGCTCATCGGCTGGCTGATCGCCGATCAGAACGACACGGCGTTCTGGCTGATCTTCGCGATATCCCTGGCGCTTGGCTTCCTGCTGATCCTGCCGATCGGCGGCGCCGACATGCCGGTCGTGGTGTCGATGCTGAACTCGTATTCCGGCTGGGCGGCCTGCGGCATCGGCTTCACGCTGGAGAACAGCCTGCTGATCGTCACCGGTGCGCTCGTCGGCTCATCAGGCGCCATCCTCAGCTACATCATGTGCAAGGGGATGAACCGGTCGTTCATCAACGTCATTCTGGGCGGCTTCGGCGGCGAGACCGCGGCGGCGGCCGGCGGGCCGGGCGGCGACCGCACCGTGAAGTCGGGCAGCGCCGAGGACGCGGCGTTCATCATGGACAACGCCTCGTCGGTGGTCATCGTGCCGGGCTACGGCATGGCGGTCGCGCAGGCCCAGCACGCCCTGCGCGAGATGGGCGACATCCTGAAGAAGAGCGGCGTGACCGTGCGCTACGCCATCCACCCGGTCGCCGGGCGCATGCCGGGCCACATGAACGTGCTGCTGGCCGAGGCCAACGTGCCCTACGACGAGGTGCTGGAGCTGGAGGAGATCAACCGCGACTTCGCCCAGACCGACGTCGCGTTCGTGATCGGCGCCAACGACGTCACCAACCCGGCCGCCAAGACCGACCCGACCAGCCCGATCTACGGCATGCCGATCCTCGACGTGGAGAAGGCCAAGACCGTGCTGTTCGTGAAGCGCTCGATGGCTTCGGGCTACGCCGGCGTCGACAACGAGCTGTTCTTCCGGGACAACACCATGATGCTGTTCGGCGACGCCAAGAAGATGTGCGAGGAAATCGTCAAGTCGCTCGAGCACTGACCGACGTTCGGGTCGGTCGCCGGCTCGCTCCGGCCCGCCCGCCGCGGCGCCGAGGAGCTGGTCGACGTGATGGACGAGATCGCCCGGCGGGAGTCGACCTCCGGACCCGCCGCCGGCTTGGCGGTGCCAACCGGGCCGGCTCCCTACCGGTCGCTGGGCACCGATTGCAGCGTCTCGCGCACCAGCGATCCCGGGCGCTGCGGCCGGGCCTGCCAGTTCATCAAGCCGGACTACGCCGGGCTCGAGGCTAGAGTCCATGGTCGCGCACGCGATCCCTCGCGCCCCGACGAGGTGTTCTTCGGCCCGTTCCGCCGAATGCTGCGGGCCTCACTCGCCCAGCCGATCCCGGGCGCGCAGTGGACTGGGATCGCCACCCGCCTGGCCGAGCGCCTGCTGGAGGCCGGCGCGGTCGACGCGGTGCTGACCATGGCACCCGACCCCGAGGACCGCTGGCGCCCGGTCCCGGTGCTGGTGACCCGGCCCGAGGGAATGGCCGGCTGCCGCGGCATGCGGATGGGATACGCGCCGCTGCTGGCCCTGGTCGAGCCGGCGCGTGACCTGGGGTTCAAGCGGCTGGCGGTCATCGGCATCCCGTGCCAGGTCTACGCGCTGCGGGCGCTGGAGGCGGAACTGGGCCTGGAGCGGCTGTACGTCATCGGCACCCCATGCTCCGACAACACCACCACCGAGCGCTTCCACGACTTCCTGGCGCTGCTGGCCGACGACCCGGACAGCATCTCGTACCTGGAGTTCCGCGCCGACTATCACGTCGAGCTGCGCTTCACCGACGGCAGGGTCCGCGAGGTGCCGTTCCTGCAACTGCCGATCTTCAAGCTGCCCGGCGATTTCTTCCCGCTGACCTGCCGCACCTGCGTCGACTACACCAACGTGCTGTCGGACATCTCCGTCGGCTACATGCCCGGCCAGGGCGAACAGTGGCTGCTGGTCCGCAGCCAGCGCGGCGAGAAACTGCTCGGGCTCCTCGGCTCCGAAGTTCGCACCGCCGAGCCAGGCAGCGCCGGCAAGCGGCGCGGCGCCGTCAAGGGCTTCCTCGCCAACGTCGAGCGGGCGGCCGCTGCGCTCGATGCCGGACTGGCTGCGTCCGATGGTCGGCTGGTTGATGCCCCGGATCGGCCCGCGCGGCCTGGAGTTCGCGAGGGCGCGCATCGAGATGAAGGCGGTTGAGACCGTGCTGCACCTCAGGCGCAACCTGCCGCAACGGATGCGCAGCATGATTCCGCCCCATGTCTGGGCGCTGGTGGCGCCGTACGGACTTGCCCCGGCCGCGGGCGAGGCGCCGGGCGACGCCCGGGCGCGGGCGGCGGACCGTGGGGACGACCGTCCGTGACCCGGCGCTGGCCGCTCGAAGTGGCGCTCGCCCTCCTCGCCCTGGCCGCGATCGCCTCGGCGCTCTGGAACCTCGGGGCCGCCCGCTCCGGGACAACGGTCGAAGCGGTGTCGGTGAACCGCACTCCCGCCCGGGTCTACCGTCCCGCCAGCGACCCATCCGGACCGGTCCTGGTCATCGCCCACGGTTTCGCCGGGTCGCAGCAGCTGATGCAGTCCTTCGCGCTCAGCGCGGCGCGCAACGGCTACACGGCGGTCACCTTCGACTTCCTCGGGCATGGACGGAACCCCGACCCGCTGACCGGCAGCATCACCGAGGAGGCCGGCGCCACCAGGGCGCTGGTGGAGCAGACCGCGGCGATCGCGCGCTACGCTCGCGGGCTCGGCGACGGCCGGATCGCGGTTCTCGGCCACTCGATGGCGTCGGACATCATGGTCCGCTTTGCCCAGGCGACGCCTGAGGTCGCGGCGACCATAGCGGTGTCGATGTTCTCGCCGGTCGTCACCGCCGAGACGCCGCGCAACCTGCTGGTGGTGGTCGGCGAGTGGGAGGGCATGCTGAAGCAGGAGGCGTTGCGCGCGGTCGGCCTCGCGACGGCGCCGCAGCAGGCCGAGCCGGGCGTGACCTACGGCGACCTTGCCGCCGGAACCGGCCGTCGGGTCAGCGTCAGCCGCCACGTCGAGCACGCCAGCGTGCTGTTCAGCCGCGACAGCCTGCGCGAGACGATCGACTGGCTCGACCGCAGCTTCGCCGTCGCGCGCGCCGGGCCGCCGGTCATCGACGCGCGCGGCCCCTGGATCGTGCTGCTGCTGGCCGGCGTCATCCTGCTGGCCCGCCAGTTGGCGTTGCTGCTGCCGCGCGTGGCGGTGCCGCGGCTGGGCCCGAACTTGGGCGCGGGTCTGCCCTGGCGACGGCTCTGGGTCCCGCTGCTGGTCCCGGCGCTGGTGACGCCGCTGCTCCTGCGCGTGGCGCCGATGCACTTCCTGCCCGTGCTGGTCGGCGACTATCTGGCGGCGCATTTCGCGACCTACGGCCTGCTCGCCAGCCTCTGCCTGCTCTGGGTGGGCAGGCAGGGACCCGGCGGCGGCTGGCGCTCGGCCTCGCTGCCGGCGCTCGCGGCGGCAACACTCGCCGTGGCGGGCTTCGGCATGGTCGCCCTGGCCTGGCCGATCGACGCGTTCCTGACCTCGTTCCTCCCCGGGCCGGAGCGCGTCGTCCTGATGCTGGCGATGCTGGTCGGCACGCTGCTGTTCTTTCTGAGCGACGAGTGGATCACGCGCGGCGAGGGCACCGGGCGCGGCGCCTACGCCGCCTCCAAGCTGGCGTTCCTGGTCTCGCTCGCCATCGCCGTCGCGCTGGACTTCGAACGGCTGTTCTTCCTGATCATCATCGTCCCGGTGATCGTGCTGTTCTTCTTGGTGTACGGACTGTTCAGCGCATGGGCCTACCGACAGACCGGGCACCCGTTCGTCGGGGGAATCGTCAACGCGCTGGCCTTCGCCTGGGCGATCGCCGTCACCTTTCCGCTGCTGGCCGCCTGAAGAGCGCGCCGGGTCAGGCCCGCTTGCGCCGGTAATGCGCCCGCGCCTTGGCGCGGTTGCCGCAGCTCTGCATCGAGCACCAGCGCCGGCGGGCGCCTCGACTGTCGTCGACGAACAGCCACCCGCAGCCGTCGGCGGCGCAGACCCGCACCCGCCCCAGGCGATCCGGGTCGGTCAGCAGGTCGGCGGCGGAACGCGCGATGCGGGCGAGCAGGGCGTCGACCCCGGTGACCGACTCGCCGGACCACGCGACGCGGTGGTCTCGGACGGCCAGGCGTCGGCGTTCCGACGCCAGTTCCAGGTTGCGGTTCAGCACAGCCACCGCCGGCGATGGCACCCGGGTGCCGTCGAGCACGGCCCGGAAGCTCGCCCGGATCGCCTCGCGCAGCTCGATGGCGCGGCGCAGGTCAGTCTCGTCGGCCGCGACTGCCCCGGCATCGACCAGCTTTGCCCACGTCGCCAAGTTCGCGCTGCCGTCCAGCTGCTCGACGGGGATGGCAGAGTCGTAGCAATCCATGGTGTTCACGAAATCGAGGCAGAGCGCCCCGCCGATCGCCCGGAACTCCGACAAGGCTGAGGCGGCGATTGTCATGGCGACAACCATACGCCGGGGTGCCGACGGGGCCAAGAAATTTAACTGTTTAACCGGTTAAATGGTTTTGACTTGGCAAGACGGTCGCCCTACCGTCGCGCCATGACCGAGCCCCTCGCCGACCCGCTGAACACGGACCGGCCCGAGCCATCAAGGCCCGGCGCCGCGTTCACGCGCGGCGGCTTCCTGCGCGGCTTCCGCATGGCCACCCCCCTGGCGCTGAGCAGCATCCTGTTCGGCATCGCCTTCGGCGTGCTGGCGCGCGAGGCCGGGATGCCGTTCGGCCACGCCCTGCTGATGAGCGCCACGGTGTTCGCCGGCGCCTCGCAGATGGCGGCGCTGGATTTATGGTCGGCGGCGCCGTCGATCCTGGTGCTGGCGCTCGCCACCTTCGCGATCAACGTCCGCCACGTGGTCATGGGTGCCGGGCTGCGGCCGTGGTTCTCCCGCCTGCGCTCGCGGACGGCGCACCTGTCGCTGTGGTTCATGACCGACGCGAACTGGGCGATGGCGATGTCCGAGCACCGCAAGGGCGAGCGCGACGGCGCGATCCTGATGGGCTCGGGAGTGGCGCTCTGGCTGGGCTGGGTGTCGGGCACCGCCATCGGGCACCTGGCGGGCGCGGCGCTCGGCGATCCCAAGGTGTACGGCGCCGACGTCGTGGTGCCGGCATTCTTCGCGCTGATGCTGACGCCGCTCTGGCCGGGCTGGACGAAGGCCTGGCCCTGGGCGATCGCCGCCGGAGTGGCGGTCGCCGCGCACGCCGTGCTGCCCGGCTACTGGCACGTGATCGCCGGCGGCTTGGCCGGCAGCCTGGCCGGCGCCTTGGCCGACGCGAGGCGCCGATGACCGGCGAGTTCCAGGCGCTCGCCGCCATCCTGGCGATGGCGCTGGTGACCTACCTGACGCGGGTCGGCGGCTTCTGGCTGATGCGCCTGGTTCCCGAGGTCGGCTTCGTGCGGAGCTGGCTGCACCATCTGCCGGGGGCGGTGGTGATCGCCATCCTGGCGCCGATGGCGCTGCAGGGCGGCTGGGCGGCGGCGGTGGCGATCGCCGTCGCGGTGACGCTGGGCCTGCTGCGCCAGTCGGCGCTGATCGCCACCTTCGGAGCCGTCGCCCTGGTCGCGGTCTTGCGCCAACTGCTCTGAAGCGTCACTTCTCCGGCAGCGCAGTCCGGAGGGACGTCATGGCCGCCGACGAGATCGACTACACCATCGAGGGCGACTTCTCGCCGATGCTGACCATCACCCTGGATCCCGGCGAGGCCGTGCAGGCCGAGGCCGGCACCATGGTGATGATGGAGCCCGACATCGAGATGTCGACCGGGATGCCCGGCGGCTTCCTCGGCTCGATCCTGCGCAAGGTCTCGGGCGAGACATTCTTCATGACCTTCTTCTCCAACACCGGCAGCGTGCGGCGCTCGGTCTGCTTCGCCTCGCCGATGCCGGGCCAGATCCGGCCGCTCGACCTGGCGGCCGAGGGCGGGGCGTTCTACTGCCAGCGCCGCTCCTATCTGGCGAGCGCCAGGGGCATCGGCATCACCATCGCCCTCACCCGGCGCCTGACGTCGGGCCTGTTCGGCGGCGAGGGCCTGATCCTGCAGAAGCTGGAGGGCGAGGGCTGGGCATTCCTGGCGGCCGGCGGCACCCTGGTGGAACGGACGCTGGCCGCCGGCGAGACGGTCTCGGTGTCGACCGGCTGCCTGGTCGGATTCTCGGCGACCTGCGACTACGCGATCACGTTCCAGCGCGGCATCAAGAACATGCTGTTCGGCGGCGAAGGCCTGTTCGTCACCCAGGTCACCGGACCCGGCCGGGTCATCGTCCAGACCCAGCCGATCGCCGACCTCGCCCTGGCCCTGCATGCCCTGGTTCCGAAGGAGAGCCGGGGCGAGTGACCCCGCTACCCCCAGGGGGGGGGGGGGGGGACCGCGGCGAGTCACGATGCGAGCCGGGGATCGCCGAAGTCGCGCCGCCGGAACGACAGCCCCCGCTGCGGGAATTCGCAGACCCCGGTCACGACGTCCGATGTCATGTGTATCCACCAGGTCTGCTGGACGGTGACCTGGCGGCCGCGGCCGAGAGCCTCGGGGGAGAGCACGGCGATGTTCCGACCACCCGCCGGATCGCGGACGCTCTCGTACAGGATCGCCTCCGCCTCGGCCAGCCGCGCGGTGTCGGCGAAGTCCTGACAGGGACCTGAACGGGTCGGATGCGTCCAGACCGCCCGGTCGCGGTCTAGAGGCGGTCGTGTCAGATCGAGAACCAAGCCGGCGACATCGGTTTGAAAGGCGGTGTGCGGGGTGCCGCCGGGCCGCCCCGGCATCTCCGTCAGGCTGAAGAACAGGAACCGGTAGAACGCCGTTTCGGCCATGCCGGTCTCGACGGTCTCGGCGGCGTAGAACACCCCGTCGGCCGCGTCCGGCCCCTGGTCGTGGCGCCGGAAGCGCGAACCGGGATAGCCCGGTCGATAGCGGAACGGCGTGAACAGCAGGTAGTGCAGCCCCCTCGCCGCCTCGGGTACCGTCGGCTTCACCGATTCGATCTCGGCTTCCAGGATGGCCTGATCGACGAGGCTGGCGTCCTCGACCAGGGCCAGGGTGGAATTGCGGTGCTGCGCCTCGACGATGCGCCAAAAGGCGCCCGCGACCGGACGGCGCTCAGACGCGAGCTCGGAAGGCGTCCACATGGGCCGCCGCCTCGGTCAGTCCGACGATGGTGGTGATCCGGTCGATCGGCCGTCCGCCGAGCGCCCGGTTGTGCGCTGCCAGCCATTGCCGGGCGAGGTCCCGGTCGCCACCCATGATCGCGTCGAGGGAGCGGTAGAGCCGCAGCAGCAGCAGGCCCAGTTCGTACGGCTTGGTTCCCGGCCGCAACTCGCCGCCGGCCGACAGGCGCGTGACCGACGCCGGCGAGAGGCCGAGGACCCGGCCGAGAGTCGTCTTGCTGATTTGCCAGGATTCGGCCGCCCGCAGCACCGCTGTCGTCACGACGCGCGCGCGCTCGTCGGTCGCTGTATCGTCGGAAATGGCCAAGCGTGCCGTCATCGCATCCTTCCATATGAAAGATTAGAGCATCAGACTTTCATTTGGAAGCCGCCAGACGGATTGCTAGCCCCGGTCATCCTCCGGCAACAGGATCGGCTCGCCGTGCGGGGCGCGCTCGGCGGCCCGGGCCCAGGCCTCGGCGCGGCGGTCGAGGCGATCGGAAGTCAGGTCGGTGCGGGCCAGCACCAGACCTTCGAGCGCCTTCAGCCAGTGCCGGTAGTAGGTGTCGCCAAGGTCGGGATCGCCCGCCGCCTGGGCCGCCTCGATCTCCGCCGACAGCGCGGCCGCCCACTCGTTCCAGGTGAACAGCCCGCCCTCGTGCAGCTTCACCGTCATCGCGAAGGCCTGGGCCTCCCACGGCTCCCGGAACACCGGACCGTCGCGGTCGACGGGGATCCGCGGCAGCGAGTCAAGCGGAACGGTGGTGCTCATGCCACCTCCAGGTAAGGCTCCCAGAGATCCAGGTGCACCGCGCCGGGCTGCGCGTCCGCCCCCCAGAGCTCGAAGGAGTCGAAGGCGAGGTTGTAGAGGTGGTGCGCGATGCCGCGCTCGCCCTTCGCCGAGGTGTCGGCGTAGACATGGGCGCCGTGGTGCAGGACCACCCTGCCGATGCGCCCGCGGACGTAGCGCGGCGCCCGGGTGTGGCCGGCCGGATGGTCGTTGCGGACCCGGACCCTGTCACCGATCGCGAAACGCGGCGCGCGGTCGACCTCGCGGGTGTAGGGCGAACCCTGCTGCAGCGCCTTGACCACGCGCTCAGCCTTGATCGCCTCGATGCCATCCGGCTTCGGCGTCAGGGCCTTGCCGGCGCGCAGTTCCTCGGCGGTCACCAGGCCCTTCTCGACCAGCAGGACCTCAAGCCCATGCAGCCACTGCTCGAAATAGGTGTTGGCAAGGTACTGGGCCGGCGGCTGGTGCTCGCGCGCCGAGCGCGCCTGATCGATGGTCCATTGCCCGAGCCCGCCGCAGGCCAGCGTCAGCGCGAACGCCCGGCGCTCCCAGTCGCCGTGGAAACGATCATCTTCCGGCTCGTCCTGCACGGGACCGAAGCCGTGCATCCCGCCCATGTCATGCGCGCCGTTCATTCCGCCACCCTCCGCGCCGCCGGAGCCGCGACCGTCTCGACACCGATCATGGCGTTCCGGGTGACCAGGGCCGCCAGTTCGTCCTCGGACAGCCCCTCGGTTCCGGTCGGCCGCTTCGGCAGCACCAGGTAGCGCACCTCGGCGGTGGAATCCCAGACCCGGATCTCGACGTCGTCCGGCAGCACGGTCCCGAAATCCGCCAGCACGCCGCGCGGGTCGATCACTGCGCGCGAGCGGTACGGCGCCGATTTGTACCAGACCGGCGGCAACCCAAGGACCGGCCACGGGTAGCAGGAGCAGAGCGTGCAGACGACCAGATTGTGAACCCGGTCGGTGTTCTCCACCACGATCATGTGCTCGCCTTGGCGGCCCTCGAAGCCGTAGGACTTGATGGCCCCCGAAGCGTCGCGCCGCAGCCAGTCGAGGAATTCCGTGTCGGTCCAGGCGCGCGCCACCACGCGGGCACCGTTGCGCGGCCCGACCTTGGTCTCGTAGATGTCGATGAACTCGTCGAGCGCCGCCGGATCGACCAACCCCTTCTCGACCAGCAGCGACTCCAGCGCCTTCACGCGCAACTGCAGCTCGCCGAGCCGGGGGTGCTCGTGGTCGTGGCTATGGCCATCCCCATGGTCGTGGTGATGGTGGCCGTGATCGTGGTGGTGGTCGTCGTGACCGGCCATGGCGCCTTCCTCCGATCGGCTCTGTGAAGGGGCGATCCTAGGACCGGCCGGCAACGCCTGCAACGGCCCTGCCAGCCACAAACACGGACTCTATCGTCAGCCGCGACCAAGCGGGCGACGGTCGGCCACGCAAAAAGCCGCCCTGCGAGGGGCGGCTTCGCGTCGGTGTCCCGGAACCGAAGTTCCGCGGGCGCCGTGTGTCAGTAGCCTTCGCGCTCCATGCGCTTCCGCATCAACTTGCGATGCCGGCGAACCGCCTCGGCGCGCTCGCGCGCCTTCTTCTCGGACGGCTTCTCGTAGTTCCGGCGAAGCTTCATCTCACGGAAGACACCCTCGCGCTGCATCTTCTTCTTCAGCGCGCGCAGGGCTTGATCGACGTTGTTGTCGCGAACGGTAACTTGCACGGACTTCCCACTCCTTTCGATTCCGATCTCGGCACGGCGAACGGCAGCCCACGGGCCCCACCGATCGGGAGTCCCTGGCCGCCGACATTTGTTGAGTATACCGGAACCTGAGGTCATGCGCCAGCGGGCGCGGCCTGCGGGTCCGGTTTACCCGGAACGTCGGGCGCGCTATATGCCCCATCATGACGATCAAGTCCATACTTCGCGTCGGCGACCCCTTGCTAAGGCGTCCGGCCGATACCGTCGGCGATCCCGGCGACCCGGAGATCCGGCAATTGATCGAGGACATGACCGACTCGCTCGCCGAGGCCGGTGGCATCGGGCTGGCGGCACCGCAGATCGGGATCTTGCGCCGGGTGCTGATCTTCAAGGTTCCCGACCTGCGGGCCAGCACCCTGCCCGAGGACGGACCGTGCCCGTTGACCGCGCTGATCAACCCGGTTCTGGAGCCGGTCGGCGACCTGATGGCGCTCGGCTGGGAAGGCTGCCTGTCGATCCCCGGGCTGCGCGGCGAAGTGCCGAGGCACCTCCGCGTTCGGGTCCGCGCGACCACGCCCGTGGGCGAGCCGATCGAGATGGTGGTGGCCGGGACCCGCGCCCGTGTCCTCCAGCACGAGATCGACCACCTGGACGGCGTGCTCTATCTCGACCGCATGACCGACTTCACCCGCTTCGGCTTCGTCGAGGAGATCTTCGAGGCGGAGGCCGCGCGACGGCAGGAGGCCACGACATGATTCGCACGCCGGAAATGGACGCGCTCCGGGATCGTATCCTGGATGCCACGCTGCCAAACGTGATCTTCGACGGCTGGAGCCGCAAGGCCCTGACCCACGGCGCAGTCTCCGCCGGGCTGGCCGCCGAGGATGTCGACATCGCGTTTCCGCGCGGTGTACGCGGCGCCGTCGAGCATTGGCTGCGACGGGCCGACGAAGCGATGCTGGCGACCCTGGGGGACGCCGACCTCGACGCCATGCGGATCCGCGAGCGCATCGCCTTCGCCGTCCGTCTCCGGTTGGAGCAGGCGACCCCGCACCGTGAGGCGGTGCGCCGCGGCCTCGCCTTCCTGGCCCTGCCCGGCAACGCCCGGATCGCGGCCGAGAGCCTGTACCGCACGGTCGATTCGATCTGGTGGGCCTGCGGCGACCGGTCGACCGACTTCAATTTCTACAGCAAGCGCGGCCTGCTCGCGGCGGTGTACTCGTCGACCCTGCTGTACTGGCTGGACGACGCCTCGGAAGGCCACGCCGACACCTGGGCGTTCCTGGACCGCCGGATCGCCGACGTGATGCGGATACCGAAGATCACCGGGCGCTGGCGCGAGCTCAGCGGCAAGTTGCCGAGCCCGATGCGGCTCATGCGGGCGTTTCGCCGGGCCAGGGGCGCCGCCGCCGGTTGACGTGCCCCATCTTGCGGCCGTCCCGGATCTCGGCCTTGCCGTAGAGGTGAAGCTTGGCCGACGGGTCGGCCATCAGGGAGGGCCAGTCGCGGGCGTCGTCACCGATCAGATTGACCATCTCGGTCTCGAACAGCGCCTCCACGGGGCCGAGCGGCTGGCCGACGACAGCTCGCACGAACTGCTCGAACTGCGAGGTGGCACAGCCGTCCTGGGTCCAGTGACCCGAATTGTGGGGCCGCGGCGCGATCTCGTTCACCAGCACCCGGCCGTCCTCGGTCACGAACAGCTCGACCGCCAGCAGCCCGACCAGGTCGAGCCGCTCCGCCAGGGTGACGGCGGCGGCGCAGGCCAGGTCATGGATGGCGGGCGTCACCGGCGCCGGCGCCAGGCTGCGCCGCAGGATACCGTCGCGATGCTCATTCATCGCCGGCGGAAAGGCGCGGACCGTCCCGTCGACGCCACGGGCGACAATCACCGAGATCTCGGCGACGAAGTCGATCCGGCGCTCAAGTATGGCGTCGTCGGCGGCAAGCGACTGCCAGGCCTCGCGCAGCGAAGTGTCGAGGCCGACCGGAATCTGGCCCTTGCCGTCGTACCCGAACCGGCTGGTCTTCAGGATCGCCGGAACGCCGACCGCCGCCACCCCCTCGGCCAGTTCGTCGAGGGTCGTGATCCCCCAGAATGGCGCCGTCTCGAGCCCGCAATGCCGGGCGAACCGCTTCTCCTCGACCCGGTGCTGGGCGACCTGCAGGGCCAGCGGGCCGGGCCGCACCGCCACCAGCGTCGCCAGCCGGTCGACCGTCTCGATCGGCACGTTCTCGAACTCGTAGGTCACGACGTCGACGGCGCGCGCGAAGCCGTCGAGGGCGGCCGCGTCGTCCCAGGCAGCCACGGTGGTCTCCGCCGCCACTTGCGAGGCCGGCCCGCCGGCGTCAGGGTCGTAGATGTGGCAGCGGTAGCCGAGATTGGCGGCGGCAAGCGCGGTCATGCGCCCAAGTTGCCCACCGCCCAGGATGCCGATGGTCGAACCAGGGGGCAGAGGCGCCGCCATCACGTGCCCTCGTCCACCGGTTGGTCGGCGACCGCCTCGGTCTGGCGTCTCCGCCACTCCGCCAGCGCGGCCGCAACCGCCGCATCCTGCAGGCCGACGATCGCCGCTGCAAACAGGCCGGCGTTGATCGCCCCCGGCTTGCCGATGGCAAGGGTGCCGACCGGTATACCGCCCGGCATCTGGACAATCGACAGCAGGCTGTCCATGCCAGAGAGCGCTTTGCTCTCCACCGGAACGCCCAGCACCGGCAGCGAGGTCAGGGACGCGATCATGCCCGGGAGATGGGCCGCCCCGCCGGCGCCGGCGATGATCACCTTGAGTCCGCGGCCGCGGGCGGCCTCGGCGTAGTCCAGCATGCGTTTGGGCGTGCGGTGCGCGGACAGGATCCGACATTCGTGGGCAACGTCGAGAGCCGTCAGCGTATCCGAGGCGTGCCGCATGGTGGCCCAGTCCGACTGGCTGCCCATGACGACGCCGACCGCCGGCGCATCAGCGTGTTTGGTCATGTCCCCTCCAGCCTATCGGCGGAAGCGGCGGATTATAGGAACGCAGCGACCCGGCGCAAGCGCCGTGGCGGGGCGCCGCCCAACCCCGAAGCGCCGGCTGGCGGTCATGCTGACAGTGCGCCGCCGAGGCGATAGACTGACCGGGACACAAAGCCAGGGTTCGACGCCGATTCCATGAATGCGTATTCGCTCGATAACGTGTCTGCCCTGGTGGTGGACGACAACCGCTTCATGCGCACGATCTTCGTGAACGTGCTGCGGGGGCTTTCGATACGGCACGTCGCCGAGGCCCGGGACGGCCACGAGGCCCTCGAGGAGCTTCGCAGCACCCCGATCGACCTGGTGGTCATGGATTGGGAGATGGAAGGAATGAGCGGCATGAAGCTTCTGGAGACGATCCGCAGCGGCAAACGCGGCATCAACCCGCTGGTGCCGGTCATCGTCGTGTCAGCCAACACCATCGCGCGCAACATCATCCAGGCGCGTGACGCCGGGATGACGGAGTTCCTGGCGAAGCCGGTGTCGGCGGCCAGCCTGTACGCGCGGATCGTATCAATCATCGAGAACCCCCGGCGCTACGTCCGGACGGGATCTTATTTCGGTCCGGATCGTCGGCGACGCTTCGACCCGGACTATGTCGGGCCGCGTCGGCGCGTCGAGGACCGCCAGCGCACCAGCCTGGGCGACCTCGACGCCGTCGGTCGCGCCTGACCGGCACGCCTGACCGGCACGCCCAACGCCGCACGACGCTCCTGGAGATACCGTCAATGGCCGACGACAAACCAAAGGTCGAGTTCATCGACAATCCCAACCCCTTGCGATCGAAGGTCAAGGTGAAGGCCGGCGTCGACGCTACCGCGATGATCGCCCAGGCGGAGGAATCGGTTCAGAAGCTCAGCGGCGAATTCGAGACCATCTTCGCCGAGAGCGTGACCGCCATCGCCTCGGCGATGGCGGAGGTCCGCCAGGGCGGCATGACCCGTGAGCGCGGCTTGGTCCGGTTGCGCCGGCTTCTGCACGACCTGCGCGGCCAGGCGGGAACATTCGGCTACCCGCTGGTCAGCCAGGTCGGCGACAGCGCCTGCAAGTTCATCGATCTTTCAGAGGACATCGGCAGCACCGAGGTCGGGGTCATCGGCATGCATGTCGACGCCCTGAAGGCGATCAGCCAAGCCAGGATCAAGGGTGACGGCGGGCCGATCGGCCAGGAACTGATGAGCGGCCTGCGCAAGGTCATCGTGAAGTACAACACGGCGGGCGGCGCCTAAGGGGAACCGCAACGACCGACGGCATCAGGCGATGATGTCCGGCAGCAGGCGGCTCTCCAGCAGCGAGATCTCATCCTTCAGCAGCAGCTTCCGCTTCTTGAGCCGCTGAAGCTGGAGTTGATCGAACGGCGCCTTGTCGAGCAGTCGGGCGATGACGTCGTCGAGATCGCGATGCTCGGTCTTCAGGTCCGCCAGCCGGCGCTTCATTTCTTCCAGATCTTGCACCATGAGCCTCGATGCGCCGCCGGGCGATAACCCACCTTTTCCGGCGCAGACTAGCACGCCGACGGGCTTGAAAACGATGGATTCCGCAGGCGAACGGCCGATACGGGCCGAGCCTCCGAGCCGGCTCCGGACGCCGCCGGCTTCACTGCTTCACCCCGACCAGACCGCCTTCGCGGCGGTCAGCACCATCACCGGCCCGCTCGGGAACTGGCGGCGGCCACGCTCGCGGAAGCCGGCGCGCTTGAAAGCGATCACCGCCGGCCAGTTGTCGGGGTGCGGACCAGCGACCAGCCGGTCGGTTCCGGACTCGGCGAACAGCCTGGCGGCGAGCACCCGGATCGCGGCCCGGCCGTGCCGGCGGTTGACGGCTTCGGCCTCGCCGATCAGCAGTTCGAGGCCGCGGGTGCCGGCGCCGACGTCGTCGAGGTCGTTCCAGCCGTCCCCCGGACGCGCCGGATCGTAGTCCTGGGCGTAGCCGACCGGCACTCCGTCGAGGACGATCCGCCACGGGCGCGTGCCCGCCGGCGGCGCATCGCCGGCCCGCAGCGCGGCGATCACGCCGGCGGTGAGCGCCGGCTTCCACCAACGCACAACGTGCGGGGCCGCGATCCAGCGCTCCAGCAGCTCGGCCCCGCCCGCGGGCCACGGCGCGAGCTCAATGGACACTGGCCAGGTCCTGCTCGCCGCCGGCCTTGACGCTTCGGGCGGCGGCCCGCTCCGGCGACAGGCGCTTCTCGATGATGTCGACGATCCGGGTGATGGTGAACACGATCGTCAGGTAGATCGCGCCCGCCATGACGAACAGTTCCACCGGGGCGTAGGTCTGGCTGATGATCTTGCGCGCGATCCCGGTGACCTCCAGGAGGGTGATGGTGCTGGCCAGGGAAGTGGCCTTGACCATCAGGATGATCTCGTTGCCGTAGCCCGGCAGCGCCTGGCGGATCGCCTGCGGGAACACCACCCGGCGGAATCGCAGCCACGCGTTCATGCCGCAGGCCTTCGCCGCCTCGACCTGGCCCCAGGCCACCGATTCGATGCCGCCGCGGATGATCTCCGAGGTGTAGGCGCCGGTGTTCAGGGTCATCGCGATGATCGCGCACCAGTACGCCTCGCGCAGCACCGGCCACAGGAAGCTCTGCTTGATCAGGTCGAACTGCCCGGTGCCGTAGTAGATCAGGAAGATCTGGACCAGCAGCGGGGTGCCCCGGAAGACGTAGACATAGGCCTTCACGAAGCCGACCAGCGGGGCGATGCCGGAGGTCCGGAGCACCGCCAGCAGGACCGCCAGGAAGAAACCCAGGAACAACGAGAGCGCGGCCAGCTGCAACGTCATCGGCACGCCAGCCAACAGTTGCGGAAAGTATTCGGGAAACAGCTCGAAGCGCATCGATCAGGCCCTCCGAACGCCACGGTTGGCCCACAGCTCGGCCAACCCGAAGGCCCGGTTGGAGCCGGCGGTCAGCACCAAATAGAGCACCGCCGCCGAGAGGTAAAAAACGAACGGCTTCTGCGTCGAGCCCGAGGCGATCGAGGCCGAGCGCATGATCTCGACCAGTCCGACGATCGAGATCAGGGAAGTGTCCTTGAGGGTGAGTTGCCAGACATTGCCAAGCCCGGGCAGCGCGTAGCGCGCGACCTGAGGCACCAGGATACGGCGAAACAGCAGCCAGCCGCTCATCCCGCAGGCGCGCGCCGCCTCGAGTTGGCCGCGCGGCACCGCCAGCACCGCGCCGCGGATCACCTCGGTCGAATAGGCGCCCGAGACCGTGCCGAGGGCGATGGCGCCGATCGTGAAGGCGTTCAGCTCGATGTAGCCGTCGTAGCCGAACAGGCCGCGGGCGATGCTCATCACCGCCTGATTGCCGCCGAAGAACAGCAGGTAGATGACCAGCAGATCGGGGACGCCGCGGATCACCGTGGTGTAGCCCTGCCCGAGCCAGCGCAGCGGCGGCAGGTAAGAGAGCTTGGCGGCGGCGCCGAACGAGCCAATCAGCACGCCGAGCGCGAACGCCACGACCGAGAGCGCCAGCGTCCACAGCGCCCCGCGGACCATCTCGTCGCCCCAGCCGGCGTCCCCCCAGGCCAGCAGGCTCACCCAGTCGCCCATGCGCGCTCGGCACTCCCCCGGTTGCGGCGGGACCGGCCCGGATCCCCTTCCGGGCCGGTCCCCGCCCCGTCAGATCACTTCTTCGCGGAAGCGTCGAAGCCGAACCACTTCACCGCCAGCTTCTCGAGCGACCCGTCGTCGATCGCGGCGTTGATCGCCTTGTCGAACATCGCCGTCAGGGAGGGGTCGTCCTTGCGGATGCCGGCGCCGACGCCGGCCCCGAACGGACCGCCGGTCATGTGCGGGCCGACCATCACCATGTCCTTGCCCTTGTCGCTGGAGAGCAGCGGCACCCAGTAGGAGGCGGACGCCAGCGCCGCGTCGACACGCCCGGCCTGCAGGTCCAGGTCGAGGTTCTCCTGGGTGTCGTAGGTTTTGACGGTGACGTCCTTGCCCAGGTACTCGCGCAGGAAGTTCTCGTGCGTGGTCGAGATCTGCACGCCGATGGTCTTGCCCTTGAACTCGGCGATGACCGCGTCGATGGCCTTCTTCTCGGCGGCATCGACCTCGTCGAGGCCGAGGCGCTCGGCCTCGGTCTTGAAGCTCGCCGACTTGCTCGACTTGGTGACGACGAAAATCGCCGGGGTCTGGGCGTAGGAGCGCGAGAAATCGATGACCTCCTTGCGCTTCGCGGTGATCGACATGCCGGCCATGATGGCGTCGTACTTACCGGCCTGAAGCGCCGGGATGATGCCTTCCCAAGCCTGCTGGACGACCTCGCACTCGACTTCCATGCGCTTGCACAGATCGGCCGCGAGATCGACCTCGAAGCCGACCAGTTTGCCGGAGCTGTCGGTGGCGTTCCAGGGCGCATAGGCGCCCTCGGTGGCGATCTTCACCTTCGCGCCCTTGGCCCATTCCTTGGCCGACGCGTCGGCGGCGATACCCGCGACGGCGAGCGCCGCGACCGCGGCCAGCGTGGTAAGCGTCTTCTTCACGTGAAGTCCCTCCTGGTCTCTTGTTGGTGCCTGTCGAACAACCCGTCCCCGTCGGACGACTACCCGACGACCTCGTGTGCCGAGGTCGCGAGGAATTGGCGGCAGCGCTCGGATCGCGGCGCGCCAAACACTTGGGCCGGCGGCCCCTGCTCCTCGATGCGGCCCTGGTGCAGGAACACGATCTCGCTCGACACCTCGCGGGCGAAGCGCATCTCGTGGGTCACGATGATCATCGTGCGGCCCTCCTCGGCGAGCTGCCGCATGACCCGCAGCACCTCGCCGACCAACTCGGGATCGAGCGCCGAGGTCGGCTCGTCGAACAGCATGACCTGCGGCTCCATCGCCAGCGCGCGCGCGATCGCGCAACGCTGCTGCTGGCCGCCGGACAGGTGCGCCGGGTACTCGTTGCGCTTCTCGACGATCCCGACCTTGTCGAGCAGCGCTTCGGCCCGCTCGACCGCCTCGCGCTTCGGGACTCCCAGGACGTGCACCGGGGCCTCGATGACGTTCTCCAGCACCGTCATGTGGGTCCAGAGGTTGAAGCTCTGGAACACCATCCCGAGCCGCGAGCGGATGCGGTCCACCTGCCGGGTGTCGGCAGGCCGCATCCCGCCGGTCCGCGACGGCACCATGCGGATCAGCTCGCCGTCGACCCGCACCTCACCGGAATCCGGAATCTCGAGGAGATTGATGCAGCGCAGGAAGGTCGACTTGCCTGACCCGGAGGCGCCGATCATGGAAATGACGTCGCCCTGGCGCGCGGCCAGCGACACGCCCTTCAGGACCTCGAGGTCGCCGAACCTCTTGTGAAGGTCGACGACCGACAGCATCGCTCCGTCACCGCTGACGACGCCAGGTTCGGACGGGGCTAACACCATCGACGGTCCTGTGACGGAGTGCGCTGCAACAAACATGTAATGCGGCAGCATAGCCGCCGGAACGCGCCCGGCAACGGATATTTGCCTGTTGGGACAGGCTTCGATCGGGTTCAGGCAGCAGTGGGGGTCGGCGGTAACGCTGGCGTTGCGAAGGGGCGCGGCCGGCGCCATCTCCAGGCTACGCTGAACGCCGATGCTCCGTCATTGGGGCAACGCCTCCAAGCGCCGCCGCACCGCGCCGCCGACCGGCGAGTCCGGCGGCAGCTTCTCGAGCAGTTGGCCCCACAGGTCGCGCGCCTCCGCGTTGGCGCCCCGGCGCACCGCGATCAGCCCGCCGAAGAACAGGCCTTCGGCGTTGTCCGGCTCCAGCCGTCTGACCCGGTCGATGACCTCGGTGAACGCCGGCGGCATGTCGCGCTCGGACGTCCCCGGCGGGAACAGCGCGTGCGCGTAGTCGAGCTGGACCTCGATGTCGTCGGGCGCCAGATCGGCAGCATGGCTGTAGGCCTGCACCGCCTCCGGGCGTCGGTTCAGCACCAGGTAGGAGCGGCCAAGCCGGCGCCAGCCGTCAAGGTCGTCCGGGTTCGACTGGAGTCGGGTCGCCAGTCCGTCAACCATTCCGCGGATCATTGCCAGCCGATCCTCCGCCGGCATCTCGCGGGCCGCCGCCATGTCCTCGGAGGTCGGGCCACGGGGCGCCGACGCTTCCGCGGTGGCCTGCCGCCGAACCTCGCTGCCGATCCGCGCCCTGAGCGCGGCCAGGTCGGCGCCGGATTCCGACGCCGCCTCCTCAATGCGTTCCAGCAACACCGGTCGCCACGGCGCGTCGGGCGGGGTGTCCGCCTCCAGGGCGACCCACCATTCCAGAGCCTCGTCGATCCTGCCGGCCTGACGGCTGGCGACTCCGAGATAGAACCGGGACCTCGGTTCGCCCGGCATCTTCTCCAGGACCTGCAGGAACGCCACCCGGGCGGCCTCGCCGACGATGCCGTCTTCGGCACGGACCAGCGCTTCGCCAAGCTGCGCGAAGGTCTGGGCGTCGCCTCCCCCGGCGATGGTCGCGCTGCGATAGGCCTCAACCGCTCCCGAAGGATCGCCGAGCGTCATCCGCGTTCGCCCGAGCAACTGCCAGCCCTCGACATCGTCGGGCTGTTCGGCCAGGCGACGCTCCAGGTTGGCCGCCATCTCGGCCAGACCGCGTTGGCTCTCCACCACCTCGGCCATGCGCGCGCGTTCGGCCGAGCGCGACGCCAGAGGCGCGTCAGGCAGCCCCGGGCGGCCCTGCAGGAGGTAGAGCGCGGTGCTGCCAACCGGGACCGCCAGCAGGACCAGCGCGGCGGCGGCGAACCGGCGGCGGCGGCTGGCCCCGGCGGGTGCCGACGGCGCGGCCGCCGCGGCCGCATCCCGTCGCTCGGCCTCGACCAGCATCCGGCGCTCGATCTCGAGGCGCGCCGATTCGGCACTGCCGGCGTCGAGGCGACCGGTGGCCCGGTCGCGCTCGACCTCGCCCAACTGGTCGCGCAACACCTCGAAGCCATGTTCCGAGCGATCGGGGGAAACGGTCTGGCGGCGCACCAGAGGGAACAGCAGCGCCAGCACCACCGCGAGCAGCAGCGCCCCGACGATCAGCCACAGCATCATCGCCGACCCTCCGACGGCTGCTCGGCCGCGGCGGCGTCGTCCGACAGCAGGGCTTCCAGGCGCGACCGCTCCTCGGCTGAGAGCGGAACCGGTTCGTCCCGCCGGTGGGCGCGGCGAGCGGCGGCCAATGCGATCCCGACGGCGCCGATCCCGAGCAGGGCGAACGGCCCGTACCACAACAGCCAGGTGCTGCGGGTGTGGGGCGGCTCCAACAGGACGAAGGCGCCATAGCGTGCCACCAGGTAGTCGAGGACCTGCTGGTCGCTGTCGCCGGCCACCAGCCGCTCGCGCACCACCCGACGCAGATCGCGGGCGAGGTCGGCGTTGGAATCGTCGATCGACTGGTTCTGGCAGACCAGGCACCGCACGCCCAAGCTCAGGCTGCGGGCCCGACTCTCCAGCCCCGGGTCGGCCAGCACCTCGTCGGGCTGCACCGCCAGCGCCGGTGCCAGAGGAGTCGCCGCGAGACACGCGAGCGCGAAGGCCAAGGCGGCGGGTCGGATCACTTCGCGAGCTCCTGCAGGAGCGGCAGCAAGGTTCGCCGCGCCGCGTCTTCGGTGAGAAGGCCGACATGGCGATGCCGGATCCGACCGGCGGCATCGACCACGAAGGTCTCCGGCACCCCGTAAACCCCGAGTTCAATGCCGACACGGCCGTCACGATCGACGCCGACGCCGCGAAACGGATCGCCGAGCTGCGCCAGGAACCGGCGGGTGGCCGCCGGGTCGTCCTTGTAGGCAATGCCGTAAATCGGGACGCCCTCGGCCGCCAGCCCGACCATCAGCGGAATCTCCTGCCGGCACGGCGCGCACCACGAGGCGAACACGTTGACCAGCACCGGCCGGCCGGTGAGCTCCACCGATTCCAGACCCGGGACGTCCGGCGTCAGCCCCGGCAGCGCGAACGGCGGCACTGGCTTGTCGAGCAGTACCGAGGGCAGCGCGCGCGGATCCCGACCCTCGACGATCGGCCACGCCAGCGCGCCAATCAGAGCGACGACCACCGCCAGCGGCAACAGGAACAGGAGGCGGCGCACCGTCAGTCCGTGTCGCCGACGCCGGCATGGGCCGGGCGCCAGGTGGCCCGACGCGGGCCGGGCGCCCCGACCCGCAGGCGGCGGTCGGCCAGCGACAACAGACCGCCCAGGACCATGATACCGCTGCCGATCCACAGCCACAGCACCAGCGGCTTCACATAGATCCGCACTGTCCAACGCCCCTCGCCGGCCGGCTCGCCGAGCACGGCGTAGAGGTCGGCGTCGGGGCGAGTGCGGATCGACGCTTCGGTGGTGCGCTGACCCTCGACCGGGTAGAAGCGCCGCTCGGATTCCAGGCGATCGCCGTTCACCAGCACGAAGGTCCCGACCTCCGCCTCGTAGTTCGGGCCCTGCTGGAGGGTCACCCCCTCGAACACGATGGTGCGTCCGGCGATTTCGATCCGGTCGCCGGCCCGCGCGAACCGCACCACCTCGCTCGAGAAGTGGGTCTCTCCGATCGCCCCCATGATGAACACCGCGACTCCGAAATGGGCGAGGCTCATGCCGTATGCCGATCGCGGCAGCCCGAGCGCGCGCGACAGCGACTGGCCGAGCGGAATCCGGAACAGCCGCACCCGCTCGGCCCATTCCGTGACCACCGCCACCGCCAGCCAGACGGCCAGGCCGAAGCCGAGCGCCGCCCCAACCGGGGCGCCGCGGATGTACAGGACCGACAACCCGATTCCGACCGCGGCCAGGGCGGCGATCCAGAGTTTCCCGAGCGCCGCCGCCAGGTCCCCGCGCTTCCAGGCCAGAAGCGGTCCGACACCCAGCGCGAGGATCGTCGGCACCATCAGCGGCACGAACGTCGCCTCGAAATACGGCTCACCGACCGACACCTTCTCGCCGGTGATCGACTCCAGGGCGAGCGGGTACAGGGTGCCGATCAGGACGGTCGCGGCGGCGGTGCTCATCAGCAGGTTGTTCAGCACCAGGCCGCCTTCCCGGCTGACCGGGCGGAACATGCCGCCGCCCTCCATGCTCGGCGCCCGCCAGGCATAGAGGATGAAACTGCCGCCGATCGTGAGCGCCAGCAGCGCCAGGATGAACAGACCGCGTTCCGGATCGACCGCGAAGGAATGCACGCTGCTGAGCACCCCGGAGCGAACCAGGAAGGTCCCGAGCAGCGACAGCGAGAACGCCACCAACGCCAGCAGGATCGTCCAGCTCTTGAGCGCGCCGCGCTTCTCGACGACGATCGCCGAGTGCAGCAGCGCGGTGCCGGCCAGCCACGGCATGAAGCTGGCGTTCTCGACCGGATCCCAGAACCACCAGCCGCCCCAGCCGAGCTCGTAGTAGGCCCAGCCCGAGCCGAGCGCGATGCCCGCGGTCAGGGCAGTCCAGGCGGCCAGCGCCCAGGGCCGCACCCAGCGCGCCCAGGCCGGGTCGACCCGGCCCTCCATCAGCGCCGCGACAGCGAACGAGAACGTGGTCGAATACCCGACATACCCGATGTAGAGCATCGGTGGGTGCAGGGCGAGGCCGATATCCTGGAGCAGCGGGTTCAGCCCGTTGCCGTCGAGCGGCGCCGGGTCGAGGCGCTCGAACGGGTTGGAGGTGAACAGCACGAAGGCGAGGAAGCCGACGCCGATCATGCCCTGAACCGCCAGCGTCCGCGCCCTGAGCCCGTCCGGCAGGTTGCCGCCGAAGGCCGCCACCGCGGCGCCGAACATCGCCAGGATGAGCACCCAGAGCAGCATCGAGCCCTCGTGGTTGGCCCACACGCCGGACAGCTTGTAGATGAACGGCTTGGTCGAATGCGAGTTGGTGGCGACGTTGATCACCGAGAAGTCGGAGACCAGGTAGGCGTGGGTCAGCGCGCCGAAGGCGATTGCGACCGCGCCGAACTGCACGAGCGCCGCCGGCTGCGCCAGCCCCATCAGCCCGGTGTCGCCGCGGGCGGCCCCCCACAACGGAACCGTCGACTGCACCACCGCGACCATCAGCGCCACGGCGATCGCCATGTGCCCGAGTTCGGCGATCATCACCCGCCTCCTTTCGGTGCGCCGTCCGGCTGCCAATGGCCCTGCCGCTTGAGCGCGTCCGCCACCTCCGGTGGCATGTAGGTCTCGTCGTGCTTGGCCAGCACCTCCTCGGCTTCGAAGGTGCCGCCGGCGAGGCTGCCCTGGGCGACCACCCCCTGCCCCTCGCGGAACAGGTCGGGAAGCACACCGACGAAGCGGATCGGCAAGGTGGTGGTGCCGTCGGTGACCTGGAAGCGGATCTCGCCGTCGCCCGGGCCGCGGGCCACCGATCCGGCTTCGACCAGGCCGCCGACCCGGATCCGCTGTCCGGGCGCCAGCTGCCGGTCGGCCAGATCGGTCGGGCTGAAGAAGAACACCACGCTGTCCTCGAACGCCGTCAGCACCAGCGCCGCCGCGGCGCCGAGAAACGCGAGCCCTCCGAGGATCAGGGCGAGACGACGGTTCTTGCGTGATCGATAGCCGCCGCGGCTCATCCCTGGACTCCCGCACCGGCCTGCCGGCGGCGCGGATCGATCCCCGAGGCGCGCAGACGCTCGACCTCGGCCTCGCCGTTGCGCGCCGACGTCCAGGCCCATATCAGCAGCCCCGCCATCACACCGAACGCAATCCCATACGACGGCCAGACGAACGCCGCGTAACCTCCCATCGCGAAGAATTCCGACAAACCCGGGTCGCTCCTGTCAGCCCCCTGACCGCCTTGAACCGAATCTAGGGGATACCATCCCCCCCGCCAAGATATCGATCGGTCAGCGCGACACCGTCACGCATCCGGCAGCGACAACCGAAGCTGGCGCAGCCGTCGCTCGGCGTACAGCGCGCGAATTCGCAGGATGAGCGCCACGGCGAACACCGCGACGTAGCCGCCCGCCATGACGAACAGCGGCGTCAGCATCGCCGGGTCGATGCTCGATCCGCCCATCCGCAGCACACTCGCCGGCTGGTGCAGGGTGTTCCACCAGTCCACGGAAAATTTGATGATCGGCAGGTTGACGACGCCGACCAGCGCCAGCACCGCGCCGGCCCGGCCGCCGCGCTCCGGATCGTCGAACGCGTTGGTCAGCGCGATGTGGCCGAGGTAGAGGAACAGCAGCACCAGGACCGAGGTCAGGCGGGCGTCCCAGACCCACCAGGTGCCCCACATCGGCTGCCCCCACAGCGCCCCGGTGGCCAGCGCGACGACCGTGAAGGCCGCGCCGATCGGCGACGCGGCGCGCGCCGCGAGGTCGGCCAGCGGGTGCTTCCAGATCAGGAAGGCCGCGCTGGCGATCGCGAGCGTGGAATACACCGCCATCGCCAGCCAGGCGGCCGGCACGTGGACGTACATGATCCGGACCGTCTCGCCCTGCTGGTAATCGGCGGGCGAGCTGAGCAGCGCCATCCAGAGACCGACCCCGAGCAGCAGCGCCGCCAGCGCGCCGAGCCACGGCAGGACGGCGTTGGCGAGGCGCAGAAATCGGGTCGGGTTGGCGAAACGGTGCATGGATTCGATATCCCCTACTCGACGGCCTGACGCAAGGCCGCACCGGCGGCGAGCGGCGCCAGCGGGATTGCCGCCGCCAGCAGCGCCGCGAGCAGCAGCAGGTGCGGTCGGGTCGACAGGCCGGCACCGCCAGCCTCGATCGCCGCGACCCCGAAGATCAGCACCGGGATGGTCAGCGGCAACACGATCAGCGCGACCAGCACGCCGGCCCGCCGCGCGCCGACCACCAGCGCCGCACCCACCGTGCCGAGCAGACTGACGGTCGGAGTGCCGAGCAGCAGGCCAGCCATCAGCGCTGGATACGCCGCCGACGGCAGGTCGAGCGTCACCGCCAGCAACGGCGCCAGCAGCACCGTCGGCAGTCCGGTGGTCAGCCAGTGCGCCACCGCCTTGGCGAGCGCCACCAAGGCCAACGGCAGTCCGGAAAGCGCCAGCAGGTCGAGGCCGCCATCGTCGGCGTCCTGCTGGAACAGGCGGTCGAACGACAGCATCGCGGCCAGCAGCGCGGTCACCCACAGCACCCCGCCGGCGATCCGGGCGAGCAGCGCCGGCGTTGGCCCGATCCCGAGCGGGAACAGCGCCACCACCACCACGAAGAAGGCCAGCGTCATCGCGACATCGGCGCCCTGGCGTCGGGCCAGGCGCAGATCGCGGGAAACCAGCGCGAGGAAGCCGCTCATGGCGTCCCTCCCTCGGCGAAGGAAGCCGGATCCAGGCTCTCGGCGCCGGCGCCGAGTTCGAGCGCGGTGTGGGTCGCCGCCACCACCATGCCGCCGGTGCCGCGATGCGCCGCGATCAACCGCTCGAGGGCGGCGACCGACGCGGCATCCAGTCCCACCGTCGGCTCGTCCAGCAGCCAGAGCGGCGCTCGGCTGGCCAGCACCCGGGCCAGCGCCACCCGGCGCCGCTGCCCGGACGACAGCCACCCGGCCGGCAGCTCCGCCAGTCGGTCGAGACCGAGCGCCGCCAGCGCCTCGGACACGCCGTCGGACGGCCGGCCGGCGACGCGGAGCGCCGATTCGATGTTCTCGCGGGCGGTCAGGGCCGGCTTCAGGGCATCGGCGTGGCCGAGCCAGCCGACCCGCTCGGCGTGCGCCTCGCGGTCGCGCGCGATCGGCTCGCCGTTCCAGCGGACCTCGCCGGCCTCGGGACGGCCGAGCCCGGCCAGGACCCGCAGCAGCGTGGTCTTGCCGCCGCCGTTGCGGCCAGCCAGCCGGAGGGCGCCGCCGGCGGACAACGCGAAGTGGACACCACGGAACACCGGGCGTCCGCCCCGTCGGGCGTCGAGGTGATGCGCTTCGAGCCGATCCGTCCCCGTCATCACGCCTCTATAGCGTCCATCGGAGCAGCCGGCCATCGGGAGAGGGAAAAGGAAGCGACGCCGCACTGC
>Ga0208414_1000415_pt1 | contig 44072 bp, 15 predicted proteins | sample AntAceMetag02UKE_FD_184770 | JGI IMG/M metagenome (GOLD analysis project Ga0208414, IMG submission 184770) | Saline lake microbial communities from Ace Lake, Antarctica - Antarctic Ace Lake Metagenome 02UKE (SPAdes) (version 2) | ecosystem: Environmental > Aquatic > Non-marine Saline and... | reverse complement strand
GTCAATTTTGGAAATAGTTTGGTAACTGATGTAAATTGTTTTGGGGATAATAGCGGACAGATCGTAGTAATACCAGCAGGCGGTTCAGGCCCACCTTACACGAATTACCGTTGGACAGCAAATGCAGGAAGTACAAATGATACTGCAAAGAATTTATTGGCAAATACACTTTACAGCGTAACGGTTGCCAATGGAGTCTGTGATTATGATACCTCATGGACACTTAATCAACCTGTTACGGCATTGTCTGCAACAGGAACAACACTTATACTTGCTGAGTCATGTGTAATTAAAGCAGATGGATCAGCAAGCGTTCAAGTATCAGGAGGCTCTCCTGGTACTGGCTATAATTATGCATGGCCAGCAGGAGTAACAACACAAGCAGGAGCTGACAGTGTAGCTACTAATTTGTCAGGTGGTGTTAAGTATAAAGTCACGGTTACGGATGCAAATTTGTGTGAAGACACAATCACGGTTTTATTGACTGCGCCAATAGATATTACATTTAACAACTTTACTATAGGCGATGTATCTTGTAAAGGTGGTAATGATGGAAGTATCAATGTAACCCCAAGTGGTGGTTCAGGGATATTCCCTGCAGCAAATTATTTATGGAATCCAGCCCAGACGGGTTCTTCTACAAATATCACTGGATTAACAGCAGGTACTTATAGATTAACGGTTACAGATAGTAAAACCTGTCCGAAGGATACCTTATTTACAGTAGGAGAACCAGCAGATACGATCACTTTTGGCAATTTCACTTTACAAAATGTATTGTGTCAAGGAGCTAGTACCGGAGCAATAACCGTATTCCCAAGTGGCGGTTCAGGATTGTATACAACTTATGTATGGAATCCAGTTCAGACGGGAAAAACAACAACATTAACCGGTTTAGCAGCTAATACTTATAGATTAACTGTAACAGATAGTAAAACCTGTACAGGTGATACTTTATTTGAAATTACTGAACCAGTAAGCGGAGTCAATTTTGGAAATAGTTTGGTAACTGATGTAAATTGTTTTGGGGATAATAGCGGACAGATCGTAGTAATACCGTCAGGCGGCACAGGTCCTCCTTATACGAACTACCGTTGGACAGCAAATGCAGGAAGTACAAATGATACTGCAAAGAATTTATTAGCAAATACACTTTACAGTGTAACGGTTGCTAACGGAACTTGTGATTACGATACATCATGGACACTTACTGAGCCCGCACAAGCATTAGCTGCTTCATTTTCTAAGAAAGTACTTCCAACTTGCACTGCTACAGGTTCTAATGAATTAAATGTAACAGGAGGAACTAAACCGTATACATTTATTGTAGTTGGAGCTAACGGTCAAAACACAGGCATTCGAGATAGTGTGTTTACTAACATAGTTTCAGGAGTTATTGAAGTTCTAGTGCGAGATGCAAAGGGTTGTGAAATAACAAAAACAGACACTTTAATTAACCCAAACAGTAGCATTGCAGTGACGTTTACCTTAATCGATGAACCAGATTGTTTTGGAGATTCAACGGGTTCCGTTTATGCGACTATTACTGGAGGAGCGGGTATTAAAACATATACGTTCATCGCAAAAGCAGGAAAGAAAGGAACATCTGATAGTATTTGGATTGATACTCCTTCGGATACCGTTACTGTAAATGTAGAAGATGTAGGAGGTTGTAAAGCATCTGCAACTATAGTTCTAGGCCAGCCAGATTCCATGGTAATTAATGTACAAGTCACACAACCTGTTTCGTGCGCAACTGATTCTACGGGTTTTGTAAGAGCAATTGTAACAGGAGGCACAAGAGGTACATCTCCAGGTTATACATACAATTGGAATGGTATTGGGAAAAATGCTGTTGCAGATAGTTTAAGAGATAGTATCCCAGTAGGAACATTTAAATTAAATATAGTCGATAGCAAGGGTTGCAAAGATTCTGTTGATTATAATATGACAGGACCTATCAATCCGCTAATTGCAACTGTTATAAAAGATAGTGTCTCTTGTGGAAGAGACACTAATGGTACAGCGTATGTTATTCCTTCTGGAGGAACATCAGGTTATAAATACAATTGGAGTGCAGGCAATGGAGGAATCAACAACGATACTAGTAAGCTTATGCGATCTGGTGTTTTCACTGTAACCATTACTGACAATAACAATTGTGAATTAGTTAAGACCGATTCTATCGGATCTCCAGACTCATTAAAAACTAACTTTACAAGTGTTGTAAATCCAGGATGTGGGGGTATAGGATTAGGTTCAGTGACAGTAACTCCAACTGGAGGAACGCCAAATGCTTCAAGTCCATTGTATAGTTATAATTGGTTAGGTGGAGGTGTAAATGGTGCCAATGATAGCATAAGAACAAATTTACTTGCAGGAACTATTTCAGTAATTGTCTCGGATTCTAAGGGGTGTACTTCGGATACTATTTCTCAATTATTAACTCCTCCAGGCAACATCAACCCTTCATTTACTTTAATTCAAAATCCAAGTTGTGATGGTTTATCAAATGGAAGGTTAATATCAACTCCTGCTGGAGGAAATAGTCCATATAACTTCACATGGACACATGGTGTTGCAGGCATCTCAGATAGTGACAGAACTAATCTGCCATCTGGAGTTCCGATTATCGTTACCATACGCGATGGGGGAGGCTGTGAGTCAAAAGATACCATTACGCTTTCAAATCCCGTTAAGTTTAGAACTCAATTTACAGATTCAGTATCAATATTATGTGCTGGAGGATCGGGAGGAAGTGTTACTACTACTCCAATAAATGGAAGCGCTCCTTATACCTTTGATTGGAAGGCTGGAGTCTCAACTCAAGCAGGAAAAGATAGTATTGCAATAGGTTTAAGTGGAAATGTCGTTTATTTTGTAAAAGTTACGGATGATAATTTATGTGAAGCATTTGATACTATTGTATTAAATGAGCCAGATCCATTAAGCCTTAGTTTTTCAGATTCGATTGAAGTTAAATGTTTTAATGAACCTGATGGCAGTATTACTATTACACCAAGTGGCGGAAGCGGGATTTATACCTATGATTGGACAGCAGCTAATGGAGATCCAGTAACTACATTAGCTACTGCAGATAGTATTGCTATAAAGCTCATTGGTAATGTTGCCTATACGGTAAAAGTTACTGATGCAGTTGGGCTTTGTTCTACTACAGCAACATATACATTAGAGCAGCCAAATGATCTTGCAGCATTTGTCAGACAAAGAGGAAGCGCTACGTGTGGAGATGACAATGGGTTAATTAGAATTGCGGTCTTTGGAGGGGTACGAAATCTAACTTCACCTTTTTATACAGTTGTTTGGGATAGTAATGGGGTTGCAATAGGAACAGGTGCATCATTCAATAATGTGTTTACCATAAATAACCTCTATAGCGGTCTATATAACTTTACTGCTACTGATGCTAATGGTTGCTTTATGCAAGACACAGTTTCTGTCAATGATAGAGGCGCTCCAAGATTATTTCCAACAGGAGGACCTAATAACGGAATTATTGATGCTACTTGTAATGGTGTTTGTGATGGAAAAATAAACTTAACGTTGGTATTTTCCCAAGCACCAGTTTCCTACCTATGGTCTAACGGGGATACTACTAAAGATGTAAGTTCCTTATGTGCTAATCAATACAATTTGGTTGCAACAGATACAAATGGTTGTAAAGCCTTTTATGATTTTGATATTCAAAATGATACCAATATAGCCGCTAGTAGTTCTGTTACGACGCCGTTAAGTTGCAATTCATCGGCTTGCGACGGAGTTTTAAAGGCTAATGGAACCAAAGGAATTGCACCTTATAAATATGTGTGGAATACTTCTGTTAATGATACGCTCGATTCAATTTCTAACAGATGTGCTGGGACCTTTATCGTTTCTGTTACAGATTCGAAAGGTTGTTTAGCTTCGGATACATCAGAACTTCTAGTTCCGACGAACTTTTCAATTACACTTTCTGCAGATAGTGCAAATTGTAATGGTAGTTCAGATGGATCGGTAAGAGTTAGTAGCATAACAGGCGGTGCTGCTCCCTATTCCTATAAATGGAATACAGGATTAAACGATACCTTGTTTGCTAAAACCGGTCTAGGAGCAGGAAGTTATATTGTAGAAGTTTTTGAAGATGGAGGTTGTTCTATATTAGATACAATTCAAGTTGAACAGCCTGATACGATAGGAGTTTCTTTTGCAACAGTTTTAGCAGATTGTGGCTTGTCAAACGGCAGTGTCACCGCTACAGTAACTAACGGAAAAGCACCTTATAGTTTCAACTGGCCTAATGCAGGAATAACTACTAGTAACACCGATAACGGATATCCTGCCAATTCTTATAATGTTCTAGTAAGTGATTCAAGAGTTTGTACGGTTAATAAAACTTTCACTATAGGAAACAGAAATGGTCCAATCATAACGGTTGATAGTGTAAATGATGAAAGTTGTGTTGGAGCTTGTGATGGAGAGATATTTACTAGCGTGACAGGTGGTAATCCAATTTATGTTTTCGATTGGTCACTAGGAAACGGTAATAGGTCAGATACTATAAATGTATGTCCAAGTACTTACACCCTCAAAGTTACGGATCAAAGGAATTGTTTAAGCTTTAGAACGGTAACTGTTGATCCGGCCGCGCCTTTATTGCCAAACGCTGCTGTGGTTTCAAATGCTACAGCTCAAGGTATTTGTGATGGAGTTGGTATATCAAACCCAACAGGTGGAAGCGGAAGTTATGGTTATAAATGGCTGCCATCAGGTGACACAACTCAGACTATAACTGGACTTTGCGCTGGACTTCATTTCTTAACCGTTACCGATTCTGTATCAGGTTGTATTGGGTTAGATACGATTGAAATTAGTGAACCACAATGTAATGTATCATTGAGCACAACGATTACAAAAATCAGTAATACCTCAGCTCAATCTATTTGTGATGGTAGCGCAAGAGTTGCTGTTGCTGGTGGAGTTACGCCACTTACGTTCATATGGACAAGTTTAGAATCTATAGATATTGCCACTGCACTTTGTGGTGGAATGAACTACGTAACCATAACAGATAAAAATGGTTGTCAAGCAATTGATTCTGTTGAGATTATAGAACCAGTAACGATCATTTTAACTCAAATTGATACTACTGCACCTAAGTGTGGTTTGTGTGATGGTAAAATAAAAATTACTCCAGCTGGAGGATTAATTCCTTATACCTATAAATGGGATAATAATGACGCCACTGATAGTACAATCAATCGTTGTGCAGGTATTGTAAATGTTACTGTAACGGATGCAAATCTAGATTCAGCAGTTTTCCAAATTGGATTAAGTAGTCAAAATGCACCTACTCTAGCAATGCTTACAAATGACGTTAGTTGCTTTGGAGCTTGCGATGGAAATGCAGCTGTTGTTCCTACCGGAGGATTGGCACCTTATAACTATGTATGGCCAAGTTTAGGTAAGACAGATTCTACTATTGGCCCATTATGTAAGGGTGTCTATTTGGTCGAAGTAAGAGATAGTAAAGGTTGTATAGCAGTTGACTCTGCAAATATCAAGGAGCCTTTAGACATATTAGTCAATGTTACTACGGATAGTGCTGATTGTGGTCAAAACAATGGAGCGGCTAGTGTAACTGCGGTTGGTGGAACAGGAACCTTAATCTATAAATGGTCTAATGGAGCTGGAAATGTAACTTCCATTAGCGGACTAGGAGCAGGAGCATACACTGTTGAAGTAAGCGATGCAAACTGCATTAAATCTATTGGATTTGATATTAGTAATCCATCAGGACCAATAGTGACAGTGGATACAGTAATTGACGAAACATGTATTGGGTCTTGTAACGGTGCAATATTTATTACACCTTCTGGAATAGTCCCAGGTGCTTATAGATTCGATTGGACCCCTAGTTCTTTGTCAGGTGAAGATGTCTCTAACTTATGTTCGGGTATCTATTCTGTTAAAGTTACTGATGCTGCTAATTGTGCTACGGTGGTTACGGATACTGTAAAGTCACCTACAAATCTTGGAACAATAGTTACAGTAATTAATAATGCTTCCTCTTTCGGAAAGTGCGACGGAAAAGCAAGAATATCTATTTTTAAACCAGGTGTATATAAATATGCTTGGAGTAGCGGGGATGCTGGTGATACAGCACGAATGTTATGTGCTGGTGTAAATTACGTAACGATTACGAACGCTAATGGTTGTCAATACTTAGACTCGGTTGTGATTAATCAACCTCAGAAATTGATATTGATTCAAGTTGATACTGACGAACCTGACTGTAATGTTTGTAATGGAAAAGCATTTATTACAGTAACTGGCGGAATACCACCTTACACATACAACTGGGATAATGGAGACGCTGCCGATAGTACAACAAAACGTTGTGCAGGAGTATTGTTTGTAACAGTGACCGATAGCAAAGGATATGCGGAAATATTCAGCCTAGGGTTGAATAATAACTTGGCTCCTACAGTGAATACAAGTTCTGCAGACACGAGGTGTTTTGACGAATGTTCAGGTACTGCTTCTGCTTTTGCATCAGGTACTTTAGCACCATACAAGTATACTTGGCCCTCTATAGGTAAAACTGGCGCGACGGTAAGTAATCTGTGTTCAGGGTTCTACATTGTTGAAGTTGTTGATAATGTGGGGTGTGTAGTTACCAGTTCAGTGACTATTGGTGAAGCTTCAGAAATAGAAGTAAACGTTGAAAAAGTGTTACCGTCTTGTGGATTAGCAGATGGAATTATTTTCACAAATACGAAAGGCGGAAATACAAATACTACGGGCTATTCTTATTCTTGGTTAGATGGTATTTCATCACCAATTGTTCCTGCTCAAACAACTGATAGGCTAATTAGTGTTAGTGCTGGTTTATTCTATTTTGTTGTAACGGATAACTCTGGTTGTAACGATACGACCTCAATTACATTAGATAATAAAGGAGGAAAAATTGCAATAGGTTTAGATTCAATTCAATCAGTAAGTTGTGCTTCGGAATGTGATGGAGCAATCTTTACAAGTATTTCAGGAACTAGTCCTGGAACTTACGAATGGCTTCCTGGAGGGCAAACAACACCAAATATTTCCAGTATTTGTTCTGGTATTTACACTGCTGTAGTTACAGATACCAGTAAGTGTAAAACACTTCAATCATTTACTGTAAATGGTCCAGATCCGTTGAATGTGGTTTTCTCAAGAACAACTGATGCTACTTGTTACAATACCAATGATGGAACGATAACGGCATTTGTTGCGTCTACTGAGAAAATTAGAATAGCTTGGAACGGTCCTGGAGGATTTGGTTCGAACAAATTGAAAGTTGAAAATCTGTTACCAGGAACATATTCTATCAGTGTAACTGATGAGAGCAATTGTGTGACGACGGATTCAATTTCCGTTGATACCAACTTTAGGTTCTTAATTCAACTAGACTCTAACAGAACTACTTGTAGCGGTTTAATTCCGGAACAACTGGAAGTTAAGGTTACTACGGACGATTTCTATTCTACTTTCTGGTATGATGGTTCTGGAAAACTTGTGGGCAGACAAGATACTGTTAGTGTTGTAGCAGAGCCAGGGGATAATAACTATGTTGTTGAAGTTAGACAAGATGTTTGTATTAAAACGGATACAATTATTATCAGTCAAAGAGGTAATCTATTTGCTGATGCTGGTGAAAATGTGAAAATGGTTGATGGGCAAAGAATAACCCTGGGAGGGTCTCCTTCAGCTCCAGAAAACACAATTATACTATGGACGCCAAGTACAGGTCTATCTGCAAGTAATGTTCAGAATCCCGTTTCTTCTGTTACAGAAACAACTGTTTATAGATTAATAGTTGGTGATGTAGAAAGCTGTTTTGTTTCCGATTCGGTTGTTGTAACCATTAATGATAAAATTGAAATTAATGATGGATTCTCGCCAAATGGAGATGGAGTCAATGATGTTTGGGAAATATCAGTTCTTAAAGACTTTCCTGATGCTAAAGTGACTATATTCAACAGATGGGGACAAACTATTTATGAAACTGACCCTTATATACCTTGGGATGGAACTTTCGAAGGTCAACCGACATCAATAGGAACTTATTATTACATCATTGACCTTAAAGATACTTCGGTTAGTGAGTCAGTATTAAGTGGTCCTGTAACTATAATTAGATAATCATGAAGAGCTTTAAAGTAGTACTTATCGGCTTAGGATTAGGATTGATGTCATTGGCTTCAAATGGTCAACAATTGGCTCATTACAGCCAATTTTTCCTCAACGATTATGTATTGAACCCTGCCGTTGCAGGAACACATTCTTATTTTGACGTTCACTCTACTTATCGCTATCAATGGGTGGGAATTCAAGATGCCCCTCGTACATTTTTAGTAAGTATGAATGGTCCTATTGGTAAAGGAAATATGGGTGTTGGTGGTTATGTCTATTCTGATGTTACTGGACCTACAAGAAAGACCGGTTTTAAAGCGAGTTATGCTTATAATTTTAAAGTGACTGATAAAGTTAAGCTCTCGTTTGGTTTAGCTGGCGGCCTTATGCAATTTGCAGTCGATGGATCTGAGATTAATTTGAATGAAAAGAATGATCAAGCAATTGCGACAGTTTGGACTGCAGCATATACTCCTGATGCTGCTTTTGGAGCTTATTTGTACCACGACGACTTTTTTGTAAGTCTTTCTATACCTCAGTTAATTGGAACCAAATTGCAGCTTGCTGAAGGTTATAGTACAACTGATAATTCACTGAAAAATCACTATTTCCTTAGTGGGGGATATACTTTTCATATAAATGATGCAATCGATATTCAGCCATTGGTTCAGGCCAAATATATACCGCCTACTAATCCTCAGATTGATGTTGGTGCTCGTGTAATTTGGAATGAAATGATTTGGCTTGGAGGAACCTATCGTTCTGAAGATGCAGCTTCGATTTTTGCAGGTATCAATTTCTTAGAAAACTTCTCTTTTGGATATGCTTATGATATCATTACAAACGATATTAAACAAGTGAGCTCAGGAACACATGAAGTTGTTTTGGGCCTGAGGTTTAACGAACGTAAGGACTAGTTGAATAAAGATTGAATTGCCTTTGCTTTTAGTAAAGTCTCATCGTATTCCTCTTCAGGATTTGAAGCGTTTATAATTGCTCCACCTGTTGCGTAGCTCAATCTTTTAGTTGATGCATTGTAAAACAAGGATCGAATTACAACATTGAAATCAAAATCATTTTCTGGGGTGAAATAGCCAATCGAACCCGAGTACAATTCTCGTTGAAAGTCTTCCAACTCTTCAATAATTTTTAATGCGCTTATCTTGGGCACTCCCGTCATCGATGCAATAGGAAACATAGCTTGGATTATGTCAACGGGATCCTTTTCTTCTTCCACTTCGCAGACTACCTTCGAAATCATTTGGTGTACTTGAGGAAACGAATAAATTCCAAAAAGTTCTTCTACTTTGACGGAGCCTTTCATAGCGATTTTGGACAAGTCATTTCGAGCTAAATCCACAATCATTACATTCTCTGTTTGGTCTTTCTCGCTATTTTTTAGTTTGTCAATTAAAGCAAGATCTTCTGTTATATCAGAACTTCTAGAGATTGTTCCTTTAATAGGTTCAGTAATTAGTCTAGTTCCCTTTTTTTTGATAAAACGCTCAGGACTTGCACAAAGCGCATGGAACTCCTTGTGTTTAATGAAAGCTGCAAATGGAGTAGGAGAGGCCTCAATCAATCGCTGATAGGCTAAATAAGGGTTTATCCTACCTATTGCATTAAATTGCTGACAGAAATTCGCTTCGTATATGTCACCTCTCTGAATATGAGCTTTAACCTGATCAATTTTTTTAAGGTATTCTTCTTTTGAAAGTGACGGCTGAAATTCAATCGTTTCTTTTAGTGCTGATTGGTCGCTTGGTTTTGTTTCTCTCCAAATTTCAGTTACTAAATCTTGAATCTTTTCTCTAGAACTTATTTCGGGAAAGAAAAAACATTGAATTCGAGTTGACCCATTATTAGGTTGAATTTTGAAAACTAATTCGGGTTGAACGAAGACTAATTTGGAATTATTGAATCGAGTAGGATTGTTAGAAGTAAGCTGTTCCAACTCATTTTTAAGGTCATAGTTTAACCAACCAAAGCTCCAGTCTTGAATGGTTTTTCTAAAAGTTTTAAGTGCTTCAAATGCATTCGCTGAATTAGCTTCTATTTGAGAAATAGAACCCAATGCAAGGTATTCGGTCAAACCATTCGTTCCATTTCCTAAATAGAAAACGGGGTTTTGTTTTTCCAATGCAATAAAGTTGATGGAGTGCTCAACCTCAAAAGTTAAACACAATCGTTGCCTAGCCATTCAATACTATGTCTTTTAGTGTAGCAATCCATTTTGGGTGATCATTTAGGCTTTCCACCAGCTCTAAGTGCTGACCACCATGTTCATGAAATATTTCCTCGTACTCATCTTTTATTTCAATGGTAGTTTCCAAACAGTCAGACACAAAAGCAGGACTAAAGACAAGCACTTTTTTCATTCCTTTTTTAGCCAAGTCTTCAACCACAAAATCAGAGAAAGGCTCTAACCAGTTTTTATCCAGCCTCGATTGAAAGGAAACGGTGTATTGCTCTTCCTTTAAATTGAGTTTAGCAGCAATAAGTCGTGTTGTTGCATAACAAGTTGCCTTATAGCAATGTATGTTTTCGTGGGTGATTTCTGAATCACAATGTTTATCGCTGCATGGTCCCTCGTCATATACTTTGTCTACTTGCCGTTCTGGCAATCCGTGATAAGAGAATATAAAGTGTTCAAAATTTGATAAATCGTGTTTTTTGGCATTGTCTACTATGGTGTCAATATAACCAGAGTGATCATAGAACTGTCCTGTAATCCGGAGATCAGGAATTACGTACCATTTTTTCAAAACTCGCATAACCTCTTCCACGGTGCTTCCAGAAGAGCTAGAGGCGTAATGTGGATACATTGGAATACAAATAACTTTTTTAGGATTCTCTAATCGCACCCGTTCTAATACCTCAGGAATGCCTGGGTTTTGATACCGCATCGCTATATGGACACTGTATTCATCACCTAACGATTCTTGCAATAAATCTTTTGCTTTTTCACCATAAATGACAAGAGGAGACCCATCTTTTGTCCAGAGCTTTTGATATAGTTTGGCCGACTTTGGCGCTCTAAAAGGAACTATAATCAGGTTCACTAGAATTTTTCGCAATAACCAAGGGATATCAATTACGCGTTTATCGTTCAAAAATTGAAACAAATATTTCCGAACATCATTTGTGCTCGGACTATCTGGGGTTCCTAAATTTATAAGGACAACTGCAGTTTTATTCATAATAAGCAAAGACAATTAACTGTCAAAAAAGGTCTGCAAAAGTAGGAATAAGGAATTGAAAAGAGGATGCTATTGCTTACTGAACAAAGAAGCGCTTTTAATGGATAATTTCATTTTTGTTTTTAACCACTCAGGAATAAATACCAACAGCTTGGGTTGGCAAGACCGCTGTTTATTTGTCTTTATTGAGCTGTATGGGGTTAGCATATATTTGCTTTTCCTGTGCATCGTGTACTTCCAAATGTACAGGATTCCCCTGTTTTTTGTATCCTAAGTTATAACAAAGGCCAGCCTTGGGTTTTTTGATTGTCTTTTGCGCAGAAATTCAACGCATTAAGTACATTTTACCAAATTCTTTTTTGAAGTAACCGTCAGCTCCAGAATCACGGTGCTCAACCGTTTCTCCTTCAATTTTGGTAAGAACCCTATAGAAGTAAACACCATTAGCCAATCGATCGCCAAACTCATCACGTCCATCCCAAGCATATTCTGTGATGTTTCTACCAATATGCAGATGCCCTAGTTCGTATTTGTCTATTTCGCGGATAACACGACCACTTATGGTTAGGATTTGCACTCTAAAAAGGTCTGGTATCTTATAACCAGTAAGTGTAAAAACGAATTGCGTACGTGTTGTAAATGGGTTGGGGTAGTTCATGACATGCGTAATGGTACTTCGGTTTATTACTTCAAAAGTTATTTGATAATCTTTATTTCCACTTCTATTGCCGCTGGCGTCAGAAGCGTTAACACTCAAGGTATATATTCCATCAGTTTTAAGTATTGGATTGTATTGAATAGACGCCGAATTTTTTTTACCATTTGATGGCTCAAAAAGCAAGTTCTCTCTTCCGTTTTCTATGAAGTATACACGAATTTGATTTTTATTTGGGTCGCTTAAGTAGACCTCAAAATTTGAGGTATCGTCCAGCGGTAAAAATTGATTTTTATCGTTTAAGCTCATTCTTATTTTTGGCCGTGCGGATACAATATCACCATCTAGAATATGAATACCATCAAAAGTTACATCGAGCAGAGGGTTTAGCTTGTCGGATTTTACAAAAAATGATTTTTGAACTAAGTTATTGAAGTGTTTTCCTTCTGGTTGCCAATTGGTATCCAAAGGATTTAGCTCCATAGTTAGCGTATAGTGACCGCCTAGTTTTGCTGTAGGTACAATTAGACTGTCATCTTGAGTTTGCCATGATTTTAATTCGTCGATAGTTCGCACAGGTAATTCAATAATCTCATTTTTATCACTACGCAAGTAAGCTCGAATTCTTAGTTTTTCAGCATCTATTCTACTAGCGTTTATAATTTGGGATGCTAAGATTACCTGTTCGCCTTGCAAGACCGTATCGCTATGAAAGCGAAACAGTTCTCCGGGATCAATTGCAAATTCGGGAACTTCAGTAAAGTAAATCTGCCATTTGTTAAGCTGGGGACTTGTAAAATTAGTTTTATCAAAAAAGCGACCAGTAAATTTTAGATAGTTGAAATTATTTAATCTTGGAAATTGATTGTCGAGGTTTGATATGTCTTTTTGTGTCCCTACTGCATCTGCTATTGATATTTCGTTTCCAGTATTATCGATACCTGTAATATTCAGATTCATGCTATCATTAACTGAATTCGAAGAATAACTCCAACTTAACTTATCCCAATCTTTTGCAGGACCAATAATAACCGACTCCATATTTCCATTTCCTATTTTAACAAAAAGACTTGTAGTAACTGAAATAGCCGAATTGGGGTCTGTTCCAACAACTTCAATTTTTTTAGAAGGATTCCCTTTTTGTGTAAATAGTATGTGTGGATGGTCAGTATTAATAGTTCTAATCGAATCCGAACCTAAATTTTCAAAAGCTCTAAGATGTCTTTCTTTCCATATGGTAGTATCCCTGAAATACGCCGCTTTTCCAGTCATTATTAGTATATAAAAACTGTCTGGAACGTGTTTAGTAATCATACTAATCATGGAGTCCATTTCTGCAGGCTCATTAACTCTAAACATAAATTTCATATCTCTTTCAGGACATGAGCTTTGGGCTGGATCGTTATAATTTCCATAATTTCTTTTGGCATTATATTCGGTTGGAGTAGAAGTGGTGTTGTCAAAATAGCGCGTTTCCCAAGATTCTAAGGTATATGGATCGATAACAGAAACAAGCATACTCGCTATACCGCTACAAAAACTTGATCGTCCCTGTACTTCTCCATCTTTTGACCATTTTACGGTAGAAAATTCTAAACCAGAAGGAAAGCCTTTTGTACTTCCCGAAATTGAGACAGCGCCATCAATAAAATCAAAAGTTGCCGTTCCTTGAGAGTAAACCAGTGTTTGGAATCGATTGTTTTTATATTGCTTAAAATCATACTGACTCCAACCTTCTTGATCCTGGATGATTTGAAAACTATGTTCTCGCCATTTTAAATCGGCAGGATTATCTTTTTTTGGTGAGCACCTCCAATAATAAACTACAGAGTCTGGAGCATATGCAATGTTGGGGTCCCAAATTATCACACCACCTTTTGAGCGAATGGTCGTAGTTTTTTTCATTGGGCTATTGTATTGATCGTTGATATCCAATTCAAAAACATAATCACTTTCTGGAGCAAATAAATCAGCAGTATTGGCTGCTAATTGTAGCTTTTTACTTGGAACGATTGCATAGTTTTTTGGCCATATTGGTATTAAATCATCCGAAGTAATGTTTATTCTAATATTATTGATAACGTTGTTTTGAGTTGGGTAAATTTCGTTAATCACTAAATCTGGATTAACCTGCAGACTAAAAGTGTTCTCGCCAATTGTGTTTTTTTCATCAATAGGGAGGTCAAATACTACATTTTGCACGAATGAATTATCTCTAAATTCTTTTACAAACACGCTGTCACTACCATTTGGAAATCGCCATTGCAATTGAATTTTTACAACACTATCTGTGCCCATTCCCAAGTTATAGACGGGTACCGAAATTTGAAATGAAGCATTATCAGCACTAACAACTTCAGGTGCCTTTACAAATGCTCTTTCAATCGCAAAATCTGCATATTGAATAGAAGCTAGAATAATAGAAGGGTCTCCGTGAAGGTTCATTTCCATCGCAGTTCTTACATCAAATTTGTTGTTTAAATTCATGCCGGCTGCTGCTGCGAGCATGAATGTCCCAATTGAATTTCCGTAATTCAGATTTGCCAGATTACTGTATAAGTTAGAGGTGTATTTGTTAAGGTTTGTTGGGTATCCTGCACTTGTACTGGCAATAAATCCAATGGCTCCTTTATTTTTGGTTAACATCCATTTTTCGTTAATTGATACAGCGTTCTCATTGGGTAAATGATAATCCCCGACGTTACAACTATTCGCAATAAATAAGGGGTATTTACTTCCGAAATTATAGTCGGAGGGATCTCCCAAGTCAATGCCCAGTTGGCCATTGCTGCCATGCCCAAAGAAGGTTAAAAGTGAAACGCCACTATTGATTAATTGTTGAACGGTATCAAATTGAATAGTACCGCTTGAGCCAGTATTAAAGCGTTTATATGAATGCACCTTTCCATTCATTTTTGGCGAGGTAAATAGTTGTTCAAACCCACTCATATAATCGGAGAAAACATTTTGTTCAAATTTATTATTTCCGCCAATAAAATGAATTGCTCTTTTTTTCCAAATAGCGTCATTGATACTAAATGGTTGAAGTTGTGTTTGCTGATCGTGCTGTTTTACTTTTTCTAAATAATTTAATAAATCATCATTTGTAACTGCAGCGATTCTTCCAATAGCAATTGATAATTTGGGATTATTTCCTCTGAGTGTTGCACCGTACAAATTATCTGCAGGTGGATTGCCTATAGTAGGAATTTTATTTTTAGATCTGTTAATAAGGTTTTTTCGTGTATAGCTTCCTCTAATAGACTTTCCAGCTAAAAAAAGATATTTAGGAGGTGCACTAGATTTCGTGATCAACAGATTTTCAACAAGATTTTTTATTGCTAATGGATGCTTGGAAATGCCAAAAGCATATTGGTCATACAAGTCATTTATTGAAACCAATAAGGTTGAATTCCCAGTTTGATTTTTATAGTTAGCGTATTGATTTGCAGCGCTCCAAATCGAAGGATGACTCACAATCATGAATGCACTATCGGGAGCCAAATTCGTATAGTCAATGAAAGACCCATTTGTACTATTAATATTACTGACGGGACTCAAAGTGCTGATATTATTATATTGATTCTCTGAAGTTAAAATGCATTTTCTTTTTGCCCCAGGAGCAATCAGTACTTTAATTGTAGTTCCAGTCTGCTGAGTTTTATATTTAATTCCTAATTTTAAATCGTAGATATATTTTACCGATCCTGCAGAAAAATTTGTAAAAGTGAAATAGGATGTATCTGTATTTTGAGGAACCCACATTTCGATATAAGACTCACCCGATAATGAACTACTATGGGGGTATTCAACCTTTCCATAACCGACAGTCATATAGTCAACTGCAGGTTCAGGGCTTAGGGATAATTTTTCAAATAATACTCTATTATTAAGCTGGAAACTTGAGCTATTAATTTGTTTGGATGAATAGATCAGCTCATAACCCGTAAATGTGGTATCTAAAAGAGAGGAGCTATTCCACTGAATACCCAATCTGTGATTTGGGCTGCCAGTTGCATTAGAAATGCCAGTTACGGTGGTGGTTAATGTCCCTGCAGGAGCATTTGTGCCGTTGTAAACATTTGTAGTCTGAAAATCAATAAATCGACTAGATTTTGAAGATAATAGAAGAGACCCCCAACCTTCTCCTTCAACGAAGAAAGGCGCTGAAACACCAGCTCCATCAAGTTCACCTGCGATGTAAGTGTTTTGAAAGGGCTTTATTATTTCCGAGAAAAAATAACTTGAATTGTTTTTATTGTTGAAGTTAAGGTTGTCGTCTGCAGAATAACGTGCATTATTTGTTGAATTATTCCAAGTCAAGAAATAAGTGGCTGTATCACTGAATAAGCTGAAATGTGGATTTAAACGGGGCTTATTCACTAGTTGATATAATTCATCATCAAACCAGCCGTCATTAGTTTCAGCGCAAAATATGAGATAGTCTGCGATATCAAACCAGCCGTCATTTTCACCTATTATATCAAGAGGCTGTTCTTTTCCGCGAGTATACAATTGAAAATTCCTTGGGTCAATTGACGCTAATGAAACTCCAATTGCAGCTAAACTTGAATTCAAAACAGAATATTCAAGTTTATACACGCCATTTGATGTGACTGAAATTTTTAGATACTGTTGGTTGTAATTAATCCACTCATTACCATAGGGTTGAGCATGACTAAAAAAAGGGATAAAGAAGAGTAGAAAAAACCGAAACAGTTTCATCACTTTGGTTTATTGAAATCTATTTTAAGCGAAAATACATTAGAGTATAAAGCTACGCTATTATCTCCAATATCTGTTAACGCATAATCAATGCTTACTCCTTTAAAACTCAATCCAATTCCTATGTTTGGTTCAAATGTGGTTACTTTATGTGAACCTACCTCTGCTTGAATTTTTTGAAAGTTGCCCAAGCCACTTCTCAAATAAACAATTTGATTCCAGCTCAATTCCAGTCCCATATACGGATCAACACTAAAAGGATCACTTTGAATTAATGTATTTCGTTGTCCATCAGTGGTAATGTCGACATTTACTTCAGGTTGAATGCCGAATTTTTTCACTTTAAATAATCTGCCTGCCCCTATGATTAGTCGGGGTAGTGTAATCTCTAGTCCGTTCTCTGGAATTTCATTATCAGTTTGCTCAAAGACTTCAATGGTTCGTTCGTTTAGGCTATATGACCATGCGTTGAACGTAGAAGTAACATCCCTAAGCGTAGCACCAAAATTCCATTTTTTATATAAATATTGAGCGCCTGCATCGAGCCCAAAACCCCAAGCTTGAGCAAAATCTCCAACTTTTCTGTAAATCACCTTGGCACTTCCTCCAATTGTTAACCCTTCAATAGGTAAAGACCTTGCATAAGAAAGGATAAACGCATTATCAATTGCTGCAAAAGATGTAATGTTATCGTAATTCACATTTCCGTTTTGATCTACCAAATCAATAGTATTTGGAATATCGTCTACTCCAAACCGGATATATGAAAATCCAACGCTAGATTGTTCATCGATTTTAGTAGCAAAAGCAGCGTAATCATACTTTGCAATACCAGCAAAATATTCAGAATGCATTAACCCAACGGCGTAGTCTTTTTTGAGACCAGCTAATCCAGCGGGATTCCAATAACCACTGGTAACGTCATTAACAGTAGCAACATTAGCTTTTGATAGCGCCATAGCTCGCGCACCAACACCAATTGCAAGGAATTCATTGGAGTATTTTCTTGCCTGTGCATTACCAAAATTGGCAATTAGGCTAAAAATAAACAACCAAATTAGGTTCTGTATTTGAGGCTTTGAAAATCTGATCATAGCAGGTGCTAATATAACGTGATTGGCACTTTAAACTATGCTTTGCAACAAAAATTGTAAAGACAACAGGATTAATGATTGAACGGTTTTTTAGTTTTCATTTGTACCATGCAAACGATTAAAAATTTCATTCCAAATCTTTTTACACTTTCGAATCTATTTTGTGGTGTTTTGGGGATATATTTTAGTTTTCACGAGGCCCTGCATTGGGCGGCAGTAATGATTTTTATTGGAGGGTTTTTCGACTTTTTTGATGGAATGATAGCTCGTATGATTGGCGCTCACTCTGAGTTAGGTAAACAATTGGACAGCTTAGCTGACATGGTTACGTTTGGAGTATTGCCTGGAATTATTTTATTTAATCTCATCCTTTCTGCTAAAGGTTATTACTTCTCTAATTTCGATGAGGTGCCAATATCCGCTTTTGTAATGGCTTGTAGTGGATTTTTAATTCCACTATTTGGCGCATTACGATTGGCTAAATTTAATATCGACGAAAATCAGGCCGATCATTTTGTTGGAATTCCAACTCCAGCAGCAGCTATTTTTGTTGCTGGTTTGCCAATAGTTATGCATTGGCAGTATTATTTGAATTCATATATCCCACATTCAGTTAATGAATTCATACAATTAGCAGGAATTTACTACTGGAACAATACAGATATCGCTATCCTGCTTTTCATTACCAATGTTTGGTTTTATGTATTTGTTGGAATTTGTATGGCCTTTTTAATGGTTCTTCCTTTGCCAATTTTGTCGTTCAAATTCAAGAATTTAAGTTGGGAAAATAACACTTGGAGATACTCATTTCTAATTATTGCAGTATTAACAATCGCATTTGCCTTCATACATGATATAAAATATTTGAAGGGGCTGCCATACATTCAGTGGTTAGTGATTCCAATTTTGATTGCTGAATTGATAGTAATATCAATCTTAAAAAACCTAACCGATAAAAATTAAAGGCAGTTCTTTTATACGATTGCTTAAGTTGTGAGGTAGTTAGTCTCCTCATAGTAATTTATTTTGGATAACTAAAGCCAAATAAAAGAGAGACGGAATATTCTCTAATTAGCGGCCATTAAAGTCGCCCATAGCTCTGTTAGCGCCAGCGAGACCTATTGCAACAGCCCCTTGATGCGCAATTTCAATCCTTTCTTTGATTGTTTTTAATTCGTCGCTATTCCAATGGCCAAGCACATAATCTACTTGCTTTCCTTTGCTAAACTCACTTCCAATTCCAAATCGCAATCGATTGTATTGCTGAGTGCCTAGTAATTCGTTTATGCTTTTTAATCCATTATGCCCGCCATCACTTCCTTTTTTTCGAATTCTAATTTTCCCGAAGGGTAAAGCAAGGTCGTCGGTAATTATAATGATATTTTCTAGGTCGATTTTTTCTTTTTCCATCCAATACCGAACAGCCTTGCCGCTTAAGTTCATGAATGTAGAAGGCTTTATGAGTATAAATTGGCGCCCCTTTGATTTTATTGAACAAACATCGGCATAACGATCTGGGCTAAAAATAGAATTGGACGCACTAGCAAGTGCGTCCAATATCAAAAAACCTATATTATGTCTAGTACTTTCGTATTCAGCACCAGGGTTTCCTAGGCCTACAACTAGATACTTCATTTTAGTTACGCTGGAGTTTCAGCAGCTGAATTTTCAGCTCCTTCAGCAACATCACCATCTTCACCACCCAATTCATCTTCAATTGCTCCACGAGCAGTTTTGATGAATACAGCATAGTTGTTAGAAGCATCGGTAAATTCAACTCCAGGGATTGAAAGATCACATATTCTAACCCCTGTTCCAATTTTTAAGTGTCCGATTTCGATTTCGACATTATCTGGCATTGCGGACAATAAACCTTGAACAGTAATTTTTCTTTGAGGAACTCTCAAACGTCCACCATTCAAAACACCTATTGCAGCACCGTTAGTTCTTACTGGAATCTTAAGGCTTACTTCTTGATCCGCTCTAGGAGCAAAGAAATCAGCATGCATTATTCTGTCAGTCACTGGGTGAAATTGAATGTCTTTGAGGTAAGTTGTGTAACTTGTTCCATCAACATCAACGTTAACTACATATACATTTGGAGTGTAAACCAAACCTTTGAAATGTCTTTCGTCAACCACAAAATGAACAGGATCATTTGCGCCATAGATAACACAAGGAACCATTCCTTCTTTTCTTAAAGACTTAGAATCTTTTTTTCCTACAGCTTTTCTAGCTGATCCTTTGATAGCAATTGCTTCCATCTTATTCTATTATTGTTTAAATCAAAAAGTGTGAACTAATTGATTTTTTGTGAATTACATTTTCTATTACATTACTAAATAAATTCGCTACAGTAAGCACGCGAATTTTGTCTGACTGATGTTTTAACGGAATAGTATCCGTAACAACTAATTCAGTCAATTTTGAATTTTCTATTCTTTCGTAGGCTGGGCCGCTTAATACAGCATGTGTAATAAGAGCTCTAACCGATTTCGCGCCATGGTCAAACATCATGTCTGCTGCTTTTGAAAGGGTTCCAGCTGTATCAATCAAGTCATCAACTAAGACGACGTCTTTTCCTGCAACATCTCCAATAACAGTCATGTCAGCCACTTCGTTTGCTTTTTTTCGTTGCTTGTAGCATATTGCTAGACCACAATCTAAAAACTTAGCGTAAGAATTTGCTCTTTTAGTTCCGCCAGTATCTGGAGCAGCAATAATTAAGTTTCCTAAATTAATCGACTGTAAATATGGAATAAAAATGGAGCTAGCATATAAATGATCAACAGGAACTTCGAAAAACCCCTGAATTTGATCAGCATGCAAATCCATTGTTATTATTCTTGTGATACCAGCAGCGGAAAGCATATTAGCGACTAACTTAGCACCAATAGCGACTCGAGGTTTGTCTTTTCTATCCTGGCGCGCAAACCCAAAATACGGTACTACTGCAATTATTTCTTTAGCTGAAGCTCTTTTAGCAGCATCAACCATAAGTAACAATTCCATTAAATTATCAGTTGGTGGAATGGTGCTTTGAATAATAAAAACAGAGTCGCCTCTCACTGTTTCTTCAAAAGAAGGCTGGAATTCACCATCACTAAAGCGCAACATAGATACCTTACCCAAATCAGAGTCTGAGGATTGAGCGATGCTCTTTCCTAGTTCTTCTGAGGCACTACCTGCAAATATTTTAACGTGTGATGATATCATTTTGCGTCTAAAAATCGGGCTGCAAATGTAGATAATTTCCATAGCATTAAACAAGCTTTTTTTAGGTCTAAAAAAGAGGTGTAAACCATTGGAAATCAATTAGCATCATATCATGCAATAAAGACAATCAAAAATGAACAATTTATGACTTTCAAAAATTGCTAATTTTACAGCCAATTGAACTATAACAAAAAGTTAGTGAGGAAGGTTAAAAACATATCTGTAATAATAATTGGTGTATTGGGTTTGGCGTTGTTTTCGTGTAAACAAAAACCACCAAGGGCTAGTTTTGTTTTTAGCCAAGAGAATGGTGGAATTGTTCATTTTACGAATACATCGGCTGGTGAAATCACCAAATTAAAGTGGGATTTTGGTGACAACTCAGCAAATGCTGAAGAGGTAGTTGCTGCGAGCCCTACTCATAGGTTTTTGTTGGGAGGTACTTTCAAGGTCTCACTGACGGTTGAAAATGAAGGAGGAAAAGATACCTATATACAAGACGTAACTATAATTTCGGGTGATCGTGAGGCAATTGAAGATTATCCTGTTTTTGTTGATGCAGAGGGATATTTCTATGCTAGAAATCGTTACGAGTTTGATCCTATTACTCCAGGGCTATTAATTAATATAAAGGCAAGTGCTTTGGTTACTATGTATGATACAACTAATTTCTTAGTTGCTATTGGAGATGTAAACGTAAACGGACAAGGCCTCACTAATAATTCTGATAATTCATATTCATTCCATAGTGAGGACTCTTCTTGGTACTTTAATGAAGGAGTGAGATGGAGTGCTGAAGGGGGGAATAACTTTCCAACTATTGTAGAAAACATTGGTTCTGTGGAGTTTCCAGATATTTCGGCAATCGTTTCTCCAAAAACTTTTGTGCGTGGAATTGATACAATTTATAATATGAGAGTTAAGGATCCGATTTTATTAGCAGATTCTGTGAAGTTTCGTATTGAAACTACTAACGGAACTTTGATTGTTGAAAAACGCAGCGAAGGAGGATTTAGCGGAGTGGCGTTTAATCAAACAGATCTATTAAAATTAACTAGAGGCGATTATATAACCAAGGTAATTGCGTTTAGCTATGAACGCCAAGTTTATAACTTTAAACCAGTTTATTTTACGAAGGAATCTTATACCGAATCAACCCTTAGCGTAAGGTAGCCTTAAGTCACTGATATACAATCAATTGTGCTATTTTTTGAGGGAGTCTTATTCGCCCCAATTTTACCTACTTTTGTCTCACTTTTAATAACCTTTTAAACAAAAAATGGCAAATAATAAGTACGAGGCTGAAGTGAATGATTTCATGGAGTCTGTTAGTAAAAGAGACGCGCAACAACCAGAGTTTTTGCAAGCAGTCCAAGAAGTAGCTGAAACAGTTATACCGTTTATTGAAGAAAACCCTAAATATAAACATGCCAAAATTCTTGAGAGAATGGTGGAGCCTGAGCGAGTGATTATGTTCAGAGTGTCTTGGCTTGACGATAAGGGTGATGTTCAAATAAATAGAGGATATCGAATAGAAATGAATTCGGCAATTGGACCTTATAAAGGAGGTTTACGTTTTCATCCAAGTGTAGATATTAGTATCCTTAAATTTTTGGCTTTTGAGCAAGTATTTAAAAATAGCTTAACTACTTTGCCTATGGGCGGTGGAAAAGGTGGTTCTGATTTCGATCCAAAAGGAAAGTCGGACAATGAAGTAATGAAGTTTTGTCAAAGTTTTATGACAGAATTGAGTCGTCATATAGGTCCTAATACTGACGTACCTGCTGGCGACATTGGAGTAGGAGGAAGAGAAATTGGTTTCTTATTTGGTCAATATAAAAGAATTAAAAATGAATTTACAGGAGTTCTTACGGGGAAAGGTAAAGAATTTGGTGGTTCATTAATTCGTCCAGAAGCTACAGGATATGGCGCCGTTTATTTCACACATAATATGTTGGAAACAAAAGGAGAATCATTAAAAGGTAAAACTGTTGTCATTTCTGGATCTGGAAATGTTGCTCAATATGCATTGGAGAAAGTGATTCATTTAGGTGGAAAAGTAGTAACAGTGTCCGATTCTTCTGGTTTTGTGTATGCTCCAAGTGGATTTCATTCTGAGCATCTTGAATTCATTAAGGAATTGAAGAATGTAAGAAGAGGAAGAGTAAAGGAAATCGCAGACAATTATGATGGTGTAGAATTTCACGAAGGTCAAAAACCTTGGGACGTAAAATGCGAAATTGCGCTACCATGCGCGACTCAAAATGAATTGCTTGAAGCTGATGCCAATACTTTAGTTAGGAATGGCGTTATGGCGGTTACAGAAGGCGCTAACATGCCTTGTACACCGGAGGCAATGCAGGTATTCGAACAAAACAAGATAATGTATTCTCCGGGTAAAGCTTCTAACGCGGGCGGTGTTGCAGTTTCTGGATTAGAAATGAGTCAAAACTCAATGCGATACAACTGGTCAAGAGAAGAAGTTGACGAGAAGCTTAAAAATATTATGAAGTCTATTCACGCAGATTGTGTTAAGTACGGAACACGTGAGGACGGATATGTTGATTATGTAACCGGTGCTAATGTAGCTGGTTTCATTAAAGTAGCTGATGCAATGATGGCTCAGGGAGTGGTTTAATCAACCATAAAATACCTTTTAAAAGCCCTTTCGGTTAAGTCGATGGGGCTTTTATTTTAATCGAATAAGTTAAATTCAATCGTTTGATTAATCGTAAAATATAGAGGATAAACCTTAGATTAGGGACTTAGTTGAGGAAAATACACTATTTTCAATTGCACTATAGGAGAGCGCTTATTAAAGTAGTAGTGTATTGACTTAAATAATCACAGGTTATCTTCCGTGTACCCAAAAATCCCCATTGATATGCTTTTTAAGACCACTCTTTTTTAAGCGATCTATTTCTCTTAAAGCAGCATCAATCTTTTCGTATTCATTAGTATACACAAAGAAGAATTTACGATCTTGTCTTGCTGTTATACGCGTATCTATTCCAGCTTCACGTTTAAGCATTCTTTGATAGGCTTTGGCATCTTCCATATTAAAATAAGCCCCAACAATGGTAAAAAACTTACCTGTAGATTCTTTGGAATCATTTACTTTTTCCTTTGGTGAGTTTTGCTTTAACTTTTCAATTTCTTTGGTTATAGCTAACACAATTGCTGATGAATCTAGTTTCGAGGTTGAGTTATTCTTCGAAATTTGTTTTTTTAATTCTTCAATTTCCTCCTCTAATTTATCGATTCTTGCTTTGTCTTCATTGGATAACGCTGCTGAATTGGATAACGCTGCTGAAGCAGAACTTGTATTTTCCCCGTCAGTACTTAAAGTCTTAACCTTATTCTCTTCAATGATTTTTGCCATTTCAGGTTTTTCCTCTTCGTAGGTACCTTTTAGTTTCTCTACTTCTTGTTTTTGTTTTTTAAGTGCCTTTTCTTGTCCGTTTACCCTTTCTGAAAGTGTTTCATTCTCTTCCCGCAATAGATCAATTTCTTCCTGTTGATTTCTTAAGCTTCTGCTAATTTGAGTAGTGCTTTGCCTGCCTGTCTTTGATTTTCTAGGAATTCTATATCCAATTGAAATCTCATGGGAACCACTGTTGAAGTTTCGAATAACTCCAGTCGAAACGTCATAAGAATAGCCTAGAATGAGCTGCTCGAATACTTGGGCTCCTGCAATTATTACAACCCCAAAGTTTTGTCGATAACCCAATCCGCCCCAGAATTTTTTATCCCAAGTAACAACGGTGTTTAATTCGATAGGTAAGTTCGCTCCTTGAAGATGTCTTACAAATACAGTAGGTGTAATAGTGATTGGTTTTTTACTTAATTCAAAATCGTAGGTCGCAAAAAGATTAAAGTGGCGCAGGTTATCATAAGATGCTGCTTGCTGTGTGATATCGTCTTCGTAGCTGAACTTACTATTCATTAACTGATTAATTGAAAAGCCAGCAGTTAATTCATTCCATTGATATAAAAGCCCAAAATCCGCATCAAATGTCATTTGACTAGAGTTATAGTCTAATAAGTTAGATTCGGACTGATCAATAACTCTAACCTTGTTAAAATCTATGTTTCTTTGGATAAATGATCCTCCAAGTCCAAAAGAAATTAAATGATCTTCAGTTATTGGGAGGCGATATCGAAAATCGACCTCACCAGAAGTAGTTTTAAAAATATGGACTTGATCCGTATTTAGTTTTAACCCTAAAGCATACTTTCCACCTCCAAGTGGGGTTTCCAATGTAATTGCAGAAGTTCTAGGAGCATCTTGCAAACCAACCCATTGTTGTCTATGATGCAACATAAACCGAGTTTCGTTTTGAGAAGCTACCGCAGCGGGATTACTTAAATAGAAGTTTAAGGAATTTTGACTGTAAACAGGAACTTGCTGAGCTTTAGTTGCAGCGAATCCAAGCAAAAAAGCGAGTGTAATTTTTATTTTTTTCATAGCGCTACTTACTTATTATTTCTCATTATGGATATGGCTCCTTTATAGGTCCTCTCGTTATCAGGAAAGGATATCGTGTAGAAGTAAGAGCCGTCAGGCAGAATATCTCCATTTTTATTTCGGCCATCCCAATCGTTCTGATATTCAGTTGTATTCAACACTTCGCCTCCCCAACGGTCGTAAATATTGATTACACCATTTTGATAATGTTCGATATTTTGAATGACCCAAAAATCATTCTGGCCATTTCCATCAGGTGTAATTACATTAGTGGGTGTAACATTATAGTCATCCGTTACAGTAATTGTTTGCATTGCGGTATTAGTGCAACCATTTTCATCTATTCCAGTAACTGTAAAAACAGCATCTTCCATCGCATTATAAATGGGATTAATTTTCACTGCACTGTTTAACCCCGTTTGAGGTATCCATTCATACGAAACTCCACCCCGTGCTAATAACTGAACCTTAAAACCTCTACTCAAGGTAGTATCGTTGCCGACTTGAATGTCTGGTTGCTGATAAATCTCTACATCTCTAATAATTGAGTCAATACAAAGATTTTCAGAAGAGACGATAAGCTTGATTTGATATTTCTGAGCACTCTCTGGAATAAAGAATGGTTCTGGTAAAATAGATTCAAAGGAAGCTCCTGATGACCAGTTGTAAGTTAATGAACCGTTGCTTATACCTGATGTATTCTTAGGCTTTAATTCACCATTTAAACAAGCATTTTCAATTGAAAAATTAGCTACTGGAACCTCAAATACCTCAATATTTTTAGTACCTGAAGATAGACATCCTTTATCCGAAACGGCCTTCAGAGAAACGGAATATAAGCCATGATTTAAATATAAGTGAGATGGCGAGGCGATACTAGCACCTGTTCCATCGCCAAAATCCCAAGTATAACTGTTTATAGATCCTCTAGCAATTTTAGAACTATCTGTAAACGGCATTTTAAAACCATCGCAGATTGGAGAATAGACAAAGTCTATAGTTGGGATTACATAAGATAAGACCTTTTTGATAGTTGTATCAGTACAACCAAATTCCGAGGTAGTAATTAACGCAACCTCATTCTCCCCTTCAATAGGAAATAAATAATCAACATTTTCAAGAGTATCAGTGTTTCCAGAACCAAAGTCCCATTTATAGGACAATACACCTTGAACTCCAAATGATCGATTGATAAAAGGAGTAGTATCGTTGAAACACACATTAGTGAATATGAAATCTGCTACAGGATTAGCATAGATCGTTATGTTTTTTGTCTGTTGATCAGTACAACCAGAATCTGTTTTTTGAGTTAAGGTGATTTTGAAATTACCAGGGCCAGAATAAAAATGTCTCGGGTTTTTAAGAGTTGAAACATTTCCATCTCCTAAATCCCATGCAAAGGTTACAACGGTATCGGGAATATTTGCTCCATTGCTGTATTGACTGTTGTCAAACAAAAAGGCAGAATCTTTAAAACAGACATTCGATAAGCTGAAGTTAGTTGCCGGTTGTGGGTTGATCCAAACATCTTTTGTTGCGGTATCTGTACAATTATTAATTGTAGTTGTTATGAGTTTAACAATGAACGTTCCAGAATTGACGTAGGCATGAGTCGGATTTGGTATCGAAGAAGTTGAAAGGTCACCGAAATTCCAATTAGAGGTTAGGTTACCTAATTTTATTATTGAAGTATTTTGAAATGTCATTGCTTCACCCAAGCATACATTTACTGCATTGAAACTTGTATTGCTTCTCGGATGCGCTATAACGCTTCTTGATATTGAATCTTTACAAGAAGTATTTGTTTCAGTTACCACAAGATTCGCTCTGAAGGTGCCATCACTCGAATAAGCATACTTAGGATTAACCAATGAACTTGAGCCAATACCGTCTCCGAAACTCCAGTTGTAAGTTAAGCTGCTACCGGCTAGTGGATAAGTTGATATATTTGTGAAAGCACTTGAATCATTAACACATTTATTGGTAACGGAATAAGCGGGAGTAGGCAGTGGATTAACCAGCACATTTTTAGATAAAGAATCTACGCAACCCTGATTTGACGTTATAATTAACTTGACGTTATAAGTTCCATAATTGGTGTATTGATGCAATGGGTTTTTGATATTTGAGCCATTACTATTTCCAAAATCCCAGCTGAATGAACCTATAGAAGCGTTAGAGACTGCCGAGCTATCAGTAAAACGTGTAGAAGCACCTGCACAGACGCTATCTGATCCGAATTTCACTGATGGTAAGGCAAAAACTTGTACGTTTTTCGATATTGAATCTACACAACCATTTGATGAGGTAACTCTCAATTTTGCACTTATACTTCCCGATGCAGTGTAGGCTAATTTTGGGTTTTTAGTAATTGATGCTGATCCAGCAACTCCAAAGTCCCATAAGTAGGAAAGTCCACCACCTTTAATAAATGAATTATCTGTAAAGATAGTCGTGTCTCCAGAGCAAACACTTGTCGAACTAAAGTTAGCAGCAGGCGATTCATAGATCACTAATGTTAATTGCTTTGAGTTTGTATACCCTGAATCTGAGGTTGAGGTCATGGTAATATTATATGCTCCGGGAGCAGTATACTTATATATTGGGTTTTGATCAGTTGATGTTCCTCCATCTCCAAAAATCCAGGAATAGCTCATTCCATCTTTTTTTATGAAGCTACTGTTTGTAAATTGTGCTGAATCTACCACACATACTCTGTTGACCGAAAAGTTTGCTTGGGGAACAGGATTCACAGTGACTGACTTAACTAAAGTATCACTACAATTTTGAGTGTAGGAAATCAGCTCAACCGAGTAATTACCCGTATCGGCAAAGGTGTGTGTTGGGTTTTGTGAGTTTGATGAATTACCATCACCAAACTTCCACAAGTAACCTAAATTCCCTGATGCTATGGTTGAATTATTGGCAAATGTCAATGCAATACCTTCTGCAGTAGTTGGAGCAGTCCAGATTGATTTTGGAGTTGCATGAACGGCTACCATTTTAACCATAGAATCAGAACAGTTATTTGCAGACGTAAATATTAATGTTGCCTTATAAGTACCGTTGCTCGTGTATGAGTTGGAAGGCGAATACGTATTACTACTTGAGCCATTTCCAAAAGTCCAAGCGGAAGTTCCTGAGGCTGGAGTTGAACTATTGGTAAAAACAGTCGAATTACCAACACATTTGGTAGTATTTGAGAAACTAACGGACGGAATAGTATCTACAACAATAGTTTTGGAACTTGCAGCCTTACAGTTGTTTGCAGATGTAGCAACTAATTGCACAATATAACTACCAGGGTTACTGAAAACATGATTTGGATTAGCCGTAAAAGCAGAATTTCCATCAGCAAAATCCCAGAAATAGGTATTTGAATTTCCATTTATAGTTTGATTCGAAAATGCGGTAATTGACGTTTGGCAAACTGTTGGTGCATTAAAGTTTGCAATAGGCGAAGAGTTAACCCATAGCACCGCGGTGTCACTAAAAACACTTCCACAAGCAGCAGCACTTATTTGAACTCTATAATGAGTCGAGGTAGTTAGATTATTGTAGTTCAATTTAGTAGTTGCATTAGCTATGTCAGCCCAAGTCTGCATTGTGTCATTAGAAATTTGCCATTTATTTATTGTTCCACTTTGATTATTCAAAGAAATAAGACCAGAATTTGAAGCATCACAAACAGTCGCACTTCCAGTAAGGTTACCACCTAATATTCTTGGAGTAACTTCTATAAATGCTGAACTTGAAGGGGTCTCATCACAATCTGTTGTTTGCACAATAGCCCTAAAATACGCGCTCGAAACCAAGTTGCTATAGACCAAGCTATTTGAAGTGTTGGTTATAGAACCCCATGGACCACCAGCATTAGAAGCGCTTTCCCAACGAGTAACAGTACCAGTTTCACCACTTAGAATTATTGTAGCTCCATTGGAACTGGCACATACCGATGCAGCTCCGCTCACGCTTCCACCAACTGAAGCAGGCGAGATAGTAAGCTTTCCAATCACAGTGGTATCTGCAATGCAGACTCCCGATTTAACGATACTTCTATACCAAGTTTCATTGGTGAGATTATTGAAGCTTATAGTATCGTTATTCGTTCCTGCTAAACTCCAAGCGACGCCATTATTTGTTGAGATTAACCAGTCTGTTGTACTTCCAATCTTATTAGGAGAAAATACTTTTCCGTTATTAGCCGTGCTACAAATAGGACCAATACCTGCAAGATTGCCTGAAACACTTGTAGGATCAATCGTAAGTTTTGAAGGATTTGAGAATACGACGCTACAACCGTCGTTTTGAACTACCGCTCTATAAGAAGTAGTTGATTGTAGGTTCTTAAAAGCAAGAATACTACCAGTTTTTACAAAATCATTCCAGGGATTATTACCCGTAGAACTACTTTGCCATCTCAATACCTTTCCTACATTGCCCGTTAAGGATAAATTTCCAGAATTAGTATCAAAACACACATTTGAAGAACCATTTACTACACCGCCAACACTAGCTGCATTTATAGTCACTTTGAAAGCTAAAGAAGTGTCATTTGAGCACGTTCCATTTTTAGTAAAAGCCTTAAAGTATTTTGTTTGTGTAAGGTTGCTAATATTATAAATGTTTTGAGGGTTTGCTAATATTGAATAGTTAATCCCATCAGTTGAGTTTAGCCAATTTTGAATTGAACCATTTGAATTTATTACAGTTAAAGTTGCACTATTAGTTCCAACGCATAAATCACTTTTCCCTGAAATTGTTCCTGCATTACTAGTTGAGTCAATGTCTACACGTCCAATTGTTGAGTATACAGTATCGCAACCTGGGTTGTGTACTATTGCTCTATAATAGGTAGTAACGGATAAGTTTTTATAACCCTCTTTAGTTTTTGAATTAAAAACATAAGACCAAGGCCCTGCAGTAGAATTCGCTTTTTCCCAACCCAATATATTTCCAGAGTGGGCTGTTAAGGTAAGGGTGTCTTGATTATCAGCGCTACAAGCCGACGTATTTGATAAGCCATTTTTAGCTAAAACTGATCCGCCAGCAGTTTGGCTGTTTACAATAACTTTTGCAATGTTGGAGGTCTCGCTAGCACAAGCTCCATTTTTAGCAACAACCCTATACCAAGTGGTGGTAGTAAGATTTGTGTATGCCTTAGTAGTTGCCGAAGTAGAATTGTCGTTCCAACTTGTTCCGCTATTAAAAGAGGTTTGCCAGCTGATTACTGGTCCTGTCGCTGTTGTAACAGATAGGCTTCCAGAATTATTATTAGTACATACAGAATTGTCTCCGGTAACAGTACCCACCTTAGTGGCTTGGTCTACGCGTATTTTAACACTGGAAGAAGCAGCTTCTGGATCTCCAGCATTCTTTACAATTGCTCTGAAATAGGTGGTTTGATTTAAGTTGGAATAGGAATATGAAACGCTAGTATGAGCGATGGTGCTCCATGGGTTTCCTCCAGAATTTGAATACTCCCAACGAACTATTGTTCCAAATTGACCGCTTAGTGAAACTGTTCCGGAACTGTTACCGGCACAAACCGAATCTAAGGCATTAGATGCGGCTGTTAAAACTGTTCCACCCACAGAAATAGGAGTAGGTGAACTTGCGTGTGCTGTTCCAATAGTGAATATGGAAACAACGATTATTAAAGTACAGTGCAGGATTTTCATTTTGAACTATTATCTTGTAATTACAACTCTGAATATTTTTCTTTCACGACCTAAATTGGCTTGCATAAAGTACATGCCCGGTGCTAGATTATTGAAATGGAAGTCATTGACATATGAATCCACTCCTTCTAAAAACTCTTGGTGTAGAATTGTTCCACGCATGTCAAAAAAGTAGATAGCAACATTGTCTTCCTGACTCAACTCAAATAATAACCTAAACGATCCTTGGCTTGGATTAGGATATAGATTTGACTTGACGAATTGGGTTGGTTCAATTTCTTTATCAGGAGCATTTGGATTAAACCCTTCTTGTTTCAATCGTTGAGAAACATCTATTACTTTGGTTCTTGAATCTTGACATGAGCCATTGCTAACTGTTAGTTTTACATTGTACTTCCCATTCACGAAATATCGGTGTTCAGGATCTTGAAGCGAGGAAGTGCTTAGATCACCAAAGTCGTAATTCCAAGAGGTAATATCAGGATATGATAAATCAACAAACTGAACAGTATCTCCAATTTCAACTTTACTCGTAGAAAGGAAGTAAGCGTAAACAGTATCTGTTTTTGGGGTGAGATTCATAGTATCTGAACCGATACAACCACCTGCTGTTGTTACTTGTACGTAATATTTCCCAGCGTTTGAAATATTTGAAACTTGAGCAGTATCGCTATATTTATTTGGTCCACCCCATATATAGGAGGCCCCAGGATTTCCAGCATCTAATGCTAATACTTGATTTATGCAGAATCCAGTATCAGCACCTATGTCAATAGTTGGTGTTGCACCCAGCGTCACTTGTATACTATCTGTTTTTGAGCAACCCAAGCTATTCGTTACTTTAAGCCAATATGTGCCTAAAGAGGCAACTGACATGTTTTGGTTCGTCGTGTTGTTGGACCAAAGAATAGTATTACCAGAATTATTGGCATTAAGTGTAATTGCATTACCAGAACAAATATTGGTGTCTGGCCCTAGATTTACAATTGGTGTAGCTTTTATGCCTAATACAACGGTATCTCTAGCAATACAAGATTTTACATTCGTTACTTTAACCGAATAGGATCCAGCCGTTTGGACAAGTAGCTTTTGATCTGTTGAGTTATTATTCCATAAATAGGTACTACCACTATTTTGTCCATCAAGGGAAATGCTATCACAAACATCTCTGTCATTGCCTAGATTAACAACTGGAATAGTTTTTAAGGTTACGTTGATAGCGTCACTAGAGGAACAGTTTTTAGCGTCTGTTACAGTAACTGAGTATGCTGCAGTTTGATCTACTGAAATTGTTTGCGTTCTTTTTCCAGTTGACCAAATGAAACGGTTACCAGGATTTTGTGCGTCTAAAACAATATCTTGGTAGTGACAGGAGTCCATGTCGTTTCCTAATGCCACTTGAACCCCAGCATTAAAATTAATAGATACAGTATCTGTTCCAGAACAACCCAAATTGTCCGTTACTCTAACCCATAGAGTATCTGATATTGTAGGAGTGTAGGTCTGAACAGTATCCCCACTTTTCCACAAATATTTTTTACCAATATGTCCTGCGTTGAATACCGGTGCATTATTCGCACAAGCAGATACATCGCTTCCAAGATTAACTACGGGCAGTGCGTTAATGGTAACAACACTTGTATCTTTCGTAACACAACTACTTACATAGACACTTACGACATAAGTTCCAGATTGTCTTGCGCTGATAGTTTGGCTCGCAGCATTTGTATTCCATGCGTAAGTTGCTCCAGTATTCCCAGCATCCAATTGCGTAAATCCACATGCGGATATTGTAGAAGGAAGATTAACGGCAGGGATTGCTTTAATATTTACGTTAATGGAGTCTAGATTTTTACAATTATTAGCATCGGTTACGGTAAGAACATATATACCTGTTGTCGCTGCTTTAATTGATCTATTTGTTGAGGTTGAAGACCAGCTGTACAATGTACCACTAGGATAATTATTTAATGAGCTTAGTGATATTGAATCTCCAATACATCCAATTTTATCAATTCCAAGATTTACATTGGGTATCGCTCTTACTGAAGCAACAACTTGACTTTTTGCTGAACATGTACCTTCAGAAACGGTCACTCGATAAGTTCCTGCCACTGTAACAATTAATTTTTTAGTAGTATCACCAGTGCTCCAATTATATTTTAATCCAGGATTTCCGGCATCAAGTGTATCTTTTATACCAGAACATAGATTAATATTTCCGCCTAAATTAACGGTTGGCTTGGTGATATATGAAATAATTACACTATCAGTTACAGAGCAATTGTTTTGATTGGTGACAGTTACTTTGTAGGTATTTGCAACTGCAATTTGAACGGCTTGTGAAGTTGAAGCATTACTCCAACTGTAAGTTGCACCAGGATTCTTTGCATCCAAAATTACAGTTTCCCCTTGGCAAACGGTATCATTACTGCCAAGGTTTAAAGTAGGTGCTGTGAACGATTGAACATTAACATTTCCTGCACCAGAACAACCGTTAACATCGGTTACTGTGACATCGTAAAAACCGCTTGTAGTGACTTTTCTTATCTGATTTGTCGAGTTATCATTCCATTTGAAAGTACTTCCTACATTACCAGCATCAATATTTAGTGTATCGTTAGAACAAATAGAACTGCTGTTTCCAATGTTAACAATAGGTCGTGCTGTAGAGGTGATTTTTAAGGTATCTCGAGTTGAACAACCACTTTGAGTTGCAACAACTGAATAAGTTCCTGGAGTTTTTACTGAGATAGCCGGACTAGTGCTATTGTTTGACCATAGGGTGGAGTAAGATGAACTACCAACAGACAGTAGCAAAGAACTTCCACCGCACAGATTTGTGTCATTACCTAAGTTAACTGTTGGCGATGGGTTGATAGTAATATTGCTACTTGCTATCTTATTACAAAGCGTAGTTGAGTTTGTTACAGTAACAGAATAAAGCCCTGTTGCCACTGGCGATAGCACAGAATCAGTACTGCTGTTGTTCCAATTATAAGTGTAGTTGGCAGCATTTGAAGTAATTGGCTTCAAAACGATAGAACTACCAGCACATTCATTCATTGAAGCTGTCAATGCAAGGCTAGGAAGAGGATTAATTAATACATTAATCGTATCTGTTGTAGAACAAGAGTTTCCATTATCGGTAAGTTTTACCCAATACTTTCCGTTTTTGCCAACTGCTAAGGTTTGTAAAGATGAATTATCGGACCATAAAAAACTCCCATTTGTTAATGGGCCAGCATTCAATAAAACACTCTGAGCGCCACAAACTGTCTTGTCGGTTCCCAATGTGAAAGAAGGAGCTGGCTTATAGGTCACATTTACGCTATCATTTGTTGAACAAAGGGTGCTTGTGTCTTTAACGGTAACTATATAAAATCCTGTTACAGGATTACTTACAGTTTGAGAAGTGTCGCTGTTAGACCATATAAACTTCTTTCCAATGTTACCTGCATCTAGTGTAACAGCAGAGCCGGCACAAACATTAATATCTACTCCTAATGCTACAACTGGAGGAGCAGTAATTGTTGCGATAATTGAGTCCTCTCCAATACAGCTGTTTTGATCCGTAACGGTTACGTAATAGGTCTTGGAGCTTGAAACATTCACCGTTCTATTTGTACTAGAACCACCAGCCCATGTCCAATTATAGGTTGATCCTGGGTTTTTGGCATCCAAAACAGTGTCACCGCAAGCAGAGAAGTCATTTCCTAAGTTAGGGTTAACCTGCGTATTAAGATTTACAATAACAGAGTCTGATGTTTGACATGAACTACTTCCAGGAAGGGTCACAGTAACCTTGTAAGTTGCTGAGCTACTTACAGTAATTGTTTTTGAAGTTGCACCTGTGCTCCAAGAATAGTTTGCTCCTGGGTTCTTAGCATCTAGAGTTAAAGTTGTTCCACAAGTGTTTTGTGTTCCACCAAAGTTTAGAGCAGGTACGGAATCTATGACAATAGCATAAGTTACCGAATCTTTACACCCACGTGTTGAGCGCGCGACTAATTCCACATTGTATCTGCCAGCTGTGCCATAGGTTACACTTGTGTTTTGGGATGTCGGTTGACTAGGTATACCCTGTAATCGCCATAAATAACTAGAAATTGTTTCACCAGTGGCTATGGTTGTCTGGTTCGTCAATGAACTTAAAGTTCCAGCACATGATCTTGCACTTGAGGTGTCAAATTTAGCGATAGGACCAGAATAGATGTTTACTGTTTTTGTGAGTGTATCGACGCACTCAGAAGCTGAAGTTACAATTAGCTGAGCTTGGTAGGAGGAGCCTGTATCATATCTATGAAAAGGACTCGCTTCAAGGCTCGTATCACCATCACCAAAATTCCATTTGTATCTTAATGTATCAGAGGATTGAATGAAAGAGTTATTGGTAAACACTGCCTGATCTCCAGCACAAATATTAGTGGTACTAGAGAATTGAATAATTGGAATAGCATTTATAGTTATTAGTTGAGAACTTGTATCTGAATAATTATTCGTGTCTTTAGCAATTAGTTGCACTAAGAATTTTCCAGATTGTGTGTATTTGTGATTAGGAGTTGTGCTAGCACTGGTTGTTCCATCGCCAAAGTTCCAAAAATAGGACTGAGCGTTTGTTGAACTATTGGAGAATGAAAATGTATCGCCCTTACAAACATAATTTCTAGAGACCGTAAAGGTTGAGCTTGGAGTATTTACAGTTTCAATTGAATCTATTTTTGAATTGAAACAACCAAAATTTGAGGTTGCCTTGAGCGTAACTCCATATTTTCCATTTGCCGTATAAACATGGTTGAAGAAATTAAGCTTGGTTGTATCGCTTGTTCCATCTCCAAAGTTCCAGTCAAAGTTTAAAGTTCCATTACTTCCATTTGGTAAATAGGAACGATTTGTAATATCTACTTTTTTACCGTTCTTGTTATCGCGCACAAGGGCAAACTGAACAACAGGGTCAGGTTCTATCCTCAATGTTTTTTTGACGACACTGAAACATTCTCCCTTTATACCTGTAAGCGAAACTGTGTAGGTGTTTGCTTTTGCATAAACCCTTGTGATAGTATCTCCTCGAGAACGTAAAGAATCATTTGCAGATCCATCTCCAAAGTTCCAGACATAGATATTAGCTACATTGTCTGAACTATCGATAAGAACAATGGAATCTTTTGAGCACACTGTATCCCTCACTATTATGAAGTTAGGTTTGGGGACAGCTAGTACAAAAACATTTTGAGTGTCTGAACTTACACAGTTATACTCTGATATGGAAGTTAATTTAGGAGTAAAACCGCCATTGTTCAGGTAGATGTGCTGAGAGAATGTTGTATTACTATCAGTTGTTCCATCTCCAAAATCCCAGTGATAAGTATGTAAGTTCTGAGCGGTGTTTTTTATAAAACTTGTCTTAACTCCTAAACAAAAAGTATCTAGAGTAATATTAAATGAGGAATCTGGAAGAGGGTGGATATAAATCACTTTTCCAACACTATCTTCACAAACATTGGTAGTGTCTGTAGGTGTGATTTTAAGTCTAACTGTGTAGGCAGAATCTATTCCGAAGCCAGCTGTTTTTGGAAAGTACTTGTTGAATGGATTTTTAAGCGTTGAGATTTCACCATTGCCAAAATCCCAATAATACTTCCAAGTTTCTTTACTAGATAAGTGGCTAGTATTATCAAATGAAGAAGTGTTGAAAATACAAACACTTGCTTTAGCGGAATCAAAATCAACATTCACATAAGGGTAAAAACGAACGGCTTGAGTTTTACTTATTGGGCAGCCTTTACTAGAAGTGGCTTCTAACGTTACGTTATTGGTATCTGGTGTTGTGTAGGAATATTTGAATGAACTTGCAGTGATTGCAGTATCGGAAGCGCCACTAGTAAAGTTCCATTTATAAGTTAATGTGCCACTTGTAATTGAGGTGGTATTCGTAAATCGAATACTATCATCTGCACAGTTATCAGTAAAGGTAAAGCCGGTTTGTGGTAGAGGATAAATTACAACAGCAATCGTGGTGTCACTTCTACATGGGTTGGCAACATCAGCCGGCGCAACGGTAAGTTTTACATTGTATAAACCATCAGCTGTGTAAACATGATTTGGCGTCTGTAAAGTAGATGAATTTCCATCGTTAAATAACCAATTAAAGGTCATATTGGAACCATCTGACATTGAAGAAAGATTAATAAACGTTGAAGTAGAATCCAAACATTTTGTAGCTAGACTATCGGTAAAGTTTGCGGTTGGTAATGCGTAGTTTTTTATTATTGCGGAGGTAGTATCAATGCATCCGTTGTTACTTGTAGCTTTAAGCCGGACAGTATAATTAGCTGAAGTTTTACTTGAATAACTATAATTGAAACTGCCTGCATGTGTTAATGAAGTATTTCCATCTCCCATGTCCCAATTATAAGAATTTACTGAAGGGCTGCCTATTGTCGAAATATTAGTAAACCCAATTTGATCTCCGCTACAATTGTTTCCACCAGTAAATGCAGCAACAGGATTTGGAAATATTTTTATCGTATTTGAAGCAGTGCTACTTGTGCATTTTTCAGCAACCACATAAAATTTTGGTGAGTATGAACCAGCGCCACTATGCTTGCTATAGGCAATAATAGGATTGTTTACAGAGCGTTTAGCGTTCTGGTTTGCATTAGTGTTTGTCTCTCCAAAGTCCCAATGATAAGTTGGTGTGTTTAAAGCAGGTGCCCCTACAGGAGTTGAATTTACAGTTGCAGTGAAGGTAACTGTACTATCTTCACATTTGTCATTTACTGTAAACGAAACAGCAGGCATAGGTTTTATCCTAACTACTTTAGTGCTGTCACTTTTACATCCAAATTGTGATTCGGCGTTTAACTTAATATTAAACACACCTGAAGTGGCATAGGATTTTGAAACTACTGTGCCTTGAGAGTTGGAAGTGCTAGCATCACCAAAGTTCCAATTGTAGGTTGCGCCGAATTGTTTAGTATTGGTTAATTGAACACTAGTGCCATAACAAACGGTATCTTCTGTAATACTGAAATTTGGAACTGGTAAAGGGTGAACAACAATGTTGGTTATAGAAAATGACTTCTGGCAACCTAAATTACTTGTAAGTTGAGCCTGAGCTGTATAGTTGCCTGATAAAGCATATTTGATTGCTGTAGGGTTTGCTAATGATCGTTTTGCACTGTTATTAGTATTTGTTTGCACATGACCAAAATCCCAATTATAAGAAACCGTGTTCATAACAGAAGCGACTTTAAAATCAACAAGTGTGTCGATACAAAACTTAATTGGAGTTCTCGCAGGGTTTATAACAAGAGTTGGAATAGCAGAGGGTAATGGTTGAATTGTAATAGTTACAGTAGCATCATCAATACATCCTTTATTGGTGGTTACAATTAATTTAACCGATTCTGATCTATTTCCAGGGCCCGGAGTAGGGAGAACACTTTTGTATGTTATTTGGGGAGTGGAATTTGTATGAATAGGGCCTTGCTTTCCATTAAGTCTCCAGTCGCTTGTCCCTATCGTACCTATAGAATTATTGTTTAAAACAAAAGTTTCATTTCCACATTTTGCAAAATCAGTAGAACTAATAATTGCTGTTGGTTTGGGTTCTATTTTAACAACTTTAGTTACGGTGTCAAGGCAATTAGAGTCAGTCTCCATTATTAATCGAACGTAGTAGCTTTTAGAATCCGGAAAAGTAATAGAACCATCTTGACGAGTATTACTGGACTTAAAATCTGTTAGTACTCCTGGATTTAGGGTATCAAAGTCCCAGGATGTACTTTTGTATTTTCCAGTAGGATTGGTTTTATTCGTAAATGGTATCGGGGTATCTTCGCACTTGACGGTTGGAAATGAAAACTTACTATCCGGGCTAGGATTTACATAGGCATCAAACTCATGATAGGTAAAGCAGCCAGTAGCATCGTTTGTTACTAAAACAGCATAATTATCAGTTGTATTTAAGAGATATTTTTTGTTATCTTGTCCTACTAAAGGCATATCATTTTTATACCATTGATAGGAGGTACCGGTGCCATGAGAAGCATGCTTTGCGTTTAATCTGTACGGTGTATCATTGTCGCAAATTGAATATTTTTTTTCAAGGACAACAGTAGGTTCAGTAAGGCATTCTCCTATTACATATCGTTGAGCAACAGCGGTAATATCTGCCTTGGTAGTCTCCACCTTTTTGAGACCAGCATCAACAGCGGTAATAGCGGGCGTATAATTTGTGTTTGCATCTGTTGCAGCTCTAAATATTCTATAATTTGCTGGTGTAGAACTCGCTGGTTTATCTCTATTGAAGTAGTTCAAGGTAAGTTTAGGATCTGTAATTGTCCCACTTGGTTCAATCAAGAAGTATTTATTGAAGCTGTTATCTGGGTCTTGTGCTCCATAAACTCTCCTTATTTCAATGTTCTCCGCATAATTACTAGTGCCTACGATGGCTCCAACATTTCCAAATGTCGTATTAGGTTGCTTTTTTAAAGCACCGGGGGGTTTATAACTTAGGACGTTAAAAGGTTTTTTAAAATTGGTTGCGATGGTTCCTCCGAGTTGGCTATCGTAGATATATGTATTTTCAGTTTCGTTTGTGATGTCAGCCTGAAACAACCCTAAAGCACCATCTTCTTTAAATAAAGATAGTTTTTGTGCATTTAAGTCTAAGTTACCAGAAGATAGTTCTAAGTTCCTATAAACTATAATATTATTTGATAGTGTTACTTTGGACCCAGAATTTAGTCTTAGATTTCCGAATAATATGGGTGAGTCTCCAGCAATTTCACCTCCATTAACGTGGACTTTTCCAAACCCATTTGTATCTTGTTGATTAAATAAAAATAGCTCATGTTTTGAAGACCCACTGTGTTTAAAAGTAAGGCCCTTATCGATTATAAGTTCACCAGTAATTGCAATACGAGCTTCATTTCCTGTAAGCTGATTATGATAATATTCACCTCCGATAATGTAAAGTTTGGCATTATCCGTAATTGTAATTGCTGTTTTTGTGTTGTAGATGAAGATTGATTGAGTTTGACCAGTGAGGTCAATTGCAAACATCAACATTACAATTGCTGATAGCAGAGAAGCTTGTATATGTTTTAAACTCATACTCATTTATTTATCTCCTGGAATTTTGACATCTATTATTTTAGAACGAACCACATCGCCAGCTTTGGAGTACAACCTCAATTGATATTTGTAGGATGTACCTTCGGTAATTGACTTGTCATTGAAGGTAGTGTTATTCAAAAGCCCTGTATAGGGTTCTAAGCGTTTTTCAGATTTAATTGTTCTATATAAAACGTAACCTTCAATAAACTCCTCTGGAGCTGCGGTCCATTTCAAACTGACAATTTTTCCTCTTCGTTTTTTCTTTACGGAAAAGCTTTTTAGCTCAATAGTTTCTTCTTTGCGGGTTCCAGAAGTTTGAATTTGGAAAGCTTCACTTAATTCTGATTTGTTATTAGAGCTATCTGTCGCCTGAAGTAAATAGCTATATAGCGTTCCCGCTTCAAACAATTTATCCTCGTAAGAGGAGTATGAAATATTTATAGGCCTCCCGTTTAGTTTTTCAAGATTATTGCTTGTGTCTCCAACTACTTTCCGGAAAATATTATACCCTCTTAAATCCTCATCTTTATTTGGAATCCAAGTAATTAAAATTGCTTTTTCAGTTTTTTTAATAATTTTAATAAAAGGCTTGACTGGTGGAACATGATCTGGAAGTTCTGCAATACTCAACACAGAATAATTACTGTAATTCCACGATGTATCTACGGCAACAACAACATAATGAAAGGTGTTTTTTACGTTTTTAGACATTCTTTCTGTATAATTAGTCCCGTTTATTGTCGAGGGGTTTACCATAGTATATTCTTCATCATTGTTTTCCCCATTATCAATGACCTTGTAGATAACATAACCTTTCAGATCTTTTTCCTTGCTTGCCTTCCATGACAGGTTTACCATACCTGTGTCAGTACTAGTTTTTAATCCAGTCGGAGGCAGGGGAGGAATAATATCCTTTACTTGAATCATCGTTGGGGTTGAAATAATCTCATTTCCTGCCGCATCAAAAACTCCAACTTTGTAGAAGTAAGTTCTAAACTCAGAGACATTGTCTTCAAAACTTAATTTATCTTTGTTGATAGGGGTAAGGTTCAGCTTTATAGAATCACCATTTGGATCGTTGTATCGGTAAACATTTATGCCAATCCTATCTGGGTCATCTACTAAAATCCAAGTTAAGGTTATTCTTTGAGTGTCAACTTTAAAGTCTAGTCCGAAGGCTTCTTGGGGAGGATCAAAATCAATAAAGTTAGACTTTATTTCACCAGAGGAAGGGCTCATTTCAGCAAAGTAATCTATCGCAAAAAACTGATAAGTGTAGCTAAGGTCTTTATCAATATTTCGGTCAATAAATAGATGTTTAGGCCAAGGTAACATCTTGCCATTTTCATCTATGTCTTGTTGAACTGGATAAGTTTCTTTTCCGGTCAGGGTATCTTGCGAGCCATCAGAGCTTGTTCTTAGAACTTTAATTCCAAAGTAACGAAGCGGCTCTGTTTTAAAGTCAAAATTTATTTTTCGTTTTTTACGATCGACAATTATGCTTTGAGGAGGTGATACATTTTCGTAATTCCCTGCGGTTATTTGAAGTTGATCCATTTCAACTTCTTGTCCATTTTCTATTGCATTAAGCTTGTATCTGTATGCTGTGCCTGGTAATGGGTTTTCATCAACAAAACCAACAGCAATTGCCAATGCGAATTCATTGTTTTGAAATGCCTTTTGTAATGCGAAAACAGAGGCTACGTTTTCTTGAAATTCAGCTACTGATATTTTTCGAAAAACGCCATTGAACATGCTCACATCTGGAAAGGATTGTGCAATTCTTGCTATTTCAGTATCGTTCCAAAGCAAAGGAGTACTGTTTAACTTCTGCCAATCGCCATTTCCAGTTTTACGGTATACATTAAAACCTTCTTTATAGTATACTTTTTCGCATACCCATTTAAGGAAAATAGTCCCATCTTCCATGTTTTTTGCAAGTAAAGAATTGGGTTTTCGTTCTCCTTGACTAAATGAAGAAAGAGCTATAAGGATAGCAATTATTAACAATGATATGTGCTGTACAAACTTCATTACATTCCCATTTTAAAGTCCATACTAAAGCTTTTAGAGCAACCTAATATCGTTGCGCTACCATTGAGGTCTCCTGATATTTCATCTTTGTCAAAGTCAGCTTTTAATTTACCGTGCAATCTAACCGCTCCAATGGTAAATTTAGATACTGGCCAAGGCGGGTCAACTGTTAAGGAAGCTCTAAAATCTGCGCCTACTAAGGCGTGATTTATTTTAAAAGATGGGCTGTAGGTGAATTTGGCTTCAGCAAAGACTGTTAAACTTGCGTTCGCACATATGTCTGCTATACCTATATCAACACAACCCCCAGCTTTGAATCCACCATAAATACCAACTTCAGTAGTTCTTTTGTTCATTAGAAGGTAACCACCACCTCCAAATCCACCACAAGTTGGAAAGATTTCAATTTTCTTCTTTTTTGAACCAATGGCTACGTTCCAATCGCCTTTTGTCGATTCAATCAGCATATTACCACTGATACAAATTGGTTTTTGACTGCTAACTGCACCAGCGATAAGTAAATAGTCTTTACCACTGTCATAATGCATTTTTACTTTCCCTTTTACCCCGGCAGCACCGCTAGTAATTTTCTTTTTTAAGTATTTAGGACCTTTTTGTGAAGGACCTTTTTTAGCCAACTTGGGGTCTGCGGCACCAGTAACTCCTAATTTTTCTGCTAATGAGCCAGATACTTTAAAATCTTTTGATCCTGTTTCAATTTGTAAATCATTGGTTCCTTTTTCATAATTAACGATAATGTCTTTTTTAGTATTTGAAGAAATAGACATTTCACCAATAGAAGAATTTTTAGCAATAACTCGAACAGCTTTTCCTCTACCGGCTTCAACTGCTAATTCATTCCCATCGTATTTCCCTAGAATACCATATTGACCGTTTTTAGATTTGTAAAAGGCCATTTCGTATGATGCCTGAGAATAGGACAGTAAATCTTTTCCACCAGCTTTAATAGTATGCGTTCCATCTGTTAGCTTTAGTGCTTGATCAGCATAACTTAAAGAAGCTTCGTATTTCCCATCTTTTAATTCGAGATTAGCAGCTTTTGATAGGGCTAAACTTTTATTTCCTTCGCTGATTTTAATAATATTATTGCCGCCAATCGAGGCCTTTAATGTGCCTTTAGAGTAGGTTACCTTTTCTTTATCAACTTCAACTTTATGCCCACTATAAAGAACGGATAACTTGGAATCTTTACCAATTTCCAAACTATTTGACCCATAAACTAGCTTGGCTTCTGTTTTGCTTATGCTTAGTTTATTTGAACCGTCAATTAGCGAGATTGAAGGGTTTGTTTCATCAGTAAATAGTGTCAGCTTTTTACTTCCCTCGCTTAACTCAACTTTTTTTCCCTCAAAAGCGAAGTTTCTTTTTCCATCGCTAAAGCTTAGTGATTTAGCTGTATTAAAGGAGGCTAAATACTTGTCATATTTAAAATCTAATCCAGCTTTGCTCACTTTGATATTAGTAGTTGTACCTTCAGTAAATTCTACCGCTTGGTCATTGGTAATTTTAAAGTTTTTAGTATTATCACTTAGCTGTAGTAAGTTGTCTCCACCAAGGTTTACAGTATACTTACCATCAGAGTACTTTGCTTTATCCTTACTTACATCAAGATTATATTTACCATACTTTACCTCAAGTTTATTGTCTGTAACAAACTTGAGTGAGTTTTCTCCTACAATTAGT
>Ga0208414_1000414_pt1 | contig 44077 bp, 40 predicted proteins | sample AntAceMetag02UKE_FD_184770 | JGI IMG/M metagenome (GOLD analysis project Ga0208414, IMG submission 184770) | Saline lake microbial communities from Ace Lake, Antarctica - Antarctic Ace Lake Metagenome 02UKE (SPAdes) (version 2) | ecosystem: Environmental > Aquatic > Non-marine Saline and... | reverse complement strand
TTCTCGTCGCAGGTGCTGCACTGGCTGGCGACCGAGGGCCTGCTCGACCGCGGCCTGGTGGTGCGGCCGATGGTGCTGCCGGACCGGTTCATCGACCACGACAAGCCGGAGGCGCAGTACGCCGAGGTCGGCCTGGACGCCGCCGGCGTCGTCGCCACCGCGATCGGCGCGTTGATGATGAGCGGCGAGCGGGTTCCCGACAGCGCCGGGATCCGGCTGCCTGGCGCCGGCTGAAGCACGCCAACCTGGAATGACAGACCCCGCCCAACGCGAGTCGGGCGGGGTTTATCGTATTACGGCGTCGTTTTCCGACGTCAGTTGCCGAGCATCAGGTTCGGCAGGAAGGTGACGATACCCGGGAACGCAACAAACAGCGCGATGCAGGAGAAGTCGGCGACCACGAACGGCCACACGCCGCCGAAGATCTTCGGCAATGGAATGTCCGGTCTGACCCCGTGGACCACGTAGCAATTCAGGCCGACCGGTGGCGTGAGCAGGCCGATCTCGACCATCTTGACGACGATGATGCCGAACCAGATCGGGTCGAAACCGAGCGCCATCATCACCGGGAATATGACAGGCAAGGTCAGCAGCAGCATGCCGATGCCGTCCATGAACATGCCGAGCACAGTGTACAGCACGATGATGAACAGCAGCACCAAGTAGGGCGAGACGCCGAGCGCCACGATCCATTCCTGGAACGCCGAGGAGATGCCGGCGAAAGCGAGGAAGCGGACGAAGATCAGCACGCCCCAGATGATCGAGAAGATCATCACCGTGAGCTTGGCGGTCTCCAGCAGCGAGTGCAGCAGGCCGGTCGGCGACAGCGACCGTTTGAACAGCGCCATCACGAAGATGATGAAGGCGCCAAGCGCGCCGACCTCGGTCGGAGTCGCCCAGCCGGTGTACATGCCGCCGAGCACGGCGATGATCACCAGCACGATCGGCAGGACCTCGGGCAAGGTGCTGAACCGCTCCGACCAGGAGATACCGGTGATCGGCTGACCGAGGTCGGGGTTCAACCTGAAGCGGACCAGGATGACGGCGGCGTACAGCGCGGCCGAGATGGCGCCGGGAATGAACCCGGCCAGCAGCAACTGGCCGACCGAGGTCTCGGTGATGATGCCGTACACCACCATGATGGCCGACGGCGGGATCAGCGAGGCGAGGGTGCCGCCGGCGGCCACCACCGCGGCGGCGAGACCGGGGGCGTACTTGTAGCGAAGCAGTTCGGGGATCGCGATGCGCGCGAACACCGCCGAGGTGGCGGTGCTGGCGCCGGAGACCGCGGCGAACCCGGCGGAGGCGAACACCGTGGCGATGCCCAGCCCGCCCGGCATCCAGCCCAGCCAGGCGCGCGCACACCGGTAGGCGCCCTGGACGATACCGGCGTTGTGCGCGAGGAAACCGATCAGGATGAAAAGCGGCAGCACCGACAGCGCGTAGTTGGTGGTGTCGGAGAACGGGATGTGCCCGGATACCCCCACCGCGACGTCGAAGCCGCGCAGCGCCCACAGGCCGCAGAACCCGACGATACCCGCCGCGACGAAGATGCGTACCCCGAGCAGGATCATCACGGTCAGCGCGATGATGCCAATGATTCCGTAGTCGGTCGGTTCCATGCGGATGCTCCGGCGGGCTATGCGGACGAGGCCTGCGCCTCAGCCCGCCGTCTCTTCGATAATGCTGGGGCGGGTCGGGACGGCGATCGGCTGGGCGTCGGGATCGGCGACCAGGCGGAGATACGCCCAAAGCTCAAGCACGATCCGCAGCCACAGCACGCAGAAACCGACCACCGGCACGAACTTGGCTGGCCAAGTCGGCCACTGGGTGTTGATGGTTGAATCGCCGATGTCATAGGCGTTGTCGAAATAGTGCACCACGCCCGGCAGGATGGTGGTCACCAATGCCAGGGCGGCGATCGCCGTCAGGGTCTCCACCACCCAGCGCGGGCGTCCGGTAAGCCGATCCACGATCAGCTCCATCCGGATGTGCCCGGCGCGCCGGTAGCAGTAGGAAATCGTCAGCAGGGTGTAGGTGCACATGGTCTGCTCGATGAAGTCGAGCTGGCCGAACAGCGGGCTGTTGAACACCTTGCGCAGGAAGATCTCGGCGACGCCGACCCACATGATGATGAAGATCACGCCCCCGCCGATCACCGCCGTGCCGACCTCCACGCCGTAGAGCATCCGGTCCAGACGGTTGAGCAGGAGTCCGCCGTAGCGCGAGTCGATCGGCTCGGTCATCGTCGAAGATCCTCGGATCGGGGACAGGAGGCGGCCGCCGGAAACGAAGTTTTCCGGCGGCCGCGAGACGTCAGTTCTTGCCGAGCGCCTTCTTGGCCTTCTCGGCTTCGGCGACCACCATGTCGAGCAGCTCCTGGGCCGGAACGCCCTTGGCCGAGGAATCGGCGACCCAGCTCTTCCAGACCGGCTTGGCGCCCATCTCCGCGAACTTCTTCAACTCGGCCGCGTCGTACTTGATGGCGATCAGGCCACGCTTGTCCCAGTCGGCCAGGTTCTTCTTGTCGGCTGCCGCCGAAGCGTCCTGGAGCGCCTTGTAGGCAAGCGGCTCAGCCTTGGCCAACAGCTCCCTGTACTGCTCGGGAAGGGCGTTGTAGGCGGGAATGCCGATGATGGTCGGGCAGTTGTTGGCACCCGGCGCCAGGTTGGTGGTGTGCCACTTGGCGATCTCGTGGATCTTGTAGGACGCAAACGCGTAGGTGTACGGGAACGCCGCGGCGCGGAAGACCCCCCGCTCCATGCCGTTGTAGACTTCCGGGGCCGGCACCGAAGTCGGCACGGCGCCGAGGTTCTTCAGCGCCTCGCCGGTGCCGCCCAGGGCCCGGAGCCGCATCCCCTTGAAGTCTTCCATCTTCAGCGGCGGCTCGCCGGTGCCCATGAACTCGGATTGCGGCTGCAGCACCGAGAGGTAGAGCATGGCGTTCCAGCGCTTGAACTCGGCCACGATGAACGGATGCGTGTGCATCACCTCGTGCACCATCCGGTGCACCTCGGGGTCGGCGAGCGGCAGGCCCGGAAGGTCGAGAACGTTGATGCCCGGGTGCTTGCCCGGGTGGTAGCCGGCGCAGATCTGCGCCATCTCGAAGGCGCCGAGCTTGATGTTGTCGAGGTTGTCAGACCCCTTCGACAGCGAGTCGCCGTAGTGGATCTTGATCGTGAACTTGCCGGCGGTCTGCTCGTCGACATACTTCGAGACGGCCTCGATCCCGGCCGTGAACGCGCGTGGCGGACCCCACACGGAAAGATTCCAGGCCACCTTTGGGCCATCGACCGCGGCGGCCGCCGGGACCGTCGTGCAGACCGCGGCAACCGCCGCGAGCAGGGATAGGGACGTGGCGAGCAATCGCATGGGGGGTTCCCTCCTGAGGACCGAACTTTGTTGGGGGGGCCGCTTGGGACCTTTGGGCGCCGTTTCTGCGTCGGCGTGATCTGGGATCGGCATGTTGGTGAGGGGGTGACGGACGGTCAAGCGCTACATGACAGGAAGCTCACAATGCACCATCACGCGGCGCCGCCGCGGTCAGGGTTTCGCGAGGAGCGATCAGGGTTTCGCGAGGAATTGATGCCTGGGTCTGATCTGTTTGCCGCCCGGCCGCCCGAATCGACGGCCGGATCCAGTCGAACGATCCGGCGAGACAGCGTTCTCGGCCGGCCGGCTGGTGCCAGGGTCGCCCGGCCGCTAGCATCCCGTTCTTTCGGACGGCATCAGCGGGGAGTGGCGCGGTGACCTACCGGTTCGTCCACGCGGCGGACATACATCTGGACTCGCCCCTGCGCTCGCTGGCGCTGCGGGATCCGGGACTGGCCGACCTGATCGGCAACGCCACCCGTCGGGCCTTCGTCGGGATCGTGGATTTGTGCCTGGACGAGCGGGTCGATGCTCTTCTGCTGGCCGGCGACCTCTACGACGGCGACCAGACATCGATGAAGACGGCCCGCTTCCTGGCCGAGCAGTTCCGCCGCCTGCACGAGGCCGGAATCCGGGTCTTCAGCATCCGGGGTAACCACGACGCGCTGTCCCGAATCACCAAGGAGTTGACCCTGCCGGAGTCGGTGAAGGTGTTCGGCGGACGCGCCGAAGCGGTGGAGGTCGAGCGTCCTGTCGGCTCTACCCCGGTGACGATCCACGGGTTGAGTTTCGCGCAGCCGCATGCTCCGGAGAGCCTGCTGCCGCGCTACCGGGCTCCGGTCGAGGGCGCCGTGAACATCGGCCTGATGCACACCAGCCTCGGCGGCGCTGCCGGCCACGACCCCTACGCGCCTTGCAGCGTCGCCGATCTGCAGGCCTCCGGATTCCGCTATTGGGCGCTCGGCCATGTGCACGGGCGATCGATCACGGAGGGCGCCTGCACCGTGGTCATGCCCGGCATGCCGCAGGGCCGCGACATCAACGAGGCGGGGCCGAAGTCGGTCACCCTGGTCACGATCGGCGACGACCGCTCGGTACGCCACGAGGAACGGCTGACCAGCCTGGCGCAGTTCGAGCGGGTCACGGTCGACCTGGAAGGTATCGAGGACTGGCGCGACATCGCCGGCGTTCTCGCGCGGTCCCTGGAGCGATCGCGCGACAATGCGGTGTCCGAGCACCTCGTCGCCCGGCTCCGGGTAACCGGCACCACGGCATTGGCTTGGCGTGCCCGCCGCGATCACGACCTTCTGCAGGCAGAGGCCGGGGACCGGGCGTCGGTGATCGGCCGCTGCTGGATCGAGAAACTCGAGGTCGACTGCCGGGCGCCCGGCGATCCGGCGGACCGGGTCGCCGATCCGATCGTCGAGTTGCGTCGGCTGATCGACGAGCGCGTGCGGGACACCGATGCGTTCCGCGCCGAGGTCGCCGGCATTGCCGAGGAGTTGAGAGCGCAACTCCCGCCCGAGTGCCGCGCCATTCTCGGGCTGGACGAGGTGGAAGCCGACGGCATTCTGGCCGCCATGGTCGGGGAGGGGACCGACGACGTGCTGGCGCGCCTGCACGTTGACGCCGGGGCGGCGACACCCTGATGCGGCTGATCCGGCTCGACCTGACCCGCTACGGCAAGTTCACCGACCACTCGATCGACTTCGGCGACCGTCCCGCGGGCAGTCCCGACCTTCACGTCGTCTACGGCCCCAACGAGGCCGGCAAGTCGACGGCCCTGTCGGCGCTTCTCGACCTGCTGTTCGGCATCGAGCCGCGAAGCCGCTACGATTTCCTTCATCCCTACCCGACGATGCGGATTGGCGCCCGGCTGGAACTGGCGGACGGCGTCCGCGAGCTGGTTCGCATCAAGCGCGCCCAGGGAACGCTGCTCGACGGCGACGGCCAGCTTGTATCCGACGCGCTGGTGACCGGGGAACTCGGCGGCATCGATCGCGACGCCTATCGCAGCATGTTCTCGCTCGACGACGATACCATCGAGGCGGGCGGCGAGAGCATCCTGGCGAGCAAGGGCGAACTGGGACAACTGCTGTTTTCCGCCAGCGCCGGGTTGGCCGACCTGAGCCGGACCCTGCTGGCCCTGCGCGCCGAGGCGGACGGCTTCCACAGGCACCGCGGACGCGGTACCGAGCTGTCGCTTCTGAAGGCCAATCTCGCCGAGCTCAGGAAGGAACGCGAGGCGATCGACACCGCGGCGTCGGAGTACGCGCAACTCGTGGACAGTCGGGACCGCGCCGCTGCCCAGTACGCCGAGGCGATGACAGAGCGCGGGGCGATCCAGGCCCGCACGAATGACATTGAGCGCCGTCTGAACGCCCTGCCGAGGCTGTCGGCGCTGCGCGCTGCACGGGGGCGGCTGGCGCCTCTGTCGGACCTGCCGCTGGCGCCGCTCGGGTGGATCGAGGAACTGTCGTCGCTGCAGAGGCGCGAGGTCGAGCTGGCGACCCGCAGCGAGTTTCTGGACCGCGAGATCGAGGATCTGGTGGCCACCCTCGCCGCCTCGGTGGTCGACGAGTCCGCGCTCGCTGTTGCCGACCGGCTGGATGGCCTGGCGGGGCTCCAAGCCCGGCACGTCACCGCCGAGACCGACCTGCCAGAGCGTCGCCTGCAGCTTCGCGCCGTCGACCTTTCGGTCGCCGGCATCCTGCAGCGGCTGGGCCGGCCGGATGATCTCGATCCAGGACGTCTGGTGGTCGATGCCACCACCGTCGGCGTCTTGCGCGAACTGATCGAGACCCGGTCAGGGGTGGCGGCGGCGACCGGCAGCGCCTCGGCCGAGCTGGAAAAGGCGCGCGAGCAACTGGCCAACGCCCGCGCTGCCCTGGCCGCCACCGCCGGTGCCGCACCTTCCGCCTCCGGACGGGACGGCGCGATGGCGACGGTGACCTCCGTGTTGGCGGCCCTGCGGGGCAGCGATCACACCGCCCGCCTGCGGCTTGCCGAGCGGTTACGGGCGGATCAGCGGGATGAGGTGGACGAGCGGATCGCCGGCCTGCGTCCCTGGCATGGAACCCCGGAGCAGCTGACCCGTCTGGTCGTCCCCGATGCCGGGGACCTCGGGCGCTGGAGCGCGCAGGCGAGCCGGGCGCAATCCCTGGTCGAGCGGCAGGAACAGGAGATCGAGCGGCTGGAGGGCGAGGGCGTCCGGCTGCGGGCGGAGATCGAGGCGATGGCGGGGATCGCCGGGGTGGTCGACGATCAGGCGGCGGCCAGCATCCGCAGCGCCCGGGAACAGGCATGGGCGGAACACCGGCGCGCCCTTGACGTCGGCTCAGCCGATGCCTTCGAGACGGCGCTGCGGCGCGACGACATCGCCGCCGCCGCCCGGCTTGGCCAGCAGAAGGACATCGCGACCCTGCATCGGGCCCGACAGGACCTGACGGTCGTCGAGGCGGATGTGGCGCGATCCCGCGACCTGCTGAACGCCGCGCTACGGGCCCACGCCGTTGTCGGCGACGCTGTGGAGGGCAGCCTCGGCGCCATGGCGCCGAGGCTGCCGGCCGGTACCACACTCGACGCGCTCCAGGCCTGGCTGGCGCGCCGCGACAAGGCGCTGGAAGTTCTGGCCAGGCTTCGGCAGGCCGAGCGGGACATCCGCGCCGCTGAGGCGGACGCCGCTGCCGCCCGCGAGCGGATCGCCCGGGCGCTCGCCGTGGCCGCGCTGCCGCACGATCCGGACGCCGGGTTCGATGCCCTCGTCGGGGTTGCCGAGGCCGCGGTCGCGCGCGAAGCCGAGTTCAGGTCGCTGCGCGCTGCCGTGGTGGAGCGGGAGCGCGATGTGCGCGCCCGCGAGCGTGGGCTGGAGGCCGCGGACACCGCCGAACGGGCCTGGCAGGCGGCGTGGTCCAAGGGGTGCACCGCCTGTTGGATCGGCGCGGATGAATCCACCCCGGCCGAGGCCACGGTGCGCGAGATTCTGGCGGCGCTCACCGATCTCGGCCCGACCCTGGAGAAGCAGTCGGCGCTCGCGGACCGCATCCGAAAGATGGAGGGCGACCAGTCGGCGTTCCGCGACGCGATCCTGACGATCGCGCGGGACCTTGAGATCGATCCCGGCGGCCGGCCATCCCTCGAGCTGGAGCGGATGATTGCCGCCAGGGTCGCTTCGGCCCGGACGGCGGCGGCGGCGCGGTCGGCTCGCGCCCAGGCGCTGGAGGCCGACCGGACCCGGCGGCGCGAGCTCGACGAGGCCCTGACGATCCACGCCGGCCAGCGCGACCGGATGACGGTGTTCTTCGGCGTGGCGTCGCTTGCTGAGGTCGGCGACCGGTTGCGACAAACCCAGGTGAAGGAGGAGTTGCAGGGCCGTGTGGAGGAACTCGAACGCGAGATCCTCGATGCCGTGCGGTCGCCGTCGATTGCAGCGGCCGAGCAGGCACTTGATGCCGCCGACCGGTCGGCCCTGGACGCTGAACTCGCGGAACTGACCGCCCGGTTCGACGACCAGGACCAGCGCACCCGGGACCTGTTCGCGGCGCGCGGCAGGGCCGCCGACCGGGTCGATGCGGTCGGCGGCGACGACGCCGTCGCCCGCATCGAAGAGCGGCGGCGAACCACGTTGCTGGAGATCGAGGACAAGGCGCGGCAATACCTGCGCCTGCGAGTCGGGGTGGTTGCCGCCGAGCGGGCGCTTCGGGCGTACCGGGACGAGCATCGCAGTTCGATGATGGCCCGCGCGTCGGAGGCGTTCCGCACGATCAGCCGCGGGGCCTATTCCGAACTCGCCACCCAACCGGACCGGGACGGCGACATTCTGATCGCGATCGCCGCCGACGGCGGGTCGAAAGTTGCCTCCGATCTGTCCAAGGGTACCCGGTTTCAGCTCTACCTCGCCCTGCGAGTGGCCGGGTTTCACGAGTTCGCGCGGGCGCGCCGCCCGGTGCCGTTCGTCGCCGACGACATCATGGAGACCTTCGACGACTTCCGTGCTGAGGAGGCGTTTCGGCTGTTTGCGGAGATGGCCGAGACCGGGCAGGTGATCTACCTGACCCATCACCGTCATCTTTGCGAGGTTGCACGGCGGGTCTGCCCGGATCTGCGGATGCATGAACTGCCGATGGCGCCGTGACGGCGAGCCCTGACCGCATCGCGTCCAGCCCCGCGCACCCGGCGTCACACCCGCGCCGCGCAGCGGGCTTGATCACCGTCGGCCCGGCGCGCGAGGCTGCGGGTTCGAGGACCCGCCCGGTGTCCTGACGGATTTCGCAGCGAGCAGCAGGACCATGACCGTGATCAGGGACCGAGCGTGATCACACGCCGCGCGGTGTGGGCGCTGGCGGTGGCGGAAACCGTGGTCTGGGCCGGCACGCTCTACATCTTCCCGGCCCTGCTGATCCACTGGGAGGCAGATCTCGGCTGGTCGAAGACCACCCTGGCCGGGGCGTTCACCCTGGCGGTGCTGATTTCGGCAGCGGCCGCGCCGCTTGCCGGGCGCCTGATCGACACCGGCCACGGCGTCCGCCTGATGACGATCGGCACGCTGGCCGCCGGGGGGCTGGTCGGGATGCTCGCCCTGGTCCACGCGGTCTGGCAGTTCTACGCGGTCTGGGCTTTGATCGGCGTGGCCGCCGCCGCCTGTTTGTACGAGCCCTGCTCGGCCTTCCTGATCCGCACCCAGGGAGCCGATGCGCGACGGGTTCTGACCCAGATAACTCTGGTGACCGGGTTCGCGAGCGCGTTGGCGTTCTCGGGCGCCAACGCCGTCGCCGAGGTCTGGGGCTGGCGCACCGCCGTCCTGGTGTTCGGCGCCGTAATGCTGTTCGTCGCGGCACCGCTGTTTCATGTCGGCGGTCGCGCGGCCGACAGCAGCGACCCTGGCGACATCCGAGCCGGGGCGGGGCGGAGTGGCTCCGGCGCGCTCCGCGCAGCGGTGCGACGACCGGCGTTCTGGCTGCTCGGGGCCGCGTTCTCGATGATCGCGCTCAGCCACGGCGTCCTGATCACCCATCTCCTGCCCATGCTGGCCGAGCGCGGGGTGGCGACCGGGGTGGCCGTTCTGGCCGCCTCCGGGATCGGGCCGATGCAGGTGGTCGGCCGGCTGGCGATGATGTCCGTCGAGCGCCGGGTGTCGATGAACGCTGTGTGCGGTCTGTCTTTTGCCCTGATGATTGCCGCGATGATCGCGCTGATCCAGGCGGGTGCCGAGCCCTGGCTTCTGGCGGGGTTCGTTGTGCTGCAGGGCGCCGGCTATGGCGTCACCGCCATCACCCGACCGGTGGTTGCGGCCACGGTGCTCGGCCGCGAGGGTTTCGGCGCGGTCTCCGGAGCCCTGGCCCTGCCGTTCGTCACCGCGTCCGCGGTCGCGCCGACCCTGGCGGCCGCGGTGTGGACCATCGGCGGCTACGACATGGTGCGCTCGGGCCTGCTGGTCGTTCTGGGAATCGCCGCCGTCAGCTTCTTCCTGGCGGTGGCGTCGAGCCGGCGGAGTTGACAGTGGGGTGCGCGGGGGGCTGCGTTGCCGCTGGCAATCGGATCGCGCTAGCCTGACCGCGCCAGTCGACGAAACGCTTGACGCGAGATGGGACCATGGGCGCCGACCAGACCGCACGCATCCTCGCCACCGTGACCGACTGGCTGACCCGGTTTGAGGCCGCGGTCGGCAGCGGCGATCCGGCCGGAATCGCGCCGCTGTTCCTGGATGACGCGCACTGGCGCGACGCCATGGCGCTGACATGGCGCATCGTTACGGTCAGCGGTGCCGACGCCATCGCCGGCGAGCTGGCGCCGCGGGCTCAGGCGCGCGCGGTGCGCGGCCTGCGGGTCGATCCCGGGCGCTGCCCGCCACGGGTGGTCAGCCGAGCCGGCGTGGAGGCGATCGAGGCACTGATCGCCTTCGAAACGGATGCCGGTTGGTGCAACGGCGTCGTTCGCTTCCGACTGGGTGGCGATCCGGCGGCGTCGGCGAGGGCTTGGACGTTGCTGACCGCGCTGGACGAGTTGCGCGGGCACGAGGAGGCGACTCTTCGGGCGTCTCGCGAGGGGCCGGTGTTCGACCGGGAGTTCCACGGCCCGAACTGGGCCGACCGGCGACGCGAGGCCGTCGCCTACGCCGATCGCGATCCGGCCGTGCTGATCGTCGGCGGCGGTCACGCCGGGCTGACGATCGCCGCCCGGCTCGGCCAATTGGGCGTCGACACGCTGGTGGTCGACCGCATGCGGCGTGTCGGCGACAACTGGCGCCTGCGCTACCACGGACTGAAATTGCACAATCAGGTGCACAGCAATCATCTGCCCTACATGCCGTTCCCGCCGACCTGGCCGACCTACATTCCCAAGGACATGGTCGCCAACTGGCTGGAACTCTACGTCAAGGCCATGGAGATCAACTTCTGGATTGGCACCGGCTTCGAAGGGGCGGTCTACGACGACCGGAGCGCGACCTGGACCGCCCGGCTGCGGCGCGCCGACGGCTCGGTTCGGGAGATGCGGCCGCGCCACATCGTGATGGCGACCAGCGTCAGCGGCACGCCAAGCCTGCCGGACATCCCCACCCTGGACCGCTTCGCCGGCACCGTGACGCATTCCAGCGGGTTCACCGACGGCGCGCCGTGGCGGGGTCGAAACGTCCTGGTGTTCGGCACCGGCACCAGCGCCCACGACATCGCCCAGGACCTGCACGGCAACGGCGCGCGGGTGACGATGATCCAGCGCAGCCCGACCCTGGTCGTCAACATCGAGCCGAGCGCCCAGCTCTACGACGGCGTCTACCTGGGGCCGGGACCGTCCCTGGACGATCGCGACCTGATCAACGCGTCGATGCCGCTCGCCCTGATGCGCCGCGCCCACCGGCTGATCACCGACGAGGTCCGGCGGATCGACAAGCCGCTGCTCGACGGTCTGGAGAGGGCGGGGTTCCGGCTGGATTTCGGCGAGGACGGCACCGGCTGGCCGCTGAAATACCGGACACGCGGCGGCGGCTACTACTTCAACGTCGGCTGCTCCGACCTGATCGCCGCCGGCGTGATCCCGGTGGTGCAGTACGCCGACATCGAGAGCTTCGCGCCCGACGGTGCCTGGCTGCGGGATGGCCGTGCTCTTACGGCGGAGCTGATCGTGCTGGCCACCGGCTACAAGGGCCAGGAGCATATGGTGCGCGCCCTGTTCGGCGACGCCGTGGCCGATCGTGCCGGGCCGGTCTGGGGCTTCGATCCGGACACTCAGGAGTTGCGCAACATGTGGACGCCGACAGGTCACCCCGGGCTGTGGTTCACCGCCGGCGCGTTCTCGCAATGCCGGGTCTACTCGAAGTACCTGGCGCTTCGCATCAAGGCCGAGGAGCTCGGTCTCTGCGCCGGATAGCCGTCGCCCAAACCGCTCAAGCCGGCGGCGGGCAGTCCGTCGGGGAGTGGTCGACCAGGATCAGGTCCTCGACCGGGAAGCCCAGACCCCTGGCCGTCCCGACGATCCGGTCGCGGGTGTCGGCAGGCAGATCCGGCCGGCGCGCCAGGATCCACAGGTAGTCCCGGGTCGGCCCCGAGATCGCCGCCCATTCATAGCCCTCCTGATCGAGGGCGAACACATGGTAGCCGCCGGCGAACGGCCAGAAGAAGGTGACCGACAGACTGGCGACGTCGGGACTGCCCTGAAACTGCGCCTGCCCCTCGGCCTCCTTCCAGAGGCATTTGGAGCGCTCGAGTCCTCGGTTCAGGACGTCGACCGAGCCGTCGTTGCGAAGCCCGTAGTCGGCGGTCACGTTGCCGAGGCCGCGCTCGAAGCTGTGGTCGAGGCGCATGATCTCGAACCAGGTGCCCTGGTAGCGGGCGACGTCGAAGGGCGTTACCGGCGTCACACCCTCGGGCCGGCCGGTGCAACCGACCAGCAACGCGAAGGCCGCGACAGCCAGCGCTGCGGTTGTGAGCGCCCTCATGGCCGGTCCTCGACGCAACGGAATCCGATGTAGGCGACCGCGGTCTCCGGTGGCTTGCTGGCGCGGTGGTCGCGGTGCATCGGTCCGGCGCCATACCACCAGGACCCGCCCCGGGTGACGCGCTCGGATCCGGCTGCGGTGTCGACCCATTCCCAGACGTTGGCACCCATGTCGAACAGTCCGTTGACGCCCGCCGGCGTGGCGCCGGCAGGGGCGGGGCCGATGCCGCGCGCCAGCACGTCGGAACGGTCGAGCGCCGGGGTCGGGCCGCATTCATCCAGGCAGTTCGCCCCGGCCGGGCTGTCGCCGGTGGGGTAGGGGTATGCCCGCCCGGTCGCGAACGGCGCCGGCGGCGTCTTCCGCCGCTCGGTGTGCGCCGCCTCCAGCCACTCGGCGTCGGTCGGCAGGCGCTTGCCCGCCCACCGGCAGTAGGCCTGCGCCTCATCGTACGTGACGTGCACGGCCGGCTCGCCGTCGATGCCTGGAGTTCCGAAGGGAGTGCGCCAGGTCCATCCTGGCTTGCGGACCCACCCGGCTTCGTAGATCAAGCCGCCGCCGTCGCGCTCGGCGACAGTCACCATGCCGGTGGCATCGGCGAACGCCCGGAACGCTCCGATGGTCACTTCGGTCAGGTCGATGGCGAACCTGCCAATGGGCTGCGCGTCGGCGTGCGCCACCCCAATCTGGGCTAGGGTTACGGCAATCGGTAAAATGAGGAGCCTTTTCAACGAATCCCCCGAACGCCCGAGCCGGCCTAGCGGGCCACGACGTCGGCAGGCAGGAAGCGCCGCCGGTCGAGCAGCACGGCGGCAGCCAGGGTCTTGATGTTGGTAGGATCCTGCTCTTCCACCAGGGTGGCGTGATCTAGGCCTTCGGAACGCCTGGAGACGGATTCGACGCGCCAGTAGGTGATCCGGCGGTTTCCGAACGCGCCTTCACGGATGGACTGGAAGCGGGAACCGGCCTCGATCAGCATGCGGGAAGAGGTCATTTTACTGCCTGAGCCTTTTGACGTCTGTGCTCGATATAGCGCGATGTCGTCGACCGAGCAGGGGTCGACGTCGCGGAAGCGGTCGATGGTGTCGGCTGCCGCGGGCGGCAGGGGCCCGGTAGGAGGCGGTCTTCGTCAGGCGAAGAACCGGACACCGCCAAGCGCAAGGTCGGCGGAGAAGGCCCTTCCGATTGCTACCACGCCGAGGCGGCGAAGTCGCGTTGTGTCGAGCGGGGCGTCCGTCCGGTGCAGCGCGAAACCCGCGAACGGCATCCGCAGGGACTGCCAGACCGGCAGGGTCCTGAAGCCGTGGCGGTAGGATTGCCAGGGACGGATGAGGTCGGGCGTCCGCAGATGCACGCCGTACTCCTGATCCTCGCCGAACACGTCGAACTCGATGCCGGTCCAGAGGCCGGCGTCAACCGACTCGCCGCCGGGTGCCAGGTCGAGCGCCATCTGGATGAAGCCGCCGTTGTTCTCCAGGCTGACCTCGCCGCGCAGGCGAAGGGCAGGCCGCCCGGCGATCATCTCCCGGGTCAGGGTTCCCCGGGAAACGCCGCCCATGACGCGATCCGTCAGGACCTGCCACTCGCTGCCCGTCGATGCCATCGGCGGATCGCGGTCGAGGCCGTCGATGACGGCGTTGGCGACCATTGGCCCTCCCGGACTGGGCCGCCCGGCGGGTGTGACCGCTACGCGACCTTCTGGTTGATCTCGATGAGATTGTAGCTCGGATCGTACACGTAGACCTGATGGTAACCGGTCATGGCATAGGTACCGGCGTCGGAGAACACGACGTCGGCGTCCCGAAGGCGTCGCATGACCGCCTGAATGTCCGGCACGGCGAAGGCCGGATGGCCGCCGATCGACGGGTTGTGGGCGAATCCGTTGCGGTATCCGAATCCCGCGTCCGGCCGGATGATGTGAAGGCCCCGGTTGTCGCTGCCGAGCGTCAGGACCGCGAGCTGCCTGGGATCGATGCTGAAATCGCCCATGGCGGGCGGCGCCATCCAGGTGCCTTCGTGCATATCGGCGACGCCGGTAAAGAACCCGATCGTCTCTCGGACGTCGTGCGCCTGCAGGTTGACGTGATGGATCATCCAGGAAGGATCGGCCGCTCTCGCCCCGCCAGACGCCGCGTGATGGCCGAAACCGATCAGGTTCATCGAGGGGTCGAAGCAGAACAGCTGAACCGCGTCATCGTGCTCGGGTACGACGATCTCCGAGCACGGCACGCCGAGCTTCGCCAGACGGCTGGCGACGCCGTCGAGGTCGTCGACCTCGATCGAGACGAACTTCGTGGCGCGCGGGTTGTGCAGGCACGTCCGGTCGAGGCCGAACCCCGGGACGGCCGTGTAGAGCGAGACCGATTGCCCCCCATTACCGGTCACGACCGTTGCGGCACCGGGGAGCGGGGCGATGGCGTTGGACGGGGCGAGACCGACGATGCTTTCGTAGAACGTCCAGGCCGGCTCGGTATCGTGGACGCACAGCCCAACGTGCCCGATCGCCCAGCCCGGTGTCCCATCCACAGTCGTCATGGCGCTCCCTCGCATTCCAGTTTGCGGCGAACCATGCCCCGCCGCATCCCATCCGGCAACCGGCCGCCCGGCACGACACCCGGCGTCAGGCGTCGATGGTCCCGGGGGGCCGGACGCCGTAGTCTTGCTCCACCGACTGGGAGGAGGCAGCCATGCTCGAAGATACGCTCGATATACCGACCGCCGATGGCGCGATGCCGACTTTCATATGCCGGCCCGACCGGGGCGGGCCGTTTCCAGCCATCTTCCTCCTCATGGACGCCCCCGGCATCCGCGAGGAACTGCGGGACATGGCGCGCCGGCTGGCGACCGTTGGCTATCTCGTGCTGCTGCCGAACCTCTACTACCGCGCCGGTGTCGACACTTATTACGGTCCTGACGTCCTGACCGCCGGCAGCGCCGAGCATGCCCGGATGCGGGCGGTGCGGACCAGGATGACCATCCCGCCGGTGATGGACGATTTCGCCGCCATGCTGGCTTTCGTCGACGCCCGCGATGACGTCCGGCCGGGGCCGGTCGGATGCCACGGCTATTGCATGAGCGGTCCTTACGCCCTGGCCGCCGCCGCCCGATATCCCGACCGGGTGGCCGCCGCCGCCTCGTTCTACGGCACCTGGCTGGTCAGCGACGCCGTCGAAAGCCCGCACCTCACGTTGGCCAAGGCCAAGGGCGAGTTGTACATCGGTTGCGCCGAGCACGACGAGTTGGCGCCACTGGCCATGGTCGAGGAACTGCGCCGACTGTTCGAGATCTCTGGCGCGCGCGGCGAGCTGGAGATCTATCCGGACGTCCACCACGGCTTCGCGTTCCCGCTGCGCAGTTGCTACGACAAGCCGGCGGCCGAGCGGCACTGGCAGCGGCTGATTGCCCTCTACGCCCGCAACCTTTGAGCCAGGCCGGTCGGAGCCACTACCCGTCGGCCAGCGCCGCGGCGATCGACTGCACCGCCCGCATGGTCAGGGCGTTGCGGGCCTCGTCGATCGGCAGGGCCTGCGAGGACACCTTGGCGATGACGATCTCGCGGGCGCGATCGACGATCAGGTTCTGGCCGTGCACGCCGAAGCCGAACACCAGCGGTGACGGGCCGTCGAGCGCGTACCACTGGCTGCGGTAGCGCATCGGCGCGGCGCGGAACAACTCGGCGAAGTCACCGCGTGCCCAGGCGGCGGCGTCGCCTCCCGAACTCAGGTCGTCGATCCACGCCGAGGGGATGAGGCGGCGACCGTCCCGGGCTCCGTCCTGTACCAGCAGTTGGCCGACCCGGGCCAGGTCGCGCACGGTCGCGCAGAAGCCGCCGGCGCAGCGCGGCGCGCCGAGCCGGTCGACCGTGATGTAGGCGCTGCGCTCGGCCCCCATCGGGCGCCACAGCCGCTCCGACATCAGATCGGCGTAGCGTCGCCTGGTGGCGCGCTCGATCACCCAGCCGAGCAGGTCGGTGTTCGGCGATACGTAGTGGAAGCGGTCGCCGTGGGCGCCGTCGGTTCCGGTCATGCCGGCGTAGAAGCTTCGCAAATCTGACGGCGGATCGCCCGGCTCCGGCGGGTTCCAGTTCTGCGCCTTGCGGTAGGCGATGATCGCGCCGGAGGTTGCGAGGTAGTTCTCGTCGAACGCCACGCCGACACGCATGTCCAGCAGGTCGCGGACGGTGGCGCCGGCGTAGGCGGTGGCTGCGATCTCGGGGACGTAGCGGGTCACCGGCGCCGCCGGGTCGAGGGTTCCGTCGTCGACCAGGATCCCGGCCAACAGGCCGAGCAGCGACTTCGACACTGACATCAAAATGTGCGGGGTGTGGGCGTCCAGGCCGTGTGCGTAGGATTCGTGCACCACCCGCCCGCGCTGCAGGATGACGATGCCGTCGGTGTCGGTTGCCGCCAGGAACTCCCCGAAGGTCGACGCGCCGTCCACCACCAGTCGGTCGAGATCGGCCGGCGCGGCGGCGAGGGGCCAGAGCGCCTCGGGGTCATCGGCGATGTCCGCCGTCGCAATGATCTCCCGGACATGGTGGAAGGCCCAGCGGTTGAACGGCGGCGTCCGCCAATTCGCCAAGGTCACCTGCGCCTCGGCTGGCGGCGGAAAGTCCTTCATCACTCCGGTTTGCGGCACGTCGTCCTCCCTTGGCTAGTCCCTTGTCCTGAACGATGCCACGCGCCGGCCGCCCAGGGGAGGTGGAGTTGTGGTTGCGGGGCGCCGGGCCCGATGGGCAGAATGGTCGGGCTTGGCGAAACACCCCGAGGGCTCCGCGATGACCACCACCGATTTCCAGCCCGGGGGATACCGGTTCGTCCCGGGGGTCTTCCAGTATTCCGCCGGCGTGGTGGCGATGCCGGGATTCGGTCTGCGCCGGGTCCGGTTCCGGCGACCGGTGCCGCTCGCGGACGGGTTCGCGCGCGCCGAGGCCGCGATCAAGGCGGCGGGGCGGCCGCTGACGGCGTTCTGCGCCTGCGAGCTGCGGTCGCCTGGCCAATTTTCCGAGGACGGCTTCCGGCGCTTCAACGAGAGCTACGTCGAAACCCTGTCGCGCTGGGGGATCTACGACGGGTCGACCAACCCGGTGGCGCGCAGCAACGTCTGCCCGGAGGTCGGCGGCCCGTCCGAACCATCGTTCCACGCCTTTACCTTCACTGTGGAGCGCGAGGAGTCGCAACCGTCCTTCGTGGTCGCCGGCAGCGGCGAGTGCCCGGAAGGCCGCGACAACTACCGCGATCACATCGTGCGGCGCGGCGACCTCAGCCCGGCGGCGATCGCCGAAAAGGCGCGCTTCGTCTTGGGAGAGATGGAGCGCCGGCTGGGCGCCCTTGGCGCCGGCTGGGCGGACGTGACGGCGACCCAGGTATACACCGTCCACGACATCCACCCGTTCCTGGCCAGCGAGATCGTCGCCCGGAGCGCCGCCCCTGGAGGCGTCACCTGGCATTTCGACCGGCCGCCGGTCGTCGACCTCGAGTACGAGATGGATTGCCGCGGCGTGCTCGAGGAGTTGGTCGCCTGACCACCAGCCTCAGGATCGCGGTCGGCGCCTACGACCGCACCCTGCCGCTGATGGCGGGGCTGGTCGGGGTCGATGGCGTCGCCACCGAATACGTGACTGCGCCGCTGGAGGAGATTTTCGCCCGGGCCTTCGACGAGCAGGCCTACGACGTCACGGAACTGTCGTTCAGCAACTATCTGTACCTGACGGCGACCGTCGGCTGCCCCTATGTCGGCCTGCCGGTGTTCCCGTCGCGGGCGTTCCGGCATTCGGCGGTCTTCATCAGGACCGACCGCGGTATCCGCGGGCCGCGTGACCTGGCCGGTCGCACCGTCGGGGTCCGCGAGTACTCGATGACCGCGGCGCTGGTGGCGCGCGGCGTGCTGGAGGACGATTTCGGGCTGCGCGCCGGCGAGGTCCGCTGGCGCTATGGCCCGGCCTACGCGGGTGATCTCGATCCGATCGTCCGGGTCAGGCCGCGCGGTGTCGAGCTGCAGCCGCTCGCGGCCGGTGCGAACCTGTCGGATGCGTTGCGCGACGGCGACCTCGACGCCCTGGTCGCCTACAAACCGCCGCCGGCGTTCCTGGACGGCGCGCCCGGCGTCGGCCGCCTGTTCGTCGACTACGCCGCGGTCGAGGCCGACTATGCCCGCCGCACCGGCATCTTTCCGATCATGCACCTGATCGGCATCCGCCGGGAGATCGCCGAGCGCGATCCCGGGCTCTGCCTGCGGGTGTGCGACGCCTTCGAGGCGTCCCGGCGCTACGCGGTCGCGCGCACCGACGAGAGCCAGGCGCCGTTCACCAGCCTGCCCTGGGCGCCCGTCGAGGCCGAGCGGTCGCGGCGGATCCTCGGCGACGATTACTGGCGCTACGGGGTCGATGCCAATCGGCCGGCGCTCGAGGCCCTGTGCCGCTATTCCTGTGTCCAGGGCATCGCCCCGAGGTCGGTGATGGTGGACGAACTGTTCGTGCCGGCCACACTGGGCTGGGCGCCCGGCTGACAGGTCCATCCTCCCGCTACCGGCGTATGAAGGCGGTCAACGGAGGAACAGGGATGACGACACAGATTGCCATCGTGGGCGCCGGGATGGCCGGGTTGGCGGCGGCGCGTCGCCTGCGCACGGCCGGTATCACCTGCACCCTGTTCGACAAGAGCCGGGGGCTCGGCGGGCGGATGGCGACGCGCCGGGAGGGCGAACTCCGGTTCGACCACGGCGCCCAGTACTTCACCGCCCGGGGCCCGCGCTTCCGGTCGATGGTGGAAGAGTGGTGCGCGACCGGCCTGGCGGCCGAGTGGTTCGAAGGCGCCTTCGTCGGGACACCCGGCATGAGCGGGCCGGCACGGGGGATGCTGGCGGGCGAGACGGTGGTCGGCGGTTGCCACGTTACGGCGCTGCGCCGCCTGGAGACGGGTTGGACCGTACTGACCGCCGAAGGCCCGGCGGCGGCGGCGGGAAACGGCGCTTTCTCGGCTGTAGTCCTGGCTCTGCCGGCGCCCCAGGTCGTGCCGTTGGCGGCGACCGCCGGGCTGGCGATGCCGGATCTTGACGGCGTGCGTTACGCGCCGTGTTGGGCGCTGATGCTCGGGTATTCCGCCCCCGTTCGCATCGATTGCGACCGGCTCCGGCCGGAGGAGGGAGCGATCGCCTGGATCGCGCGGGATTCTGGCAAGCCCGGCCGCTCCGACGCCGCCGAGAGCGTGGTCGCCCACGCGACGCCGGAGTGGTCGCGCCGGCATCTCGAGCAATCGCCGCAGGATGTCGCGCGCGTGCTCGGCTCGATGCTTCGCGATAACCACGGGATCGCCGGCGAGGCGGTTTTCGCGGCGGCGCACCGCTGGCGCTACGCGCTGGTCGAGCGGCCGGCGGGCGCCCCGTGCCTGTGGGACGCCGGATCCCGGGTTGGCGCCTGCGGCGACTGGTGCCTCGGGCCGCGGGTGGAGGCGGCGTTCGACAGCGGCGAGGCGATGGCCGAGGTCATCATCGGATCAGCGGGAGCCGGTCATGGAAACTGAAACACCGACCCTGACCGTCTACTTCGACGGGTCCTGCCCGCTGTGCCGGGCGGAGATCGGCCACTACCGCACTCAGGTGGGGGCCGAAGCCCTGGAGTTCGTGGACGTGTCGCGGCCGGAAGTGGTGCCGGCCGATCTGACCCGTCAGCAGGCTATGGCGCGGTTCCACGTCCGGGCGGACGACGGAACCCTGGTCTCCGGCGCCGCGGCGTTCGTCGACGTCTGGCGTCGCCTGCCACGCTGGCGCTGGGCCGCGCGGCTCGCCGGAGTTCCCGGGGTGCTGGCCGTTCTCGAGATGGGCTACCGTCTGTTTCTGCCGGCCCGCCCGGCGCTGGCGAGGCTGTTCGGCAGCGTGCTCGGCGCCGGGCCCGGTGGTAATCAGGAGGGACCCCGATGACCCGTGATCCTGGCGGTGCCGGGGCCGACGGCGTGGCGGTGGTGTTCGGTGCCGGCGGCGGCATCGGCGGGGCGTTGATCGATCGGCTGCGGGCCGACGGCCGGTTCGAATCCGTGATCGGCTTCAGCCGTGCCGGTGAGCCCGCCTTCGATCTACTCGATGAGCCGAGCGTCGCGCGCGCCGCCGCGCTCGCGGCGGCGACCGGGGACCTGCGCCTCGTGGTGGACGCGACCGGATTCCTGCATGACGCGGCGCAGGGTCCGGAGAAGACCTGGGGGGAACTGGATCCGACGGCGCTGGCCCGGTCGTTCGCGATCAACGCCATCGGACCGGCGATCATCATGAAGCACGTGCTGCCGCTGCTGCCCCGCGCCGGCCGGGCGGTGTTCGCAACCCTGTCGGCGCGGGTGGGCAGCATCGCCGACAACCGGCTCGGCGGCTGGTACGGCTACCGGGCATCCAAGGCGGCGCTGAACCAGCTGGTGCGCACGGCGGCGATCGAGCTTCGGCGCCGCCGGCCGACGGCGATCTGCGTAGCCCTGCATCCCGGCACGGTCGCCACTGGCCTGTCGTCGCGGTTTGCCAAGGACGGGCTGGAAGTGCAGGCGCCGGCCTTGGCCGCCGAGCGGTTGCTGGCCGTCATCGAAGCCCTGGGTCCGGAGCAGTCGGGCGGCTTCTATGACCATCGCGGCGACGAGATACCCTGGTAGGCGACAGGGAGATCGGGGGACGGCCACCGAAGCGCTGGCCGTCCCCCGCCGTCTCAGAACAGCTTCCCGAAGTACAGGTAGCCGGCGGTCCGGCCGCCGTCGCCCTGGCCGATCGCCAGATACCCGGCGCCGAGCGGGGTGTCGGCCCCGAGGAAGGCGCTGCTGCCGTAGGCGCTGCGGGCCATGTCGTCCTGGCCGGCGGCGCTGTCGAGGCGGGCGGTCTCGAACGACGCGCCAGCGTACAGCGGCAGGTCGAAGAACAGCGGTGACCGTCGGCTGAGTCGGCGCATGTAGATCAGGTTGCCGCGCAGCAGGTTCTCGGTCGACAGCTCGTTGCGGGAATAGCCGGACAGGTTGAACAGCCCCCCCGCCTGGAGCCGGTCGTAAGTCGGCAACTGGCCGCTCAGCGCCGTGCCGCCGCCGGCGCCGAACACCAGGGTGTTGGCCTCCCAGGTCAGGGCGTGCGCCGCGGCCACGTCGAACTTGGTGTAGTTGCTGTCGGCCCCGAGGGCGGTCTGCGACGCGCCGAGGTTGGCCCGGAGCAGGGTTCCGTCGTTGGGGAAGCTCACGTTGTCGAGGGTGTCGTAGATCAGCCTTGCGTCGGCCGAGCCGATGTTGAACGAGCCGGTGCTGCCTCCGCTTCCAGTCAGGCGGTCGGTCTCTCCGAGGCCGAAGCGCAGCCCGACGCGTGTGTCGAGGGCGCTGCCCCACTCGTAACCGATACTGGCGGAGACCTCGCCGCGGGTCGTGCGGAAATCGCTCGCGGTTCCGTCGCTGCCGTTCACCCGCACGTCGGATCGCGTGTAGGAGACCGACGGGAGAGCGTAGAACCCCGTCCCGGGCTGCAGCGGTTGGTAGAACTGCGAGGTCAGGCGCTGGGTGTCGCCGATTGCCACCTCGTTGCGCGACTCCGCCCCGAACGAGTTGAGGGCGGTCAGCGTCAGGCCGAAGCCCAGCATGTAAGTGCTCTCGCCGTCGACATCGCTCTCCAGCGCCAGTCCGAGCCGGAAGTAGTCCTTGGCCCAACTCTTCTCGGTCGCGACCACGACCAGCCCGCTTTGGCCGTTGCGGTCGGCAAGGCTGTAGTCGATCTGCTCGAACAGCCCGGACCCGTAGAGCTGGGTGAAGTCCTCCTCGATCTGCTTTACGTCGAGCGGCTTGCCCAGCTCCTGGCGGATGCCGGCCAGAAGGCGCCGGTCGGCGAGCTTGGTCCGGTTGTCGAGCTCGATGAATTCGATCACGGGGGCCTCGACCTGTTCGCGCCCGCGCGTCTCGATAAGGGCAAGATAGGTTGGCGCGTCCAGCGACAACGCCCGCAACCGCTGCTCCAGGGCGCGGGCGGCCGCCTCGCCCGGCGGGATCATCTCGAGGATACGGTCGAAGTCGGTGGAGGTGAGGGTGGCCAGGTCGGGCTGTATCAGGATGTCGCGCGGGCCCAGGCTGGCGATCTGGGGGATCGAGTTCTGCTGAACGAGAACCGCAAGCATCTGGCCAGCGATGTCGAGGCTGGTGGTCAGTTGGTCGCGCTTCTTGAGGATGGTCGGGATGTCGACGACGATCAGCACCTCGGCGCCCATGGCGCGGGCGACATCGACCGGCAGGTTGTTGGCGACGCCGCCGTCGACGAGAAGCCGGCCGTCGATCTCGACGGGCGGCAGGAAGCCGGGCACGGACATGCTGGCGCGCATCGCGCTGGCAAGGTTGCCGTGACCCAGGATTACCTGCTGCCCGGTCTCGAGGTCGGCCGCCACCGCGCGGTAGCGGATCGGCAGCTCGTCGAACGACCCGATCTTGTGCGCCCGGACCGTCAACTCCCGCAGCATCAGCGTCAGCCGCTGGCCCTGGATCAGGCCCGCGGGGAGTTGCAGGGCGCCGTCCTTGATGCCGAGCTTCAGGTCGAGCAGGAACCCGTAGTCCTCCTGCTTGCGGCGCACCGGCAGCGAGCCGCGAGGCGGGCTGTCCTGGAAGGTCTTGGCCCAGTCCACGCCGTTCACGACCGACTCCAACTCGTGCGCGTTCAGGCCGAGCGCGTAGAGACCGCCGACGATCGACCCCATGCTTGTGCCGGTGACAATGTCGATCGGGACGTTGAGCTCCTCCAGGACCTTGAGCACCCCGATATGAGTCGCGCCAAGCGCCCCGCCGCCGCTGAGGACCAGCCCGATGACCGGCCGGCGCTGCGATGGCGAGGCCGGCTCCGCCATTGCTGCCGGCATGGCGATCGCGATTATTAGGGCCACGGCTGCCAGAAGCGTGCTCGTCCGACGCCCGAACGCGGTTGGCGCCGGCCCAACAAAGTCGCCCGTCATGAATTCCCCCGTTGCGATTCACTATCCGCCTGAAAATCCAAAGATCGGGCGGTCGTCCTCATTCCGTCGGGGTCATACTCGCTCGGGCCGCCGTAAGCGTTTCCAGAAGCGCGACACCCTTAGGCTTAAATGCCGAATTAGAACCAATCGGCGTATTGCCTATTCATAACCGACAACAGTAAAGATTTGGTTAGCGCAACAATCGCTTCGGAGGCATCGATGGGCTGGTCAGATATTCTCCTTATTCGCGAGTCAAGGATGCGCGCAACTTCCACGCGAGTATTTTCGGGTGCTCGCGGCTTGGTGCTGGGAGCGCTTGTGGTGGCCGTTGTCGGCGCGACGAACGGCGCCCTCGCTCTGTCGCCGAAGCCGGATCCGTTGCCGCAGCCGGTGGCCATCACCATCGGCGCGGGCAAGGCGGCGCACCTCTCGCCGATCGGCGAGATCGCCGGGCGGCTCAAGGAACTCAACGTCGACCTGACGGTCGTCGACTTCATCCGCTACGCCGACGCCCGCACGGCGATCGCGACCGGATCGCTCGACATGGCCACCGTCGGCCCGGCCGACCTGCCAATTCTGTTAAGCCAGAACATCAACAACATCGTCGGCCTTATGGGCGCCGGCGTGTCGCCGAAATTCGTCGTCACGCGGAACGGCGTCGACATCAAGAAATGGGAGGACCTCAAGGGCAAGAAGATCGGCGTCGCGCCGGCCTCCGCCGTGTGGTTCCAGTTTGCGGCGATGATCAAGGAAGTCGGGGTCCCCTACAACAGCTTCACCGAGGTGAAGATCCAGGGCGCGGCGCCGAACGCGGTGGCCGCCCTGAAGCGCGGCGAGGTCGACGCGATCGTCACCTGGGAGCCGTTCGAATCCCAGCCGGTGGCGGAAGGGTTCGGGTACTGGCCGGAGGGTCTTGACTACAGCAAGTCCAAGGCCGTTGGCGCTGAGCTCGGCCTGATCGTGGCGACCCGCGAGGCACTGACCACCAAGCGCGAGGCGGTCCAGCGGGTGATCTGGGCCTATCTGGAGGCGGTCGAGCGGATGAACGCGTCGAAGGACGAGTTCGCGCGCGCCATCTCCAAGTACCAGGGCATCGACGAGACCACCGCCAAGCGGATGACCACGAACATCACTCTCGGAAATTTCCTGACGCTTGAGCAGATGCAGCGCCAGGCGAAGGCTTTCCACGAGTTCGGGGTTTTCCAGAAGGACGTCAGCGGCGAACTTGCCGCCGTGTACAACGAGGAGTTCTACAAGGCCGCTGCCGGCAAATGAGCGCCGGTGAAACCACCACTCGGTCGGACGATCGGGGCGCCGAAGGTCTAGGCGCCCTGGCCGTCCGGTCGCTTCCCGGCTGGCTGTCGGTGACGATTGTCCCGGTCGTGCTGCTCGTACTCTGGGAGGCGGCTGGCCGTGCCGGTATTCTGCCGACCGGCCTTATCCCGACGCCGACGATGACGGTGAACGCTTGGTACGTTTGGACCTTTGGTCCCGACTCCGGCGGTTTCAACGCCTACAGCGGCACCTGGGGCGGGGTGGTGGCGAACTCCGCCCAGCGGGTCGTCCAGGGTTACGTCCTGGCGGTTCTGCTGGCGGTTCCGGTCGGCATCCTGATCGGCTGGAGCTCGGTGGTCGCGCGCCTTATCGACCCGACCATCCAGTCGCTCCGGCCGATCCCGATTACCGCCTGGCTGCCGTTCTCGATCGCCATGTTCGGGATCAAGGAGTACGGCGCGATCTTCCTGATCTGCCTCGGCGCGTTCTATCCGATCCTGATCAACACCACGCACGGCGCGCGCAGTCTCGACCAGAACCTGCTGCGCGCGGCGATGATGATGGGGGCGTCATCCCGCACGATCCTGTTCCGGGTGGTGCTGCCGAACGCCTTGCCGGCGATTTTCGCCGGGATGCGGATCGGCGCCGGCATCGCCTGGTCGGCGGTGATCGTCGCCGAGCTGGTGGCCGTGAAGTCGGGCCTCGGCTACGTCCTGTGGGACGCCTACTACATCGGCCGGATGGACATCGTCGTCGCCGACATGGCGTCGATCGGGTTTCTCGGCTTCCTCACCGACCGCCTGCTGATCGCCCTGGAGCACCGGCTGATCCGGTGGCGGCACATCCGTTGACACCCCATCGTGGAGAGCCTGCAGCCGATGACCGATAACGCCATCGAACTGTCCGGGGTGACCAAGATTTTCGGCGGCGCCAAGCCGGTCCGCGCCCTGGATGACGTCGCCCTGACCGTCGGCAAGGGACAGTTCGTAGCGATCGTCGGGCCGAGCGGATGCGGCAAGTCGACCATCCTCAATCTGGTCGCGGGCTTCGAGAAGGCGACTTCCGGAACCGTCCTGGTAGACGGCGCGCCGGTCGGCGGGCCTGGCCCGGACCGCGCCGTGGTGTTCCAGGAGGCGGCGTTGTTCCCCTGGCTGTCGGTCTGGGAGAACACGGTCTTTAGCCCGAAGGCGCAGGGCCGCCCGGAGCGGGAGTACAAGGACCAGGCCACGCAGTTCCTGTCCCGCGTCGGGCTGTCGGAGTTTCACGACCATCTTCCGGCGCAGCTGTCCGGCGGCATGAAGCAGCGCGTCGGCCTCGCCCGCACGCTGGTCATGGAACCCCAGTTGTTCCTGATGGATGAGCCGTTCGGCGCCCTCGACGCGCAGACCCGGATCGACATGCAGGAACTGCTGCTATCGGTGTGGGACGAGTTGCGGCGGACCGTGGTGTTCATCACCCACGACGTCGACGAGGCGATCCTGCTGGCCGACGTGGTGCTCGTGATGTCCGCGCGACCGGGCCGGATCCGGTCGCGGGTGCCGATCGATCTATCCCGGCCGCGGTCCATCGACCTGATCACCGACCCGGTCTTCGTAGCCCTGAAGCGCGAGATCTTCAACCAGATCCGGCATGAGGCGAACATCGCCCGCCTCGCCGCGGACTGACCCTGAAACCGGCCTGCACTCGGAGACGGACATGACGTCGTTGCCCCTCGAGGGACTGGTCGTCCTGGACCTGACCGCGCATCGCGCCGGGCCGACCTGCGTGCGCCAACTCGCCGACTGGGGTGCCGACGTCGTGAAGATCGAGCCCCCGGGCGGGGCCAAGGGCGACGCGATCGGCAGCAACCGGCACGCCACCGACTTCCAGAACCTGCACCGCAACAAGCGCAGCCTGACTCTCGACCTGAAGAGCCCGGACGGCCACGAAATCTTCATGAAGCTCGCCCGCAAGGCCGACGTCGTGGTCGAGAATTACCGCTCCGACGTAAAGCATCGCCTGAAGGTCGCGTACGATGACGTGGCTGCCGTCAACCCGCGCATCGTCTACGGCAGCATCTCCGGATTCGGTCAGACCGGGCCGGACGCCACCCGCGCCGGCGTCGACCAGATCGCCCAGGGCATGGGAGGGCTGATGTCGATCACCGGGGCGCCGGGCCAGGGGCCCATGCGCGTCGGCATTCCGATCGCCGACCTGACCTCGGGCCTGCTGCTCGCCCAGGGCGTTCTGCTGGCGCTTCTGCAGCGGCAGTCGACCGGCAAGGGGCAGTGGGTCCACACCTCGCTGCTCGAGGCCCAGATCTTCATGCTCGACTTCCAGGCGGCGCGCTGGCTGATCGACGGCGAGGTGGCGGGTCAGGCCGGCAACGACCATCCGACGGTGATGCCGACCGGCGTCTACCCGACCGCCGATGGTCATATCAACATCGCGGCGTCCGGTGACGCCATGTGGCTGCGCTTCTGCGAGGCCGCCGGAGCGGAGGCGCTGCGCGACCATCCGGATTTCGCGACCAGCGAGCGGCGCTCGCACAACCGCGCGGCGCTGAACGCCGGCATCGCCGAGATCACCCGTCGGGAGCCGAACCAGCACTGGATCCGGCTCCTGAACGACGCCGGCGTGCCGTGCGGGCCGATCAACAGCATCGACCAGACCTTCGCCGAGCCGCAGGTGGCGCACCTCGGGATGGTCAAGCCAGTGGCGCACCCGGAACTCGGCGACATCCGTGTCGTCGGCCAGCCGATCAACCTGGCCGATGCGCCGCTGCCCGTCGCCTTCCGTCCAACGCCCGGGCTGGGCGAGCACGCCGACGAGATCCTCCGCGACCTGGGTTTCGACCCGGCGTCGGTCGACGAGCTGCGGGCTCGCAAGGTGATCTGAGGACGCCGGCGCGGCCACCAGCCCGAGGGCTGATGGCCGCCGGCGATCCGTCAGCCGGCCGGCGGCGGTTCCACCGCGGCGTACCAGTCGGCGATCCCCGAGCCGTTCATGAAGACGGTGTCGCCCCGGGCCTGCAGCAGGTCGAGCATCTTCACGAACCAGTTCATCCGGTGCGGCACCGCCACCAAGTGCGGGTGCAGCGGCAGCACCAGGACCCGGCAGTTCTCCTTGAGTTCCGCCTCGAAGGTTTCCAGCGTCCACACCAGCCGGTCGTACATCACGTTGGAATGCATGCCCCATCCGGCCCACAACGGGCCGTCGTTCAGGTCGAGCGAATAGGGTGCGGCGATCATCGGGCCGTGCTTGGTGGTCATCCACGTCGGCAGGTCGTCGATCACCCAATCGCACAGGAAGTCGATCCCGCGCTCCTTCAGGATATCCGGGGTGTCGACCGTCTCGCTGAGACCGGCCCCGAGCCAACCGCGGACCGGCTTGCCGGTGAACGACTTGATCTTGGCGAGGCAGCGCTCGATCACCGCGGTCTCGTCCGGCTCGCTCTGCAGCGCCTTCTGGGTCCAGCCGTGGCCCATGAATTCCCAGCCGGCTTCCAGCATGACCTCGGCGACCCTCGGGTAGACGTCGATCACACTGGCGTTGAGGGTGGTCGAGGCCGGCAGCCCGCGGTCGTTCAGGGCCCGCAGGATGCGCGGGAAGCCGGTGCGCATGCCGTACTCGACCCAGGAAAAGTTCGGCACGTCGGGGATCTTGTCGTTGCCGTGGGGCCCCGGGATCAGCTTGCGCGGCATCGGCTGGTCGAAGGGCCAGTACTCGACGTTGACGACGATATGGACGATCAGCGGCTTGCCCGGCACCGGCGGTGGCAGGCGCGGACGGTCGGAGGCCATCTGATAGGGAATGCGCGGGTTGGACACGGCTCACTCCTCGGCATTTGGGCAACGGCGGGAACGGGAGAAGAGGCGGGCCTGATCCCCGAGGCGGGGCGGCCGTAAGTCGGGAGGCGATGTCTCGATAGTAGATCGCCCGCTGCATCTCCGGCTATGCTCACGTGGCGGTTCCGGTCGATTTCCCTGCGGCCATCCCCGCGCCCCTGGCCGCGAAAGTTCCCGACATGAGCCCTTCCCACCTTGCCTTCCTGCCGATCACGCGGCTGTCCGGAATGCTCGACGCGCGGTCGGTGACGGCGACCGAACTGACGCGTCTGGCGATCGCGCGCGCCGAGGGACCGGGGAAGGCGTTGAACTGCTGCCTCGCGGTGCTCTCGGCGTCCGCCCTAGCCGAGGCCGAGGCCGCCGACCGGCGCGCCGGCGCCGGGCGGCGCCTGGGGCCGCTCGACGGGATTCCGGTGGCGCTAAAGGACAACATCGACGTCGCCGGCGCGCCGACCACGGCCGGGCTCGGCGGGTCCGGCCACCGCGTGCCCGACGAGGACGCCGAAGTGGTGCGGCGGCTGCGCGCCGCCGGCGCGGTCATCCTCGCCAAGCTCAACATGCAGGAGGCAGCGCTCGGCGCCACCAACGACAACCCGCATCACGGCCAGGCCATCAACCCGCACCGCGCCGGCTGCTCGCCGGGCGGTTCCAGCGGCGGCTCGGCGGCGGCGGTGGCGGCCGGAATCTGCGCCGCGGCGCTCGGGACCGACACCGGAGGGTCGGTACGGATTCCCGCGTCCTACTGCGGGGTGGTCGGCCTCAAGGCAAGTTTCGGCCTGATCAGCACCCGCGGCGTCGTGCCGCTCAGTTACCAGTTCGATCACGTCGGCCCGCTGACCCGCACGGTCGGCGACGCGGCCCTGCTGTTGTCGGTGCTACAAGGCTTCGATCCCCGCTGCACGGAATCCCGCCGGCGTTCGGGCTGGTCGGGCGACCTCGTGCCGGGCGGCCGTCTTGACGGCGTGCGCGTCGGGGTGATCCGCACCTTCGATCAGGAACCGCCGGAGCCGGCTGTGGCGGAGGCGTTCCGGGCCGCGCTGGCGCGTCTCGAAGGCCTCGGCGCCGTGCTTCACCCGGTCGACATGCCAGACTACGACATGGTGGCCGGGCGGCGCGCCGGCTTTCTGCGGGTCGAGGTCGAGGCGGCCCACATCTTCGCCGCCGTGCTGCGCGACGCACCCGAGCGGCTGTCGCCGGAGCTGCGCGGATACCTCGAGTTCGGGACACGGGCCACCGCCCAGCAATTGATGCGCGCCGACCGCAGGATCGCCGAGGCAGCCTTCGCCTTCGAGCGCTGCTTCGACGAGGTCGACCTGCTGGTCTCGCCGACCGTGCCGCAGGCGGGGCTGGTGTTCGGAAACACGCCACCCGAGAACGCCGGGACCTACACGATCCCCGCTAACTTCGCCGGCACGCCGGCGATCAGCGTGCCGATGGGGCGCGATCCCGACGGTTTGCCGCTCGGCCTGCAGATCATGGCCGCGGCCGACCGCGAGGGCCCGATGCTCATGGCCGCGGCGGCGTTCGAGGCCTCGGCCGGGCTCGACATGACGCCGCCGGAAGCTCGGGGCGCCGGCGGCTGAGCCGGGCCAAATGAACGATACCCCGCCGCCGCCGCGTCGCTGGGTGGCGATGCAGGACGTTGCCGCCGCCGCCGGCGTGTCGGCCATCACGGTGTCGCGCGCGTTGCGCACCCCGGCCAAGGTCAGGGTCGAGACGCGCCAGCGGGTCGAGGCGGCGATCCAGGCGCTCGGCTACGTGCCGGACCGCGTCGCCGGCAGCCTGTCGTCGCGCGAAAGCCGGCTGGTCGCGGTCCTGATCTCGACCCTGGCGGGCTCGATCTTCGCGTCCACCGTCGATGGCTTGGCGCAGAGCCTGCGCGCGGCCGACCACCAGCTGCTGCTCGGCACCACCGAATACTCCAGCGCCAGCGAGGAGGCGCTCGTCGCCACCGTGCTCGGCCGCCGCCCGGACGGCATCGTGCTGACCAGCGGCGAGCACACCGCCGCCGCCCGGGCCATGCTGGCGAGCGCGGGAATTCCGGTCGTGGAGGTCTGGGAACTTCCCGAGGCGCCGGTCGACATGGCGGTCGGGTTCTCCAACCTGGAAGCGGGCCGGGCAATGACCCGGCAACTGCACGCCGGCGGGCGCCGACGCATCGGGTTCGTCGGCAGCGGCCGGCTGACGGTCGGTGCCGGCGAGGGCGATCGGCGCGGCCGCCTGCGGCTGCAAGGCTACGAGGCGGCGCTGGCGGATCTCGGCCTCGGCCCGCCGAGGGTGGTCCGCGAACCGCTCGAAGGCTCGATGGTCGAACGCGGCGCCCGCGGCCTGGCGACTCTGCTGGAGCGCTGGCCGGACACCGACGCGGTGTTCTGTTCGAGCGATTCCGTGGCGCTCGGCGCGGTCAGCGAGGCTCGGCGCCAGGGCATCCAGGTTCCGGGCCGGCTGGCCATCGCCGGGTTCGGCGATTTCGAGTTCGCCGGCGCGTCCGGGCTCGGTCTCACCACGGTGCGTGTTCCCGGCCACGCGATCGGCGCCGAGGCCGGCCGCCTGCTGCTGGCCCGCAAACGCGGCGAGCCGGTCGACGCCCGCATCGTCGATCTCGGTTTCGAGATCGTGCGCCGGGCGACGGCGTAGCGGTTGGTCATCGCATCACCACCGCCTTGACGGCCCGTGCCAGGGTCGGTGCCAGCTCGGACATCGGCCGCTTCAGTCGGCCGTAGATCGAGAAGGTCGCGGGCTGCGTCACCAATCCGAGGGCCATCGCCGTCATCAGGTCGGGATCGTCGCCGGGGCACTCGCCGGCGTCGATCGCCGCCTGGAACATCCGGCGCAGGCTCTCCACCGGGTTCGGCATGCCGGGTCCGATCCGGCCGAGCTGGCCGTGCTGGGACAGCAGGATGAAGGCGAACAGGTCGGCGTCGCGGTCGAACAGTGTGCAGAACAGCCCGACGGTCCGCTCGATGCGGTCGCCGAGCGCGCCGGCCTCGGCCGCGACCCGGTCGATCGCCTCGGCCAGCGCGAAGTAGTGGGTCGAGAACAGATGCCAGGCCAGCTCGTCCTTGCTGCGGAAGTGGCGGTAGATGGCGCCCTCGGAGATCCCGACCGCGGCGGCGATGTCCTTGGTGGTGGTGGCGTAGACGCCCTTGGCGGCGAACAGGGCGAGGGCCTCCCGCTCGATGCGGTCACGGGTGTCGGGGTGGCGCGGCATAACTTCGATCACGCGGTAGTAAACGTTCACTTACTATCCTTCTTGAAATCGACCGAATCAAGTCCGATTGTGGCGCCGTCGGGTTTCCCGACGCAGGAGAGTGCTCGATGCGCGCGTCACGCCGGCAGATACTCACCCTGTTGCTCGCCGGTCCGATCGGGCTGGCGCCGCTCCCCGCCCGGGCTGCCGGGACCGCGGCGGCCGAGCTGGCGCCGACCCCGGCCTGCACCGACGCCGCCGAGCGCACCCGGGCGCAATCGGAGGGGCCGTACTTCACCCCGCAATCGCCGCTGAAGCGGGACTTCGCCGCCGACAGCCCGGGCGGCACCCGCATCACCGCCGCCGGCTTCGTGCTCGACACCGTCTGCCGGCCGCAGCCGGGCGCCCTTGTCGAGCTGTGGCATGCCGACGCCGACGGCCGTTACGACAACGACGGGTTCCGGCTGCGCGGCCACCAGTTTACCGACGCCGAGGGGCGCTGGGCGTTCGACACCATCGTCCCGGGCCGCTACGTGAGGCGGACGCCGCACTTCCACGCCAAGGTCCAGCGCCGCGGCGGCCCGATCCTGACCACCCAGATCTACTTCCCGGGCGAGCCCGCCAACGCCCGCGACCGGATGTTCGACGAGCGTCTTCTGCTGGCGGTGTCCGATGTGCGTGGGGGCAGGATAGGGCGGTTCGATTTCGTGATGGGCGCGCGGGGCTGAACCGCCGCCGCCCGCAGGGCCGGCGGCTTCGGCACCAGCGCCGCCACGATCTGCACTTATCTGGCGAACAGCCCAGTGGCGATGCCGAGTTGCGGGACCAGGTCGTGGGCGCCGAGTGCCGCGCGCCTACCACCGTGCCTTCCGACGTCGGCGGGAGGCCGTGAGCGTTGCCAGAGGCCGCCCCCGCCTGCCGGCCGCAGCCTGGCACACTGGTCGAGTTCTGGCATGCCGGGATCCGCGACCGGGTTTTTGACGATCGCTGCCGTCGCTGTTGTTCGTGATTGCAGGCGAAATCCATGATCCTCTTAAGTTTGACGGACGAACGCCCCTATTCTCTTGCACATCGAAGGTTGATTTTAAGTTTTGCGATGAATTCTAATAAAATTAGATATACTATTGATTTAAAGAACAATATTCTTACGATATAACACTGGGAAAGTTTGGAGAACGGACGTGCCGGTTCGATACCCTGGGCGAAGACAGCCTCGGGGGCCCGAGAACCGACAACGATCGAGCCGACGTAGCAGAAAGCCGCCGAGCACCCGCGACTGAATTCGCGGGCGCCGTTCAACGTTGGAAAGGACGGATACAATGTCCGTATGGAGATACAATCCAGACGCAAATCAGGACGGCACGGGTGACGGGCTAGCGGATCTGTATTATCGCCCTGCAGCCACGGACGTCACGGTAGCGTCGTTCGACTGGGATCTGACAGCCGTCACCATCGACATTTCCGGTGGTGTCTGGCGGATCAACGGTACCAATCTCACCAGTTCGACCGGCACCAACACCAACACGACCTGGGATGCGCTGTCCATCAGTCACAGCACTGGTGGGTTGGGCAGCTCGCTCAACGCGACCGGAGGGAACCAGGCCGACTCGATTATCGGCACCAACAACGCCGACACGCTCAGCGGCGGCGCCGGCAACGACTTGATCACAGGCTTGGCGGGCAACGACCTCATCGTCGGCGGCACGGGGAACGACACCCTCTCCAGCGCGAGCGGCAACAACACGATCAGGGGTGGTGACGGGAACGACTCGCTGATCGGCGGCTCGTCCGCCGATCTGTTGTCGGGCGGAGCCGGCAACGACACGTTGAGCGGCGGCGCCTCCGGCGACACACTTTCAGGCGGCGGCGGTGCCGATTCCCTGGTCGGCGGCGCCGGTACGGACGTAATGGCCGGCGGTGCCGGCAACGACACGTTCAGCGGCAGCGCTTCCGACTTGAACGGCGACACGATCACGGACTTCGCCATCGGCGACAGCGTCGTGGTCGTCGGCTCGGACGCGTCGTCGCTGCACGGCAACGCCGCCGGCTCGACCCTGACCGTCGGCGGTGGCCTGGTGATCGATATGACCGGGCTGACCTCGGGAAGCGGCTTCTGGAGCGCCAGCTTCAGCGGCGGCAACACCACGATCACCCTGGTGACCTCGTTCTCCTCCTCCGGCGGCGATGGCGACAATTCCGGGGGCACCGTGACGGTGACCGACGGCGGCTTGAACGACACCTCGGGCGGATCGCGGACGCTGACCAACACCGGCACCGCCAGCGGCTCGGCGGCGATCGTCCAGAACACCGGCAACAACGGCAACGTGGTCACGGCCACCCTGCCGGCATCGGTCAGCATAACCTCCCAGGGCCCGTCAACGGCACAGTCGGGAACCGACGCCGTGAACTCTCTGGTCGGCGCCATCGAGGGCCGCGGGTCGACCGGACAGGTCGGGCTGGTCGGCAACGCCCGGACCTTCCTGAACACGCTGTCGTCGACCACAACCCTGGACATCCGGACCATCGTGCCGACCCTGACATCGGGCGTCACGACCGACGCCCCGATCGTGATCACCGGCAGCGCCGGCGGCAGCCGGTCCGAGGCGTTCGTGATCGACATGCGCTCGATCACCGGCAAGACTCTGCAGATCGACAACATCGAGTTCGTCTCGATCCTCGGCAACGCCACGGTATCGGGCGGTGCCGGCGACAACTACGCGACCGGGGACGACAGCGCGCAGTTCATCTCGCTCGGCGCCGGCAACGACACGCTGTACGGCGGCGGCGGCAACGACACCATCGGCTCCGCCGGTGGCGATGACCGGCTGTTCGGCGAGGCCGGAGCCGACACCGTGATCGGCGGCGCCGGCAGCGATTCGCTGTGGGGCGGGACCGAAGCCGAAGTGATGTACGGCAATACCGACGGCGATCTGCTGTACGGTAACCAGGCTGGCGATACCCTGTACGGCGGCCAGGGCGACGACAGGGTGTTCGGCGGCCGGGACGCCGACATTGTCTACGGCAACCTCGCCAACGACGTGCTGTACGGCAACCTCGGGGCCGACACGTTGTTCGGCGGCCAGGGCAACGACGCCCTGTTCGGCGGCCAAGACAACGACCTGCTGGTCGGCGGTCTCGGCAGCGATACGCTTCACGGCGGGCTCGGCGACGACACGTTGGCCGGTGGCGGCGGTGCCGACCTGATCGTCGTCGGCAATGGCGGCGGTGCCGATCGGGTGACCGATTTCGACGGCTTGGGCGGCGACCGGGTCCAGATCGCATCGAACATCAATGACACCGGGATCGACACCTACGCCGAATTGCTGGCGGCGGCGACCGATGCCACCGACGGAGTATCGATCGCACTCGGCGGCGGCAACACGCTGACACTGAACAGCGTCAGCGTCTCAGAGCTGCAATCGGGGTGGTTCGTTTTCAGCTAGGCAGCGGCACCCGATCCAGGCGCGTGCCTCCAGTGTCTCCGCAATTGAAGGGCCGTTCCCGAGCGTGAAGGGCCGTTCCTGAGCGCTGCGCCGGCGGCTGTCGCTCCAGGACGAGAGCCGGACACCGGCCGACCAGCCGACTCTCCGACGAATAGGGTCATCCTGAACGCGAGCGTCACCCGGTAAGGCTCTAATCTATGATGATTTTTGAAAGGGTGATAGGATGGAGGGAATAGTTTCTGTCCAGGCGATCGAGGCGTACCGATGGAAGCACCGCTGACGGCGCCACGACCGGTGCCACGGATCGTCGTCCTGGCGACCGCCGCCATCGGCCTGCTGGTCGCGTCCTGCGCCGGCGACACCCGCCCGCCTGCCCCGGAGCCGAACCCGGCGGTCTACGGCCAGCCGACTGCGGGGGATCCCTGGGGGCACTACATCCGGGCGGCGGCCCAGCGCTTCGACGTGCCGGAGGGCTACATCCGCACCGTGATGCAGATGGAGAGCGGGGGGCGAACGACGCTGGGCGGACGTCCGATCACCAGCCGCGCCGGTGCCATGGGGCTGATGCAGGTCATGCCGGCGACGTTCGCCGAGCTGCGACGCAAGCACGATCTCGGCCCCAATCCCCACGATCCCTGGACCAACATCCAGGCCGGCACCGCGTATATTCGCGAGATGTACGACCTGTACGGCGCGCCTGGCTTCCTGGCCGCCTACAATTGCGGTCCAGGCTGCTACGGCGAATACCTCGCCGGGCGACGCAATCTGCCGGGCGAGACCCGGGGCTATCTCGCTCGGGGCACGCGGATGATCGCGGCGAGAGAGCCGGGCGTCCGCATCGCCTCGGCCATCGAATATCGTCCGCGCGAGCGGGTCGCCACCGGCAGCGAGAGCGTCGCCGGCGCTGCGAGGGTGCCGCCGCCGGGGCAGGCTGCTGCCCCCGCCGCCGCTCCCGCTGCCCAGTCACGCTCGCCGTTGGTGGCGACGCTGCCGCCTCCGCCCGCCGTGCGGGGCCAGGCCCGGCCGCCGGTCTGGGTCGCGGCCCCGGCGCCGGTTCCGGCCACGGATCCCGCCCCTGTTTCGGCCCCGGTCGGATCGGCGCCGCCCGGAGGCTGGGCCATTCAGGTCGGAGCCTTCAGCACGCCCACCGCCAGCAGCCAGGCGGCCGAACGGGCGCGCCAGCTGTCGCCCGATCTGCAGACCTATGAGGTCCGGATCTCCGAGGTCGCGACCTCGGCCGGCACGCTCTACCGGGCGCGCGTCGTCGGGCTCGACGAGCAGAGGGCGAACTCGGTCTGCCTGCGGCTGTCCGAGATGGGGGCCGCCTGCGTCATGGTGCGCGAGAGCTGAGCCGATCGCGGGACCCTGACCGAACCGTCTCCACCCACTCGACGGTCGGGTCCCTGAACCAGGATCACGCCGCCGCCGCCTGCTGGGCCGGCGGCTTCGGCAGCAAAGCCACCATGATCTGCACCAGCCCGGCGAACAGCCCGGTGGCGATCCCGAGCTGCAGGGCGAGGTCGTAGGAGCCGAGGACCGCGAACAGCCAGCCGCCGCCGAAGGCACCGATGAAGCTGCCGATCTGGTGGCTGAAGAACGTCACGCCCTGCAGCATGGCCAGCCAGCGCAGGCCGAACAGCTCGACCACCGTTCCGGTCACCAGCGGCGCCACGCCGAGCCATAGGAAGCCCATGATCGCGGCGAACACCACCGTGCTTTCCGGCGTCGGCGGCTGCACGAAGTAGGCGGCCAGCGTCACCGAGCGGATGATGTAGATCAGGCCGAGCAGCGCCTGCTTGTTCCAGCGCCCGCCGGCCCAGCCGAAGAACAGGCTGCCGAGCACGTTGAAGCCGCCGATGGTTCCGAGCGCGGTCGCGCTCAGCATCGGGTCCATGCCGCAGAGCAGCAGGTAGGAGGGCAGGTGGGTGGTCAGGAACACCAGCTGCATGCCGCACACGAAATAAGCGAGCGACATCACCACGAACGGCAGGTTGCGCGACGCCAGCTGGAGGGCCGGAAGGGCGGTCAACGCGTCGGCGCCGCCCGAGGTCGTCGCCGCCTCCGGCCGCCGGTCGACCCGCCCGGCCAGCCACGCCGAGGGGATCATCACCAGCGCGAGGACCACGAAGCCGATCGCCCCGAACCGCCAGCCATACTCGGTCGACAGCAGCTGGCCGATCGGGGCGGCGATCAGCGCGCCCACCGATCCCGCCGCCGAGACGATGCCGAGATACGAGCTGCGGCGCTCGGCGGGCACCACCCGGGCGGTGACCGCGAGCGCCATCGAGGCCGACGCGAACGCCATGGCGACGCCGATCAGCACGCCGGCGCCCAGCATCACCGACAGCAAGCCCTGCGCGCCGGCCATCAGGGCAAGGCCGGCGACGTAGAGAACCGCGCCGGTGATCATCACCGGGCGGTACCCCCAGCCGGTCGCCAGGGCGCCGACGAACGGCTGGAACACGCCCCAGATCAGGTTCTGCACCGCGATCGCGAACGCGAAGTCGGAGACCGAGATGGCCAGTTCCGCCGTCAGCGGCGTCATGAAGATGCCGAGGCTCTGGCGGATGCCCATGGCGACGCTGAGCATCACCGAGGCACCGATCAGGATGGGCACCACCGCCCGCACGCTGCTGTCTCGCTTCACGACGATCCTCCGCGAGCCCGGGGGCCGGGCACTTGCGCGCGGCTAAGCTACGTCGGTGGAGATCGTCGCCGCAATCGCCGGATTTGGCAGCAGTCCCTGTCCAGGTGCGATCAGCCCGGCGCAGTCATCCGGGCAGGCCGGGCGGCACACGCGTCAGGGTCCGGCGAAGGCGACGAGGCGGCCGCAGACCAGCCCTCCCAGCCAGCAGATCAGCGAAATGGCGGCGTGTCCGGCGAGCCGCCGGTCGTCTGCGCCCTCCAGCCACCAGCCGGTCCTTACGTGCAGCGCCAGCGCCGCCAGCGCCCCGGCGGCAACCAGCGCCATCTTGACCTGGAACAACCCGAGATCGCCATACTCTCCGGCCCGCGTGGCGAACAGCAGCACCCCGGCGGCCGCGGCCAGCGCCAGCCCCGAGGCCGCGACCGGCACCAGCACCCGGGCCAGATCCTGACGCGGCACCGACCGCCAGACCCCGAGCAGCCGCAGATCCAGAGGGACGATCGCACCGACCAGCAGGGCTATGCCCAGCACATGGGCGGTATTCGCGGCCGCGTATTCCCAGCGCGCGCCGCGGAGGTGCTGGGCGACCGCGCTGGCCTCCAGGGCCGCCAGGATGCCGTCCAAGCGGCTAGTTTCGGCCGGAGTAGAGGATGTGCTCCTTGTCGCCGATGTACACCCGGATCGCCTTCAGCAGCCGGTCGGCGGCGTTGGCGGACGGTTCGCCCACCACCCGGATCTCGACGCCCTCGGCGAGGTCGCCGTCCTTCAGGCCGGCGCGCTCGTTGCGCCAGGGCTGGCCGACCTCGATGGTCCAGATCTCGCCTTCGACGTCGACCTCCAGGACCCCGTGCGGGTTGCCGAGGCGGGCGGTCTTGATCACCCCGGTCAGCTCGATGTTTCCGCCGGTGGTCCACGACCAGCCGTGATGGGCGGCCGCCGTGCCGGCCTGGAGTGCGAGACCGAGCGCCAGCAGCGCCGTCAGGAGCAGTCTCTTCATCGTCGTTCTCCGCCTCTCGATGCGATGAGTCTTCGCCTTTTGAGATACGCGCGCGGCCGCTGTCTGCAAGTAACGCACGCGGTTTTGAACGGGTGCGCCGCCCGGCCGCCGCCGGATTGCTCTACGATCCCGGGAACGGTGCCTCTGCGCCACCCCCAACCGGACGGAGCGACGTACCATGCAGCGCAAGCGAGCCAGCGATTTCGACCCCCGTCTCCTGGAGCTTTACGACGGCTACGTCCACGGCAAGCTGACCCGGCGCGGCTTCATCGACGCCGCCGGCAAGATCACCCTCGGGGCGGCAGCGGCCGCGGCCGTGCTGGAGAGCCTGCAGCCGAATTACGCCCTGGCCAGCCAGGTGTCGCCGGACGATCCGGTGATCCGCGTCGAACGGATCGAGTACCCGTCGCCCAAGGGCCACGGCACCGTCCGCGGCCTGATGGCGCGCCCGGCCGACGCCGCCGGCAAGCTGCCGGCCGTGCTGGTGGTGCACGAGAATCGCGGGCTCAACCCCTACATCGAGGATGTCGTCCGGCGCACCGCCAAGGCCGGCTTCCTGGCGCTCGGTCCCGACGGTCTGACCCCGCTCGGCGGCTACCCGGGCAACGACGACGACGGCCGCGAGTTGCAGCGCAAGCTCGATCCCGCCAAGCTGATGGAGGATTTCTTCGCCGGCTACGAGCACCTCGCCGGCCACGCCGACAGCACCGGCAAGGTCGGCGCCGTCGGCTTCTGCTACGGCGGCGGTGTCTGCAACGCGCTGGCGGTAGCCTATGCCGAGCTGGCGGCCTCGGTGCCGTACTACGGCCGGCAGGCGAGCGTGGAGGACGTGCCGGCGATCAAGGCGCCGCTGCAGCTGCACTACGCCGAGCTGGACGAGCGCATCAACGCCGGCTGGCCGGCCTACGAGGCGGCGCTCAAGCAGCACGGCAAGACCCATGAGGTGCATTTCTACCCGGGCGCCAACCACGGCTTCCACAACGACACCACGCCGCGCTACGACGCGGCGGCGGCGGAACTGGCGTGGTCGAGGACGATTGAGTTCTTCCGGACGCATCTGGGGTGAGGGGGCAGATCGACGGCCTCAACCGCCTTGGCTGCCGGTCCATTCCGAGCGCGTCGACTCGTATCAGACTTACCCGTGCTCGCTGCCCGAAAATGGGTAGGAGCCGGAGGGGAAGGTGCGGGCATGGGTCATGCCGATTTTCTCCATTGTACGGCGCGATCGATCAGCAGGGGACGCCGGCCCCTTTGGTCATGGACGGAGGTCGGATCGAGAGACACGATGTAGATGTCTCCCCGCTCCGTCAGATCAGCTCATCACCGACCGGCTCATCGGACGGTCCCACGGGTTCAGGAGCGGCACGCCAGTCGCCTCGAAGTCGGCGACGTTGCGGGTGACGACGGTCATTCCGTGAATCATGGCCGTCGCCGCGATGAGAGCGTCCCTGTCGGCCCGGCGGTCGGGCACGTGCAACCGGGCGCATCGAAGCGCGACCGCAGCGTCGATCGGCAAGGCCCTTTCGGCGAACTCCGGCACGACGTGGCCGTCCAGCCATGCCCGCAATCGTGCACCCTGGTTGGCATCGCGCCGCTCGACCTGTAGGACGCCGATCTCCAGCTCCATGAGGGTGACGGCCGAGATGAAAAAGCTCGCGGCGTCTTCCTGCGCGAGCCAGGTCGTGACATTCGCGTTGGCTCGACCGTCCCCGGCCTTGCGCAGCTCGGAGATGACATTGGTGTCGAGCACGAACATCACGAGAGGTCCGGTACCCGGCTTTCGATGGTCGCCCGCGGCGGCTCGAACTCGATCTCGGAAAGCCCTGGCATCGACAGCGCCTCGACGATGTTTCGCTGCCTTCCGGTCAGCTTGCGGTACTCCTCGATGCTGAGAAGTACGTGAGCCGGCTTGCCGCGATCTGTGATGATGACAGGTCCGTGCCTAGCCGCCTTTTTGGCCCGGCCGAGGTCCTGGTTCACTTCGCGGCTCGAGAATGTCGTGATTGGCATCGGTCCCAGCCGTCATGAGTTGGCTGCGTTAATGTAGTAACGTTACTACGACTCGGCCATGTCCACAATGTCGATCCTGCACGGCGGGTTCGTGCGTTGCGCCGCCGGGGGTGGCGAGCAGCTGCGGCCGCTCGACCACCGCCCGGTGGCGGCGACACGATCAGGTGTAGCGGTAGGGCCGCCCGGCCTTCTGCATGTCGGTGTTGTACTTCTTGAAGATGTCCACGACCTTCTTCTTGGTCGCGGACTCGGCGGCGATCTCGTCCCAGAACTTGATCGCGGCGTCCTCGACCTTGGCCCACTCGGCGTCGGGGATGGTGGTCAGCTTCATCTTGGTGCCGTTCACACGCAAGGCCGCCTCGCCGCCCCAGTACCACCACTGGCGGTAGTAGTGGCTGCTGTCCATGGTGATCTTCAGCAGCTCCTTCATCTTGTCGGGCAGGGCGTTGTAGCGGTCCATGTTGGCGAAGAACGAGCCGGCCCAGGCGCCCGAGATGTTGTTGGTCAGGAAGTAGTCGGTCACGTCGGCCCAGCCGACCGTATAGTCCTCGGTGATCCCCGACCAGGCGACGCCGTCGAGCTCGCCGGTCTGCACCGCGACCTCGATGTCCTCCCACGGCAGGGTGACCGGCACCACGCCGAACTGGGTCAGGAAGCGGCCGGCGGTCGGGAACGTGAACACCCGCTTGCCCTTCAGATCCTCGAGGCTGTTGATTGGGGTCTTGGTGGCGAAGTGGCAGGGGTCCCAGGCGCCGGCCGACAGGTGCTTGACCCCGACCTTGGAGTACTCGGCGTCCCAGATCTCGTTCAGGCCGTACTGGTTGAACAGCACCGGCACGTCCAGGCTGTAGCGGCTGGCGAACGGGAAATAGCCGCCGAACACCGTGACCTCGGTCGGCGACGCCATGGAGTCGTCGTCCGACTGCACCGCGTCGATGGTGCCGCGCTGCATGGCGCGGAACAGCTCGCCGGTCGGCACCAGCTGGTCGGCGTAGAACAGCTCGATCTGCATCTCGTCGCCGGCGATCTTGTTGAAGCTGTCGATCGCCGGCTTGATGACGTGCTCGCCGAGGGCCGGCCCGGCGTAGGTCTGCAGGCGCCAGCGGATCGTCGACTGGGCGTGCACGGCCGGAGCGGCCAGGCTGGCGGCCCCGATGCCGGCGGCACCGGCGAGCGCGCCGGTGGTGAGGAATTTCCGTCTCGTGGTCATTGTCGGTCCCCTGTTCTCGGTTGGCCCCTTTGCGGGGCACTCTGCGGTTACTTCCCGTAGACGACGTTCGGCAGCCAGAGCGCGATCTGCGGGAAGACCATGACCAGCGCCAGCGCCAGTATCATGACGAACACGAACGGCACGATCGAGCGGTAGATGTCGCCGAGGCTGATCTCGGGCGGCGCCATCGCGCGCATCAGGAACAGGTTGTAGCCGAACGGCGGCGTCATGTAGGCGATCTGCGTGGTGATCGTGTAGAGGATGCCGTACCAGATCAGGTCGAAGCCGAGCGCCGACACCAGCGGCACGTACAGCGGTGCCACGATCACCAGCATCGCCGTGTCGTCCAGGAACGTGCCCATCAGGATGAAGCTCAGCTGCATCAGGATGAGGATCACCCACGGGTCGAGGCCGAGCTGGTCGGTGAACAGATTGTCGATCGCCCGCACCGCGCCGAGCCCGTCGAACACCGCCCCGAAGCCGAGGGCGGCCAGGATGATCCACATGAACATGCAGGAGATCGCCAGGGTCTGGCGCACCGAGGTCTCGAACACCGCCCGGGTCATCCGGCCCTTGGCGACGGCGGCCAGGAACGCCGCCGCCGCCCCGATCGCCGAGCTTTCGACCAGCGAGGTCCAGCCGTTGACGAACGGCACCATCATGGCCGCGAAGATGCCGAGCGGTAGCAGCCCGGCGCGCAGCAGCCGCAGCTTGTCGGCCATCGGCACCCGGCGTTCCTCGGCCGGCAGCACCGGCCCGAGATGCGGCTGCAGCCAGCAGCGCACCACGATGTAGACGATGAACAGCCCGGCCATCATCAGCCCGGGCATGACCCCGGCGAGCCACAGCTGGCCGACCGGCTGGCGCGCGATCATCGCGTACAGCACCAGCACCACCGAGGGCGGCACCAGGATGCCGAGGCTGGAGCCGGCCTGCACCACCCCGGTCACCATGGTCTTGTCGTAGCCGCGGCGCAGCAACTCGGGCAGGGCGATGGTGGCGCCGATCGCCATGCCGGCCACCGACAGGCCGTTCATCGCCGAGATCAGCACCATCAGCGCAATCGTGCCGATCGCCAGCCCGCCGCGCAGCGGCCCCATCCAGACGTGGAACATCCGGTACAGATCGTCGGCGATCTTCGATTCCGACAGCACGTAGCCCATGAAGATGAACATCGGCAGCGTCAGCAGCGGGTACCACTTCATCAGCTTCATGGCCGCCGAGAACGGAATGTCCGACCCGCCGGTGCCCCACAGCAGCATGGCGGCGGCGGCGCCGACGAAGCCGATGGCGCCGAACACCCGCTGCCCGGTCATGAGCATCAGCATCATGGTCGAGAACATCAGGATCGCGATCATCTCGTAGGACATCAGGGGTTCACTCCCCGGATCCGGCAGATGTCCTTGAGGAACTCGGCGCTGGCCTGCAGCAGCATCAGCACGATGCCGACGCACATCACGATCTTGATCGGCCAGAGATACGGGCGCCACGCGGTCGGGCTGCGTTCACCGTATTCCAGCGAGTAGGCGGTCGACTGGATGCCGCCGTACAGCAGCACGCCGAGGAAATAGATCAGGAACAGCACGCTGAACGCGTCGACCCAGGCCTTGGTGCGCGGCGACCAGCTGCCGTAGACGAGGTCCATGCGGACGTTGGCGTCGAGTTGGATCGAGTAGGGGCCGCCCAGGACGTAGTAGGCGACCATCATGAACTGGGCCATTTCCAGCGTCCATCGCGACGGCAGGAAGAAGGTCTTGGAGATCGACGACCACAGCAGGATGCCGGCCAGCACGAAGATCAGGTACATGGCGAACCGGCCGACGCGACGGTTCACCGCCTCGACGGTGCGGATGTAGCGCAAGACGAATTCAGGCATGCCGACCCACCGCCGCTGTCGCAAGCCGAGACTTTGCCAGAGCAACCCGCAACGCCGTCAAGGTTTCATTGGGGGCGCGGCCGATTTGTGGACTGGGCCGCTGCGGCGGCGGGTGGGCCCCGGGTCGCGCTACGCTTGCCCGGGGTGACGGCTGAGGAGAGGGGGCGGGTGGCTGGCGCTGCGGCGGCGGCTGGGCCCCCCGGATAGCCGCGGCTTCGCCACGGCTTCCGGGGTGATTGGTGGACGGCCCCCTGACGGCATCAAGGGTGCCATGCTGGGTGTGAAGCATCCAACAGAGGAGACCGTCCGTGGGACAGGCTATCCGGTTTGGGATCGACCTTGCGAAGAGCGTGATCCAGGTTCAC
>Ga0208414_1000405_pt1 | contig 44578 bp, 40 predicted proteins | sample AntAceMetag02UKE_FD_184770 | JGI IMG/M metagenome (GOLD analysis project Ga0208414, IMG submission 184770) | Saline lake microbial communities from Ace Lake, Antarctica - Antarctic Ace Lake Metagenome 02UKE (SPAdes) (version 2) | ecosystem: Environmental > Aquatic > Non-marine Saline and... | reverse complement strand
AGGGCTCGCTGCAACCGTGGCGTAACTCATACCTTCCACAACAATATCAATTCCGTAAGTGGCCGAGCCATTTACTTTGGCCGGTGAATCAAGGCGCTTCAGTGGCTTGCCAATCAGCGTGTAATCGGCAGGATTCTTAACTGTCGGGTTTTCAGGAATGCTTAACTGCCCTGCCGCACTAGCAAGTTCGCCGTAACCGGCCTGACGGCCAGAGGCACTGTGAATAACTGTGCTGTTTGAAGTGCTCAATTCACTTACCGGCACATCCCATCGCTGCGCCGCTGCGGTGACTAACATTTCTTTAGCAGCTGCTCCGGCTTTAGCCAAGGTTGGCCACCAGCGTCTAACAGCAGAGCTGCCGCCGGTGCCTCTGGACAGGGTCGAAGGATTTACAAAGTCAGCGGTATGGGGCGCCGTTTCAGATCTCACTCTGCTCCAGTCTGCATCTAGCTCTTCAGCTATCAGCTGGGGCAATGCCGTATTAACGCCCTGTCCCATTTCTGCGCTTGGAACGCGTAGAGTAATTAAGCCATTGCTATCAATGTTCAGCCACACGGAAACGTCGGCTGCTAGACCCTGTTGGTCCGCGCTTAACGCCGCGCTATTGGCACTGGGGCTGCAGCCAGACAAACTAAAACCGAGGCTTAAGCCACCCACTGTGACAGCAGAACTTCGAAGAAAATTTCGACGACTTTTAGATTCATTGATCATAATCTTCTCCTCAATTACGCGTTAGCAACACGGTGAATGGCTTTACGGATTCTTGAATAGCTGCCACAGCGACAAGTATTAGTCATCGACTGATCTATTTCATCATCGCTTGGGTTCGGGTTAGCGTCCAACAAAGCAACCGCCGCCATTATCTGGCCTGACTGGCAGTATCCACATTGAGGAACATCTTCCGCAATCCAGGCCTGCTGAACGGGGTGCGAACTGTTAGCAGAAAGGCCTTCGATAGTCTTGATTTCTCTACCAGCCACTGCCGCAGCAGGAATACTGCAACTGCGCTGCACCTGCCCGTCAATTAAAACTGAGCAAGCGCCGCACTGAGCGACCCCACAGCCAAACTTAGTGCCGGTCATGCCTAACGTATCCCGCAGCACCCAAAGTAAGGGGGTATCTTCATCGACTTCAAATTCGTGAACCACGTTATTAATTGTTAGATTCATCAGATATGTTCCTCGGCAATTGCTAGCTAAATGGGATCAAGTTTTCACTTGCTTAAGTGTACTCGAATTGTCGTATAACAAGTATGCGTGTTAGAGTGCACTCTAAGTCAAGCGCTTATTCGAAAACCTTAACATCGCTGGAGCCACTAATGACCGCCTACACAGTCGCCAATATGGCTGAAGTCACGGGTCTTACATCGCACACCTTGCGTTATTACGAAAAAGAATCACTACTTCTTAATGTGCCAAGAGACAGTGCTGGAAGACGCTATTATAGTGAAGACCATTTGGTGGCGGTTAAGTTTATCTCCGCTCTGCGCTCAACTGATATGTCGATCGGCACTATTAAGGATTACATTTCTCTTTATCGGCAAGGACCGCATACCGGCCATGAGCGGATGGCCATACTCAAAAAACACGAGCAGTCGGTTATTGAACATTTAGCCGACGTCAAAATCAACCTTCAAATGATAAAGAAAAAGATCAAACACTATGAAGACACCCTTGGCAAATAGTACATTGCTCAAATCTGCTCCACGCACCATACAACTCTAAAAAAGAAACCTTATCATGAAAAGACTCTGCGTTTTCTGCGGGGCTAGCATGGGCCGAAATCCTGCCTATGCAGAAGCCGCCCGCTCGCTGGCAAAAATCCTAGCCACAAAAGGCATTACCCTTGTTTATGGCGGCGCCAGCGTCGGCGTCATGGGCCAGTTAGCAGACGCCGCGTTGGAGGCTGGCGGGGAAGTAATAGGCGTTATGCCACAAGAACTTGTGAACAGGGAAGTCTCCCATCTGCACTTAAGTGAATTGATAATAGTGGGCTCAATGCACGAGCGAAAAGCTAAAATGGCCGAACTATCTGACGGTTTTATCGCGCTGCCTGGCGGTCTAGGCACTCTTGAAGAGTTATTTGAAGTGCTCACTTGGGCTCAGCTAAGGTTTCATGCGAAGCCCTGCGGCCTACTTAATACTAACGGCTACTACGATCAATTAATCTCATTTCTAGATCACAGCGTTGATGAAAAATTTATCAAGCCCACTCATAGGCAAATGATTGTATTAGGTGATGAGCCAAACGCTTTACTTAAAGCCCTTGAGGCCCGCAGCATGTCAAGCTAGCAAACAGTTAGCAGCCTGCTCGACCCAAAAATATCTTCGCGATTGAACGGCAAAACCCAAAAAGCGCGTCTATATTTAGCCGCATAAGAAAAACCAAGATTGGAGGCACACATACCGTCGTATTATGAGCACTGTCTATCAAGTTATTTATGTCAGCTCGGCGAGCAAACTCTTCAGCGAAATAGAGCTTATTGAATCGTTAGAGCAACGCTAGCCTCGCAACCAAAAAAATGACATTGCGCAGGCGCGCCTTTACAAAAGCGGCAATATCATCCAAGTGCTAGAAGCCCCTAAAGAAAGCGCGGTCGCGCTTATGACGACAACAAAACCGGATACCCACCACCGCTGTGTTAATGACCTTTAAAGAGAACATGTGGACGAACGGCAATTCCCAAGTTCAAGCATGAACATCTCGAAACGGGTGAAGGGGACCTGTGCCTTTTTTTCAACCTAGAACAATCCGAACTTGAAAAAATATCAGCGCTGACAATATCAAAAAGCTAGTAACTAACGCTCACAAATTTATGTAATCTTGCAAAGAAACGTTGTGAGTAACATCGGTTCACAACCAGAAAATAAGCTCTAATTTGGTGAAGGGAATTAAGAGGAACTGCGAGAGACTGTGAAAAATTAAGAGAAATTAAAAGTAACCACGCACAACCAAAAGAAGCCGGCACTATTTCGAATAACTTGCGCGCACCAATCTATCATTTACGTCCAGCCACTCTTCAGTTTGAAGAGGCCTTTCAAACCAAATAGCTTTAAGATTTTTACCATCTAATTGGTGCAGAGTTTTATACAAAACTCTTGCAAAATCCTCCTTACTTTTTGGCATCGAAATTTTATTCAGCAGCTTATTTACACTTTCATCCGCAGGAAAATCAGCAAGTACAACGAAATACGATGACTCTGATGGTAAGCGCATCTTGGCCAACATGTCCGCCCTGGAAATCAAATAAAACGGGGTCTTCGGCTGATAGTGATCCGCTACATTTCCTGGTACTGCAATAGAGTGTTGAACTGGTGCTGACACGGGTTGATTTAAAACCGAGGACAACTCAGATGGAGAGATTGGCCCAGCCCTAAGCACCGCCACCTCTTCTTTTGTTAAATCAACAATAGTGGACTCAACGCCAATTGTGCACTCGTCCCCGTCCAAAATCGCGTTTATCCTTCCATCCAATGCCTCTAGAACCTGCTTCGCACTTGTTGGACTCAGCCGTTTATAAGGATTAGCCGAAGGGGCAGCCAGCCCTAAACCACTAGACTGAAGAATCTGCTGGAGTATTGGCTGGCTCGGAACACGGACACCGATAGTGTCTAGACCGCCAGTAACCACGGACGACACATGGCTCGCTTTCTTCAACAACATTGTAAGTGGGCCAGGCCAGAAAACCTGAGCCAATTTATAGGCTTGCTCAGGAATATCTACCGCCCAATTCTCAAGCTCACCGACATTAGCAATATGTACGATAAGGGGATGGCTAGTGGGTCGGCCCTTGGCCGCAAATATAGCCGCGACTGCTACAGGATTAGATGCATCTGCCGCCAGCCCATAAACAGTCTCTGTGGGAACAGCAACAGTACCACCCTCTTTCAAAATGGTTTCGGCCACTTGCAGATGGGATACGTTATTGGCATTAAGCTGGTGAGTTATCATGGTTAGGCTTAGGCAGTCTAATATCGATTGGGGCGGCACTGGAGTAATGACAGCCGTGAGTATAAACCCTCAGCTGTTCAAGTTCATCGACAATGTTAAGCTATCACGGCTCAGCTATGTATGGAGGCTCAGCTATAGCCGCTAATCTGTATTAATTAATCCACATTGCTTACTCTGGATTGCTGACTCTGGATAGTTAAAGCAATTAATCCCTGACAGCCGAGACTCAATAACCAACTGCAAGCCTTTAAAGTTAGCCCGTGAATTAAGCCCTCGCGCTTCTAATTCCTCTTATTCTTTTGACAACTTGATAGATACAAAGATGAAAGGCATTCAACATGACAATAGAATCTAGGCCACCTCTCGCACAGTGTTATTTCATCCATAAACGTGCCAAAATCTAAAAAAATCTCAAGAGACTAATAACAATGAAAAATCTCTTTTTTGCTTTCACGTTCTTAATCACTATCGCCTTGGTTGTCACACAAAGTACAGCGGCCGAGTCGGACAGCTCAGCATATATCCTTCTAAACGTAACCAGTGACGGGCCTTTAATCACTCGAAAAATTGAGTTTTCCGGCCTGCGATCAAACAAAGAGTACACCGCGCAAGGCCTACAAAATATCGGCCGCGGTGTGACTAGATACATCTTGGACCCGATTGAGCCGGGCAAGTACTACTTAAGCAGTATCTATCCTGCTCTTAACAATCGCGAAAACGGCAATCGGGTCGATGTTGACGACAAAGATGGCGTTATTACTATCGTCAAAAGTTCGATCAACTATATAGGAGATATTCACATTGAATCCGATGAAACCAGCATCAACGTCAATGAAATAATAGACTTCATCTATAAGCCAAATTCCGCAACGCTGATGGCCGCTGCGACGGCGCAAAGAGAATTATTTCTAGAACTAGATGTGTTTATCAGCATAGCCGGTAGCAAACCCATGAAAGTAGATAAAAAACTACTAGGCTTAGAATAGGCAGTCTTTAGATTATGAATATCTGGGTAGATGCCGATGCTTGTCCTAGCGTTATTAAAGACATTTTGTTTCGAGCCGCCCGGCGCACCAAGGTCAATTTAACCTTGGTGGCCAATCAAACAATGAAAACACCCCCATCGCCTTATATTGATTCGATTCAGGTCGGCTCAGGTTTTGATGTGGCCGATGACGAAATAGTAAGACGCGTTATCAAAGGCGACCTTGTAATCACCAGTGACATACCTCTGGCGGACGAAGCTATCGAGAAAGGCGCTCTATGCCTTTCTCCTAGAGGCGAGCTTTTTGATAAAAGCAATATTAAAGCCCGTTTAAACATGCGCGACTTTTTAGACACAATGCGAGCTAGTGGAGCTGACACCGGCGGGCCACCCGCTTTCAGTCAAAACGATAGAAAAAAATTTGCCGACCGTTTAGATAGCCTACTTACTCAAAATACCAATGGATAAACTATGAAATTTATTAACGCACAAATCAAATGGACAATGCTCATATCGGGACTGTTCACATGCAGCATGTTTACCGCACTATTTTTACCCAGCGCAGGCTTGGAAATGGTCTTTGGTGTTTCAGCTATAGAGCAACCTTTTACCGAAATTGTAGTCCGCAATTGGGGATCCTTGATCGGCGGGTTTGGCGTACTACTAATTTACGGTGGATTCAAACCCCATTCTCGATATTTGATTCTTATAATAGCCGCGGTAAGTAAAGGTATTTTCATTGGATTGAATCTACTAATTGGCAGTGAATACCTCAGCACCTCGCTCCTAGCCATCGGTTTCGACAGCCTCTTTATACTGCTTTATGTGCTTTATCTTTTGGGCAACCGACCTAGCAGCGCTTAAGCTAGCGCTCTGTTAAATCTGCATATCAGATGATAACTCAGGAATTAACTTAGGCGATGAACATGTTCGATTACAGTCTCACCCACTGGCTAACTTTTTTTACCGCGGCGATTCTATTGACCCTATCACCTGGGCCAGATATTGCATTCATCCTCGCACAGTGCGCAAAACGCGGTAGACAGGCAGGATTTTTAGCTATGTATGGCATTTGGACTGGTGCATTTTTTCATGTGTTCCTTGCCGCTTTTGGCTTATCCGCTATTCTCGCAAGCTCCGCTATAGCCTTTACGCTCGTCAAATTCACCGGTGCTGGTTATCTAATCTGGCTAGCAGTGCAATCGTTTCGTTCTCAAGGTGTATTAAGCGAGACTAAATTACCGGCCAAATTTAGCCGCAATATATTTCAGCAAGGCATGGTCGTTGCGGCATTAAATCCAAAAACAGCGATATTTTTTCTATCCTTTCTGCCTCAATTTGTCGTGGCCGGAGCGGGCCCGGTGGGCGCTCAATTATTTCTCCACGGCAGTCTCGTTATCGCCGTGGCCATTTTTATTGAGCCACCCATCATCTTTGCCGGGGCAAAACTAACCAACACAATCAGCAACAACCCGCAAATAGGGGTTTGGCTAGATCGCGGCCTGGGCTGCCTTTTTGTTGGACTGGGGCTGCGTTTGCTTATTCAGGAACACACCTAAAAGACCCTTTTGATGAGCTTTAAGTGCATTGACTGGTTGAAGTGTTTTCGAAAAAGATACCTTAACCTATAGCGAGGAAAAGGTGCCTACTATAATGCCGGAATTAGCTACGATAGTGAGCTGCACTAAACGCTAAAGCGCGCTTGGTGTCACTGCATTTTAATGCTTCAACACATCTACCTTGCGGCCGCATCCGCTTCTTGACGGCGAGCCCCAGCCAATATCGATGGCAGTGAATAATTTCCCTCGTGACAGGCATACTCGTAAATATGTTCACCCGGCGCTCGGCGAATTAGTTTCTTTTCAACTGTGACCGGTTCAGTGTAAATAGCAGGGTCATTGAGTGTGAAGCGATAAAGAATCTCATTTTCATTAATTAACTCGAATCTCTCTGTGACTGTTAACTCATCCGACATGCGTAAATACCACCAAGAATGCTCTGGGCGAAAATGAGCAGTCTCGACAATCAAAGTGTCACCCTCCCACTGAGCGACTGATCGGCCCATCCATTGAGCGCTCGCCAATTCAGCTAAAGGGCTGTCGAGTGCGATAATTCTCGCGTCGTGAGTCAGTTCACCCATAATCATGACATGGTCCTGGGTTTGTACTATTTGCATATTGGCATTATAAAACCAGCCCGTCATAGGCGGCATAGGCCCTGCTGTTGGTCCAGCACAGCGCTCACTTACTGAACGAATTTCGGGACCGTCAAATAGTCCATGTCCACTAAGGACAAGCTGTTGAACATAGTCCTGATATTCTTTGCGGTAAGGGTAGCGGCCGTTGGCCGGATCTATAATTTGAGACGTTCGGTAGAGACCTTCAATTTCCGTGAGAATACTGCGAAAGCTGGCAAAGTTATGATCTGCCTCTTGGGCAATTGCTAACCCGGCAGCTGGAGCGCCCCGATCCTTTGATACTGGCGCACTGTTTATCTCACTCGCAGCTTGCAACTGCGCCATCAGCCGCTTACCTTCCTGCTGACTGTAAGACTGCTGATTCCCTAGCTCAACCGGCCTTTCCATTGGAGTAGCGCTGCCGTAATACCATATCCCCTGCATATCAGGCTGGCCAAATTCAGTGCGCGACAGGTCTGTTTCGGCAGCATTTATTGAAGCGGTGAACTGCACGACTAATAATAAACTAAAGCAGCAGCGCAAGAGCGGAGCAAATAGGGGCATGGGCAGTCCAGAGGTTTCGGCTTGGGTAGTATACTGGGTTTAGGCTGGTTGAGTAGCCATGTCATGACGCATCGTTCTAGCACACGCCAGTGCTGTGCGTTTACGTCAATACCAGCCTGATACATCTCAACGACTCATCCAGCAGGTTTCGACGCTAAATTTCGGCGCTTTCGGTAAAGAGGGATTAAGCTACCAGCAATATAAGAAAGCACCGCCGCCCCTAGTCCGGTAACGATAGCCTCAGCAGCTTCTGGGCCGAACATACCTTCATAAACAAATAATCCACGACAGCCGTGATCACACCTAATGTAGCTGAGATCGCCAGCCGATTTTGTGTCTTGGCAAGCAGCAGAGCCACCGTATCTAAAACCCCAGCAGCAATTCCAGTTTGTGATGCGATGATCCTATGGCCTACACCAAGGACCAACAAATTCCCTTGCAAAATGGTAGTTAGACACGCGGCCGCAGCCTCACCGACGTTTTCAAAGAAGGCGCCGACTTTCTTCTTCTGACTCATTTCTTCTTCTGACTCATTTCTTCTTCTGACTCATAGCTGCTTACCTTTTCCCCGATCAACTTTCATAACACTTCAGCTATCCGGGTCGGCCTCACGGCGCTGCACCCAGTCACCGCTGTTAAGCACTATGAACTGGACCTGCGATCGAGCAAAGGTCTTTCAGTCAGCCTTTAATACAATAGAATCAGTTACTTTCCCTCAGCCAACTAGCCAAGGCGACACCAATTCTTCGCTTTTTTGCCATAACTGATCAGCTGCTGCATCGGTGGCGAAATCAGCGATCTTAGCGGCCTGGCGGTCGAAGAAGTACTTGCCGTTCGCCCTTAGCACTACTTCATCATTGGAGCTTGCCAGCCAAATAAAAGTGTCTGTGCCTTTTTCAATATTCCACATAAAAGGGTACATCACGAATCCGATCACTTTGGCGAGCGTTCCGCCTTTACCCCAAATCGCGGTCCTCACTGCGCCGGGATGAAAAGAACTAACAATCACGTTATCCGCTCGGTGCTTCTGGTCTAGCGAGCGAGCCGTTAATAGATTCATCAATTTCGAGCGGCCATAGGCTTTGATAGAGCCATAGGCTTTCTCTAGGTTGAGGTCGTCAAAGCCTATTGGGCTATTCTTATGCCCCAGCGAACTTGTAAAAACCACCCTTGCGGGCTCGCCTTTTGCAGCTTCAAGAATTGCCGGCATTAGCAATTTGGTAAGCAAGAAACCGCTCAAATGATTGACGACCAGGGTAGTTTCAAAACCTTCACTCGTAACTACTCGCTCGCCGTTGGAGCCGCCGGCGTTATTACAAAGCACATCGATAGATGGATAAGCTTCCAGCAACTCTTTGGCGGCTCTGGCTACGCTGGCAAGTGAGCTAAAATCGGCGATAAAAAGCCTGATCGAATTGCTGCCGGATAAAGCCTTTATACTTTCTAGCGCAGATTTCCCTTTTTCCTCGCTTCGACAAACCATGGCAAGGGTTGCCCCTGAGCTGGCGAAATACTTACAGGCCTCAAAACCAATTCCACTATTGGCACCGGTGACCACTATTACTTTGGCACTAAGGTCTATGTTCAAATGTTTATCCACCATTTTAATCCACCAGCTGTAGTTGCTCTGATTTAGTTTTTTATCACTAGCGAGCGTTATAAACCAAATTAAGTAGGCACCTCTTCAAAGTGCCGTATTAGTAAAAGGAAAGCGCACGACGTTAAGACTGTCGGTAATTAAGGACCATTAATTCATCAAATAGAGAATTAAGTAAAACATTAAATAGCTTCTTTATACTATTGTTATTAAACAAATTAAATCTAAAAAAAATTGAGAAAATCCACAGCCTAAGCAATTAATCACACGGGCGACTTTCAGCCGGCCACAGGCAAATCACTTAAAATTCTAGCCATTATAATGGCCTCCAAAACAATCTTTATCGCCTCAGACACCGCCTTCCCCATAACCGCCACGACTAATAAACACTGGCCACAACAAACCAAGGTGCTGGCAAACAGATCAAAACAAGCGAAGCAAGCCGAGGTTGTAAAGCTACAGTCTCAAAAAGCTGGCCCCTGTTAGCGTTGCTAAACGAAAACCGCCATGAAGCGAAACCTAACTAAATAGCGCGCTCAACGTGAAAGGCGTGATTGAGCGATATTTTCTTGTACAATACGAGCATAATCGATTATCAGAGATACTTCGCTTTTGGACAGGCGCCACTTCCAAATCACTATAAAGGAAAGCTATGAACAAACAAGCCACCTTCACCCGCTTTGACGAGTGCACAAAACAAGATATCGATGCCGTAATTGAAAGCTACAACGCCTTTGCTAAAGGCCTGCCGGCTCGCGTACTAGATCATTTGCGTCTGCTCGACGGAGACTTCGGCGGCTTCAATGTTGACCGCTTACAACACTGCCTCCAGACCGCCACGCGAGCTCACTACGATGGCAAGGATGAGGAATATGTGGTTTGCGCCCTGCTCCATGACATAGGAGACACATTGGGCACATACAATCACGGCGCTGTTGCCGCTGCCATCCTTAAACCTTTTGTGAGCAAGGCCAATCACTGGATGCTTGAGCAGCATCCAGTTTTTCAAGGCTTTTACTACTTCGAGCACATTGGTGAAGACAAAAATGCGCGGGACAAACTTAAGAACAGCCCCCACTATGATCATGCACTGGAATTCATCGACAAATACGATATGCCGTCGTTTGACCATGACTACCAGGCAATGACATTGGCCGAATTTGAGCCCATGGTGAATAGAGTTTTAAGCAGATAAACCAATAACTTACAGCGAATAGTTAAAAATGATTTTAATCTTAGGAAGTGTCACAGTCAGAGAAGACTCGCAGATCGAAGCCCTTCGTCATAGCCAAGCGCATGTTAGCAGGTCGCGCGCAGAACCAGGCTGCTTAAGCCACGAAGTCACAATCGATGCAGAAAACCCCAACCGCTTACTGTTTGTAGAGCGCTGGAACACCATGGAAGATTTGGAAAGACATTTTCAAGTTCAGGAGTCTAGTGATTTCGTTGCTGCTATTGCCCTGCTGGCGACTGTCGGCCCCGATATGCAGCTATACGAATCGACAGAGATTAGAAAGCATTAATAAGCCGGGGAAAGCAGTCGAAGTTAAATAAGATTCATCAATTTTTTTTGCGGCAGTGCGATCTACAAGTATGAGCCAAACGAGCGGCTATCAGCGACGCCGGGGTAAGCAGCTCGGATTTACCCATTAGCCAAGATGCTTTGCTAAAATCACCGCGTGAAAACCCGGACTATTAAGCGCCGGCCTAATCCGCCCCTATAGAGGGTCTAGAACAGACACAGGGCTCAGAAAACTCAGAGGCATTCGCGCCGAATTCAATCACAGCCACAACAGAGAACAGGTATAGAAAAGATGAATAACGAGAAATTAAGCCAGTTCCCCGTTCCAGAGCTTAACGACCTGCCTAAAGATATTCGAGAACGCATTCTTGCCGTGCAGAAAAAAGCAGGCTTTGTTCCCAACATTTTCTTGGCCTTAGCGCACCGAGAGCACGAGTTTCGGGCTTTCTTTGCGTACCACGATGCCTTAATGGAAAAAGACGAAGGCCTTTCCAAAGCCGAGCGAGAAATGATTGTGGTGGCCACATCCGGTTTAAACCAGTGCCTTTACTGTGTGGTCGCCCACGGCGCGATCCTGCGCATTCGAGCCAAGAACCCACTACTTTCTGACCAACTCGCCACAAATTATCGAAAAGCAGACATCAGCCAACGACAAAGGCATATGCTGGACTACGCGATAAAAGTCTCCAGAGACGCAGAACTGGTTAATGAAGAGGACCACAGACACCTCATCAATCAGGGCTTCAGCATTGATGAGATATGGGATATCGGCGCAATTGCTGCGTTATTTGCCCTTTCCAATCGAGTAGCCAATATGGCTGCGATTCGCCCAAATGATGAATTTCACGGAATGGGAAGAAATCTGTAAACCCCTTAAAAACTTAGCATTAACATCAATTTTGATCAGCAAGTCATTGATAAAATGGAAATTATACTTTTAAAAATACGCCTTTAGACATGACGCAGAGCGCGAATTAAACCCGGCAGTTACCCTTGTTTTCGCTTCCACTCCATGAAATCAAGCTGTAGTCTGGTCCCAAGAGTTTGCCAAAGCCCTGAGCAATACAAAAATATAAGAATTGGTTTTAGATGGCTATCATACACCCGAATTTCCCAGTCAGCGCTTTCGCTGGCAACACCACCATCATTGAGCCGTGTCTCGGAAGCAGACTATTCGAAGATGACAACGGCAGTATTCTGATCGGCCAGCCGCCCGAAGTTCTTAAGGGCTTACTTGTGCATGGGATTAGCAACTTCGACACATTGGTTCTGCCCGATATCAAAGAAAAGGGTGGCTCACTCACAAACAGTCTTGAATTTCCGCTCTATTTCTTCTTGTTTGTCGCCAAAGGCTTAGAAAATAGCCGAAAACTCAATATCGTCGGCGAATCTGCTGACATAAACCACGCACTGAGACTTTTGCAAATAACACTGTTTGGCCCTACCCGTCTGGAGCTGGAAACATGGGGCACCGAGACTGAACTCAAGGAAGAATGGCTGGCGGCCAGTAAAGAACTCTCCCTGAAAGATAGCTACGGTAAAATCATCCCCGTTCAGGACTTTTTTAACCTGCACCCTTTTGTTAACGGGAGCGCCAAGCTTGGTGATCAAACGATCATCCACATTGACTCTGACGTCTTCGACATAGACTCTGGCAAAGCGGTCAGCCGCATTGATCTTAATGAAGACGCTCTTATTGAACCCCCTTATCAGGTAGCACCTGATTACGTCCCTGGCGGTCTCGTCAAACTTGGCATTGAAGTGCTCGGCGGTGCTTCTGGCTTCACCCCAACTGAGGCCTGCACTGGTTTAGCGCTGTGCTATAACGGCGAGTACATGCTGATTGATGCGATACCCTTCTTGGATCAGCATCTTTTTGCCCGCGGCATTTCTAAAAACCAGTTTGCCTCTGTTTTTTTAACGCATCTGCACGATGACCATTGCTCACTGTTCCCGCTGATGATCATGCCTCACAAGGTCGACCTAATTACGACACGTGAAATTTTTTACATGGCTATGGAAAAATTGGCCTGCGGTCTTGGCTGGACAGTCGACGCGGTTGCAGAGCATTTTAAGCTCATTGAAGCCAGGCCTGGCGAATGCGTCAATTATTTTGGCCTAACAATTGAGCCTCACGTTACAGTCCATAGCATCCCAACTATTGGCGCCACCTTTTCTACCGTAAACAAAGGCATAGAGAGGCAGATCTGCGTGGTTGGTGACAATCATTCCATGACCGCTGTTCGAGATATGGGCAATCGTGGACTTATCCGAAAAAGTACCATTCGAAATCTAGAACGCTTGTACGGTGATCGCTATGCCCTGCTGGTGGCCGACGGAGGTGCGGGCGCCATCCATGGCGATCCAGCTGATGCAATTCAATCCGCCTCAGATCGTGTGGTATTTGTGCACGTGGAAGAGCTAACTAATGAATTTAACACAACATTTTCGCTAGCCACATCGGGCAAGCGATACACAATATTGGAAGGCGATTCAGCCATCTATACGTCACAAATCAATCACTATCTCACCGAATGGTTGGGTAGGCCCTTTCCCAACAGGTGGATGCGCAGCTTATTAGCTGAAGAGGAAATCCGGCGCTACAACTGCGACGATGTGATTCTTGTCCAAAACGCTACCACCCGGGGCTATGTATACCTCATTCTAACCGGCTACTGTGAAGTGGTCCGTCATGACGGCAGCCAACTGCACAAAGAAGCAGAACTTCAAGCCGGTGACATTCTTGGCGAGATGGCGGTAATTACAGGCAAAGGAACTCGCAATGCCAGCGTAGTGGCACGCACCCCGGTAACCCTCTGTGTGTTCTCAGAAGAAACATTCAAATCCTTTATATTAGCTGAAGGATTTCAAGAAAAACTGCTAAGCCAATGGTCTCTGCGGCCAGCAATAGCAAAGCAATTCCAATTCACCAACATGACATCGACGGTGATTGAAAAGCTAAGTCAGATTGGGCAAGCCAGAATTCTAGAGCCTGGGGACAGTTTTGAACTAACTGACAGCCATTGGTGCCTGCTAAGCAAAGGTTCTGCGAAGCTCAATGGTCATTCAATGTATGAAAATGAGGACTATGGCGCGCGCCCATTCGACGAAGACATTTCTGGGCCTGTAAGCTCCCCAGAAGGCTGCACCCTGCTACTGTTTGAACGTAACGCCTTGCAAAAGCTGCGCCTGCAAAGCCCGCAGCTAAACTATTATCTACGCAAGCTTCGCATCAAAGATTGGCGTCAAAATTTTGAATGGAAACTCGGCACTGTAGACATACTGAACTAGCCTGTACTTTGGATAACCCCTTCTAAGCCGTTCACGATTTACTAGATCTGCAATGCAGTTCTAGCCTAATTCTCTTTACTTGTTTTTAATACCCTTACCTTTATACGGAGCTGGTTTTACACGAAACAGGCTTAGCTGGGCACAACTTTTATCCCAATCATTTAGAGAAGGTTCACCATGACCATAATATCTAATCAACAAATCTTGGCAATGAACGATGCCGAGGAATCTGAAAACCGCATTCACAGTGACGAGATCGCGGCAAAATATGGTTTCACCGGCGCACTTGTTAGCGGCGTTAATGTGTTTGGTTATCTCACCCAGCCTTTGGTTAAAGCGTTTGGTGCGGCATTTTTGAAGCAGGGAATGATGGATGTCATTTTCTTGAAGCCAGCTTATCAAGATGACCTACTCACCATCACCACCGAGGAATCTAGATCCGAAACAAGTAAGCGTAATTGTGTCACCAGCCTCAGCAATGAAAAGGGCAAACTTTTAGCAAAGCTGGAGTCATGGTTGCCAGCTGAACTTCCCCCTATAAATGAGCTTGCAGGTGTGGCCTGCGAACACAAAACCATTGATAGACTCGAAATCGAATGGGATCTAATCCTTTTACAAAAACCCGCCCCAGCCTTCACTTGGCAGCCAAGCTATGAGGAAAACCAAGAACATATTACCGCTCAACGGGATATGGCATCCTGCTATACCGGCAGTGCCGGCCACATCCACCCTTACTTCCTGCTAGATGCCTGCAATCAAGCGCTGATGCGATTGTTTGTCCTGCCCGCGTGGATTCATACCGGCAGCAAGATAACGCTGCGGGCACCGTTGTTAGTTGGCCAGCCTGTTGAGATGAAGACGGTGCCAATTGATAAGTGGGAGCGCAACAACCATCAATTCATAAAACTCTATATCGCCATGTTGGTTGAGGGAGATGTAGTCGCTGAAATTGAGCATACCGCTATTTTTAAAATTGCCAGCTGAGTCCTATGGCAAGATCTGATCACTGCACTCTTTTTCTTAGGACTTTTTCTTAAGCTTTTTTAGAGATTGTCACCTAGGCAGTTTTCTCCAGTCGAAAGCGTAGATTGTTTCTCTTGGAGCCCCTGTATTGGACAAATCACGCCAAGATGACGCCTCGATAGCTGCGCTAGGCAACGGCTCAGGTCACCTACTCACTGTTTCAATGAGCGGCGCAGCTGCCGACCCGGCCCGCTAGGTAACCTTTGGCCCGACGCTCCCCCGCACCCTGCTTCTGCCCCTACCCCGCGCACTCAGCTGCCACCCCATTTCACAACACAATTTCGCTCTCAGCTGATAAATGCTAACCTCGGCTTATTCGAGTGTCTTGATGAAATACAATGAAGCACAGTGACGCACCATTTCCTACTTTAGTTAATCCTGGACCCCAAGTTATGTTTCTAAGACAGCTTATAACGCTAACTAAAATAATATGCCTAACCAGTGTAGTAAGCTCTTTTGTTTCACAGCCTCTCGCACAAGAATCAGCAGATGAATTGGCCGAAAAAGTACTGCCACTCAGAGAGCGAGCAGAAGTAACCAACAGCATTATAGAAAAACGACTCGATGAAGTTGTGCCTCTCGTGATGCGCCGAGCTGGGGTCGATGCATGGGTAATCATAGCTAGGGAATACAATGAAGACCCAGTTCTCAAGACTATGCTGCCCGCAACGTGGCTTAATGCCCGAAGAAGAACGGTTTTGCTATTTATAGATCACGGTGACGCTCGGGGAGTAGAACGCATGGCGGTTGCCAGATATGCCGTCGGTGATTTGTTTCCCGGTGTTTGGAACCCCGAAGAACAGCCCGATCAGTACGCCCGTATCGCACAAATTCTTGGCGAATTTAATCCACAAAAAATAGCCCTCAATTACTCAGACACTTATGCCTTAGCTGACGGGCTAACATTTTCAGAACAGCGCGATTTTAGCAGCGCCCTTTCCCCCCAGCTAAGAGACCGAATCGTGTCTGCCGAAGAAGTCGCGGTAGGCTGGCTAGAGACTCGAATTCCAGAGGAAATTGACGTCTACAAAGACGTGATGGATATAGCCTACGGCATCATCAAAGAAGGGTTTTCTGGCAGCGTCGTCAGCGCTGGCGCAACAAGTACTAGCGATTTGGAGTGGTGGTTTCGCCAGCGCGTGTCCGATCTTGGTTTAGGCACTTGGTTTCACACCAGCATTGAAATAGAAAGGTCCGATCGCGCACTTACCAGTATTGACGCTAACAACCTTGATCCCGAAATTATCTATAAAGGCGATCATGTCCATATCGACTTCGGCATTTCCTATCTTAATTTGCAAACAGATACACAGCAAAATGCCTATGTATTGAATGACGGCGAGAACGATGTTCCTGCATCACTAAAAACCGCGCTAAAAGCCGGCAATGATCTTCAAGACATCCTAACCGACAACTTTGAAGTTGGTCGAACGGGAAATGAAATACTCAGAAGAACCCGAGAAGAATCTCTAGCGCGGGGGATCGGGCCAATTATTTATACTCATCCGATTGGCTTGCATGGCCACGCCGCTGGCACCACTATCGGTATGTGGGACAAACAGGAAGGAGTGCCCGGCACCGGTGATTACCCAATGAAAGCAAACACAGCGTATTCAATAGAGTTGACCGCAATGGTAGACATTCCTGAGTGGAGTGCGAAGCCCATGCGAATGAAGTTGGAAGAGGATGGATTTTATGACGGCGAGGTTTTCGAGTATATTCAACCACGCCAAACCGAATATCACATAATCCGATCACAATAGAATCTCTAATCCAGTCAAAATAAATTGCCATGCCACTTGATATCACCGTCACTTTCAGCGGTAGAAATTTAGATCGACTTAAAGCTATCGCTCAAAAGCAAGGACCGAGACTACAAGCAGCCAAAGCCGATGAATGTAGAACGAGCCGCCTATCAATTTGTTGATGTCACAATGAACCCAGACCTTATCGACTAAATTGCTGATGGCTTACTGCAACGCTAATGGTTTACTGCAACTAAAAGTGCTTCTGGATATACCCAAGAATCGCAAATGGCATGCCAGCGAGAGCGAGTGTAAAAGCATCATGAGCGCAATAACCCACTTTAGTGAATCTATAAACTTGAGCCCCAATCACATCTCAGGCATCGGCTGTCCTGACGATGTTATTTTTTTAAAAAATCATCACCCTAGAACTGGGCATCGAACTAAACGTCGACAATTAATTTTGTAAGTTTCGCCTAGTTGAGGAAGAGAGATTATCAGCGGCGGGATTAGACTCTGACAAAAATCGCGATGAATGGGTGCGCGCGAAAAGAGATGAATTACAGGAAAAAATAAAAGCTGCCCGAGGTGAATCAGACGACAAGTTTATTTTTCAGCTTTTTTAAGCTTGAGTTGTTATAACGGCGAATTCTCACGATAGGGACGTCATGCCATTTTATTTGCTGCTCATAATCAACTGTTTATCGAGCATTATTAATGCGCTCTCACTTCTCTACTCTTAGTTACACTCGCCTCTATTTCCCCCAACTATATTCTCAACTGCACATACAGTTTCACTCACTCACGAAGGTGCAGGGCTTAACCTCAGATAGGTATTGCCAAACACCCTGAGTTGCAGAGACAACAATTGGGAACCGACAAAGTAACCGCCCGTCAAATTTAGCGAAAAATAGGCTGGGTTAATTATGACGGCAAACATAAGGTGAACGCCTTAACTGCGTTCTTAAATTTATCCGATATTCTCGTAACAGAAATTAATGGCCATGCAGAGTGCTTTTGGTTGCCTCAGCGCTAGACTCGATGAAACACCATGAAATGCTCTCCCGTTCGATATTATTGCGTCTGTGCAGTGAGCCAGTGCTGAATACACCGTCACCTTAGGGGCCATCGAGCGAAGCTAAACCGGACTTATAAAAAACCCGCCCTACCCACAATCACAGTAGCCCCATTTTTTAGTATGTTGCTGGGACGGCCAATGCAAGAGCTATCACAGCAACAGATAACTTTCAGACCAACCAAGCGCTGCTAGGCTAGCTAGCTCAGTCTTTGCGCCCTGTCCTTGCCAAAGGTTAACGGAGGCTTCCAAATTATCTGGCTATACCCCTCTTTATCGCCTTCTCTTTGCCGCTCATCCCCCCCTTATTGGCTAGTGGTTTTAGATGCCTGACTGCTCCGACAACTATTGGCACAAATAAGATTTTTACTACTCTCTATTTACCCTTTAGACTGTTACGCTTGCGCTCATAACAACAATGAAAGGCCACAGCCAGGGGTATAACGTTGGGACAATCCAGCCATAGCGATAACAAGCTTTCTAAGTCAAAGGCGCTAGCATTGGCGGTAGTTACCGATACTGCTGCCCTAGCCGCAGAAGCCTCTCTAGTTCGTGACAAGCATCATCTCAATATTGTCAGCTACTCTCGTAAAGTGTTCATCCCTCTAACACATCTTTGTCGTGATGTCTGTCACTATTGTACCTTTGCTAAGACGCCAAAGCGCATAGGCCAAGCCTATATGAGCCTAGAGCAGGTACTAGAATTGTGCCATGAGGGGGCTAAGATAGGCTGTCAAGAAGCCCTTTTCACTCTAGGCGAAAAACCAGAGCTAAGATATAAGGCTGCGCGTGAGGCTCTCCAAAAGCTGGGATATGAAACTACAATCGATTACGTCCATGCTGTTGCCGAAATAGTTTTAGCGCAAACCGGCTTACTCCCCCATATCAATGCGGGTAATATGACGGCACAGGAACTGCGAAAAATGCGCGACGTCAGCGCGTCGATGGGCATAATGCTAGAGTCAAGCTCCACTCGCCTGACCGAGAAAGGCATGCCTCATTATGGCTCGCCGGATAAAGACCCGGCTGTCAGACTCGAAACGCTGCGCTTAGCAGGCGAAGAAAAAATACCTTTTACTACCGGCATACTTATAGGCATAGGCGAGACACGGCGCGAGCGAATCGAGTCGTTTTTGGCAATAAGAGACTTACACGATAAATACGGTCATATTCAAGAAATAATCGTTCAAAATTTTCGCGCCAAACCAGACACAAAAATGGCTTTGGCGCCAGAGCCAGACCTAGAAGACTTGCTTTGGACCATCGCTGTGGCGAGATTGATATTTGGCGCACAAATGAATATTCAAGCGCCGCCTAATTTGAGTCCTGGCGTACTGCCCAAATTAATCGCTGCTGGGATCAATGACTGGGGCGGCGTTTCTCCGTTAACCCCCGACCACGTCAATCCCGAAGCGCCGTGGCCACACTTGGATCAGCTTGCCAATGAAACCGCTGCCGCCGGCAAATTTTTAGAGCAACGCTTAACGATTTATCCCGCTTATGTAAAAAACGCAGAGACTTGGGTTTCTGATGCGGCTCGACCTAAAGTCTTGTGCCAGGCTGATGGAGACGGTTTTGCTAAGCGCGACAGCTGGCAAACAGGGGAGTCCAGCGCCACGCCAACCATAGAAATAGAGCTATTAGCTAAACCGATCGCTCAAGCTTCAGTAAGTGCAGACGTAATCGAAATCGTTAAAAAGTGTTTAGCAAAAGAAGATTTGGCACAATCAGAGGTGGCGCGCCTGTTTGAGTCTCGCGGCCCTGACTTCAGCTACATCGCGCAGCAAGCGGACTCGCTTCGGCTGAAGCTGTGCGGAAACACCGTTAGTTACGTTGTTAATCGAAATATTAACTATACCAATGTCTGTTACTTCAAATGCCAGTTTTGTGCTTTTTCAAAGGGCAAAGCCAGCGAAAACTTGCGTGGCAAACCTTATGACATAAGCGCTGAAGAAATCGCAAGACGATGTGATGAAGCCTGGAATCGCGGCGCCAGCGAAGTTTGCCTGCAGGGTGGCATCCATCCTGATTATACTGGCCAAACTTATCTCGATATTTTAGCAACCGTACGTGAAGCGACCCCCGAAATGCATATCCATGCGTTTTCCCCTCTTGAGGTTTGGCAGGGTGCTAAAACCTTAGAAATCAGCCTCGAGGAGTTTTTGATTAAACTTAAAGCCGCCGGCCTTAATACTCTGCCCGGAACAGCGGCTGAAATCCTTCATGACGATATACGAGCAAAAATTTGCCCTGACAAGCTCAATTCCAGACAATGGCTGCAAGTCATGGAGACTGCTCATCGGGTTGGGTTCAGAACTACTGCCACGATTATGTATGGACACGTTGAGACCAGCGAGCATCTTGCTGCCCACCTGTTAAAATTGCGATGCTTACAGCAAAGGACGGGGGGCTTTACTGAATTTGTACCGCTTCCCTATGTGCCGATGGAAGCTCCCATGTTTCTCAAGGGTAAGTCTCGCAAAGGACCAAGCTTCAGAGAAGCCGTATTGATGCACGCTGTCTCGCGGCTGGTTTTTAATGATTTAATCCCCAACATTCAAACTTCTTGGGTAAAAATGGGACACGACGGCGTGCAAGCTTGTTTAAATTCCGGTGCCAACGACCTTGGCGGCACCCTAATGAATGAAAGTATCACCAGGGCCGCTGGCGCTGATCACGGTCAAGAATGGTCCCCAATGATGTTGGAACAACTTATCAGCAAGTTAGGCCGCACTCCGCGTATGCGCAATACACTTTATGGAGAAGTTGATAACGGCCGAATTGAAGCTGCCAATAATGCACAGGCGCTTAGTGAGTTAAGCAATACTTCTGCTCAAAAATTGCAACGCAGCAAAAAACTGAATATTCTTGCACAGCAAATTTAATCAGCATAGAGATTAGCCTTTATTTAAAGGTTGAGCTGCGGGTTTCGCAATTTAATTAGTGCTAACAAGATACGACTCTATATCTTGTTATAATTATCCAGGACTCGCAAGGCACAAATTTGATCAACTAAAGCCCTACGATATTGTCTAGCGGAGAAATCCAAAACCGTCACCGGGCCGTATGCGCTCTGGTAAAAACCCATTTATAATAGGACGCGAAACAGTTTATGAAGATTGCAATAACCGGTGCCAATAGCAGTGTTGGGAAAAACTTATTGGCCCAACTAGCCACACTCCCAGATTTAGAAATTATTGCAGGAGTGAGATCCAAGTCCGCGTTTGATTCATTGCCAATAGCCGCCTCTATTACCCCTGCCGTTATCTCTTATGATGACATCGACGGCCTAGCATCAGTACTCGCCGGCGCCGATTGTGTAATTCATTTAGCCGGTATCTTAATAGAAACAAAGCACTCTAATTATGCGAGCGCCAACGTTGCAGCTACCGAAACTGTCGTTGAAGCGGCAAAACGCAGCAAGGCTAAACACATAATATTTATAAGTGTCGTTGGGGCTTCACCTGATTCTAATAATGCTTATTTTCGCTCAAAAGGCGCCGCAGAAAAATTTGTCAGTGAATCAAATATACCGTCAAGCATTATCCGAACGCCGATTTTGTTAGGCCATGGGTCTGCCGGCACTAACTCTTTAAAGTACGCAGCATCCAAAGGTAAAACCAAAGTCTTGGGTGGCGGCAATTACACTATGCGCCCTCTTGACGTTGATGACCTCAACAATGCTCTGACCGCTTTAGCCACCAAACCGGCAAGCGGCACTACTACTTATGAATTAGTAGGCCCGGAAACCATTGCCTACCGCGACCTCATAAAATTAGCAGCTGAGATTCAAAACAAAACGGTAGAAATTGGCAGCGCACCCATCTGGCTTGCTAAAATTGGCTCTGCCATCACTAGCATGATTAAAGGTGGAGGAATGACCCCAACTGTTATCGATGTAATTACCATGAATGAAGCAGTAGCGGTCAACGCTGATGCCGCTATTGGTATTGAACTTACCCCACTAAGAGACACGTTAAACAAGATACTAACTGAGAAATCAAAATGACTGAACAAGCAAAAACAGTAGAATCTGAACAGAAACCGGTTAAGAAAAAAGCCAGCCCCATTGGACGGATTATCTTTCTGGCCCTTACCGCAGCTTGCTTTGGCTACCTCTATTTTAGACTAAATGGGGCCGCAGCAAGAGAAGGTATGAATTTGGTCGAGTACATGACCCAAGTGTTTTCTACCGTTGATTGGGTACCTTGGCTAGGGTTAATGGTTTGTTATTCGCTGTTCTATTTTTTCATAGACACTCTTGTTGTTACTAAAGCCTTAAACTGGTTCATCTCAGATATTAAATACAAAGATATTTTGCCGGTTCGCGCAAGCGCTTACATTATCTCTATATTTAATGAGCAAGTTGGCAAAGGTGCCATGGCGTTCTATTTAAATAAGCGCCACCAAATTCCAGGATGGGAAGTTGGCTCGGTTATGCTGTTTATAATGTTCTGCGAAGTCTTTTATTTACTTGTTTGGGCAAGCATTGGATTTGCCGTCGGTGGCGACAGCTTACCCGAGGTATTCGCAATAATGCCTTACATCAGTGCGGGTGCAGCAATGTTCTTGGTAATTTGGATTCTATATTTTCAAGGAACCATATTGCCAAACAACACATTTAGAGAGAAACGAGTTTTGCATGCCTTTAATAAAGCTAGACCTTGGCATTACATGGCTTTCTTCTTACTGAGATCCCCTGCTCTTCTTGCGGCGGTTATCGTATATACGATAGCGTTAAACTTATTTGGAGTGGAAGCCTCCTTCCTCACCTTGTTGCCATTCCTGCCAGTGATCTTTTTTGCCGCGGCGGTGCCCACCCCAATGCGCGCTGCAGCAATCACGTTTTGGGTAATTTTATTCCCTGATAATGAAGGTCAAATGGCGGCTTTTGGATTTGTTCAGCACAACTTTTTTATTCTATTCAATGCAGCAATAGGATTGATATTCTGGCGCAAAGCCCAAAAAGATCTTTTTAGCGATTAGTGGCTAACCTGCTCACAGCCTTGCGACTGCTGCTAATAGCGCCGGTTGTCTATGGGCTAGCCAATCCTGGTTCAATGCCAGCCTATTGGTTAGCCCTATTGTTTCTATTAGCTATAACCAGTGACTTCCTTGATGGAAAAGTCGCTAGAGCCTCTAACACCGCCTCTGCCGGTGGTATGCTTTTCGACCACTCAACAGACTTTCTTTTCGTAACGTCGACTATGGCAGCATTAGCATTTACTGATGTATTAAGCCCGATACTGCCTGTCTTGGTAACCATAGCGTTTAGCCAATACGTGCTGGACTCTTACTTCTGGCTTAAACAAAAACAGTTAAAGATGAGTTTTTTAGGTCGCTGGAATGGCGTGTTCTATTTCGGCCCCGCCCTATTATTTATAGCCTCCCAATTATCAATAGCGGGCTTTTTGCAGACCTTGTTCGGCCTTGCTGCCGTCTGGCTTGGGTATGGGTTAATCTTGTCCACTTTACTTTCTATTGTCGACAGAACAATCGCACCCCTTCGCACTGCTGCATAACTAGCCTTGAAGCTGTAACGCTAAGTTGGATTCAAGAAATGCACTAAACTCAACAAAACTGAGCTGCCATTTATCAGCGTGTCGTCGGCCGCGGTGACTTACTAATTAACGCAAAACGCGCTGCGCCGAACAAATTCAAAACATCAGCTAAGTTTTTGCATGGCATCAACGAGCGTTGAAATTTCGTCCGCAGAGGTAAACACCTGAGGCGTAATTCGAACACAGCTGCCACTTGCCAAGCCAACACGTATAACCGTGAATATGCCAAACTCATTCTCTAGGCGCTGCTGCAGTTCTCGCGCATCGGCCACCGTATTCTTTCCCGACAATCGAAACGATCCCATCCCTGTCCAAGATTCTTCATCTAGGCCGCCTAGTAACTCTATGTGCCCCATAGCTTGCGCTTCATTTGTCCAAAGTTGACGCAAATGCCGCAGCCGAGCCTCTTTATTAGCAGCCCCAATAGCTTCATGGAAGGCAATTGCATCTGGGATAGTAATAATTGAGGCAAAATTCGAAGTCGCCATATGAACTCGAGAGGACGCACGGGAGTTTTCCGGATCGCTTTCTCCTGGATAAGGCGCAACTTTGGATAAGGACCCCCTCTTCATATAGAGAGCACCGACACCGATTGGCGAACCTATCCATTTGTGCAGGTTAAATCCCGCCCAGTCGACGTTAAGGTCAGATATTTTATAATCTAGCAATCCCCACGACTGAGCACTGTCACAAATCACGTCGATGCCTCGTGATTTTGCCTCTGTGGCAATTTCTGCCACCGGCACAACTAATCCATGCTGATTGCTAACATGCGTGATCAACATTAATTTAAGATTAGGGTTGGCATCAAAAGCGGCAACATAGCGATCTAAAATTTCGGCCTGAGTCGCCCTTTGTGGCAGCTCTACTTCAACTGCATTTACGCCATGTGCACCTTTTAACCACAGCATGGTTTCTTTAAAACTGGGGTAGTCCAAATCCGCGTAAAGCACAGCATCATCAGGGTTTAAGTCTTTGTACTGCCGAATTAGATTATGAATGGCCTCTGTTGCATTGCGAGTAATGACGATTTCATCATCAAACACACCTAAAGCCTGTGCCACCTTATGAACGCTGAGTCTTTGATCGTCAGCATAGCCCTTGCGAGCATAGAAAGAATTCTGTGCATTTACCATGCGCGTAGCATCGATAAACGCGTTCTGAACTGGGTGGGCCATTTTACCCCAATAGCCATGTTCTAAATTTACGATGCCTTGCGTGCGATCGTAGTAACTAGCGATCTCTTTCCAAAAATCCTCATCACGGGCCAATACCTGTGCGCTTGTGGATTGAGGGGGTACCGGCAGCTCTCGCCTTCCTGACTTTTTTGACTCGACGGATTGTGCCGACACTAAACCAGGCAAACTCAAAGCGGCCCCAGCCACCATAGCGCCAAGGACTCTTCTACGACTTACACCAGCTGGCTTAACGACCATACCCTACTCCAAGATTTCATTGTGATTGTTCGCGCCATCTCCAACATCGCGGCAACGACGAAGACTTATTCATTATTGACCAGCTGAGAAAAATTGAGAAGCGGCGAATGCGTTAAATTGCTACAGTCGGATGCTCATCATGCATGCGAATACAAAATTTAGATAATGCGTAATGAATCTGTCACCCGTCCTGCGTACTATAGTGCGGATTGGTTTTAATAGTTAAACTATTTTACAGCGAATAAAGGTAGTCTCATGAGTCGGTTAGAATTTTTTTTTAACACAGCTGCGAAGTCCCTTTGGTTCGAGCGGATTTCGTCACAAACACTAATTAAAGCCATCGCCATCTTAATCATCTTTACCTCTGCATTGACCTTATCAGCACAGAACTTGGCTCAGGCTCCCTGCACAGATGGCAGCGGTACAGAGCTGGAATGCAGCTCTAGTTTAAATTCACTGCCTATGAATTTTATTCAGGCAATAGGCTCACACAATAGCTACAAACTCGCGATACCAGCACCAGAGTTAGAACTCATTCGCGCCTACAGAGAACAGTCTGCGATCACGCTCGATTATTCTCACCTAACACTAACGCAGCAGCTCGAACTGGGCATGCGCCAAATAGAGCTCGACATTGTTTATGACCCCAAAGGAGGCCGGTACGCTAACCCGCTTCTACCAAGACAGACAGTGGAGTTAAGCGGTGCTCAACGCTATGACAATAGCAATATGGAACAGCCAGGGTTTAAAGTACTTCACGCACAAGATATTGACGTTCGATCAAACTGTGACACTTGGATTATTTGCCTCGCTGAAATAAAGAGCTGGTCAGACAAAAACCCTCAGCACGTTCCGATTCTTATAATGTTCAACGCCAAAACAGGTGGCTCTGCCTATCCTGGGGTTACCGAAGCGCTACCTTTTGATAGTCAGGCTTTTGATGATTTAGATCAAGAAGTGCTAAGCGTCTTCGATGAGACGCAGTTGATTACTCCCGACGATGTTAGAGGCAACTTCCCTACACTTAAAGACGCGGTGATAAGCAAAGGCTGGCCAAGCTTGGCTGCGACTAAGGGCAAAGTCTTCTTTGCCTTGGACGAAGGCCCAGAAAAGGTGCAAATCTACAGTCGTGGCAATGCCTCGTTGCAAGGTCTGCCTATTTTCGTCAATTCGATCGACGAGAACGCCGACCATGCAGCCTATTTCACAATGAACAGCCCCATTCAGGATCAAGAACGTATTCGAGCAGCAGTCAAATCGGGGTTTATTGTTCGTACCAGAGCTGATGCCAACACCATGGAAGCGAGGAATAATGACAGCTCGCGCCGTGAAGCTGCCTTCTCCTCTGGCGCCCAGTACATATCGACTGACTACTACCAGCCTCGGCTAGAATTTAGTGAATACTCAGTTTCACTGCCTAAAAACCGTGCAGCAATGTGTAATCCGCTTCTCCTTAACGTAGATTGCACCGCCCGCTAGCACGCCTCAATAGTCACTCCCGCTATCTTTGAGTAATGATTTATTGGTGTTTTGCGATATAGTACTGTTTCAACCTTGGTCATGATCTCGCAGTCCAGCCATGTTCTATGTAACGCAATAAAAATAACTAAACGAAAAGTCGCGTAACCGAAGAAATAGAAGAAATAGAAGACAGCGACAATAACTTTCTAAAAACAAAATCAGATAGCAATAAAGTTGCCTTGCAATGGTCCGAACAAGCTATCTTGAGGAGCTCAAATGCCAATAGACGTGGTCATTACTCTCAGCGATGAAGATCTAGAAAAATTTCAAAACAGTATTGATAAAGGCAGGTTAATTGTCGAAGACGACGAAGCTTCTCGAATGGTGGAAGATTCTGCTTCAAAAATGATCGATGAAACACAGCATCTTGATCTCCCTGGTTTTGTATCTGAACGGCTACTTAAGCTGCGAATCCTTCTTAATATGGTCCGTGATGAGGAGTGGCGACTTTCTGCAGAGGAAAAGAAAAGTATTCGTGCTGCACTGTATTATTTCGTCGATCCTGAAGATATTATTCCCGACCACATACCCGTCATAGGTTTCCTAGACGACGCTCTTTATGCTGAAATCGTATTTAAAGAGCTAAAATCCGAAATCAAAATGTATCAGGAATTCTGCCAATTTCGTATCGCCGAGGAAAATCGCCGGAGGGGGAAAGGCCTGGAACTTCACGTAGCTCGAGAGGACTGGATAGCCGACAAACGCGAAGTTCTGCACGCTCGGATGCGGGAAAGGCGGCTACTCAAAACCGGTGGTCGCGGCTTACGCATGCGTTTATTCTAAGAAGCCTGTAACTCACCATTTTTCTATTTTTCGGAGTTGTTGTATGCGCGTCATAGCCCTAACCTTATTGTTCTGTCTTTCATTCCTTAACGGCACCGCCAACGCTCAGCAAAATTTGGTGCCCATTGACCCGGCATTAGAGCGAAGCTTTAAAACCTTAGCGGCCAGACCTAAAGTTCAGGCAGCGCTCAGCTATATCGAGGATAACGAGCCAGCTTACATTAGCGAGCAAATAAGACTTACGGAAATTCCTGCTCCACCCTTTAAAGAAGAGAAACGCGCGGCATATTTTCTCGAGCAAATGAAGATACGAGGGTTAGAGGACGCTTATATCGATAGCGAAGGCAATGCGGTAGGCATTCGAGCTGGCAGCGGCGATGGGCCAACCTTTCTGATCTCCGCACACTTAGACACCGTTTTTCCAGAGGGCGTAGACACGACAGTAGAGCTTCGTGGTGGCCGCTATTATGCTCCTGGCATTGGCGATGACACCAGAGGGCTAGCAGCCCTGCTGTCGGTAATCGATGCGCTTAACGACAGCAATATCGAAACTGTCGGCGATATAATTTTCGCCGGTAACGTTGGCGAAGAAGGGCGCGGTGACCTTAGAGGCATTAAGGCTCTATTTCGTGACTTTCCAGAAATAGATGGTTTCGTATCGATCGACGGGGTTAGGCTTCGGCGGATAACAACAGGCGGCACAGGCAGCAGACGTTTTGAATTTCATTTCAAAGGGCCTGGCGGACATTCTTTTGGTGCCTTCGGTCTAGCTAGCGCTATCCACGCTATGGGTCGGGCGATAGCAAAAATTGGCGACATTGAAACGCCACAATTTCCAAAAACGACCTATACCGTAGGCACTGTAAAGGGCGGTACATCAGTTAATTCGATCGCCGCTGACGCCATATTCGCTCTTGATATGCGCTCCAACGACAAAATCGAGCTTGCCAAACTCGAGCAGCAAATAAAGGCTGCCGCGTTGGACGCGGTAGCAGAAGAAAACGCTCGTTGGGACAATGGAAAGATCACAGTCGATTTTAATCTCATCGGAGACCGCCCTGTCGGTAAAACTCAAACATCAAGCCCAATCGTTCAGGCAGCCGCACTTGCCTTTGATGAAATCGGACTAGCACTTGACCAACTCAGTATTTCCAGTACTGATTCAAATGTGCCAATGTCTTTGGGGATTCCTGCGATAACAGTTGCCGGCGGAGGCAATGGCGGCGGAGCACATTCGCCAGACGAATGGTTCACCCCTACAGATTCACACGAGGGACCGCAAACCGCGTTCCTTATCATGCTAGCGCTAGTGGGTATCTTGGATGTCACTGAACCCATGCTGACCGAGCAGAATTAACTCAAGCTACAAGAACCTAAAACCGAGGAAACAAAAACAGACGAGAGTTCAAACCAATTAACAAGGCTTCAGCGCGCAGAAACCAAAAGCGTTTGTATCGCAGCCCCTATTGGCCCTTCGGTATCAAAAAGCGTTGCATGAGACATTCCTAACCCGCTAGGTTGCCAGAACGAGGTTGCCTGTGATGCCAGCCACTGCGATTGAGGTGCTCTATGTATCGCTATTGTCAGGTCTGGATTCACGAAACTAGCCTCACTAAGGTCTGTGTTGCGGCTAATGCCATTGCCACAATCGGCAATAGGGCAAAGGCTCTGAAACGGGTTTGGTTGCTCTGTCTCTATGAGTCGATGGGTGTGATCCAAATTGTGGTTGGTCCCGGCGCACGTCCCTCACCTGGTGGGTAGGCCACCTCAACGGACTGCGCGAAGGTTGGTTTCCCATGATTTACTGGCATGCTGGGAAAATAGCCCGCAGCTGCATCTTCAAACACCGGCCGTGCTATCACTGCACTAGGTAATTCTTTAGTGACCTGTGTTTTAAGATGAATGCTAGCAGCATTAATACATGCTTTACCCTCTCTATCACTGAGAACAACAGCACAGGTGGTCAGCATTCTGCCCTGTTTTATGATTTTCGCAGCAATGGTGAATCCGGCAAGAGGTATAGGCCTCACCATATCAAGAGTTAACCTAACTAACTGTTTGTCTTGCACTAGCGACTCTGCCGCTTTTGCGACTAGTCCGGACGGCGGCCCAGCGTGACAAGCATGTTCAGACCAAGGGCCTCTAGCACTGTCATTACCGACAAATTCGTTGGTCTTTAATTCTCGAAAAATGCAGCCATTTTTTTCAAAGTATGTCTAATTAGTTTTCACTGCCAGCAGACAGTATGACAAAGAGTTTCGAAGCAAATCTATACTTTGGTTTGAGCGAGAGGTTTGAGCCAGAAATGCGCCTTACTGCGTATCCTTTGTGCTCGTTCGAAAACTCAGGGGGCATTGTTGGTAGTATTTGTAAAACGACTCTAAACTAAAGTCGTTAACTACCTTCTCACTATAGCCCCGCCGGTTTCTGAACTCGTCATCATGTTTATATCCCAGCGTGTGCACGTAGTGCTTCCATACCGTGCACCCATGACAGACAAGATCCTCTTCGCCTGAACTTCTCGTTTTCACCAAATCATAGATTTTACTAATTCTAGTTATGATTAACTACATAGTCTCGGCATGCTGCTTGCGTTCCTCTTACAATTGGCAAGGTGTTAGGTAGGGTATTCGTGTTGACCATGAAATCGATTCTCATTCGAGTAATATAGCAAAATACGCCTGTCTTTTAGAGCTAACGTTTTATCGCGAAGGGTTTTATAATTGCGCCAAGGTAAATAGTGTTCCAGTGCTCGACAATTCAGAGCGCTCTAACCCTGTTAAATGAATAGTCCGATCAAACAGTTAAAAGTAAGCAAGGTCGGGAGTGCCCATTTTCTCTATAAAAGAGTTGAAAGGGCCAGGCCCTATGAAATCAATTATCTTCATGTGAAGTTTCGCAAAGCAGATTTCATTTTAGTTTAACCGCTTATGCTGCTCGCAAGCCTTGTCTGAGCATCCGTGACTACCACAAGTTAGCGTTGTGCGTCTTCTTCTCCCGCATCATCAAAAATACGCTGAGAAGATGACAACCCATTTACAGTTAACTTTTCTCGAAGCCAATCTCTCTCGTACTTGACCTCTTCAAGGTCTAGGATTATCCCTAGCGCTGCCCTTGTCCGCTCTTGCGAACGCGCCATGTTGCGCATATCAGCCTCGTCGCTATCTTTCGCCTGAACCCAGAAACTGGATGTATGCCCTTGTATTCTTACCTTTAACACCTCTTCTGGATACTTAGCAAAAGCCACAATTTCCACATAGCGTGAAAAATTACCTAAAATATTAACAAGCTCTGCGCGCCGCTGCGAATCACCTGCTTCGAAAAAAAGCTCGGTATTGGTAAATCTTAAGCGGAGGTCGTCGCTAAGTTGTGCACACCATAGAGGTAAACCTTCACCAAATTCTACTAACAAATCTTGATAAAGCTCCTCACCTAGATCTTCGTACAATAAAATGACTTGTTCAATTTCATCGTTTTACGCTCGACAATCACTAAGTAAAGCACTGCAATTAACAAACACCATCAGATCGCTAACAGCTACTCAATGTTCTTCCGAGTCCATGTTCTAGTTCTTTGTCCCTTTCGAGCACTTAGGTTTCTCTACCCTGCGCGCATGAATCGACTGTGCTTTGATGTGTTTGGTTATAACTTGTTTTGCTTTATTTTGCTGCTCGGCCAGCGCAATTACTTCGCGCAGCCTGCCTGTTAAAGGCATCTAATCATTGACGAACTCTCAAAGAGCGCGGTAAGTTTATAGCCAAAGGTTTGTAAAGCTTGAGTCAATTCTTTTTCCATTGACTCATCAAGCAACACTATTTGCGCTTGAGTTTTATTGATCATTGCCTCAGCGTGTTCGGCCAGGCCGCCAAGCGTCTGATTAACCGAACGCGCTAGACTTGTTGGAGACTGATCAACGGTTGAGACAATATCTTAACGGCCTGTGTTGTGAATGATGAGGCAAGAAAAATTTCGATGGGCTATCACAGGATTGACAATAGTGAGATCGATCAGACTTATCGAATGTGATGTTGACAGCCCACCATAGACCAAGCGACACTCTTGTTTAAGAAAATTTTGAATGTCACTTTTACTACCACTTTTACTACCACAATAGATCTGCTGATTTCACTAATCTCAAAACAGACTAAACAGACAAATTCACTGCGCCAAAAAACGCTTTCTGTTTCGAGGATTTGGACCTGTATACCCTAGCAAGAATTGAAGAAACCTGGATTAGCACCCTGTTGAGAGAGTCAGGTTTGGCTTTCTTTACTTCCTTAAGCATTCACTCATTAGCCATGGCTTTGGTAGTCGGTATAAACGTCGCTGTCAGCTTGCGGCTGTTAACCACTAGCTCAACGGCGACCTACACGGGTTTAGACAAGCTATACCCTCTGCACTGGCGCGGCGTTGGGTTCATCTTTTTATCGGGCATAGCTCTTTTGCTGGCCTATCCAGCCAAAGCACTCACCAACCCCGTGTTTTATGTGAAAGTTGCTTCACTGGTGATTGGACTAATAATCGCTTTCAAAATTCAACTTCGCTTACAGAAAACTAATTCCACCGTAAACCACTCATCCACCAAAAGCCTTGCCGCTTTATCAATAATTCTTTGGATCGTCACTATTTTCACCGGCCGGTTTTTGGCCTATACCAACAGCGTCTTGCTGGCATCTAGGTTCTATTGAGCGACACACTTGTGATTGATTTTCTAAGTAGTTTTTCTCAATTTACGGGCATTTACGTCTTTATGAACTCGACGTGGGGCTGGCCAATAATCGAGTCTTTACATTTTGTTGGCCTGTGCCTTTTATTAGGTACAGTGGGCGTTTTTGATCTAAGAATGCTGGGCCTAGCCAGGCAAATCCCTTACAAGGACTTGCACCGATTAGTGCCGCTAGGCGTCGCTGGATATTTGATTAATGTAATAACCGGCATCATGTTTCTCACAACCTCACCTGATCAGTATGTGCACAATCCGGCTTTTCAAACCAAAATGCTGTTCATGTTACTCGCTGGCATCAACATGTTGGTTTTCTATGGCTTTTTTAATCAGCATGTCAGTAATGCTGGCATCGCCCCGCTTCCAAAACGCATAAAACTAGTAGCTGGCATTTCCTTAATAGCCTGGTCGGTCATAATCGTTTGTGGGCGACTTATCACCTATTTTCGCCCTCCCTATCATTGGTGTTTTTGGTGTTATTAGGTGTTAGCACAGGAGTAGCCCTGCTCTAGTAAGTTCAGCAAGCTCTTGTGTTTCGAGGGTCGCAAGAGCTGAACAACACGAGTTATTTTAATCACTACAAATAGTGCCCTGGCTTTCTGATCAATATTGACTATAGCGCTGGCTGTAAAGTTTCCCAAATTCTCGACAGCGTGCTGACGATTCTGTTAGAACAAAGTTGAATTGTGTGATCGACTCTATTAATCTGACGGCGTTTATTATCTGCTGGACTATTCTAAAAAAATGCAACTACGTAAAGACTTTACACTCGGGATTTTTCATATCCGAATCAACTGGCTCATCGCCGCATGCACTCTGATGACTGCGTTCTCATTCGGGTCCTTGGGACTATGGCAACTCGATAGAGCTGCCGAAAAAGTTGACACCCAACGTGCTTTAGAAGAAAGGCTTTCAGTTAGTGCAGGACCTATAGAAGATATCCCGGCAGGTCATTTAAACGCCGCTAATCCAGAAATGCAGAATCGCCATGTCTCACTCACCGGCGAATACCTTAACGAGCGAACAATTCTCGTATCAGCTGAATTTTTTGAAAGTCAGATTGGCTACGGTGTGATAACTCCGCTGCGCCTTAGCAGCAATAATCAATTGGTATTGGTTCACAGAGGATGGACAACAGGAATTTTGCCCCCCAACACACCCCCTAATCTTCGCCCAGTTGATGGTCCTGTCACCGTCACCGCCCAAGTATTCGTACCCGACGGTAAAACCCGCGTGATTTCATCGACAATTGATACAGGTCAGTGGCCGCTGCGTATAAGGACGTTAGAAATAGATGTAATGGCGGAAATACTGGCAGAACCTCTATTCCCCTTCGAGGTAAGGCTCACCGAAGATCAAGCTGGCACTTTAGCGCGTCACTGGCCTGCTGTTAACGTCAATGTTAACCAGAATTTATCCTATTCTCTGCAGTGGTATAGCTTGGCACTGCTGGTTCTTTTCGCCTCTATTCTGGCTAGCAGCAATCTTTGGGCTATCCTAAAAGGCACTGAATAAAATTCGGTGCAGATCTCTTGAGTTGGCGTTTTTTCCAGCCCTGAAGAAATCAGTTATCAATTATCAGGAAGTAATTTTGAAAATTCTTCAAGCAATGGGCCAGATGGCTAGGGGTTTGTCTCTGAGACCCTGTATCTCGGCGCAATAGCCTCAAGTCAGCGTTCAAAAGATCAGCCAAAAGTGCTAATCTGATACATACTTGAATACTTAAAATAATGATCTATCAACGATGGTACTGAACTATTATTGACGACCACGTATTGATGACTACGAAATAAGACCATTGATGACCACGAAATACGACCATTGATGACCACGAAATACGACGAATTCAAAACTTAGTAACAAGGAGAAGCGTAACTATGCGCATTGTGTCTGGAAAGTCCCTAATCAGCAGCGCCCTGTTAGGCGCGACCTGGCTTTTAGCAAGTTCAGTGTCAGCCCAATCAGCAGAAGAAATCACATTTCATAAGGACATCGAGCCAATATTGCAGCGTAGCTGCCAAAACTGTCATCGAGATGGCGGCGCAGGCCCAATGCCGTTGGTTACTTATGATCAAGTGGCTCCTTATGCTGGATTAATCGAATACAAAACAGGCCTGCGCGATCGCGCTGGCGCGATGCCTCCTTGGTATATGGAAAAAAACATTGGTATTCAGTCTTACAAAGATGATCCATCTTTGAATGACGAAGAAATTGCAGCAATCTCAAGCTGGGCTCGCTCAGGCACTCCCAAGGGAGACTTAGCTGACGCGCCTGAATCGCTGGTCTTTGATGACAGCCTTAAATGGCAAGCTGGCGAACCAGACTTAGTCGTTGTCATGAATGATGTGACCAAACTCGCTGGCACACCTGATTGGTGGGGCGAGATTGACTACCGCCCAACGGGCCTCACTGAAGATCGCTATGTAAAATCAGTTGAAGTTGTCGAAGTGAACGATGTCGACAATCAGTCAGGCGCCGGCCGAGAAACTGTTGGTGGTCGATACATATTCCACCACATGATTTGGGGAACAGCTGAGCTAAATGAAAACGGGGAACGTCCCGCAGGTCAAATTTCTTTACCTTGGCCGGTTCATGAGGTGGGTCGTAATGCCGACATTTTTGACGAAAGCGCTGGCCGCTTGTTGAAGGCCGGCTCTTGGATTGTTTCAGATTCAGTCCACCTTCACTCTAACGGCCGTGACACCACAGGCCATTTAGAAGTTGGCTTTACCTTTCATGATAAAGGCTACCAGCCTAAGTACCAAAATGCGTTTATTGGCTTAGGTAACGGCGTTGACATTAGTATTCAGGGCAACCAAAAAGATCAAGAATTACATGCCTACACTGTGCTTAACCAGCATACAAAGGTAATCACTTTTGAACCACATCTGCATGCTCCAGGTGAGCGCATGTGCTTAGAAGCGATTTGGGGATACACAATCGAAACTCTTTCCTGTGTTGGTTACGACCATAACTGGGTTCGTGGCTATCCATACACTGAAGATGCCGCACCATTGCTGCCTAAAGGCACAATCTTGCACATCACTGGGTATATGAACAACACCGATACAAACCCTAATGTTCCTGATCCACGCAACTGGCAGGGCTCTGGTAACCGCTCAGTAACCAATATGTTTATTGACCTTGGTATTCGAGTGACCATGACAGATGAGCAGTTCCAAGAAGCCATGGAAGAGCGCCGTCAAAAACTGAACCTAGGTCCTAATGACCACGTTATCGGCTGCCCTCTGTGTTTAGCTCCGTTAGTTGCCCCGATCGCTGAAGAGAGCGATAGCGACGAAGTTGGCAACGAAGTAGCTGCAAGGAACTAGACTCAGCAATGCATAAAGTCCCTGAAAATTTCGCCAAGACTGTAACTGGTCCTTTAAGAGTAGCCTTGGCGTTAGCCTTTGTTTTTTTGGTTAACCCACTGAGTGTAAACGCTGAAAGCTATCAATCGGGACAGTATGTGGAGCCAGCCTACGAAGGCTGGCGCCCCAACCCGGATGGCAGCTTTAGCTTTATGTTCGGTTACATGAACGAGAATTGGTTTGAAGAACCCAACGTTGCCGTTGGCAAAAACAATTTCTTTTTCCCAGGTGAAGCCGATCGTGACCAGCCTACTCATTTTCTACCCCGCCGAAACCGCTTCACATTTGAAGTCGTAGTGCCGGCAGATTGGGGTGAGCGTGAACTCGTCTGGACCCTTAACGTGAATGGCGTTGAACGCAAAGCCTATGCCACCCTCGCTCAGGACTACCAAGTAGACAACATCGTAATCGCCTCTGAAACGGGATCATTAGGGGCAGGCACTAGCAGCCCTGAATCAAGAGCGAACTTGCCGCCTGTCGTTACCGTTCAAGGTGATTCTATCCGTACAGCTCGAGTCGGAGAGCCACTAAAATTGGTAACGCAAGTTACGGACGACGGCTTACCCAAACCTAGACGTGATTCAACAATTTCGGAACGGTCTTTAAAAGCTCGAATGATGCGACCACCTACCCGGATTACGGTCGGTAAAGTAAATGGGTTATTTCTGTCTTGGAATGTGTATCGTGGTGAAGGTAACGTTACTTTTGACCCGCCACTGCCCAAGCCTTGGGAAGACACAAGAACCTCGGCTAACTCGCCATGGGGAGCACTGTGGCTGCCACCAGAAATACCAGAAGAGGGTATTTATGATGTCACCGCAACCTTTGACGAACCAGGAACCTACATACTCTGGGGCAGAGCTGATGATGGAGGCCTTTATCATGACGGCTACATCACCGTTAATGTCACTGAATAGCTTTTAGGGTATGTCTTAAAAAATACAAAAAAGGGGCTTTAAGCCCCTTTTTTAATGCCATTTATTATTATTACTTTTAATCGGGTTTTATTTACTTGTGATTGGCGTCGCACTAGCTGAAAATTCGGTCTTTAAACTCTCAGCGCAAATACAGCAATTTTTTATGCCTAACCTTTTAAGGCTCGCTTGGATCAGCTTTCAATCTAATCGTGAATGGCGGATCAAATCTTGGTGGATCTTTGTCGATGATTATCTGGGTAGCAGGTGGTCTAACATAGCGGATCGTTGGGTCACCGTATCGCTGCTGAAGTAAAAGCTCATCCGCCGCCCTAGTCAGAGATGGCCGCTGTGCATCTTGACCAAAAGAAAAGCTAAAGCTACCTCGCACTAATCTGTCATTAGTCGATAACACAGCCCAATCTGCTGTGTAATAAGACGCTTCTGACAACGCTGGCAGCGCTAACATATAGTGCGTGTCCAATACCGGATCGTAACGAAATTGAATATCCACCCAATCACTGGTCTCATCTCTCAAAGTAAATTTGACCAGTCTGGCCAGCCGGGGAAAATCAAGGCTGATTACTGTTGGAGCCAGTAACAGAACGTCATCATCCTTAGGCGAGGTTTCTGTTTTTTCGACAAATCCTGTACTATCCGGACTCACCTGATAGTCAGACAGCACGGGCGCTTGAGCAAGGACAGCAGAAGGAACTGCAGAACATAGAAACCCCGCGACACTTAAATAAAACGTTAAAAAAAGTCGATGCTGCACGTTATAGTTTGCTCATATAGCTGGTTTTCAAACGAAGAAACTAAACACAGCTGACCACCAAATTAGGCTACAAAGTCTAGCATAAACTTCGGTTTTTAAAGAATCGATAGATAGGAAAACTAGCTCGTTATGTCAGATTCCAATTTACACGAAATTCTCAGCGCTCTTAATGATAGTGAAGATAATACAGCCAATTTCGGCGAATCCTGGTCTCAGGGCCGTTCAGCGTTTGGCGGGCTTGCAGCATCCTTTGCTACAAATGCAATGACAAAGCTGCTTAGCTCGCCACAGCCAATAAGATCATTGATGGTTTCCTTTATAGGCCCGCTTCCACATGGAGACGCTAAGGTTGATGCAGAAATACTGCGTAAGGGCAAAAATGTTACTCAGATGAGTGCCAACGTAAATGGCAATGGCCAATTATGTCTCCAAGCCATGGGCGTTTTTGGAAATCCAAGGCCAGGCATATCCGTTCCATCAAATTACCCATTCAACCCGGTAAGTCGCAACAAAGGCATATCATTTGAAACGGGCCGTGAGAGAATGCCGCCTTTTTTACAGTTTTTTGAGGGCTATTGGGTTAGCGATGGACTTCCTTACTCTGGCAAGCCCGCAAGGTGTTTAAATATGTGGGTAAGGCATAAAGTAGACATGTCAAACCACCCTATTGAAAAAATGGTGGCCATCGCAGATATGCCGCCTCCCCTTATCCTGTCTCACTTTACAGAACCACCCGTGCCCTCCAGCTCGCTTACCTGGACCTTGGAATTCGTTATTCCACCTGAAGAGATAAATTCGCAGTGGTTTTATCTGGAATTTTTAATTGAGTCAGCAGCAAACGGTTATACCCAGCAGTCTGGAAGGATTTTCACCGAAGACGGTCAGCTATGTGCATTGTCTAGGCAATGTATGGTTTATTTTGGCTGATCTGTGTAAAAGCGCCGCCAGGCAATGAGATGCCCACCAAGTAGACAAGACCTGTCTTCAAATTTACCCAATCACTTAACCGTGACATTTGGTAAACTTACGCTATGATAAAATTAGTTTGTAAATTACTGCAATTTGTTAGCATCACCCTCTTGCTGAGTTTGGGATATGTCCAGCTCGCGTTGGCACAGCATAGTCACGGAGTTTTAACCCCAGGGGTTACCTTTCCGAAAGATGATTCGGTGCTAAATGTATCCCCGCAAATGATAACCATGAGTTTTAGAGTTGATGTGAAACTTTTAAAACTCGCGCTTTATACCGATCAAGGCAATTGGATAAATATTGGCTTTCAATATGACCCTTCTAGGCTAAGCCACAGTTTTGTTTATCCCATCCAATCTGAATTACCACCTGCTCAATTCTATGTTGCAAGGTGGTCAGTAACAGATGATGAAAGGAGGTTACTGAATGGCGAATTTAAATTTTCGTTCGGCCCCGGGGCTGTTCCGCCCTCGGAGACCATTGACAGTATAGTAAGCGATAAAATAGAAGTACTTCCAAGCACCGGTTCTTACCGTTTAGGCGCTGAGAAAAGTGTTGAGCGTTAAGCCTATTTGAATTTATAGCCTTTAGATGCTAAAAAGTCTTTCATATGGGGCCGCGCTTTTTCAGACAGTAACCCAGCTACTTGTTCAGTCCAGCTTATACCATGCCCACCACCCGTTCGGGTTTTATAGTATTCGCGGATAGCTTTATCATAGTCGGCGATAGAATCTCGGTCCCCTTCTTCATTATAGACCTCTTGTTTCATAATTACTGAAACTGGCAGCCTCGGCTTTACTTCAGGGTCTTGATCTGGATAGCCTAAGCAAAGACCAAATACCGGGTAAACACCATGTGGCAACTCGAGCAGCTCTGAAACGGGGCCTGGATTGTTGCGTATACCTCCAATGTAACAAATCCCTAAGCCAACAGATTCCGCTGCCGTCACTAGGCTTTGTGCCATCAGAGCAACATCGACTGTTGCAATAATAAAATGCTCGGTGTAATCGCCTTCGAAAGCTTTCCCGTACTCGCGGCAATAATTGCCTGGACGTTTCAAGTCCGCACAAAAAACAAAAAACTCTGCGGCTGTTTCCACATATTTTTGACCGCCAGCAAGCGCTGCGATTTTTTCACGAGTCTCTTTATTGCTAACCCTTATAATGGTTGCGCCTTGAAGAAAGCTTGAAGTCGCAGCGGCCTGCCCAGCAAGTACTAAATCATTTAACAATTCTGGCTCAATCGCTTTATCAGTAAACTTACGAATACTACGATGAGATTTCAGTAATTCGATAACAGAACTCATTTGTTTTTTCCTTATAGATTAGCTAAATTTTTCGACTCAAATTGTCAAGAAAAGCCGGAACTACCTCATTGGCTAATTTGGTTTCTGCATTAAACATTACAATGACACCAACGTTGGCGTCAGGTACGAAAACCATTTCCGACCGGTAACCCCTTACACCGCCACCATGGTGGACAGCGCGAATGCCTTGGTAATCAAAAACTCGCCAACCTGTTGCGTAGTATGCTTTTTCAAGCCCTTGCCAACGGTTGAAGTAGTTGCCCCTTGGGGTCGATATAATTGGCGTATGCAGGTCCTTTAAAAACTGCGCGGGAAGAACCTCAGGAAAGGCACCCAAATTAGCTCTTAGCCACAGAGTCATATCAAAAATACTAGCATTTACACCCGACGCTGGAGCCACTGAATAATACGCTGGGTTAGTCGTTGTAGAGCGCCCCTAACCTTGCGGTGTGGCGCCGTCGACTGTGAATTAGCTTCGTAGGAATTTAGTCCAACAGATGCCGTAACCATGCCTAGCGGCTTGAACAGGTGCTCCTCTAAATAGGCTTCGTAGCTATCGCCGGTACTTTGCTCCACTACATCAGCGGTTAAAGAAAACACAACATTTTGATAGCCATAGCAATCGCCGGGCCGGCAGACTGTTGGTATTTTATTAAATCTTGATTTTATTTTACTGTACAGCACCCCATCGTCCAGCATATTAGAATAGCTGTGCGGCATAAGCCCTGTTGAATGACTAACGATATGCTTGAGAGTAATACCATGAGAACTTGCGCGAGTTCCAAGTTCCATATTCGGGAACATGTCGGTCATCAATGTATCCCAAGACACTAAATCCTCTTCCACTAATAGTGCTGCTGCGGTACCTGCAAAGGTTTTAGACATTGATGCAATTCTGAATATTGAATCTGAGTTGACAGGGTCTGTCCCGCCAACTTTTTTGACCCCCCACGTCTTTAGATGAGATATCCCCTCTTTAGAGACAATAGCCATGGCGACACCGGGGATTTTAATTTCACTTGAAGCTTCTTCAATCCACTGGATGAATTCACTCATGTCATAGTTATATGACCGTGCAGCAGGAATAGCCGCTATCTCATTTGCGACACCGCTTGAGCTTGCAAGCAAAAAACATGCTGAACTGGCTATTTTTCTAATTAAAATTTTAACTTGCTGCAAGGGTTACCACCTCTAGAATTTGCGAGTCTTTGAAATTCGCTCGGGTTAATAAAATAAGTGACAACATAGGTAAGTGAAATAAGTGACAACATAGGTGAGTGAAATAACTGAGTGAAATAGAAGAATAAAAGCGGCAAGTTCCAGTGGCAGTAACCATAAAACAAATCTGCTGCCACCGCACCCTAACAATGCTTTATTTACACTTTCAATTTGGAATCAAAAAACCGACTTAGCTAATACTAAGTCGGCCAAGAGGTGGCACATTTTAGCGCATTAAGCCTCTAAAGATTTTGAATTTTAAGAGGGTCTTATGTGCGGGGAATGAAAAGCAGCATTTGCCGCTCTTCTCGTACAACTGTCACTGCTAAAAAACGATCACTATTCTCGATAGCAGCATTGAAGGAATCCAAGCTTGCGACACTCTCGCGGTTAACTTGGACGATAACATCTCCTTGTTGAAGGCCTGCTAGCGCTGCCTGACTGCGTGGATCTATCTGCTCGACTAAAAGACCTAGCTCGCCTATCCCATCGCTCGTGCGCGCAACAGATCGCAGCCTCGCTCCGCTCAAGGTCTGATTTAGACCCGCCCCCACTTCCTCACTCACCAAAAGAGGATCAGCGCCGCCGATGGTAGTCTGCAAAGTCGTTTTTTCACCATTTCGATAGAGAACAAGGTCTACCTCCTTACCTTGGCGCATTAGACCCACGGTATTGCGAAGTTCCCGACTATTATCAATTGGGCGTCCATCTATTTCTACGATAATGTCAGACACCTGAACTCCAGCCCTCTGTGCAGCGCTATCGCGCAATACACTAGTAACGATAGCCCCTTCTTGAAGGTCAACATCTAAAGATGCAATGATTTCTGGCGTCGCGGTGGCAATGGTCACCCCTAGTATCCCTCTGCGGACCTCACCGTCACGCTGCAAGTGTTCAATGACTCGAGCGACCATGTCGGAAGGCACAGCAAAACCAATACCATTGCTTCCCCCTCCATTACCACTAATTATTGCCGTGTTAATTCCGACCAAGCGACCCTCAAGGTCAACCAGTGCGCCGCCAGAATTACCGACATTTATCGACGCATCGGTCTGGATGAAATCCTCGTAATTTTGATTGTTCAGACCGGCACGCCCTAAAGCACTAACAATACCTGAAGTTACTGTTTGCCCAATGCCGAATGGATTTCCTATAGCAACCACATAATCTCCAACCTGAACAGATTCGATATCCGCAAGCTTAATATCAACTAGGTCATCTCCAGGTATTTGAAGAAGGGCAATATCCGTAGCCTGATCACTACCAATTAAGGATGCTTCTATAACGCGCTGATCAGATAATTGCACAGAGATATTGCTCGCGCCCTCAACCACATGGTGATTGGTGATGATGTAGCCTTGTTCAGCATCAATTATGACCCCAGAACCTGCTCCAATGGCTAAAGGTTGCTGCCGATTTCGAGGCATGAGATCCGGCCTGCTTTCGAAAAATCTACGCACCTCATTTGGAACGTTTTCGCCCATTGAAAACTCAGCATTGGTCGGAATCCGCTTTGTGACTCGGATATTCACTACCGCCTGTGTCGATTTCTCAAGCATAGGGGCAAGCGAAGGAAAACCCGCCTGTAATGCTTCCTTACTAATCCCGTATGAAAAATTACTCATTAATATTGTGAGCAATAAAACCAATAGTCCACTGCTTCTTCGAACCGAGGTTACCTGCTTGATGCAATTCATAGTCATTCTCCGTCAATTCACCTTACACTCACGCAGACAGCCTATAAATAGCAGCTCATGAGTGCTTCTGGTGTGAAATTTAACGGGGGCGGTGGCTAAAAACCTGAAATTGGGGTGAACAAACTATCCAGAAAACATCCAAACGACCTGAACTATTGGTGTTTAGTAACGGATATTGATTAGCATACATAATTAGAAATAATTGGAACCTTTGACCTATTTTGACCGTCTAACTTCACATTAAGCACTCGGCTCTAAACTGAGTTATAGCTCGAGGCATGGTGTCATTTGCAAAGCTAGACATAAATGTATTAGATTCATTAAATATCGTATCTTTTGTTAAATAACGATGTATAGGTTTTGTAAAATGAATTCAGCATCAACGTCCAGTAGCTCAGGGTTAGACTTAACGTCCGCATCCTCACTTCTATCCCAATCATTCGTGATGGAAGATTGGCTGGTGATCCCTGAGCTCAACCAACTCCAAAATAGGCTAACCAATCAAAGTCGCTCCGTAGAGCCAAGATTGATGCTGCTTTTTTGTCACCTGGCAGCCAGCGAATTCAAAGTAGTCAGCCGAGATTCATTAGTAGAACAGCTTTGGCCTAACGTTATCGTCAACGAAAACTCTCTAACTCGTGCTGTCTCTGAGTTACGCAAACAACTTCGAGGCGGCTGCCGTGAAGATGCTATACAGACCATACCGAAGCGAGGCTATCGCCTAGTTTGCAAGATAGAGAGTGTTCAAAGCCCAACAAACCGTGAAAGTCCGGCGGCATCACAAGCACATAAGAAAGTTAACCCAGCATTTTTGTCAAACGCCCTGCCTAGCCTAATTTTTATGGCCCGAACTCCCAAAACCGCACTCATAGCAATTACGCTGACGGCACTGCTAGCGACTACTCTAGCTATCGATTCAGTAGGTAATTCAGGAAGCGAGCGAGATGGCTTGATAAGAATTCCCACGGCCCTTGTGGATGAGATAATCGTTAACGAGCCAAGCTACTTAGGCTACTTAGGCTACTTAGGAGGGGGGGAATTTGCTCTTACTGCCAACAATCTAGAAACCGGTAACAAGTCGGCCACCAGACCTGTTGTGTCCCATGATGGCCGCAGCTATGCCTATCTGAGCTATGACCAAGATGGTTCAACAATTTTCGTCGGCACATTGAATGAGATGAGCGCCCCCTGCGCGATATACCATGACCCTCAGAAACTGCTAAATCTGGCTTGGTCGCCGCTAGGGCAATCGCTTCTTTTCAGCAGAAAAACAAAATTAACAAACGCCGCACTCTTCTCTAATAACCAAGCTGAATCTCAACTGTTGGTTCTTAATCTAGCCTCGGGAAAACTCAAAAGGCTTGTAGAAGATGATTTACCGAAAAATAATCACGTGATAAATAAAAGCCGTTTGACCTAGTCCTCTCTGCCAACGGCTTTATACAGCGCACTAAGCTATTTGGTCGAGACGAAGAAACTGGCCGGCGTTGGGTTTTAATGGTCCATCTGCATGGGCCCAATTACCGTTGATAAATAAGCGGTGACTAGCAAAATTGCCAAAGCAACGACGCCCTCGATGGTCACTGATCGCCGAAACTCCTGAACCCCGTGCTTGCGATTCAATTCAGGCACTAATCTCCATTTATTGTATGCAGCAATTATCATAATAACGATCACCAGTAGTAATTTTACGGCGATACTGATGCCATACGCTGTGTCAAAAAGCTCGGTCCAAGAATCCAACAGCTGCCAGATCAGCAACCCACCTGCCGCACCTAATAGCAGTAGTAACAAAATCACATGCCTGCCAAAGCGCTTCAACTTAAGCTGAACGGAATTAGTATCGGGCACTCCTGCGAGAACATATAAGGGGAATAAAATTCCGATCCAATAACCAAAAGCCAAAACATGAACTGCGATAGCCAGCTGTGCAATCGTACTTAATACCGAAACATGCCCAATAAGCCTGAAGCTCAGAGCCAGTCCCATTAGAGCAAAGCAGTAAAGTGTGAATAGGCGGCGGTAAAATATTGGCCTAGGTGGCGCTTTAAGTCTTTGAATTTGGAGAAAAACAATAATACTCACCAAAAATGCGAGCCCAAACCCTAGCAAGCGGTAGAGAGTCACATCCCCTAACTGGGTATCCAGAAGCATTTGAGACATGGGCAGATCAAACATCCCGGTCAAACCGTTATCGTTAATCTGACCTACTTGAGATAGGAAGCTCAATCCAGCTCCTTGAAAGCCCAAAAATGCGCCGACACCACAATAAATCAAAATGGTGTTTGTGGTTTTTCGGCTTCCATCTGAGTACAGCACGAGGAACAGGCTGCCACCAGCAATACTCGCAAGGCCAAGGTAGACCCCGAGTTTAC
>Ga0208414_1000403_pt1 | contig 45052 bp, 44 predicted proteins | sample AntAceMetag02UKE_FD_184770 | JGI IMG/M metagenome (GOLD analysis project Ga0208414, IMG submission 184770) | Saline lake microbial communities from Ace Lake, Antarctica - Antarctic Ace Lake Metagenome 02UKE (SPAdes) (version 2) | ecosystem: Environmental > Aquatic > Non-marine Saline and... | reverse complement strand
ACTTGCTGTGGTGCTGTGGTGCTGTGGTGCTGCGTGGTGCGGGCTTGATAGGTTCAAAAAAAGCCAGCTTGGTGGGGTTCACAATTTCGACATCCACGGGTCCCAATTCCACCCCTAGCCTCTAGGCCAGCGGCAACACACCGTTGGTCAGGCCGTGTCGGTTCTAGCGCTAGCAGTGGGCAGTTATCTGACAGACAACGAAGCGTGTTGCGTCAACAGGCGTTGTGAGAATGCGTGCCGATTGATGGACCACGCTGTCTTTCCGCTACAGCGTCAAGCACCAATGTTTTGGCAATGTTTTGGCAATGGTTGCACACAATAATTGGAGTTGAATCATGTTGGTTTTTCAGCGTGATTCAAGTTGTCCCTTCGGTCATCGATCCTCAATTGTTCAGGAGTCCTATATGCAACGTATCGTTTCGCAAGTCGTTTTCAAGCCAAACCCAGGTGCTGACATGATGAAGTTGATGGCGTTGGTTAAAGAGTCTGTTGCAATCTGGAGAAGCCATGGTGCGGATGTGTCGCTGTGGGCGGTATCGGCTGGAGAAGTGGGCAATATGGTTTTTACAGCCAGCTTTGAGAGTTTCTCAGCCTATGGTGCATGCATGGAAAAAATATATGCCGATCCAGCTTTTGCCGCCTGGAACGCCAAAGGCGTTGCATCGGGTCTGAGCAGTTGGGTTCGCAGCAATGTTGCGCGTGAAGTGTCTTTGGCATAACGCATAACGCATAACGTAAAAAGGTATGCGGTCTGCTGAGTTTGTGACGATCTGTGGTGTCAACATGGCGCATGCTGCGCCAAGGTTCAAGAATCAGCGTTTGTAACAATCCACGAGCCGCTTACTTCTAGAATAAAGTTTGACACACGCAAGCCTGTGCACGGCTGATTTTTTTATTCAAAGCGTATACGTTCTAACGCGTCATCAAGGAAATCCACAATGAGTTCAGCAATTAACGAAGATGATATCCAAGCGCTCATCAAAAATTTTAGTTCTGTCGGGAAGAATGTCGACGTTGTTAAGACCCGCACGACACCTGATTTTCGTTTCATCCGCCCGAGCGGGAACCCACTGGATGCGGCAGGCTTTGCACATATGTTCGCATCAGGTGAATTGGTCATGCAGTCTATCGGCTTGAGCAAGGTTCACCGACTAGATGTATACGGCGAGCGTGCCTTTGCGGCCTTTACGCAAGTTGCGACGTTCACTTACAAGGGCGAGCCAAACGATGACGTTTTTACCGTCACAGCTCTTTTTGAAAAGATAGATGGCCTGTGGTACTTTTCTTGGATGCAGCGCTCGAGTGGACAAGCCGATTCAGCTGCTTGGTTCTAAGCAACCATATCTGTCTGACGCTGTGGCGAAGGGCGGCGCAGATTAAAAATCCACTGACAGGCTTGAGACTGTGAGGTTGTCCTCTCACGCTTGGCCAGCGGTTTGAAGCAGCCACATCAAACAGCCTGAGCGAAGGTCTTTCGGATCTTGCTCAAGCCTGGAACATGCAGCGCTTGGCTGCATGCCCTAATGTTGCATTACGATTTATTTGGAGCAGCGTATGCCTGCGCAATGCGTTGTGCCGTGCCCATGGCAGCGCTCATGGCGTTCATACTGATCAGCTCAGTGGCCTCTATGGAGTCGAAAGCACCGCTTGCCCCCGTGACCATGCCCAAGCACGCCATTTGGTCGGCGGTGCCTTCTGAAATGACAATCACACTCCCGGTTGAAATCTCAAAGTAAAGGTGGTGAATGGACACACCTAAGGCGTCAAATAACGCGCGTGTGGCTTGCTCTCTGTCGCTGGGTTTAGCGAGCATTCCCTGGAAAGCTTGGGTTGAATACTTGGCTTTTGTCATGTAAACGGCCATGGTCTTATCCTCAAAAATAGGTACAAAAATAAAAAGCGGTGTTACGCAAACCTTGGTCCCAAAACACCCGAGATCGTTTCGTCGTCCATGATGGGAACAATTTTTATGTCTATCAGTCCGTTCCAGTCAAGTGCCCACGAAGCCAAGGCGGCGGCATCGGTTGATTGACAAATCGCAAATCCACCAGTTCCGTCCACATTGTGGTAGCGCGACAGCATGTCTATACCCGCGGGTGGCATCCCCCCAGTTGCCATGAATTGCTTGATGGTTACGTCACGCGCGGCAGGTGTATGGGTCCAAGAAAAAGTAAACAACATAAACATTCCTTATAAAAAGCCAATATCAATATTCAGCTTCACTATGGTTGAAGCCCATTGGTAAAAAATTGGTAAAAGCTTGGCGTCACTCTCGGTACAACAGATGCTGGCTGGTGCACTGGCGCAAACCCGGGCCTACACAGGTTGCATCAGCGTGCAAACAGTGGCGAATCGCCACAGCAACGCTGTGTTAGTGGTTGAAGAGAGGGCGTCTGACGAGCGCCAACAAGCTGACAAGGCCTGGCGTGTTGAGGCAGGTCTGTTCGACGCGCTGGCTCGATGTGTAACCGGACTTGTTTCGCAAACCACTTGCGAAACAGGTCAGAGTGAGTCGGTTTTTTGCTTGTGTCAAGAATGGCACATCAATGCAGGTTCAGGGCTGCGGCCCCCACGGCGCAGACACCAAGAGTTTGTTGTCTTGAGAGCTGAGCATTGGGCGCAGTTGTTTGGCAAACGCTAGGAATGCCGCGTCGCCAAACACACCAGCCCAAAATGCGCGTCTGTCTGCATCGTCGTCAAATTTCCATATGTGCACGAGCTGGTTCATGGCACCAATATCACCTGTAAAGTAGCCAACCAATTTTTGGGGGTGATTCTGTAAGGCTGGCCAGCCTTCATTTTTATACAGATCGACGACCGCAGCCATCTGACCGACTACAACTTGGTAGGTTCGCATTTCATATATGGCCATCGGTGTTGCTCCTGTGATGTGTGAATGTCACAACTATTAAAGGGGGTCTGTGTTTAAGTTGCTGTCTCTTAGGTGCCGTTGCCGCGGTGCATGTCAGTAACCCACCCGGTTAAGACATGCTTGCCTTCATGTCACATGGACGATAGAACCTATTTGCCATATGTGCTCAGATTGCTTTTTATTTATAAAGGAAACACAGCTATGCAAACATCACTTCAAGGTCAAGTGGCTTGGGTTACTGGCGGGGGCAGTGGTATTGGTTTGGCAGCTGCCACAGCCCTGGTCAAGGCTGGTGCGCATGTGGTTATTTCTGGGCGCAACGCGCAGACCAACGCCACTGCGTTGGCGACGTTGCAAGCCTTTGGCAGTGCTGAGGTACAGTTGCTAGATGTGGCTGACAAGCACGCTGTGAAGGCGGCAGCCGACAGCCTATTGGCCATGCACAAGCGCATTGATATATTGGTTAACAGCGCTGGTACCAACGCTACAAAACGCAACTTTGACGTGCTCACAACCGACGCTTGGGACGATGTGGTGGCTATCAACTTGTCCGGCTCTTTTTACTGTGTGCACGCTGTATTGCCGGCTATGCGGGCGCAAGGTGGTGGACTCATCATCAATGTGTCGTCGTGGGCGGGTTTGTATGCTTCTAAACTCACAGGCCCCGCTTACAACGCCACCAAACGCGCTGTGTTGGCGCTTACCGAGTCTATCAATATGGAAGAGTGCGGTCACGGCATACGCGCCAGCTCAGTGCTGCCAGGCGAGGTTGCCACGCCCATCATGCTGAAGAGGCCTGTGCCGCCAGCACAAGAGCTGTTAGACCTGATGGTTCAGGTTGAGGACATGGGTGCGGCGATTGGCTTTATTGCCCAAATGCCTGCACGAAGCTGTATCAACGAGCTCGTTATTTCCCCGACGCACAACCGCTTTTATTTGGGTGGTTTTGAGTCCCCACCTAAATCCACATGAAGCTGCATATGGTTGCACGGGCGTTCGCGCTTAAGCAATCAAGTCACTGCGCATGACGTAAAAAAGCCGCCAATTTTACTTGGCGGCTTTTAATACGCTTTACAGCGCGTTAATCATTAGGTCTCAATTACTTGGGGCCTAAGACATCACCAAACAATTCCCATGACTTGCCGTTCCAGCGCATCAGTTGCTTGTTCTCGATTGGGAAGAAGTCTGTGGCAGACGTCTTGAACTTAACACCTGGCAACAACATGCCATTTCCAAAATCCAAGCTGGCTGCTTGCTTCATGATGTTTTTACGTGTCAGGTCATCACCAGCTTGCTGGATAGTTTTCTCGATTGCCGCTGCGTGGATGTAGCCGGATGTGAAAAAGCCTTCAGCAATGTTTTCGCCTGGCATGTTCTTTTCCATCCATGCCTTGTAAGCAATAAAGCCTGCATCGTTGGCCCATGCTGGGTCAGCAGGGTCTTTGAAGTAGTTGGAGGAAATCACACCAATACCGTTTTCAGCACCTGCTGGCACCATCACTGAGCCGACAGACGATGACACTGAGTTCAGGTAGTGGGTTGGCTTCCATCCCAACTCGGCAGCACCCTTGATAGCCTGGGCCGCCCATTTGGGTGTGGTGACATTGAAGAAGGTGTCAGCGCCTGAACCCTTGAGCGTCGCCATCTGGTTGGACACTGTGGGGTCTGTTGTCTCGTAGCTGGCCTTGGCAACGATCATGCCTTTCTTGTCTCCCAAACCATCTTCCATACCCTTGACGTAGTCTTTGCCGTAGTCGTCGTTCTGGTACAGAATTGCGATTTTGGCATTGGGGTTGTTCGCCAAGATGTGCGCAGCGTAAATCTTACCTTCTACTTGGTAATCAGGCTGAAGACCCATGGTCCACGGGTTACCTGTGGGGTCACCCCACTTGTGTGCACCAGTGTTGACGAAAAGATGTGGCACTTTCTTTTTATTCATGTAAGCGTGAATGGCGCTGTTGGTTGGTGTGCCAAGTGTTGCCGCTAAAAACAAAACCCGCTCTTGCTCAACCAATTTGCGTGCCTGCTCTACCGTTTTTGGCGGTGAGTAGCCGTCATCCAACGAGATGATAGTGATCTGGCGGCCATTGATGCCACCGTTTGCGTTAACGCCTTTAAAGTAGGCTGAGATGGCTTTGCCAATTTGGCCATAAGCCGATGCTGGACCAGAGTAAGGCACGATGTTTCCAACTTTGACCTCTGTATCGCTGGCGCCTGCGTCATACTTTGCCGCGAATGCTGAAGTGGCACTGATGGCCATGGCTATTCCTGCCGCCAAGCTCAGTACTGTTAATTTACGATTCATTTAGAGTCTCCTCTTTTGAGTTTATTGATCATGCCCATGACGCCACCAGGAGCGACGTACACAAGGGCCAGCAGAATTGCACCATAGACTGCCCATGGCGCGGACTTCGATATCTCGTCGGCAACGTTGGGGACGAACTGGATAAAAGCAGCTCCGAACAAAGCGCCCGGAATTGTCCCCAGCCCACCCACAACAGCACCAACGAGAAACGAAATAGATAAAAACGTGTGGAAGCTGTCTGGTGCCACATACGACACTGCAATAGCTCCTAAAGCGCCGGCAACACCTGTGTAGGCTGCAGACACGCCAAACGTTATAGTTTTGACAGCCGTCAGGTTCACGCCCAAGGCCCCGGCGGCAATAGGTTGGTCACGGATGGCCACAATGGCGCGGCCAATGCGCCCGTTCACCAAATTGTGGGCCAACCAGAACATAAGAACGGTCACGATGAGTACCAGGTAATACATCCAGCGGTCTTCCGACAACGCTTTGCCCAAGAACTCAAACTCAAACAACGGCTGTGGCTTGTCGAGCACAATGCCTTGCACGCCGCCTGTGTAATCCTCAATGCCTTTGTATTTCAGCAGCTGCGGCACAGCCATGGCCAGCGCAAAGGTCGCCAGCGCCAAGTAATGCCCGCTCAAGCGCAAGGCTGGAAAGCCCATTAGCACGCCTGACACCAAGCACACCAGTGCAGCTATTGGCAGCGTTGCGTATGCAGAAAACGCTGCTTTGTCCATTAAAACAGCCGCTGTGTATGCGCCTATGGCATAAAAAGCTCCGTGTCCCAAAGAGATCTGACCGCCGTATCCGGTGAGCAGGTTAAGCCCCAATATAGCGATGGCATAGACCAGCATGAGGTTGAGTTGAAAGACTCGAAAGTCTGATAAAAGCCAAGGCAAGATCACAGCGATCACGCCAAGCACAATTGCGTATTGAATGCGTAGTTTCATGAGGTATTCCTTTGGCGTTTAGACGCGCGTGACGACTTTTTGGCCAAATAATCCATTTGGTTTGAGAGTAAGCGTGCCCACTATGAGTACCAACGCTACTGTCAGCTTGAGGTCAGAGCCAATCACATAGGCACCCAATAGGTTCTCCAATACGCCAACAATAAAACCTCCAGCCACCGCACCCCACGGGTTGTCAATGCCGCCTAGCAGAGCGGCTGCAAATCCGTACAGAAGAATGCCCGCCATCATGTTTGGATCTAAAAACATGATCGGGGCCATCATCATGCCGGCCACCGCACCAATGGCAGAGGCCAAGCCCCAACCCAATGCCAACATCCAAGTCACTCGAATGCCCACCAAACTGGCTGAGTCTGGGTTTTGCGCAGCACCGCGCATGGCCAAGCCTATGGGTGTAAATCTGAAGAACAAATAAATCACCAACAGCACTGCCAGCGTGACGCCCAAGGAGCCCAGTTGGTGTCCCGAAATGTACTCTGGCAACACAGCGCTGCGCACTGGGAATGGGCTGTCAAAGGCTTTCAGTGTGTGGTCAAAAATCCAACCTGACATGGCATTAAAGATGACCAGCAGGGCCACGAACACAATCACATTGATCAACACAGGCTTGCGCTCTACAGGTCGGATGAAGACACGTTGAACCACCACACCGCCTATGAAGGCCACACCAACAGTGAGGAAGAAAGCAAGCCAGTACGACATACCGCTGTCAATCAGCCACCAGCAAATAAATGTCGAAAATGTAGCCATTTCGCCTTGGGCGAAATTGATGTGGTGTGTCGACTGATAAATCATGACAAGCGCTAAACCCACGGCAGCATAGATGCTGCCGTTGGCTAGACCTGAAAAAACTTGGAGAAGAAAACCGTCCATAAAAATTAATCCTTGAAACTCAATAGCCGAGATAGGTGCGACGAATAGTCTCGTCGGCGCGAATGTCCTCGGCAGGGCCGGACAGTACAACTTTGCCAGTCTCTAAGAGATATGCGTGGTCTGCTAGGTTCAACGCGAGTGACGCATTTTGCTCAACCAGCAACATGCTGACGCCGTCGGTTTGGTTGATGCTTTTCATGATCTCGAAGATCTCTTGAACAATCAGCGGCGCCAACCCAAAAGAGGGTTCATCTAGCAGCAGCAACTTGGGACGCAACATCAACGCACGGCTGATAGCCAACATCTGTTGCTCGCCGCCAGACAGCGTGCCGGCTTGTTGGCTGTAACGCTCTCGCAGACGAGGGAAGCGCACATATATTTTTTCTATATCCTCGCTGACACCGTCTTTGTCGCGGCGGGTGTAAGCACCCAGTTTCAAATTCTCCTCTACTGTTAGGCCAGTGAATGTGCCACGACCGTCTGGTACGTGGGCCATACCCATGCGTACAATTTTGTCGGTTGACATGCCGCTGATGGATTGACCAACAAACGATATGTCGCCAGACGTTTTGGCCGTTTGGCATACGCTGCGCAACGTGGTGGTTTTGCCAGCGCCGTTTGCACCCAAGATGGTGGTTATACCGCCTTGGCTTAAATGAAAGTTGACATTGAATAGGGCCTGGGTGGGGCCATACCACGCAGATAAATTTTTAACTTCTAGTAGGTTCATTTTTTAATCGCCCCCCAAATAGGCACGGATGACTTCGGGGTGTTTTTGAATTTCTGCTGGCGTGCCCTCGGCGATTTTTTTGCCAAAGTTCAGGGCAACAATCCAATCTGAGACGGCCATTACCAATTGCATGTGGTGTTCAACCAATAAAACGCTGATGCTCATCTCGTCTCTCACCAGTCTAATGAGCGCGGCCAAGTCATCAAGCTCTTCGTGGTTCAAGCCTGCAGCTGGTTCATCTAGCAGCAGTAAAGTTGGTTGGGCTGCCAATGCGCGGGCAAACTCAACGCGCTTTTGGTAACCAAAAGGTAAATCACCAACGGCGCGGTGGGCCACATCGCTCAGCTTCAATCGCTCAATCAGGACGTCCGCACGGTCTCGCAGGTCTTGTTCTTCTAAGCGGGTTTTTTTGTTCGGCAGCAAGCCGCCAATGAAACCAGTGCTGGACTTGCTGTGCGCGCCCACCATGACGTTCTGTTGAACGGTCATGGTTTTAAACATAGCCAAGTTTTGGAATGTTCGTCCGATACCAATGTTGGTCATTTGGTGCACAGGCGTTTTAGTGATCGACTGGCCTTCAAAAAGGAGGTCGCCCTCCTGGTAATCGTAGAGACGGCTTAGGCAGTTGAACAACGTCGTTTTTCCGGCCCCGTTGGGACCAATCAAGCCGCACACTTTATCCCGTGGCAGATCAAAACTTACGTTATCCAATGCGGTAATGCCGCCAAATCGAACGGTAATGCCCTTGACCTGCAGTAGGGCGTTTGTTTTATCGACAACCAAATCACAATCTCCTTGTTAGCAGCAGCAATACTGCGCATGCACAAAGTCTAGGTTGCATTGCACATTGAGCACCTAGGACAACTACCAATGACCTGTCTTCTATGCGTCATGCTGCTGTACAAGCGAGCAAGCTGCGCCACAGCTTGTGTGAGGCCTGCGCTGGGTTGTGGCGTTTGCGTTTGGCCTGTTGCCTATCGACCATGTTGATGGAAATAGCCCTACTTGTTTCTGGGGTTTGCTGGTTGCTGTCTTTTACAAGACTTTCCCCGCACAGCAATGGCGCTAGTATTTTGAGATGGTTGGCGTTTGTGAGTCGGCCGGCAATCAAGGGGCAAGCTGCAATGGTTTTGTACGATCCAACTGACTCGGCCATCAGGCGTAATCCCTATCCTGCGCTGGCACATTTGCAAGCGCACGACCCGGTTCATTGGTGTCCGGCAGTCGACGCTTGGTTGATTACCCGCTATGACGATGTCAAGTTGGCCATGACCAAGCCCGAGTTGTCCTCAGACCGTCTGCGCCCCTTTTATGAGTCATTAAAAGACGAGCGTCGCGAAATTTTGAGTGGCGTTATGCGCTACCTCAATGAGTGGTTGGTGTTTAAGTCGCCTCCAGATCACACCAGACTGCGACGCATGATGAACCCTGTTATTTCACCCAAATTGGTCCAGGACATGCGTCCGAGTATCGAAACCATTGTGGTTGACTTGCTAGACCAGGCCCATGCAGGTGTGGCTTTTGACTTTGTGGAAGATGTGGCTGCGTTGCTCCCTGCTTACGTGATTTTGGACATGCTTGGCCTGCCTAGAAGTGACTTCCCGGCCATTAAGCTGTGGTCTGACGGCCTGCGAACTTTCATTGGCACAGCGCGAGGTGTGCCTAACAAATACCAGCGTGCGCGAGACGGTGCCGACCACCTCAGCGCTTATTTGCGCGGGCACATTGAGCAGCGCCGCTTAGAGCCCACCGACGATGTGATCAGCATGATGATGGCTGCCGAAGACGCTGAGGGTCCTTTGGGCGAAGACGAGTTGGTAGCCATGTGCCTGCTGATTTTATTTGGTGGCCATGAGACCACAACCAGTCTGCTTGGCAGCTCGGTGGCGGCTTTGCTGGCCAACCCAAGTGAGTTGCAGCGCCTGCGAGACGAGCCGCTACTCATCAAGTCCGCTGTAGAAGAATTTTTACGATTTGATGGTCCGTCCAACAGCATTGCCAGAGTGGTCACTGAGAACCTGTCTTGGGGCGGCAAGAATCTTAAACAGGGTGACCGTATATTTGCCATGGTGGGCGCCGCAAACAGAGACCCATTGGTCTTTGACCGTCCACATGTATTGGACATTGGACGCACGCCAAACCGCCATTTAAGCTTTGGCCAAGGCATTCACTTTTGCCTTGGTGCCCCGCTGGCCAGGCTGGAAGCGCAGGTGTGTATCCAAGCCATGGTGGCGCGTTTTGGCGACTGGCAGTTGGATGGATCAGAAGATCAAGCCATTGATTGGCTTGACGCCATGGTGATGCGAGGCCCAACCCGCCTCAGTATGCGCGTGGCACATCTATCCACGGCGTGACACAACGCTTCAACTGATAGCTTGTATGGCGACAACCGTTTAACCAGGAAAAAAATTGATGACCAATGCATTTATTGTTGGCGTCGCTTGCACCACCTTCGGCAAGCGTCCAGGCAGCAGCTTTAAAGATCTGACCCGAGAGGTTTATAGCGAACTGCTGGCCGATGCGGGCTTGTTTGATGGTGAACAGATTGAGCAAGCGTGGTTTGGCAATTGCGGTATGGGCAGTTGGGGGCAGCGCAACATACGGGGACAAGTGTGTTTTACGCCATTGGTACGCGATGGTTTGTTTCCTGAACGCGTGGGCATGATCAATGTGGAGGGCGGCTGTGCAACTGCCAGCATGGCGTTTCAAGGCGCTGTACGTGATGTTGTGAGTGGGCATACGCAGGTGTCTTTGGCCATCGGTGTGGAGAAAACCTTTGTGCCCAATGACCCCGCTAAGACGCTGGAGATTTTTGAGGGTGGCATTGATCAGTGTGACCCTGAAGAATGGCGTGCGTATTACCGTGCCGCTGGTGAGGCGGCAGGCAAACCTTTTGATACTGGCGGCGAGGGTGGCACGTTGTTTATGGATACTTACGCCATGCAAGCCGCCTACCACATGAAGCATCACGGCAGCACCCGTGAGCAAATTGCGTTCGCTGCGTCAAAGAACCATGCCATGGGTGCGCTTAACCCCAAAGCGCAATACCGGTTTGAAGTGTCGCAGCAGCAAGCACTAGACGACCGCATGGTGAGTTGGCCGCTGACCAGAAGCATGTGCTCGCCCATTGGAGATGGGGCTGCTGCTGCCCTGGTGTGTTCTGGCGAGTGGCTGCGCCAGCAACCCATGGCCGTCCAAGAGCGGGCTGTTGCTGTTCGCGCCAGCGTGCTCACCGGCGGTAAGTACCGCGCGTTAGACGAGGTGAGTTTGGCCCATGTTGCAGCCCAACGTGCCTACCAACAAGCCGGCTTGACCCCGCAGGACATTCAACTGGCAGAGGTTCATGATGCAACCTCTTTTTGTGAGCTGTACCAAGCCGAAATGCTGGGCTTTTGCCCAATCGGTCAGGGCGGCAATTACGTGGCCAGTGGCGCAACGACGATTGCTGGCGAGCGCCCCATCAACTTGTCGGGTGGGCTGGTCTCAAAAGGACATCCAGTCGGCGCCACGGGTTTGTCTATGTTGTATGAGTTGTCAACGCAGTTGCGTGGCGAAGCTGGCGAGCGCCAAGCCAGACATGCTGACATTGCAATGGCAGAGAACGGTGGGGGCGTCATCGGATTCGACGAGGCGGCTTGCGCGATCACAATTTTGCAACGCCACCGCAGCTGAGGAGTCACCATGCTGGATCACGCTCACATATACATTCCCGATATTTTTACCCGCCATGGTCGGGATAGGGCCACGCAAGAGGCCGTTGTGTGTGGTGACGTCAGACGCGTGTGGCGGGACTTCAACGCCAACATGAACCGTGTGGCCAACCGACTGCTGGCCATGGGTATTGCAAAAGGCGACAAGGTCGGTGTGCTGATGGGCAACAGCGTCGACATCCTTGAGGTGATGTTCGGCGTTGTGAAGTCTGGTGCGTGCGTGGTGCCCATCTCTGGTCTGCTAACCGCGGATCAAATGGGCCATCTGTTGTTAGACAGTGGTGCCAGTGTCATCATCGCCAGCCCAGAGTACATAGAGCGTCTTGACCAACAGCGGGGACAACTGGCAGGCGTCGCGGCTGACCACTGGATAGTGGTGCACGGGTATAGCGATGGTTGGCGGCCATATGAGGATTGGCTGTCTGGTGTCTCCATAGACACGCCAAAAGTTACCTACAAGCCCGAAGATGACTTCAATATCATTTACAGCTCTGGCACGACTGGCTTGCCAAAAGGCATAGTTCAAGCCCACAGAGCCCGCAGCCATTGGGCCGTGTCTAACGCCATAGAAATGGGTTTTAGGGATCACAGCCGAGCCCTCACAACAACCTCGTTGTACTCCAACGGCACTTGGCTCATGATGCTGCCTGTGTTGTTTGCGGGCGGTACTTGCGTGGTGATGCCCAGCTTTGACCCTGGCGCATTTTTAGATGCCTTAGACAACGAACACATTACCCACACCTTTATGGTGCCGGCCCAATTTATAGCCGTGTTGGAGATGCCACCTCGCAGGACCAACGCTGCCACCAATTTAGAAGTGGTGCTGTGCGCAGGCTCGCCGTTGCGCCGCGATACCAAGCGAAAAGCCATCGCGCTGTTTGGCCCCGTTCTCTATGAGTTGTATGGTTTTAGCGAGGGTTTTTCAACCATGCTCAAGCCAAGCAGTCCTGAGGACAAGTTCCACACCGTTGGCACACCAGTGCTGGGATTTGATGTGCGCATACTCAATGACGACGGTGACGTGCTGGCAGCAGGTGAGGTGGGTGAAATTGCGGGGTACGGCGCGGGCATGCTGAGCCGTTACCACGGCCGCCCAGATGCGACCGAAGCCATGGTGTGGAAGGACGAGCGCGGGCGTACATTTGTTAGGTCTGGCGATATTGGCTACCTTGACGAAGACGGTTTTTTGATCTTGGTTGATAGAAAAAAAGACATGATCATCTCTGGTGGTTTTAATGTGTTTCCTGCTGATATTGAAGCCATTATTGGCACACACCCCGGCGTATTGGATTGCACAGTGATTGGTATTGCGCACCCCAAGTGGGGGGAGACGCCTCTTGCGTTGGTCATTCGTAAGACGGGTACTGAGATACCAAGTGACGATTTAATAGTGTGGTGTAACGAGCGCCTTGCCAAACACCAACGTATCACTGCGCTGGAGTGGCGTGAATCGTTCCCGCGCAATGCACTGGGTAAGGTGCTTAAGCGTGAGTTGCGTTTGGCTTACGAGGGTGCGACAGATGTCTGACGGCTTGCAGCCAACTTGGTCGGCACACGAACAAGTCTCTATCGATGCGGCAGCTGCGTTTGTTGACGCGCATGTTCGCCCACATGCGGCCAAGTGGGCACAAGGTGTGGGCGGTTCGCATGACGTGCTGAAAGCTGCGTCTGATGCCGGTTTGCTCGGCTTGCAGGTGGCTGTGCCCCTGGGTGGTAAAGGCCTGTCATTCTCTTGTAAAAGCCACATTGCTGGCATGTTGGCTGGGGCAGACTTTGGCTTGGCCATGTCGCTGATCAACACGCACAACATTGCCCAAGACCTCAGTGTCCATGGGGCACCTGACCTGGCCATGCGCTACGTGCCTGATTTGTTGGCCGGACGACGCACCGGTTGTACTGCGTTGACAGAGCCAGGCGTGGGTTCAGATTTTTCTGCCATCACCACCCGCGCTCAACGGGTGGGTGACGCCTGGCAAATAGACGGCGAAAAGGCTTGGATTATCAATGCCACCCATGCCGACGTGATCGTGTTGTACGCGCAAACCGAGCCTGGAGGGGGCGCACAAGGCATTGCTGCCTTTGTCATTGATGGGCAGCGTGACGGTTTTGTACGAGGCCTACGCAGCGATACCACGGCCACGCGCGGTCTGAACTCTGGCGGCTTTACATTGCAGGGCTACCAGGCACATGCAGACGAATTGCTGTACCCGCCAGGACAGGCTTTTAAAGCCGCCATGAACTCAATCAACGGCGCGCGCACGTATGTCGCATCGATGTGCTGTGCCATGGTGGCCGAGTGCTTGCGCGTGGCCAACGTCTATGGCGATGAGCGTCATAGTTTTGGGCAGCCATTGCATAGCCACCAAGGTTGGCGCTGGGCATTGGCCGACGCTGCGGTCGATGTAGCAGCTGCTCGCCAGTTGGTCGCTTTGGCTTGTGACAGTTTGAACCGCAACGTTGATGCGCAAACCAGCGCGGCCCATGCCAAGGTGTTTGCTACGCGAATGGCGGGGCGACACATTGCCGCACTCATGCACGCCATGGGGGCTGAGGGTCTGCGAGAGGAATATCCTTTTATGCGCCACCTAGCGGGCGCACAAGTTGCATCGCTCACAGACGGTTCAACTGAAATGCTGTTGGAGCGTATTGCCAAGGACTTGCGTCGCTCAGGCGTGACGCCATAAGCGTTCATACATCCCATTACACGCGCAACCAAAGAGGGCATTGGCCATGAACTTACTCTTTCCCATGAATTCACAGCCTCGCGACGAAGACCGGCTGGCTTTTCACATGTGCGAGACCGGGGAGTCTGTCAGTTATGGCCAGCTAGACAGCCGTGCCAACCAAGTTGCGCAAGTGTTGCGCAGCTGCGGTGTGGCCAGTGGCGGTCATATTGCGGTGCTCATGAAAAACCACCGCCGGCTTGTGGAGGCATGCTTTGGTGGCGACAGAGCTGGTGTGTACTACACAACCATCAGCACACGCTTGCTGGCTCAAGACATTGCCTACATTGTTAAAGACTGCGGTGCGCGCTTGCTGGTCGTGTCCAGTGACTTGGGTGCATTGTTGGTGCAACTTCGGGCGCTGTTGCCGCAGGACCTGCGGTGCTTCAGCGTCGGCGAGCGTGTGCCCGGTTTTTAGTCTTGGGAGTCGGCTGTTGACAACGCATCTACAGCTCCCATTGCAGACCCATTACAAGGCTTGGACATGTTGTACTCTTCGGGGACAACGGGTAAGCCCAAGGGCGTGAAATGGCCCATGCCTTCAACACCGGTTGGTACGCCGACATTACTAGTGGATTTGCTTGGCGCCTTGTTTGATTACGGTCGCCACAGCCGTTACCTGTCGCCGGCGCCGCTGTACCACGCAGCGCCACTGCGTCACTGCATGTCGGTTATCAAGCTGGGCGGCAGTGTGTTTGTCATGGGCCATTTCGATGCTGAAGCAGCGCTGCAGTTGATCGAACAGCACCGTATTACCCACAGTCAGTGGGTGCCCACCATGTTTGTGCGCATGCTGAAGCTGCCTGATGCGGTACGAACCCGATTCGACTTGTCGTCCATGACCATGGCAGTGCATGCAGCCGCACCATGTCCGGTGGCCATCAAGCAGCGCATGCTGGCGTGGTGGGGCCCCATCATTCATGAGTACTACGCGGGCACAGAAAACAATGGTTTTTGTGCCATCACGCCGCAAGAATGGTTGGCTTATCCGGGCTCAGTGGGGCGGGCTTCATTGGGTGTGCTGCACGTCTGTGACGAAGACGGGTTGGAGCTTGCGGTGGGTGAAACTGGGTTGGTTTATTTTTCAGAAGGCCCTGAGTTTACGTACCACAACGACCCTGAGCGAACGGCCCAAACCCGCAACAGTTTGGGCTGGTCAACCTTGGGTGACATTGGCAAAGTTGACCACCAGGGCTACCTGACGCTGGTAGACAGGCGTGCTTTCATGATCATCTCAGGCGGCGTCAATATTTACCCTCAAGAAATTGAAGCCATTCTCATCGGCCATCCTGCGGTAGCCGATGTAGCGGTGATTGGCGTGCCCAGCGATGACTTTGGGGAGGATGTGAAGGCAGTCGTGCAGTTGTTAGTTGAAACCGATGCCGGGCCAGCGTTGGTGGCAGAACTACTGGCCTATTGCACAGCGCATTTGGCCGGTTACAAGTGTCCCAAAAGCATTGACTTTGACCCCGCACTGCCTCGTCACCCAACGGGTAAGCTCTACAAACAACTGGTGCGTGCGCGGTATTGGCCAAGCTGAGTGGCTGGGAACAAACTGACAACTTGGTTTGGTGCTACGAGGTTAATGGGCTAGGTGCATGGTCGTTAGCCAAGTTTGACTTGGCCGCGCTCGCGCGTTTTGGGGCTCAGCCTTGAGATTTTTACAGGCAAGCCCGCGCGGGTTGGCAGCGGCAAACTGATGTGTGGCTAGCCGCTCACATCAGGTATGCACAGCATGCGAATGCCACAACCGATTCAGCAGCGTGTCCCCAAGCTTGTTCACAGCGTCGGCCCGTTTGGCTGCAGTGTTGAACCGGCGTACGCACGGCGCCCGCGCTACCGACCGCCCCTATGCCGATGAGCGAGCCCTACACCCAGGGCAGGTCGTTGGCCCCGAGGTCAAGCAGCTGAGACCCCCTCGGCAACTCTGCCAGAGTTGCTCGGGGCAGGGGCATGCAAACGTGACCATGGCTGGTGCGCTGGACTGCCACCTGCAGAGGGAACGCGTGTGGCTTGGCTTGGTGCGGCCTGGTTCAGCCCTTGCTGGGGTTGATCAAAAACTTGCTGCTGGTTGCGCGCTGGTAGTAGGCCTCAGCTTGCGTCAAATCCACCACCTCACTCAAGCTGATTTCTTGTGCGTAATGGCTGGCAAATGTGGTGGTGAGTTCGTCCACAACGCGTTTGCGCAACGCGATATTGGTGTCTTCGCCCAGTTGCTGCAGGTACGGGAACACCAACCAGCCACCAACAGACCACGCCATGCCGTAGCTGCGTGTCAGTTGTGTGGGGCTCAGGTCCAAGTTGCCATACACGTACACCTGCTTTTTAACGGATGAGCCGTAGCGGCTGTAGGTCGACGCGTCTTGGCTTAATGCCGCTTCCATGGCACGCAAAATGTGGTTGGTCAACGTGCCCCCGCCGGTGGCATCAAAGCCAATGGTGGCGCCTGTGGCAATCATGGCAGCGGTGAGGTCCTCCATAAAGCTCGCTGCGCTGCTGTCGCACACGTAGCGGGCACCTAGACCTCTTAGCAATTCGGCTTGGGCAGGTTGCCTAACGATATTGACCAGGTCTATGCCATCGGCTAGACAAATTTTGTTGAGCATTTGTCCTAGGTTGGACGCCGCGGCCGTGTGAACCATGGCGGTGTGACCCTCGCGCTTCATGGTCTCCACAAAGCCCAGAGCGGTTAGTGGGTTGACAAAACATGAAGCCCCTTGAGCTGGCGTGATGCCATCGGGCAATAACAAACAATCGCCTGCCTTGACGATACGGTATTGGGCATACATGCCACCAGCCAAGACGGCTACAGTCTTGCCCATCAGGGCTTGTGCCGCTTCAGAATTGCCGGCGGCAACCACGCGTCCCGCACCTTCATTGCCCACAGGCAAGGCTTGGTTCATTCGCCCTGCCATGGCAGGCATGGCACGTTCTGGTATCTGGGCGCTGATGGCACGTTGTCCGGGCTGGTTAACTGCGGTAGACATGTCTGCAGCACCGCATAGAAGACCTATGTCTGATGGGTTCAGTGGTGTGGCCTGTACCTCAATCACCACCTCATCGTGTGCGGGTTGTGCGAGGGTTTGGTGCTGAACCGCAATATGTAAGGTGCCGTTGTCATGAACGGTAGAGGTGAGCTGTAAGCCTTGGGTAGGGGATGTCATGTGGGGACTTTCAAAATGAGGCCAAAGCCTCTATGTATCAATCACATGAGTGTAGGGCTGGCCCGAACACAGCGTTGCCGCCAAGGTGACCACTATGACCATACGGGTGACGCATTTAAACATTAGTATGTGTTGGTGTTCGCCAAAGCCTCTGTTGTGTAGAAGAGGGTAAAAGCAACAGCCGTGCAGCATGTATGTTGGGAGCCTATCTATGAGACTGATTGATTACTTTGACCGTGGCGTGCGCCGCAATCCTCAAGGCGCTTGCCTGATTGATGGCGCGCGCAGTCTGAGCTTTACAGAAACCAGTGAGTGCACGCACCGTATAGCCAATGGCCTGATGGCCAACGGCATGCAACCGCTGCAGGTAGGCGCGGTGCTGAGCCCCAACGACATGGATGCATTCACGTGTATTTTGGGTATTTTGCGCGCTGGTATGTCATGGATGCCGCTCAACGCCCGCAACTCCTTAGACGACAACATCTACATACTGGATAGCAATGATTGCGATTGGATGTTCTACCACAGCAGCTTTGACAAAGACATGGACAAGATTCGTCAAGGTGCGCCAGGTATCAAAGGCTTTGTTTGCGTGGACAGGGCCAACGGCGATGACCCATGGTTGCAAGACTGGCTACAGGGCTTCAGCGCCCCTGCACCCTACATTCCGGCCAAACCTGACGACGTGGCGGCCATTTGGCCATCTGGCGGCACCACCGGTCGGTCTAAGGGGGTGATGCTGACCCATTTAAATTTCACCACCATGATTGCGAATTTCTGCGCTTACATGCACGATGACGAGCCGCCAGTGCACCTGATTGCGGCGCCCATGACCCACGCGGCTGGCAGCATAGCATTTCCATTGTTGGCAATGGGTGCAACACAAGTGATTGTGCCGCGTGCCGACCCACTGGCCATCATGCAAGCCATTCAAACGCACCGCGTCACCACACTCTTTTTACCGCCTACGGTCATTTACGCCATGTTGGCTCACCCGCAGGTGCGTGCGTTTAATTACCAGTCGCTCAAGTACTTTATTTACGCGGCAGCGCCCATGTCCAGCAACAAGCTGAAAGAGGCCATAGCGATTTTTGGTTCAGTCATGGCGCAGACTTATGGGCAGGCTGAGTCGCCCATGTTGTGTACATTTTTGTCGCCACAAGACCACGACGTGGTTGGCAACCCAAGCTTGGAGCGCCGCTTGCAAAGCTGCGGTAGGCCAACGGTATTCACGCCGGTGGAGATTATGGACGATGAAGGCAACTTGCTCGGGCCAGAACAGGCTGGAGAAATTGTGACCCGTGGCAACTTGGTCATGAAGGGCTATTACAACAACCCTGAAGCGACGGAGCAGGCGTCAACATTTGGCTGGCACCACACAGGTGATGTTGGCTTGAAAGACGCAGACGGTTTTGTTTATATTGTTGACCGCAAACGTGACATGATTATTTCTGGCGGTTTCAACTTGTACCCTTCCGAGATAGAGCAGGTCATTTGGAGCCACCCCAGCGTGCAAGACTGCGCCGTCATAGGTGTGCCAGACGAGAAATGGGGCGAGGCTGTAAAAGCCGTGGTCGAGCTGAAGACTGGTGAGTCTGTCTCGCCTGACGAGATCATGGCGTTTTGCCGTGAGCGCTTGGGCGGCATGAAGACGCCAAAAACGGTAGAGGTGTGGGCGCAGTTGCCGCGCAGCGCCGTTGGCAAGGTGCTTAAAAAAGACATTCGTGAACCATTTTGGGTGGGTCAAACACGCCGCGTGTGAGTCAGCACTTCGCCGGTTATGCGTAGCGTTCGCGCAGTTCTCGCTTTAACAATTTACCGCTTGGGTTCTTTGGCAGTGTGTCGGTGAATATCACACGCTTTGGGCACTTAAAGCCCGCCATGTATTGCGCGCAATGTGCCATCACTGTGGCCTCGTCCAGCGTCTCACCAACTTTGACAACGATGACCGCCGCGACGGCCTCTACCCATTTTGGATCGGGCAAACCCACCACCGCCACTTCACTGACCTGCGCCAAGCGGTAAATCATTTCCTCTACTTCTCGGCTGGCCACGTTTTCGCCGCCGGTCTTGATCATGTCTTTCTTGCGGTCCACTACGGTGATGTAGCCTTCGTCGTCAATCACGCCCAAGTCACCACTGTGGAACCAGTCGCCTTCAAAGGCCGCCTTGGTGCGTTCGTCGTCGTGCAGGTAGCCCAGCATCAAATGGGGCGAGCGATGCACAATTTCCCCCACTTCGTCTACCGCCACGTCTTGCATCATGTCATTCACCACACGGGTTTCAACGTTGCGCACGGCTTTGCCGCAAGAGCCTGGTTTGCGCAGCTGGTCTTCCGGGCCGAGCAGGGTGGCCAGCGGCGCAATTTCTGTTTGGCCATACAGGTTCCACAAACGCACATTTGGCAAACGGGTCGCCAATTCTTTCAGTACCTCAACGGGCATGATGGATGCGCCGTAATAGCCCTTGGCCAACTGGCTCAGCCGCGCTGGGTCCATCAGCGGGGAGCGCAGCAGCGCAATCCACACCGTTGGTGGTGCAAAAAAACTGGTGATGCCGAATTGTTCAATCATGGGCAGCAGGTTGTCTGGCGTGGGCTTGGACGTGATGATGTTGGTGCTACCCATATAAATCGCAGGGCCAAAAAAAACATCCAACTGAGCGCAGTGGTACAGCGGCAGCGCATGCAAGGCCACATCGGCTTCAGCAATTTCAGCGTCTATGACGCAGCTGACGTATTGCCACAACACCGCATCGTGCGTGAGCTGAGCACCTTTGGGGCTGGACTCGGTGCCGCTGGTGTAGACAATTTGCGCCACATCGCTGCTACCCAATTGCACATCTGGCATGGCATCGGTGCAGGCGGCCAGCGTGTCAAAGTTGTGCATGCCCACCACGGGCTGGCTGGGGTCTTCGGACGGTAGCCACATGAACTGTGTGACCTGCGTGTCCAGTTGACTGGCCGCTTGCGCCACCGCTGCCAGCCCACTGTCTGTGGCCAACGTCTTGGCCCCTGCGTGGCGCAAGATGTAGGCGATCTCGTCTGCCTTGAGCATGAAGTTGATTGGCACCATCACTGCGCCGCGTCTGGCTAACGCAAACCGCAGTGCCGCAAAGCCGTGCGAGTTACGCGCCAACACCGCCACCTTGTCGCCTTCGGCTACGCCAATGCTTGCAAGCCCGCTGCTGAGCCGTGTGACCAGCGCATCAAATTCGGCATAAGTCCATGTGGTGGTGCCGCAGATGATGCCCTTTTTGGTAGGCAGTCTTATAGCGGTGCGACGCAGCGCATCGGCAATGGTTTGGCGGCGAACCGCGGGGTGTATGGACTGGGACATGGTCATGGTTCCTACAAAGACAAGCTGATTATTTAACACCAGGCGTGTGAAATGTTCATTGGCATTTCCCCCAGCCTTGGTCTTTAAGTTGTCACTTGCATTACATACATCCCAAACTTTATGACTGCACGCTGCCCTGTTTCCAGCACGAAAAAAGCCTTGCTGGTTAGCAAGGCTTTTACAGATACGAGAAAAAATGTACTTGTTTACTGCGTGGTCAATCGAGCTGATCCAGCGAAATTCTAGGGCTGACCTAAGTAGTCTCGCTTGCCAATTTCAACGCCATTGTGACGTAGGATGTTGTAAGCAGTGGTGACATGAAAGTACACATTTGGCATGGCATGGCCCAATAAAAATTGCATGCCTGTGTAGTGCGTTTCTTTGTCCCCGCGTTTGGTGACGATGGCCTTGTCTTCCGTACCATCGATCTGTTCGGGACTAAAGCTTTGAACAAAAGCAACTGTTTTGTCAACGCGTGCCTTGAGGTCTGCAAAACTTACTTCGTTGTCTTCATAGGCCGGTATCTCAACACCAGCTAGGCGAGCTACAACGCCTTTTGCGGTGTCGGTGGCAATGTGTACTTGGCGGTTCATGGCCAACATGTCTGGGAATAGTCTGGCATTGGTGAGTGCTGCTGCATCTAATTTCTTGGCGTCTACGTGTGCTTGAGCCTTGTCCAAAATAGCACCCAGGTTGTTCAACATATTGGTAATTCTTGGCACGCTGGCCTGGTACATAGAAATGGTCATGGGTACACTTTAATGAAATTTCAAAATTGCAAAACTGCTATTGCAATATTACGCCAGTAAACCTCAACAGCGTTGAGGTGTACCTGATTTAAGCCTTGGTCCCTGGCAACCGCAGTAAGCCAGTTGACAGGCTGATACCCACCAAAATAACGCCAGCGCACAAGACCATGGGCATGGTGATGGTTTCACCCAAAAACGTCACACCGTAAAACACCGCAAAAACTGGCACCGCATAGGTCACTGTGAGTGCCTTGCTGGCGCCAGCCAACTCAATAATGCGGAAAAACAATATATAAGCCATGCCTGTGCACACCACGCCGATGACCAGCAGTGAGGCAATGGTGCCCCACTGCATGGCGTGGTCTGGCCACAACCACAACGCGAAGGGTGCCAAAAACAGTGCAGCACCCAGTTGGCTGCCCGTGGCCGATACCAGTGCGGGTACGCCCGAAAAGTGCAGCTTGGTGTAGCTGGCAGACAAGCCATAGCACAGCGGCGCCAACAAACACACCAGCATGCCAACGAGTTGTGACGTGAGGTCGCCTGTGGGTGCCGAGCGTGCATTTTGTAAGGCCAGCAAGCAGACCCCAGTAAAACCAAGAACCAGCCCAATTGTTCGGCTGAGACTTGGCTTGTCTTTGAGCCACAACCAAGCAATGACCGCCCCGAATAGGGCGGTGGACGCGTTGACGATGGCACCTGTACTGGTGGAGATGGTGAGCAGCGCGTAGGCGTAGGCGGCAAATGGAATACCTGAGTTGAAAATGCCTATTAAAAAAGCTTTTTTCCAGTGCTGGGCGAGTGAGGCTGTTTCGCGTTTCCACAGCAACAAAGGTACCAAGAACAGTGCGGCCACGGCAACGCGGCCGAATGCCGTAGGCATGGCGCCAATATCTTGAGCGGCAATTTTGGTGAACATAAAAGATGAACCCCACACAGCGCTCAACAACAAGAGATCTGCCCACCACGGGCGCTGGCTGAGTTTGTTCAGCCAAGTTTGTGCGGGCGCGACCGCTGGGGTTGCGTTGGCGTTGTTGTCAGTCAAAGTAATGTTCCAAGCGCAGCAATGCCGTTTTGTTGCGCATGCCACCGGCATAGCCTGTGAGTGCGCCGTTCACGCCGACTACGCGGTGGCAAGGCACGATGATGGCTATGGGGTTTCTTCCAACAGCACCACCGGTTGCTCGCGGTGCGCTGTTTACCAGCGTTGCAAGCTCGCCATATGTGGTGGTGTGTCCGAAAGGTACTTGTAGCAGCCGCTGCCAAACGCGTTGGCCGAATGCTGTCCCCGTGCACAAGTGAAGTGGCAAGTCAAAGTGTTGCAGGTTGCCAGCAGCATAGGCGGTTAACTGCGCCTCTAGGGTTCGCCACAGCTGTTGGTGCTTGACGTGGTGTGGATGCTGTGTATCGCCTGTTGTCATGGCTGACAGGTCTGGGAAGTGCTTCTGTCCTTCAAACCACAAGCCAGACAAGCTGCCTTCACAGGCCGCAGCCACCATAGGGCCATACGGGGACGCAATGCGGGCGACTTGTTGGTGGCCCAGACGGCTGGTGACGATGGGTAAGCGTTGTGGGTGAGTCATCGGTTGGTGTGGCTAACAACGTGTTGAATGTTGACAGTGTAGGTTTGAGTTGCTACATAGCGTGCACAGACATTGTGCAAGCTTGCGATGCGTTTGGCTATCAGCGTTCAAAAAGGGGTCTGTGTAGTCCATACAATGGCAACGTGGCTCAGAAGCTACCCCATTTCACATTTGTTAGTTTGCACTTATGACTTATCCAGCATCTTGCTTCAAGGCCTACGACATTCGCGGCACTGTGCCCGAGCAACTGACCCATGCATTCGCGCATGCTTTGGGTGTTGCTTTTGGCACCCAGGCCAAAGCGTTGGGTGAAAACACGGTCGCGGTTGGGCGGGATGGGCGTTTGAGCGGTCTAGAGCTGCTGCAAGCGCTCAGTGATGGGTTGGTGAAGGCTGGGGTCGATGTGATTGACGTGGGCATGGTGACCACGCCCATGGTGTATTTTGCAGCCCACACCCTATGCACCAGCGGCATACAAATCACGGGCAGTCACAACCCTAAAAATTACAACGGTTTCAAAATGGTGATGGCGGGTAACGCCATTTATGGCGAACAAATCACTGGCCTTCGCGATGCGATGGAGCTCGGTGAGCAGCCTCAAGTACCGCCTGGGTCTATCCGCCAGCAAGATGTGTTTGAGGCCTACGCATCGCGCATAGTGGGCGACATCAAGCTGTCTCGCCCTTTGAAAGTTGTGGTGGACAGTGGCAATGGCGTGGCGGGTGCCTCTGCGCCGCACATTTTGCGTGCGTTGGGTTGCGAGGTGGTGGAGTTGTTCAGTGAAGTGGATGGCAATTTTCCCAACCACCACCCGGACCCCAGCAAGCCGGAAAACTTGCGCGATCTTATTGCTGCTGTGCAGGTCGGTGACGCCGATCTGGGGTTGGCGTTCGACGGCGATGGTGACCGGCTTGGTGTGGTCACCACCGACGGCATCAACATCTATCCAGACCGTCAAATGGTGTTGTTTGCGCGTGATGTGTTGTCGCGCGTGCCTGGTGGTGCCATTGTGTTTGATGTGAAGTGCAGCCAACGCTTGGCACCTGAAATTACAGCCGCCGGTGGCGAACCCGTGATGTTTAAAACTGGGCACTCATTGGTTAAAGCACGCATGAAAGAGCTCAACAGCCCGTTGGGTGGTGAGATGAGTGGCCATATATTTTTCAAAGAACGTTGGTTTGGCTTTGACGATGGCACTTACGCGGCAGCGCGTTTGCTGGAGATACTGAGCCGTGAAAGCGACCCCAGCGCCACGCTCAATGCATTGCCTACCAGCGTGTCTACGCCGGAGCTGAATGTGGATTGCGCAGGCGCTGATGCGCATGCCTTGGTGCAGCAGTTGGTGTTGATCGCTCAGGCTGATGCGGTTGGCTTTACAAGTCCAGCCCAGTTGTGCACCATTGACGGGTTGCGCGTCGATTGGCCTGATGGGTTTGGCCTCATTCGGGCCTCTAACACCACGCCCGTTCTGGTGCTTCGTTTTGAAGGTCACACCGACCAAGCATTGCGCCGCATTCAGGATTTGTTTATGAATCTGTTGCACACGCTGATGCCCAATGCGCACGTTCAACCATCGGCGCATGGATAGGGTAATTGGATATTCTCATGACCGCACATACATACACACATACCGACACAAACATGGCGCCGACAACCGCTGGCACTGACACAGCGTCTAGTCAGCACGCTGATCCTGAGGTTGTTGTCTTCAATCTTAAAAAACGCTACACGGGGGTGTCGGCTACGGTTAATGCGCTGGTGCCTGTTCAGTTGGCGCAATGGCGTTTGGCTTATTGCGGCACACCCTTGTCCAACGGTGTTCAGGGTATGAGCTTGAGACAAGCGATTCGGTTGTCCAAGCGTGCGCCCGAAGGGCGGGCCTTTCGTATTTGGCACGTGCGGCGTGATCACGAGATGATGGCTGGCCTGTGGGCGCGTGATGTGCTGCGTTTACCGATTAAGTTGGTTTTCACATCGGCGGCGCAACACTTGCATGGCCGTTTCCCCAGGTGGCTGATTGCCAAGATGGATGCGGTGATCAGCACCACGCCATTGGCCGCGTCCTTTGTGCCCAATACCACTGCGGTGGTGCCACATGGCATTGATTTGTCACGTTTTTCAGTGCCTGCCAACAAAGCCGAGGCTTGGGCAGAAAGTGGCTTAGGCGGTGACTATGGCATTGGCGTATTTGGCCGCGTGCGTCCCGACAAAGGCAGCGACATTTTTGTCGATGCCATGATTGCAGCGCTGCCCAACCTGCCCGGCGCAACCGCCGTGATTGCTGGCTTGGCGCAGCCACAACACCAAGCCTATCAAGCCGAGTTGCAACAGCGCATTGATGCGGCGGGCTTGAGTGGGCGTATTGTCTTTTTAGGTGAAGTGTCCGCTGGTGCGGTGCATGTGTGGTACCAGCGCTGCACCGTGTGTGTGGCATGCCCGCGTTACGAGCCGTTTGGTCTAACGCCGTTTGAAGCGGCTGCATGTGGGTGTGCCTTGGTGTGTTCAGATACAGGCGCCTTCAGCATGTTGGTACAAGACGGCGTTAACGGCTACATGGTGCCTCTAGAGGACGCGCCCGCAGTCTCGCTTGCCGTGCAGAACGTGCTCAGCCAAGGCGTGGCCCATGCGCACGACATGGGCTTGGCGGCGCGACAGCATGTCACGCAAGCGTTCGCACTCAGCCATGAAGCCGTTGGTATTGCCACTGTGTACCAACAGTTGTTCGACCAAACGTCTTAAGCTGCAGGTGTCCTACCTTTTAAGTGCTCGCAGACGCTTGGTGTTGCTGTCTTATCAGATAGTCATGCGTGCGTTGCAACTGGTGTTGCCCATAAAGCTTGCAAAACGCGCCAGGCAGGAGCCCGGCTATGCGTGGCATGTGAGCGCCCGAATGGGGCGTTACAGTGGGCCTAGCGTCAGCCACCATCCATGGATGTGGGTGCATGCGGTGTCGTTGGGAGAGACCCGAGCCAGTGCCGCACTCGTCGCTGCACTGCGAGTGGCGCATCCACATGTCAAGCTGCTGCTGACCCACGGTACAGCCACAGGGCTGCAGGCCGGTAAAGACCTGTTGCGAGACGGTGACCAGCAAACATGGCTGCCTTGGGACAGTGCAAGTGCAGTGAATGGATTTCTAAAACACTACAAGCCGCGCTTCGGTGTGTTGATGGAAACAGAGGTTTGGCCGCAGTTGTGTTTGTCATGCGTCGCGCAGCAAGTGCCTTTGTTTGTGGTGAATGCGCGCATGTCGCAGCGGTCGTTAGAGAAAGCGCAGCGACTGGTCACGCTGTCGCATATGGCGTTTGGTGCTTTGGCAGGTGTGGTCGCTCAAACCAACGATGACGCACAGCGGTTGGCTGTTCTTGGGGCCAATGTCTTGGGTGTGGTGGGCAATATCAAGTTCGATATGCAGCTCAATGATGTGCAGGTTGCGTCAGGTGTCAACGCAGCTCAACGCACAGATAAGCCCATTGTCATGTTGGCAAGCAGCCGCAGCGGCGAGGAAGTTTTGTGGCTGCAAGCGGTGGCGCAGCTGCCGGTTGCGCAGCGTGATGCGGTGCAGTGGATGTTGGTGCCGAGGCACCCGCAGCGTGTTGATGAGGTGGATGGCCTGTTGCGCCAAGCTGGTTGGCAAGTTTCCAAGCGCAGCCAATGGCAAGCCACTGACCGTTTGCACACCGACCCGACACGCTGCCATGTGCCAGCGCCAGACATACGCTCGGTCTGGTTGGGTGACACACTGGGCGAGATGGCCATGTATTACGCCATGAGCCAAGTGGCTGTGCTGGGCGGTAGCTTTGAGCCTTTGGGTGGTCAAAACCTGATTGAGGCTGCAGCTTGTGGCTGTGTGGTGGTGGCAGGGCCACACACTTTTAATTTTGTACAAGCCACCGAGCAAGCCATACAAGCGCAGGCGTGTGTTCGGGTGGAGAACATGGCAGGAGCCGTGAAAATGGCTGTGGAGTTGGTGGCCAACGAGAAAGGTTTACAAGACCGCTCAAAAGCTGCAAAAGCTTGGATTGAAAACCACCGTGGTGCTGCTGTGAGAACGGTGGGTTTGCTGCCCCATTCTCCTGCGTTGCAGTAGCTGTTGCTGCAACACCGGCTATCGGTTGACTGGCCACATACGACCAAGTAATTGTGGCTCTAAGTCGTTTGTGTAGCGACGCTCGTAAAAAATTATTGCTCCAACAACTGGTTCAGTGCAACCACATGGTCCATGGTCAATGTGCCAGCAGCTTGGCGAACTTGCAGGCCGCCTACCAAGACGCCGAAGCGCGCCTTGGCCAGCGCCGCTTGAGTTGCAAAGACATTGGTTTGCGCGTTGAGTACATCGATGTTGATGCGCACACCTACTTCGTAGCCCAATTGGTTGGCTTCTAGCGCACTTTGGCTAGACGCCAGCGCGGCTTGCAAGGCTTTGGTTTGGCCGATACCAGATTGCAAGCCCAGATAGGCCGTTTTAACCAAATTGGTGGTGTTGCGCATGGCATTGTCTAAGCTGTAGCGCGCTTGTGTTTCTTTGGCTACTGCAGCATCTACGCTGTTGGTGACTGCGTAGCCCGTAAACAAGGGCATGTTAAAAGACAAGCCGATTGTTGTTGATGGATTCGCTTTGATGGTGGCACTTTTTTGGTTATAGCTCACACTCAAGTCTAGCGTTGGCTTGTGCCCACCTTGTGCAATGTCTATATCTAAGCGTGCATTGGCGAGTGCAATTTTTGCAGCAGCAATAGACACGCTGTTGTTCTGTGCAATTGTGACCCAAGCAGCCATGTCGCCCTGCGGCAGCGTTGGCATGTCGTTGCTCGCCAGGCGGTTGGGGGTGGGCTGGCTCAGGCCAGTGATTTGTGCCAGGGCCAGTTCTTTGACGCGCAGGTTGTTTTCACTTGCTATTTCGTTGGCGGTGATGCTGTCGAATTGTGCTTGCGCTTCGCGCGTATCCGTGATGGTGGTGTTGCCTACTTCAAAGTTGCGTTTGGCAGCCTCTAGTTGCTGTGCGGTAGCTGTCTTAGAAGCTTGCACACTGGTCAACTCGTCTTGCGCGGTCAGCACGTCAAAGTAGGCTTGCGCAACACGCACCAGCAACGATTGCTCAGCGCCGCGCAACTGAACGTCTGCCCCCAGTTCACCTTGTTTGGCTTTGCCTAAGTTGGCTAGGTTGGTGGCAGAGTACAGCGACTGCGTGGCGACCAACCCAATGAGCTGGCTGGTAGATACAAAGCTGGTTGACACTGTGTGTCCGTGCGACGTCAAGCGGCTTGCTTGAGCTTGTAATGCCAATTTAGGCAGCACGCCTGCGCGGCCTTGCATGGCCGTAGCGCGTGTGGCTTGCGCGGCGGCGACTTCGCCCAAGTAGATGGCATCGTATGCGCGCGCGGCATCCACCATGCTGAGCAGGTTCTGGGCCTGCACTCCCAGCGACAGGCTGGCGATCAGCAGGCCAACTGCTATGGAGGAGGTTGTAGACTTGAACAATGTGGCTGCGTGGCGCATGTGGGGCATCCTTAACAAGGGGCAAAAAGTGTAAAAGCCAACAAGTTAGGCTTGAGTGATCGGGTGTGGCGGTTAGTACCTGGCCAGTGATGGGTCCAACTGAACCGCCCATGCATCCATGCCACCGCTGATGTTGACCACATTGTCGTGACCCATGTTGGCTAGAAATGTAGCGACCTGCATGCTGCGTGAACCATGGTGGCACAGGCAAGCGATGGGGCGCTCTTTATCCAAGCTGTCTACGAGCTGAGGTACGGTGCGCATAGGCATTTGAATGAGTTCGAATGGCGCATCGACTGAGGGGCTTGCCAACGCAAACTCGTGCGGCTCTCGTACATCTAACACCACAGGCTTGCTGTCAGGCGGCAGTTGTGCCAGCCAGTCAAGGAGTTGCTTGGGTTCAATGTGGGTCATGAATGCATCGCGAGTCGTTGGTAAACATTACAGTATGGTTTTTACAATTAGAACTTGAAAGACGACGGCTCTTTAAACCCTTGCAACCTTGGGGCTAAGGTGTCCCATGGCGTGGTTTTGCTGAATGTAGCGCCTTGTGCATTGTCCTCGCCACGGGTGACAAAAGTTGCGCACATGACAGGTTCATGGCCGCAAATAGCCGCTAAGCGCCCGCCTGGCTTTAAATGTTGCAACAACTCTTGAGGTACTGCAGCTACTGAGCCACTGAGCACAATCGCGTCGAAAGGACCAAAGGCGGCCCATGTGTCCATTTGTGAGCCGTCTGCCTGGACCAGTTCAATGTTGTGAATGTTGGCCTGCTCAATGTTGTCACGTGCGTTGGCAGCCATAGATTGGTTGATTTCAACGGTGATGACACGTTTGGCGCGGTAGGCCAACAGGGCTGCCATGTAGCCAGAGCCAGTGCCAATTTCTAGTACAGTGTCGCCGGCCTTGATCTCAAGATCTTGCAGCAAACGAGCCTCCACACGGGGTGCGAGCATGCACAAGCCTGGTTTGCTGGGCTGTAACAGTGGGATTTCTAAGTCGCTAAAAGCCAAGGCTTTGTGGGCTGTGGGAACAAAGTCTTCGCGGGGCACGGCATTTAGAACAGCCAGTACGTCGGTGTCCAATACGTCCCACGGACGAATTTGTTGCTCGATCATGTTGAAGCGCGCTTGATCTGTGTCGAGAATGGCTGGCATATTTAATAATCTGTAGGGTATGCGTAAAAGGGTGGCAAAGTGACTCTTATTCTACTGAGTGGCCACGTCTACATCCAAGTTGCTTGGCGTGGAGGAGAACTTGCGCTTCAGCCACTCGCCCAAATCATCCATGTAGCAATAGACGACCGGCACCACAACCAGGGTCAGGAGTGAGGCCGTAATGACACCACCGATCACAGCCTGGCCCATAGGGGCACGTTGTTCAGAGCCCTCAGACAGGGCGAATGCCAAGGGGATCATGCCAAAAATCATGGCCAATGTGGTCATCAAAATAGGGCGCAAACGTACTTTAGCCGCCATGAGCAAAGCCTCAGTCCTGCCCATGGGGGGCGTGTCTGGCGTTCCTGCCCTGGCGCGAATGGCAAAGTCCACCAACAAAATGGCGTTTTTGGTGACAAGCCCCATCAGCATCACAATGCCAATCACTGAGAACATGGACACACTTGACTGGAACATCAACAAGGCGAGCACCACACCAATGAGGGTCAAGGGCAGGGCGCTCATCAGTGCCAAGGGCTGTAGGAAGCTTTTAAATTGGCTGGCCAAAATCATATAAATGAACAGCACAGCTAGGACCAGTGCTGAGATGGCGTAGCCAAACGACTCGGCCATGTCTTTGGTAGAACCGCCAAACTCGTAGCGGTAGCCGGGTGGGAGTTGCATGGCGTCCAGCGACTTGCGGATGTCGCCAGACACCTCGCCTACTGAGCGGGCATAGGCGTTGGCGTTAATGGCCACTTCACGTGTGAGGTTGCGCCGGTTAATTTGGTTGGCGCCAGTGGCGCTTTCAATGTTGGCCACTTGCTCTAAGCTGACCACGCGTGGTGTGCCGTCGGTGTTGGTACCCACTACAAATGGCAGTTGCCTGATGTCATCAATACTGGTGCGTTGCGACGCGGGCAGTCTGACGATGACGTTGTGGTTTTGTCCGTCTGGTGAGCTCCACGTGCTGACAGTTTGGCCGGCAATGAGGGTGCGCAGGTTGTGGGCTACAACACCAACCGACAAACCCAAGTCGTTGGCGGCGTCACGCTTAAGCGTGACATCAACGGTAGGTTTGTTGGGTTTGACGCTGGAGTCTAGGTCTACCAAACCAGGTATGCCCTCAATACGCGCCATGACTTGCAGGCTGACGCGCTCGAGTTCGCGCAAGTCCGGCCCCGTGACTGACAACTCAATTTGCTTGTTGCCACTGAAGGGGTCGAGTATGCCCACGTGTGTGACCGTGATACCACTGATGCCACGCAAGCGTTCTCGCAAACTCGCGGACATGGCGCTGGCGCCTAGGGTGCGCTGGTCGCGGTCAACCAGTCGCACATACATGTTGGCGTACATCTTGCCCTGTGTGCTGCCTGTGTTGATGGTGCTTAAGGTGTAGTCGACTTCAGGAAAGCTGCGAACCACGGCCTCAACTTCGCGAACCTTGGCCTCTGTTGTTTCCAACGAAGAGCCCACGGGTGTGTAGAAGTTGAGACGTGTTTCTGAGAAGTCGGCTTTAGGCACAAATTCCGTACCAAGCAACGGCATCATGGCGATACTGCCCAAAAAAGTGGCCAGCGCAACGCCCAAGGTGGCGACTTTGTGCCTGAGTGACCAAGCCAATATGCCTTGATAGCCTTCAACCATTTTTTCTTGCCACACATCGAATGCGTGTGTCACGCGTCCTATGGTTTTGTTGTACAGCGTGTTGGGTTTGAATGGTTTGCCTTGGTCGTCAATAGCTGGGTCATGCCAAATGCTAGACAGCATAGGGTCTAGTGTGAAGCTGACAAACATTGAGATGAGGACAGCCGCGACGATGGTGATGCCAAATTGATGAAAAAATTTGCCAATAATGCCGCCCATAAACCCAATAGGCGCAAAGACGGCCACGATGGACAACGTGGTGGCTAGCACGGCCAAGCCAATTTCTTGTGTGCCATCCATGGCCGCGGTGTAGGGGTCTTTGCCCATCTTGACATGGCGCACTATGTTTTCGCGCACCACAATAGCGTCATCAATCAGCAAGCCAACGCACAGCGACAACGCCATCAACGTGATCATGTTGATGGTGAACCCAAACAGGTACATGAATAAAAAGGTGCCGATCAGCGCGATGGGCAGCGTCAGGCCAGTGATAACGGTCGAGCGCCATGAGTTCAAAAATAAAAACACAATCGCAATGGTTAAAAAAGCGCCTTCTATCAATGTCTGTTTGACGTTGTTGACCGACACCCTAATGGGGCGTGAGCTGTCACCAATGGCCTCTAGGCTCAAGCCCGGTGGCAAGTCTGCGCGCAGTACCTCAATCTGAGCTTTCAGCTTGTCGGTAATGTCAATGGTGTTTTCGTCCTGCGCTTTTTGTATTTCTAGCAGCACCGTGCGCTTACCGTTGTACAAGGCAAGGCTTTCAACGTCTTGTAAGCCATCGGTGATGTTGGCCACTTGGTTTAAGCGAATGGTTGTGTTGCCGCGCTTGGCCACAATGATGTTGGCAAAGTTCTCTGGGCGCTCAATACGCGCTTGTATCTGAACAACAGTTTCTCGCGACTCTGAGGACAACACACCAACCGGTAAGTTCTGGTTGTCGCTGCGAATGGCTGCTATTACTTGCTCAGTGCCGACGCCCAGCGAACGCATGGCGTTGGTATTGAGTTCAATTTTGATGGCACGTTCTGTACTGCCCACCAAGGATACGGCGCCAACACCGCGCACATTTTCTAGTTTTTTGCGCAGCACCTGGTCAGCCCAAGCTGTGGTTTGAGCTTCGTCTAAAGCCTGCGGGTTGGTCGCATCTCTGATAATCGCCAGCGAGAAAATAGGGCGGCTTGCAGGGTCAAAACGCAACACCCGTGGCTCTTCTACGTCGTCGCGCAGCGAGGCCTTAAGCTGTGCCATTTTTTCGCGCACGTCTTCAGCCGCTTTGCGGCTCTCAACCGACAATTGAAACTCTGCGATGACAACAGAGGTGCCTTGGTAGCTGCGTGATGTGATGGTATTTATGCCAGAGACTGTGTTGAGTGCTTCTTCAATTTTCTTACTGACATCGGTTTCCACAATTTCTGGCGATGCGCCAGGGTAGGCCGTATAGACCACCACCACTGGAAAATCAACAGAGGGGAATTGGTCTATCTGCAAGCGCTGGTAGCTGAAGATGCCAAGCACGACGATAGCCAACATGACCATGGTGGCAAATACGGGGTTGCGCAGGGAAACTTGGGTAAACCACATGGCGTGTGCTCAGTAACTGTATGCCGGTGTAGGCGATTTATGGCTGCGCAATGTGCACGGCGGTTTGGGCCGCAATCATGCCGGCACGGGCGCTTAACAGCGTGTCGCCTGCCAGCACGTTGGTAACAACGGCATAGTCTTGACCATTGACTCGGCCCATAGCCAGTAAGGCCACATCGATGTGCTTGACCAGTCCATTGCTCACGGCTTGTACGTACGGAACTGGCTGGTCGTTCAGTATTGCGTCTCTGGGCACCAACACACCTGTGGCTTGGCCAGTGGTTAGCAGACCTGTTGCAAACTCGCCAACGCGTGCGCTGTTTGGAGGCAAGCTCAAGTAGGCCAACACACTCCTCGTACTGGCTTGAACAGCGGCGTTGATACGCGTGACTTCTGCGTTGACAACGTGCGTGCTGCTTTCTAAATGTAAGTGGGCCACTTGCCCGAGTCGCACATGATTGGCTTGTGCAATGGTCAGGGCAATCTCAATTTCTAGCTGTGCCACATCCACCACATCCATAACTGGTGCATTGACGGTTAAGCGCTCGCCTACTTTGACGTAGCGTTGGGTCACTTGGCCTGCAAACGGTGCGCGCACTGTGGTGTCGTCAAGAGCGCGTTGCGCAATGCCTTGTGCTGCGATGGCTGCGTCTAGATTGGCCAAGGCGGTTGCGAAGTTGGTGTCTGAACTGGCGAGAGCTGTTGACGAAATAAAGCCCTTGTCCACCAAGGTTTGGTTGTTGTTTCGCTGGCGCTCGGCCAGCGCCAATTGTGCCTTTGCGGCTTTGGTTTGTTGTTGGGCTTGTGTGGCTCTGGCTCGGGCGTCGTTGGTATCTAGTTGCACCAAGGCTTGCCCTGCCTGCACGACTTGTCCTTCGCGCACCCAAACCGCCTCAACTGTTCCCGCCATGTTGGATTTCAATGTTGCAGAATTGAGCGCTTGGACAGTGCCGTTGACAGTTACAGTGGTGTCTAATGTGCCGTTTTCAGCGGTCATGACGTCGCCAGCACTGAGCTTAAATACCGTGGGTTCTTGTAGTTTGGCTGCTGCTATTTGCGCCTGTGCTTGTTGCTCGCTGCGCGCCAACAGCGCTCGCGTCACGCCGAATACCAGCATGGCTGCAATGAGGGCTATGACAACCCATTTAAATGACAAAAACGTGCGCATGTTGGTGTGTTGTGGTGTGAGGGTGAAGTAAGTGGGGCAACCAAGGTGCGTTCGGTTGGTGCTGGACAGGCGTTTAGATTGCGGGCCTGTGGCACATGCCGTCTAGCATCAAGCTGACGTGGTTGTCTATAAATTGCCGGGCATCAATGGCCGGCCCGCATATGGGTTGTTTGTCTCCCATGGCTTGTTGCCACATAGCTAAGAACAGCAGCGGTGAAAACAGATTCATACCGGTGATGTCTAGGTCCATGACGCGGAACTCCCCTAGGTCTATGCCGCGTTGCAAGATGTCGCGCATATTGGACATGCCAGGCGCGACGACCTCATCTTGGTAGAACTGCGCCAGTTCAGGAAAGTTTGCCGCCTCTTGCATCAGCAGTTTGCTGATGCCGGCTGCTGGCGTGGAGCCCACATCCGTCCACCACTGGTGCATGGATTGCACGATCAAATCGCGCGTGCTGCCGCGGTAGTTGCGTGTCACATCACGCCAGGTATTCAGCGGGGCTGCTATGTTGTCGCGCACCACAGCTTTAAACAAATCTTGTTTGGTCTCAAAGTACACAAACACCGTGCCTTTGGACACGCCAGCGCGCTTGGCAATGGCTTGTACGTTGGCTCCGGCGAAACCCTTGTCAACAAATTCTGCCAATGCTGCCGCAACAATTTCGTGGGGCCTGGCGTCTTTGCGACGGCTTCGCACGGGCGTGACGAGGGTTGGCCGCACAGACTGACAGGTGTCAGTCTGTTGGTTGGGGGCTGTGGATGAGTGGTTGGGGGGCGGCGACTGAGGCATGTATTTATTGACCAATTGGTCAATAATATAACCCATGTTGTCCTTTGTCTGGCGCGGCGTTCATAACCCCTGTTGCCACGTTAGGGCCCAGCGTTGGTCCGATACCTCAATGCTGAACCGCTAACTGCGCAGCCATGTGTTGTGCTGTCGCGTCGCGCTGTGGCTCAGAAAAACGCCTGCAGCCCTGTTTGAGCACGTCCCAATATGAGCGCGTGCACATCGTGTGTGCCTTCGTAGGTGTTGACAGTTTCTAAGTTGATCATGTGGCGGATGACGTGGTATTCATCATGAATGCCGTTGCCGCCATGCATGTCGCGCGACATGCGAGCGATGTCTAGGGCTTTGCCGCAGCTGTTGCGTTTGATCAGGCTGATCATCTCAGGTGCGGCGCGGTCTTCGTCCATCAAGCGACCCACACGCAAACAGGCGTGCAAGCCTAGTGTGATTTCGGTTTGCATGTCGGCCAGCTTCTTTTGAATGAGTTGGTTTTGCGCCAAGGGACGGCCAAACTGCGAGCGGTCCAGTGTGTATTGGCGCGCACGCGTCCAGCAGTCTTCAGCTGCGCCTAATGCGCCCCACGCGATACCGTAGCGGGCTTTGTTCAAGCAACCAAACGGGCCTTTCAAGCCTTGCACATTGGGCAGCATGTTTTCTGCGGGAACAAACACATCATCCATCACGATTTCCCCCGTGATGCTGGCGCGCAAGCTCATCTTGCCTTCAATTTTTGGGGCGCTTAAGCCTTTCATTCCTTTTTCTAGAACAAACCCTCGAATAGCGGACTGGTCTTGCGCCACGCCTTGCAGCTTGGCCCACACCACAAACACATCGGCAATGGGGGAGTTGGTAATCCACATTTTGGCGCCTTTGACGATGTAGCCACCATCAACTGGCGTTGCTTTGGTGTCCATGTTCGCTGGGTCGGATCCATGGTTTGGCTCCGTCAGGCCAAAACAGCCTATCCACTCACCGGTGGCCAATTTGGGTAAATATTTCTGGCGCTGCGCCTCGTTGCCGTATGCATGGATGGGGTGCATGACCAACGAGCTTTGCACGCTCATGGCTGAGCGGTAGCCGCTGTCTACGCGCTCCACTTCTCGCGCCACCAAGCCGTAACTGACGTAGTTCAGTCCTGAGCATCCATAGCCGTCGATGGTGCAGCCCAGCAGGCCCATTTCGCCAAACTCGTTCATGATCTCGCGGTCGAAGTGTTCATGGCGCGCGGCCATCAACACACGTGTTTGCAACTTTTCTTGGCAAAAAATATGCGCTGCATCGGCAATGGCGCGTTCGTCATCCGTCAAGGAGTCTGTCAGATGAAGGGGGTCTTGCCAGTTGAATTGGGGTTTCATGGTGTTGCAGCTAAATGTATAAAACACCATTGTTGCGCTTAGATCGATATGTGTCTAATATAGAAAAGGTATATATTGATATTTATTTTTAATAATGGAATTCAGACACCTTCGTTATTTTGTGGTGCTGGCTGAAGAGCTGCACTTTGGACGAGCCGCTAAGCGCTTGGCTATTTCGCAGCCGCCGCTTAGTTTGAACATCCAGCAGCTTGAGGCATCTGTTGGCGCGCGCTTGTTGGACCGCGACAGCCGCAGTGTTCAGCTCACGCCGGCAGGGCATGCTTTTTTGGTTAAAGCCAAAGACTTGCTGGCGCAGGCAGAGCAAGCCGCCAGAGGCGCGCGCGATGTGGCCCAGGGTTTGGCGGGCAGCTTGCGCGTGGGCTTTGTGGGCAGCATGCTGCAAATGGGTTTGCCGCAACGACTACACACATTTCAGGCCAGTTATGCGCAACTCAGTGTGAGCTTGGTCGAGGCAAGCTCTGCCGAACAGCTAGAGGCATTGCGCCAAGACCGCATTGATGTGGGCTTTGTGCACACAACGCTGGTGCCAACGGGTCTAGAAAGTCGTTTGGTGGCCAGTCAGCCATTCGTGCTGTGCTTGTCCAGCAGCCACGCGTTGGTCAACCGCCTGCGTTCGGCCAAGCGTGATGCCACGGTGGCTTTGTGCGATGTTGGGCCAGCAGCGTTGGTGTCGGTGGCGCGCGCTGTATCGCCAGATTATTTCGATGCGATTACGCAAACGTGTGCTCAAGCAGGTTGGGAACCTGTGGCCAGGCATGAGCTACGCCATTGGTTGAGCGTGGTGAGCTTGGTGGCCCAAGGTCAAGGTGTGGCTATTGTGCCCAAAGCGTTGGAGCGTGCGGGTGTGCCAGGCGTGGTGTTTGCCCCCATCGATGATGCATTACCAGTGAATCAAACCTATTGCGTTTGGCGCAGCCACAGAGCCCATGAGGCGCTTAATGCCTTTTTGCAAACGTGGCCGCCTGTGTATGTGCCCGCACAGCACAGTGAAACTAGCCAATAATCAAGTTTGTAATTTTTTAACACACACTCATTCAAGTAGCACATATATGTGTTGCACCAACCCACTATGCACACCACTCAAATCACACTTGGACAAGCCGCAAATGGTCACCAACAAATTGCCCTAGGAGGGGGGTGTTTTTGGTGCGTGGAGGGGGTGTTCCAGCGGGTGCGTGGCATTGTTGGCGTGGAGTCTGGCTACTGCAACGGGCACGTGCCCAACCCCACTTACGAGCAAGTTTGCACGGGCAATACTGGGCATGCTGAGGTGGTGGTGTTGAGTTTTGACCCAACGGTGATCACCACTCAAGATATATTGCATATTTTCTTTGATGTGCATGATGCCACGACGCTTAACCGCCAAGGCAATGACGTTGGCACCCAATACCGCAGTGGTATTTACTGCACCACGCCAGGACAACTGGACGTGGCCACTGCTGTTATTGACGATCTGCAGTCTGCTAGACCAGCGTTGCAAGGCATGATCACAACAGAGGTGGCCATGTTAGAAGGCTACACGGCAGGTGAGAGCTACCATCAAAACTATTTTGAAAGCAACCCGTCAGCCGGTTACTGCGCTTATATCATTCGTCCAAAGGTGGACAAGTTCACACAAACACACCAGCAGTTTTTGGCCTAAGTCCATAGGTCTGTTCTCATAGGCCTCTTTGTATGAATAGTCTGAATCAAACCCAGCTGTTGCTGGCTTTGATACCCGTATTTGCGCTCATCGCCTTGGGCTGGTGGGCTGCGTGCATGGGTTGGTTGCATGTGTCGTCTATTGCCGACATGTCAAAAGTTGTGTTTTACCTGTTCATGCCGCCACTGCTATTTCGAACCATGTCTCAAACGCATTTAGAGCAACTGGACTTGGTACCTATTGCTGCTTATTTCAGCGCAACGTTGGCTGTTCTTGCCGCTGTGCTGTGGTGGCGCGGCGTGGGTGTAGCCAGTGTCACATGGGGGCTTGGGGCCGTTTTTTCTAACACTGTCATGGTTGGTATCCCCTTGGTCGGGTTGGCTTTTGGTCCTGAAGGGCTGGTCACCTTGCTCACCGTTGTGGCCGTTCACGCCATGACTTTGTTGACGGTAGGCACGGTGGTGGCTGAGCTCAGTTTGCATCCCAATCAGTCGCAAACCGGCACCTACTTGCAATCAACAGCAGGCCTGATGCGTGCGGTACTCAAAGCGCTCAAGCAGGCGGTGATTCATCCAGTTCCTATTCCTATTTTTTGCGGTTTGTTGTTTGCACAAACTGGTTGGGCGATGCCCGAGGTGGTGGATCAACCCCTGCAGGTGTTGGCGTCTGCGTTCAGTCCAGTCGCACTCATTATGTTGGGAGCCACCACGTTTTACCAGGGCGGTAAAAGCCAAATGGTACAAGTGCTGCCCATGCTCGCCATCAAGCTTGTCGTGTTGCCTGTAGTGGTTGGTTTGAGCGCGTGGTTGTTTGGTATGCCGCCTGTGGCCAGCGCTGTGTTGGTCATGTGCGCGGCGCTGCCCAGTGGCGCCAACGTGTTTATGTTTTCGCAGCGCTATGGTCACAACCAAGACCTCGTGGCTACGGGCGTGACGTTGTCAACTGCGCTGTGCGTGGTGAGCCTGCCTATGGCGATGAGCGTCTTGGCTTGGTTGGTTTAACCCCATTTAGTTGCCTAAATCAGTGCCTTGGCTGATGGCTCTGGCTGCCTGTACCTGGTTCTCAAAATAGGCTTGGAAGCTCATGACCAAGCTAGACATGAAGCTGACCGCGCCAAACATCAAGGCCATCACCAAGGCCATCATGCTCAGCCAGTTGGTGAGCCCGCTTGAGTGTGTGTCATCTGGGGCTGGTAGCACCTGAGCGTTGTACACGTGGTGCCAGCGTTGGGGTTTCATCAAGGCATAAAAAATGCACGTGGCACAAGCCCCTGCGATAGACAAGCCCAGCACAGGTGTGAGAAGCCAGGCGATGGTGTCGTCTTGGCCGATGTTGTTAAACCGCATAAAGCCTATCCAACCCGCAATTGTGGGAATGGGTATCAGCCATGCCCACATGTCTCGCCAGCCAAACAGGTAGAAACGATGGACACCAAAGACGCCCAATACAAACGCCAACCAGGCGGCTACGGTTTTTGATTTGATCTGTCCGGTGGTGTAGTTCATGGCTTTGATGGTGTCCCGTAAGTGTTGTGTGTAGGCGTTGCACCGAGCTGGCGGTGTGGTGGCGAGAGTCGTTTGTTGTACAACTAGGCCCTGGGCGCAGTGGTACAGCCTTCACCCAGCGCGCGCTCCATGATCACGATGTCCAGCCAACGTTCAAACTTCCAGCCGCAAGCGTGCATGCGTCCAACCTCTGTAAATCCCATGGCCTTGTGCAGACCAATGGATCCTGTGTTGTCTGAGTCGCCAATCACAGCCATGACGTGACGTATGCCAGCTGTTTGCATATGCGCTAGCAATACGTGCATCAAGGTTTTGCCAATGCCTTTGCCTTGTTGATCAGGGGCAATGTAAACCGAGTCCTCTGCACTAAAGCGGTAAGCTGGGCGGGGCTTGAACCAGTTGCCATAAGCAAATCCAAGCACCTCGCCGTTGAGCGATGCAACCAGGTGCGGGAGGCCCTTGTCGACCACATCGGCTCGGCGCTGGGTCATATCGGCCAAGCTTGGTGGCACTGTCTCAAAAGTACCCGTGCCGGTTAACACGTGGTGGCCATAAATGGCTGTGATGGCCTCTAAGTCGTGGGGTTGGCTGGGTCTAACTGTGAGGGCAACGGCGGGCATGGTGATGGTGAGTTTGTGGGGTGTGTTGTCGGCAGAATCAGCATCTATTGTCCATGAACTTGTGCTGATCTTGCGCTATGTGAGCAATGCCCGTTTGGCCCAGTCAATGTATCTGGTCTTTGGGTCTAGGTATCGGCGGTGATTGATAAGTAGGCGCTGATTCATTTATTAGCCTATAATCTTGGGTTTCGTGGCGTTTCGCTGGCCGGGTGGCCAGTCGTGTGTCTCAATCGCTTGAAAATTTACGGAACATGCAGACTTTATTTGTCACGGCATGCCCCACCCAAAGGATTAATCATGGTCGTCATTCGACTTTCTCGCGGCGGCTCTAAAGCACGCCCTTTTTACAACATCGTTGCTGCTGCCAAGCGCAACCGTCGCGATGGTCGCTACCTAGAGCGGATCGGTTTTTACAACCCGATGGCTAGGGGCGGTGAAGAGCCTTTACGCATTGCACAAGACCGTTTAGCCCACTGGCTGTCTGTTGGCGCCCAGCCTTCAGACACTGTGTCTCGCTTGGTCAAACAAGGTGCAAAAGCCGTAAAAGCTGCTGAATAATTTCCATTCAGCATGATGAAGGCGTACCCACCACATGGTGTGTGCGCTTTTTTTACGGCTGTTTTAGACTACCCACAACCGAACCTGCACACCGTTCCATGACTTTGCCTACTGCTTTAATTGCCGCTGATATACCAACCGATGGCATCGCTTTGGGCCGCTTGCAAGGCGCTTGGGGCGTCAAAGGTTGGAGCAAGTTGCAGCCCTTTAGCAGCGACGCTGATGTGCTGTTGTCGGCAAAAACATGGTACCTGCTCGCACCAGTTGGCCAGTATGCCAAAACCTTTACAGGTTTTGTAGGCGCAGTGCGCGTTGCTGTTGCGCAGTGCAAAACGCACGCTGGTGGTTTGGTGGTGCAGTTCGATGGCATCAATGACAGAGACGACGTCCATTCGCTCAAGGGTGCTGAGGTGTGGGTTAACCGCTCCGAATTTGCCCCCTTGACTTCTGATGACGAGTTCTACTGGGTAGACCTGATAGGTTGCGAGGTGGTCAACCGCCAAGGCGAGGTGTTGGGACAGGTGCAAGAAATGCTGTCAACTGGTCCGCAAGCGGTGCTGTGTGTGACCACCTCTCCCACCGACGACCCCAAGCTGCAACGCCTTATTCCTTTTGTAGGCCAATACGTCGATGGTGTCAGTTTGGTGGACAAACGCATTACCGTGGACTGGCTGCCAGACTACGACTGAGCGCCAAGTCCCATGCGTATAGACATCATCACGCTGTTTCCAGAGCTGTTTGGGTCAGCCATGACCCACGGCATCACGCGCCGGGCTTTCGAGGCGGGGTTGGTTGATGTGCGCTTGTGGCCGTTGCGTGACTTTGCAAGCGGCAACTACCGCCGTGTCGACGACAGGCCATTCGGTGGCGGGCCGGGCATGGTGATGCAAGCACAGCCCCTGCTGGAAGCACGCAATGCCATATTGGCAGACAGAGGCTTGGACGCGACGGATGTTGGGGTCGCCTGCCCTGTGCCAGTTGTGCTCTTTTCACCGCAAGGGCAAACGATTAACCACACGGTGGTAACCCATTGGGCGCAGCCTGAGCAAGACGCCATTTGGGTGTGTGGCCGTTATGAGGGCGTGGATCAGCGGTTTATTGACAGCTGCGTGACATACCAATTGAGCTTGGGCGACTTTGTGCTGTCTGGTGGCGAGTTGGCAGCTATTCCGTTGCTAGATGCCATCGCCAGACTACAGCCTGGTGTGCTGTCTGACGAACAAAGCCATATTCAAGACAGTTTCAACCCAAGCATTGATGGTTTGCTTGATTGTCCGCACTACACCCGTCCCGAAGCGTGGCTGGGCCAACGTGTTCCAGATGTGCTTTTGCAAGGCAACCACAACGCCATTGCCCGATACCGCAGGCAAGAAAGCTTGCGCGCCACGGCCACCCAACGCCCCGATGTGCTGGCCAAAGCCGAGCAAGCGGGCGTACTGGATGCTGGGGATCAGCGGTTTTTAAACGGGCTATAATCTAAGGCTGACCGATCCTCTATTTGGCCGCTTTGATGAACGACTGACTTGATAGGCAAGATTCAGCGTCACAAGGCCTTGTGTAGCGCAAATACGATCGACTAAGAGGACTTTATGAACTTAATTGCAATACTAGAGCAAGAAGAAATTGCTAGACTAAACAAAGTAATCCCCGTATTCGCCCCAGGCGACACGGTGATTGTGAGTGTGAACGTGGTTGAAGGCACGCGCAAACGTGTACAGGCTTACGAAGGTGTGGTGATTGCCCGCCGTAACCGCGGCCTAAACAGCAACTTCATCGTTCGCAAAATCTCCAATGGTGAAGGCGTTGAACGCACATTCCCACTGTACAGCCCGCGTATCGCTGGTATTGAAGTCAAACGCCGCGGCGATGTGCGTCGCGCCAAGTTGTACTACTTGCGTGACCGAAGCGGCAAATCAGCCCGCATCAAAGAAAAATTGGTGTTCAAGAAAAAGGCTTAAACTTTTTTCTAGCTGGGCTGTTCATTGCAGCCCAAGCAATCAACCGCTTCAGGCTGTGTGCTTCAAGCGGTTTTTTGTTGCCTACGCGCTTCTATATGACGGGTTTACTTGGCGGCTTGTTTGACCGCTGTTGCCTACATGACGGCGTTGATGCGCCTAGCTGGGTAAGCTAAGGCTACTACCAACCAGTTTATGAGCACTCAACCACCCCTCAGTTTTAATCCCCGTGATGTGGCGGCTATGCCCAGCTTGCGCGTCGAGTCAGCTGTGGCTGGCGCATGCCTAACGGCACAAGCCATTCGCGAACGTTTCGCCTCTCATGTGGCTTGGACGCCTGATGTTGTTCAGGAGCCAGTATGGCCAGACATAAGTCGCATGCGCCCGGCAGCCGTCTTGGTAGGCCTGGTTGAGCGAGAACAGGTGTACCTAGTACTGACCCGCCGCGCTGCACATTTGAAACAACACGCCGCACAAGTGGCCTTTGCAGGGGGGAAAATTGACGCAACTGATGGCAGCGCTGAAGACGCCGCGTTGCGAGAGGCACAGGAAGAAATTGGTGTGCCTGCACATGCCGTTCAGGTGCTGGGGCGGTTGAGCGAGTACAGCACTGGAACTGGCTTCCATATTGTTCCTGTGGTGGGTTTTATAAGTTCTGATGTGGTCTATCAGCCTGACCCAAGCGAGGTTGAGCAAGTGTTCGAGGTGCCGTTGGCTTTCATTACAGATCCAACCAACCACCGTTACCACATGGTCGTGCGTGATGGCGTTGAGCGGTGTTGGTGGTCCATGCCCTACACAGATGCGCAAGGCTACGAGCACTACATTTGGGGCGCGACTGCCGGCATGCTGCGCAACCTGTACCAGTATTTGTTAGCGCCTGTGCGCTAGCGTTACAAGTTACCTGCAGCCGATAGAAGCTGGCAACAGTCGGCTATCACGCGCAAAGTGGCAAGAGGTTACAGAAAACTGTCCAACATAAAATAGCGCAACAAGAGCTGGGTATTGCGCTCACCCACCTGACGCTATGATGGTCAAATGTTATTTTTTGCATTACTCACCGCTTTTCTTTTAGAACAATTTGTGCCGCTGGTGGAAGACAACGTTTTTCACAAGTGGTCAAGGCATTGGGCCCTATACGCTCGTTCGAAAGTCTTTGTCACTAAGACTTGGCATGTGTGGTTGTGGTGGTCGGTGGCCGTTGTGGTTCCGACCTTGCTGAGTGCGCTGTTGTACCAGCTCCTGTCGGCTATCTGGTGGCCTTTGGCTTGGTTGTGGTTGGTCAGCGTGTTGTACCTCACCATGGGCTTTCGCCAATTTAGCCATTACTTTTCTCGCATCAGAGACGCCTTACAAGCTGGTCGCGAAGACGAAGCCTTGGCGGCTTTGGCGCAGTGGCGTCAAGTGGATGGCGCCGAGGCGCAGCGCTCTGACTGGGTAGCCCGTGTGCTGTCTTTGGCATTGTTGGCGGCTCAACGCCACGTTCTTGGCGTGTGGCTGGCGTTTGTGGTGCTTGGCGTGTTTGGCCTAGGCCCAGCTGGTGCGGTGCTGTACCGCATGAGCGAGTATGTGGCTAGGCTGTGGCGCGTGCAGCTGCCCAGTACTGCAGGTGTCATTGACGAGCAAGCAGGCGATACCGCTGGGCCTGCTGGCACCGATCAACAAGCAGACAACCCTGATCAAAACGATGACGGGCAAGAGCCGGCAACGTTGCGGGCGTTGGTCGCTTTACAGGCTTGGCATTGTGTTGATTGGTTGCCTGTTCGCGCCAGTGCATTGGGCTTCGCCGCAGCTGGTCACTTCGAAGGCGTTGTGGCTGCATGGCGAGATGCAGCAGACAACGCGCAGTTGAGTAACGACAGTGTGTTGTTGGCAGCTGGTGCGGGTGCTTTGCACGTTTCGCTGCAAGAGGAGTCAACGCCAAGCGCCAACGATGAAGCCGGTGACGATGACTTGGTTGTGATGAGCGCCGCACTGCTAGACGAGCATGCGGCACAAGTCCATGGGGCTGTCTCGGTTGTTGCGCCTGTAGGTGCTGCTGATGAGCAGGTTGCCGACCCTGTTCTAAGTTCAGAGCCAGAGTCAGACAATCCCGCCAGCTTACCCAAGCCCAGACATGTCGCTGCTTTGGCCAGTTTGGTGTGGCGTGTGGTGGTATTGGCTATGGGTATTTTGGCCGGTCTCACCGTGGTGTCGTGGCTGAATTGAAGCAGCTAAACACACACCAACCCCTCAATTAAACACTTGCTTCGTAGCTGGGTGGTTTTATCGGTAAGTTGGAATGTTGTCCAGAAAGTCAAACAGTTCTTGATAAATACGGTAGCGGTTGGCGTTGATGTCACCTGAGTGCACTGCATCTTGTACAGGACACCCGGGCTCATGAACATGCGTGCAATTGTTAAATTTGCAGTGGCCCATATGCTTGGCAATGTCTGGCATCCATTTGCCCAGATCTGGCGCTTTGATGTGATGCAGGCCAAACTCTTGAAAGCCTGGCGAATCAATAATCGCGCCACTGTGCATATCGTCTAGCCAG